>ENA-UEPG01000019-UEPG01000019.1-human-gut-metagenome-genome-assembly--contig:-NODE-19-length-181035-cov-9.202655_pt1 | contig 181035 bp, 136 predicted proteins | sample MGYA00242893_ERZ507902 | MGnify/ENA primary metagenome ERZ507902 (study PRJEB26167, sample SAMN06115491) | human gut metagenome | host: Homo sapiens | place: China:Gansu | collected 2015-04-23...
GCAGCAAAAATCTAGACTCAGCGGAGAAAGAGTTATTCTTTAGTCTTTCAAAGGCGTATGACCTTTACAACTATTTGCTAATGCTGATGATAGCATTGACAGAGTATGCACAAAAGCGCATTGACGCGGCAAAAGCCAAACTGGCACCCACAGCCAAAGAGTTATATCCCAACACGAAGTTTGTGGACAATAAGTTTATTGCCCAGTTGGAAGTCAATAAGCAATTGTCCGAGTTTATAGCCAATCAGAAGAGAACTTGGGTGAACGACCAGGATTTCGTAAAAGAGCTCTACGAGAAAATTGTGGAGACCGATATCTATAAAGAGTATATGGCTTCTGATGACAAATCGTATGAGGCAGACCGTGAATTATGGAGAAAAATCTATAAGACATATATCTTTAATAATGATTCTCTTGATCAAGTATTGGAAGATCAGAGTTTGTATTGGAATGATGATAAGGAAATTGTAGATACATTCGTATTGAAGACAATCAAACGCTTTGACGAGAAGAAGGGTGCAAACCAGGAACTGCTTCCTGAATTTAAGGATGACGAAGACCAGGAATTCGCGCGTCGTCTATTCCGGCGTACTATTCTGAATTCCGACTATTACCGCCACTTGGTAAGTGAGAATACAAAAAACTGGGATTTGGACCGTATTGCATTTATGGACGTTATTATTATGCAGACGGCATTGGCAGAAATTTTAAGTTTCCCGAACATTCCGGTCAGTGTTTCGTTAAATGAATATGTGGAAATTGCGAAGTTATATAGCACGGCCAAGAGCGGTAGCTTTATCAACGGAACATTGGATGGAATAGTTAATCAATTGAAAAAAGAAGGTAAGTTGGCCAAAAACTGATACCTTTGTATATATTATAGAAACTAAAACTGATTATTTATGAACGTATTGACTGTATTATTGCAAGCTCCAGCTGGTGCTGCCGGAGGTGGAAGTATGATGTGGATCATGCTGATAGCAATGTTTGTTATCATGTATTTCTTTATGATCCGTCCTCAAAATAAGAAGCAAAAAGAAATCGCTAATTTCCGTAAATCTCTGCAGGTAAATCAGAATGTGATTACTGCCGGTGGTATTCACGGAGTAATCAAAGAAATTACAGACGACTATATCGTGCTTGAGATTGCTTCTAACGTGAAGATTAAAATAGATAAGAATTCTATTTTTGCAGACGCTTCAGCGGCTAGCAATCAATCTAAGTAAATAGTTGGTAAGGAAATGCCTATGTTTGATCGTAGGAAAATAAGGTATACGTATTTAAAACTATCTAAGAGAATTAAGGATTTTCTGCTCAGTGATAAGAGCAGGGAGTTCTTAATTTTTTTATTTTTCTTCCTGATAGCCGGTGGATTTTGGTTGCTTCAGACATTGAATAATGATTATGAGGCGGAATTTTCTATTCCGGTGCGGATTAAAGACCTTCCCAATAACGTAGTGCTGACTTCGGAACCTCCTTCCGAACTTCGTGTCAGGGTGAAGGATAAAGGTACTGTTCTCCTTAATTATATGCTGGGAAAAAGTTTCTTTCCGGTAAATCTGAGCTTTCTTGATTATAAAGGAAAGAATAATCATGTGAAGATTTATGCATCTGATTTTGAGAAAAAGATATTGAGTCAGTTGAATGTGTCTTCCAAGATTCTTTCTATTAAACCCGATACATTGGATTATATTTATTCCGAAGGGAAATCCAAATTAGTACCTGTCCGCCTTCAAGGAAAAGTGACTGCCGGACTTCAATATTATGTGTCAGATACGATTTGCAGTCCTGACTCTGTATTGGTCTATGCTCCGGAGGGGATTTTGGATACGATAACCACTGCTTATACTCAGAAGATAAATCTGGAGAATATATCGGATACCACTCGCCGGAGAATTTCTTTGGCTTCGGAAAGAGGAGTGAAGTTTGTGCCGGGTTCGGTTGAAGTGACGTTTCCGGTGGATATATATACGGAGAAAACAGTGGAAGTTCCGTTGTATGGGATTAATTTTCCGGCGGATAAAGTATTGCGTGCTTTTCCTTCAAAAGTTCAGATTACTTTTCAGGTAGGGCTGAAGCGTTTCCGCAGTATAAAAGCGAGCGATTTTGTGATTAATGTTTCTTATGAGGAATTGCTTAAATTAGGCTCTGATAAATATACGGTCAAGTTGAAATCATTTCCGAGCGGCATCAATCAAATACGTATTGTGCCCGAACAAGTTGATTTTTTGATAGAACAAGTATCCTCTAATGGCGATTAAGATTGGTATAACCGGAGGCATCGGCAGCGGGAAAAGTGTAGTTTCAAGGTTGCTGGAAATAATGGGAATTCCTGTTTATATTTCTGATATAGAAGCGAAGCGTATCACGAATACCAATGAAGTGATTCGGCGGGAGCTTTGTGCCTTGGTCGGTCGGGAGGTGTTTCAGAATGGAGAACTGAACCGTCCTTTGCTGGCATCTTATATGTTCGGTCATCCGGAGCATGTAAAAGAAGTGAACGGAATCATTCATCCGCAAGTGAAGGAAGATTTTCGCCACTGGAGTGTCCGGCAGGAGAATAAACCATTGGTTGGCATGGAATCAGCCATTCTTATTGAAGCCGGTTTTAAGGACGAAGTCGATTTTCTGGTTGTGGTTTATGCGCCGTTGGAAATAAGGGTGGAGCGTGCCATAAAGCGCGATTGTTCATCAAGAGAACTGGTGATGAGACGTATCGAGGCTCAGATGAGCGATGAGGCTAAGAGGAGTCATGCTGATTTTGTGATTGTGAATGATGATGAAACACCGTTAATTCCACAGGTTTTAGAGCTTATTTCTTTGCTATCTAAAAATAATCATTACCTTTGCCCCGCAAAAAATAATTAATAAACAAAAGTATATATACTATGTTGAAGACTATCTTGTCTATCTCCGGCAAACCGGGATTGTACAAACTTATTTCGCAAGGAAAAAATATGTTGATTGTCGAATCAATCAATGCTGAGAAGAAACGTTTCCCCGCTTATGGTAATGAAAAAATTATTTCATTGGCAGATATAGCAATGTACACAGACGACGCAGAAGTTCCTTTGTACGATGTACTGGAAGCAATTAAGGAGAAAGAGCAATCGGCAACGGCTTCCATTGAACCAAAGAAAGCTACACCTGAGCAGTTGCGTGAATATTTGGCGGAAGTATTGCCGAACTTTGATCGTGACCGCGTATATATAGCAGATATCAAGAAGTTGATTACTTGGTATAATCTGTTGATTTCTAATGGAATTACGGAATTTAAACCGGAGGAAGCTAAAGAAGAAGAGGCATCTGCAGGAGAATAATTGATGTAGCCTGTTTGAAGAGATTAAAAGAACATGATAATCACTGAGTGGTTATCATGTTTTTCTTTTATATAAATGCTTGTTTGTTAAGGAAAAAATTAGTATATATTGGGTAATCTTTTCTTTAAATAAATATCTTCTACTTATATTGTAAATAATGATGCTTTTTTATGTATCTTTGCCATTGTTAATAATTTCACGGAATTTGGGCGTGGATAAATATAATAGTGAGAACAAAAGTGTTGTGTATGGGGATGGAGACGATAACAAATAAAGAAGTGAATGTCCATTTGGACAAAGAAGCAGGAGCGTTATGCCTGACTGGTTTGCTGGTAGGTACAATGGTGTTCTTGTATGATTCTCAAGGTGAGTTAAGAGGGAGGCATCAGTTTGCGTTACCTTCACTTACCATAACAATTCCCAAACAGGGTACTTATGTTTTAGTGATGAGTCATCCGAACTGTCAGCCTGAAGTTCGGAGAGTGGTATATACAGAAATATAAAAGTCGGCAGGTCTGATGAAGGTCTGCCGACTTTTTTTCATTTAGCTTGGTGATATTTAATTTCTGAATACCAGTCCATCGCCGCCTGCGTCGACAATGATCGCTTTGCTTCGGTTTACTTCCTGGGCAAGCAGTTTCTTGGACAAGTCGTTCAGCAAGTAGCGTTGGATAGCTCTTTTTACCGGGCGCGCTCCAAATTCAGGATCATAACCCACCTGGGATAAGAAATTCAATGCGGCTTCAGTCATTTCCAGTTCCACGCCATTCTCTGCAAGCATTTTTTGTACACTCTTAATCTGTAAGAGTACGATCTGCTTGATTTCTTTTTCCGTCAACGGCAAGAACATGATCGTTTCATCAATACGATTCAGAAATTCAGGACGAATGGTCTTTTTCAGCATATTCATCACTTCTTTCTTCGTTTCTTCGATTACTTCTTCCTTATTGGAACCGTTCAGTTTTTCCATCTGACTTTGTATATATGAACTACCCATATTTGAAGTCATAATGATGATTGTGTTTTTGAAGTTAACCACTCTTCCTTTATTATCAGTCAATCGTCCATCATCCAATACCTGCAACAGGATATTGAAAACATCCGGATGAGCTTTTTCTATCTCGTCAAACAGCACAACAGAATAAGGTTTCCGTCGGATAGCTTCTGTCAACTGACCGCCTTCATCGTATCCTACATATCCCGGAGGCGCTCCGACCAAACGTGAAACGCTGTGCTTCTCCTGATACTCGCTCATATCAATACGGGTCATCATCGTTTCGTCATCAAACAGAAACTCAGCCAACGCCTTTGCCAGTTCCGTCTTACCCACACCGGTAGTTCCGAGGAAGATAAACGAACCAATCGGACGTTTGGGATCTTGTAATCCGGCACGGCTACGACGTACAGCATCTGCAACCGCTTCAATCGCTTCATCCTGACCGATAACCCGTTGATGAAGTTCTTCCTCCAGATGTAGTAACTTGTCTTTTTCGCTCTGCATCATCTTGCTGACGGGAATACCTGTCCAACGAGATACGACATCTGCGATATCTTCCGCATCTACTTCCTCTTTTATCATGGCTTTGTCACCCTGCATCCCACGAAGTTTCTGCTGGGTATCTTCTATTTCCTTGTCCAAAGCCTGAAGTTTGCCGTAACGGATTTCGGCCACTTTCCCATAGTCGCCTTCACGTTCAGCCTTTTCAGCCTCGAACTTCAAGTTCTCTATTTCTACTTTATTCTGCTGAATCTTGTCCATCAACGTTTTTTCGCTTTGCCATTTGGCTTTGAAGGACTTTTCCTGTTCTTTAAGTTCAGCGAGCTCTTTGCCGATGATTTCCAGTTTCGGCTTGTCATTTTCACGTTTGATAGCTTCGCGCTCAATTTCCAACTGCTTGATTTTACGGGAAATCTCATCCAGTTCTTCCGGCACGGAGTCTACTTCCATACGTAGTTTGGCGGCAGCTTCGTCCATTAAATCAATCGCCTTATCCGGCAGGAAACGGTCTGTGATATAACGGCTGCTCAACTCCACGGCAGCAATAATAGCATCGTCCTTAATACGCACATGGTGATGATTTTCGTAGCGCTCCTTTAACCCGCGAAGGATAGAGATCGTACTCAGATTATCCGGCTCATCCACTTGCACGATTTGGAAACGACGTTCCAATGCTTTATCTTTCTCGAAGTATTTTTGATACTCGTCGAGAGTTGTAGCACCGATAGAACGCAGTTCTCCACGAGCTAAAGCCGGTTTCAGAATGTTGGCTGCGTCCATAGCGCCTTCGCCTTTTCCGGCTCCTACCAATGTGTGGATTTCGTCAATGAACAGAATAATGTCACCTTCTGATTTCTTCACTTCATTAACGACAGATTTCAAACGTTCCTCAAACTCACCTTTATACTTTGCACCTGCCACCAATGCACCCATATCTAGTGAATACACTTGTTTGTTTTTCAGGTTTTCGGGTACATCTCCACGGAGGATACGATGTGCCAGACCTTCTACGATAGCTGTCTTACCTGTACCCGGTTCACCAATCAGAATCGGATTATTCTTTGTACGGCGACTCAATATCTGAAGTACCCGGCGTATTTCTTCGTCACGGCCGATTACAGGATCCAGTTTGCCGCTACGGGCAGCCTCGTTCAGATTGATAGCATACTTTTCCAGTGACTGATAAGTATCTTCACTTGACTGTGATGTTACTTTTTCTCCTTTCCTCAATTCGCTGATAGCATTTCGCAATTCCTTTTCCGTCATACCTGCATCCTTCAGGATGGTAGATACGGTGCTCCTTACGGTCAACAATGCCAGTATAATATGTTCCAATGAAACGAATTCATCGCCCATTTCTTTGGAATACTGCGTTGCCTTTTGCAATACTTCATTGGATTCGCGGCTCAGGTACGGCTCTCCACCGGACACTTTCGGCAGTGAATCAATTTGCTTGTCGACAACAAGAGCTACTTGCTGCCCGTTCATACCAAGCTTTTGGAAAATGAAGTTGGTGACATTCTCGCCTACTTTCATAACTCCCTGCATGATATGGGCAGGCTCGATAGCCTGTTGCCCCCGGCTTCTTACCAGGTTTACGGCTTCCTGTACCGCTTCTTGGGATTTGATAGTAAAATTGTTAAAATTCATATCGTTGTTCTCCTTTCTTATTTCATGTTCTTAATAACACCTAAAAGGGCGCAAAAGATTTGCCAAGTAGAAAAATATGACAAAATAACATGATTATTAAGGAGTTAAAGGACAAAATGACCTTCTTTATTCGATAAGAACTGACGAATTTGCAAAATACTTCGCAGAATAACAACCGTATATAATATGGTATGTTATCCTGCGGAGAAATAATTATTCAGAGATTGCTATCGGAAAATCGTTCATCTCTTTTTTTGCTTTCTTTATATTGAATTTTTGGGGATTGAAATCCTTTCCCAACCATTCCCGGTATTCGCGTGCGGCTTTAGTGCGTGGATGTTCTAAGGCTTCTAATATTCTGTGATACCCCCATATCCCTCCGCAATCTTCGGGTGGACAAGCATTGGCTCCATCTATGAGGATGATACTACGGATGTCGTCTTTTTTATAAGCTTCCTGTGATTCCAGGGTGATTGTGTGCATCCAACTGTCGCCGAAGTCATATTCATATTCTATCCGTGAACCTTTCTTTGGCAGAACCTCTCCTAATGAGGTGGCAGAAGAACTCTTTTCAATCTTGTCTTCCCGTAAAAAGTTGTCGTCTTTTTCGTAATCGGGCAAATATATATTTTTTCCTTTTCGAAATAGGTGCAGATGGTACCCTTCCCAACCCATAGCAACTTCTATGACTTCTGCAAAACTTTCCAAACGGATGTTTGAAGGAACTTCGAGAGTACGCCATACTTCCGGTGAGGAATCTGTCAAAGTGATTTTCAATTTGAGTTTTTTGGGAGTTATTGTCTCAATGTAAAAAGAATCCTCATTGTCAAACTCATCCTCAAAGTCCTCATCAAACTCATCATCGAAGTCCTCGTCAAAGTTTTCGTCGTCCCATTCGTCATTGTATACTACGTCTATAAGGTCTTCTATAGTCTCAAAATCCAAACTTTCCGATTGTTCAGCATGAGGCATTTCTTTTTTCAGTTCTTTAATACCTCCTTTTACTAATATAGTGGGAATTTCATAACGCTTATAAATTTTCTCCAATATAGGTAATGTTTCTACTGCGCGTATATTTTTTAACAGGTGTGCTATATAGTCTATGATAGAGACATTGTTTTTTTCCGCATCATCCAAGTGGTCGTAATAATAGTTCAGTACTTGGCAGAACCATTTGGTCACTTCCAACCTTCTTTCAGGGCTGGATATGGCAATTTGAGCGACGGCACTACAAATATTCTCTTTGCCGATGAAAAGGGTTTGGGGCTCTTTTATAAAGTCAAGTAATACGGGTAGCTGGTTTTTTCCGAGTTGGTATAAAATGATAGGAGTGATATTGTCGGGTATGGAACAGTAGTAACTCAAGAAAGTGGGGCTTTGTCGCATAATTTCCAGGACTATTTCCAAGCTTGATTCCATTTGATAATGTTCCATTATCCAATAAATATATAACAACTTCAATATTTTGTCTTCTTCATCCTCGGCATTTTCCTTGAAATTAATGAATAAATTCAAGATGAAATTACGCACTTCTTTTTCAAGTTCGTCTACAGGCACTGATGCGCAATCCATCTGTAGTTCCTCTATTATATAATCTTCATAATTTTTCATATCCCAAAGCCTTTTCAGAAAAGGGGCGATGGGCTTGGCTTCTTGCGCATAATCAGGCTGTTGGTAACAATAGATGTCTTCTAATTGCCGGTAACAGTCTTGTATTCCATCGTTTAGGAAAAGATTTAATAACTCTTGTTGCTCTTGGGGAGTGAACATCTCTAACGCTTCTCTGACTACTTTACCGAAGTCTATCGGAGTTTTGTTTTGTTTCTTAGTCATTTTGTATTTTAATTGAGTGGTTTATTAATTGTACAAAGGTAATGCAACTTTTTGATGAAATATCCCGAATCCTTATTTTTTCTTTTTCCAATTCGGATATTTCTTAAATTCCATGTTTTGCCTTAAAATCCTTATTCGAAACTATCTTGTGTCATTCTGCCTGACCTTTCAAATATTCTGTTTATCTTTGTCTCAAAATAAAAAGTAATCTGATAGGAGGATGATAATTAATATATGAACGATAAACCTCAAATAAAACTGTCCGAAACAGTAGTGCTGATTGATGCGGCTTTTCTGAACTTTGTAATTACAGATATGAAAGGATACTTTGAAAAGACTTTGCAACGTTCTTTACAAGAGATAGACCTTTCGATACTGACCACCTGTCTGACTTTGGATGCAGGGATTACGGAAGGAAAAAATGAAGTGCAGTTTCTTTTTGTTTACGATAAGGAGTCAGGGCGACTTGTTCACTGCCAGCCTTCCGATTTGGAGAAGGAACTGAATGGAGTTGCTTTTCAAAGTCCTTATGGTGAATATTCATTCGCGAGTGTTCCTTCGGAGGGAATGGTGTCGAGAGAAGATTTGTTTTTGGATTTGTTGTCTATCGTTGTCGATTCGGCTGATGTGAAAAGAATGATTGTGATTTCTTTCAATGAAGAATACGGAAAGAAAGTGACTGACGCGCTGAGTGAAATAAAGGGAAAGGAAGTTATTCAGTTCCGGATGGACGAACCGGATGTCCCGTTGGCATATAAATGGGATATGCTGGCTTTCCCCATTATGCAGGCATTGGGAATTAAAGCTGATGAACTTTAATAGAACCTCTGTCTGATACTTACTATCTAATACCTAATACTTGAAATTTAGTTTCATGTCCGATTTTCGTTTAAAAGTATTTCAGAGTGTGGCGAAGAACTTGAGTTTTACAAAGGCTTCGCAAGAACTGTTTGTCAGCCAACCTGCTATCACCAAGCATATCCAGGAATTGGAGACTTATTACCAGGCTCGTTTATTTGAGCGTCAGGGAAGTAAAATCTCGCTGACCGATGCCGGCGAATTGCTGTTGAAGCATAGTGAGAAGATTTTGGATGATTACAAGCAACTGGAATATGAAATGCATTTGCTGCACAACGAGTATATTGGCGAATTGAAACTGGGCGCCAGTACTACGATTGCCCAATATGTCCTTCCCCCTTTATTGGGAAGCTTCATTGCTAAATTTCCACAAGTCAACCTTTCCCTAATCAATGGAAATTCGCGGGGAGTGGAAATTGCTTTGCAGGAACACCGGATAGATTTAGGTCTGGTGGAAGGTATCTTCCGCCTGCCTAACTTAAAATATACCTCATTCCTGCAAGATGAACTTGTGGCAGTAGTGCGCGCGCATACCAAACTGGATATTCAGGATGAGATATCTCCGGAAGACTTGTTAAACATTCCATTAGTCCTGCGTGAAAGAGGATCGGGGACGCTGGATGTATTCGAGCGTGCTTTGTCGCAACATAATCTGAAACTGTCTTCTTTGAATGTAATGATGTATCTCGGCAGTACGGAAAGCATCAAACTTTTTATCGAACATGCTGATTGTATGGGGATTGTCTCTATCCGTTCTGTACACAAAGAACTTGTTGCCGGCAATTTGCGTGTGATTGAGATTAAGGAAATGCCTATGCAGCGCGAATTTAACTTTGTGCAACTGCAAGGGCAGGAGGGAGGGCTGTCCCAAGTCTTTATGCGGTTTGCGGGGCATCACGGCAAAAGCCTGTAAGGTCAGCCTTAGCTGAATTCAGAAATTCAGTGCTCGCTCCCAGAGAAGAAAAAATCATTTCTCATATTTCTCATAGTTTTGCTGTAATTCACCTGTAATCAATAGATTATTGTATGAGAAATACTTTTGAAGAAATGCATTTCTCATCATTTTCAAGTAAATTGGCTCTTAAAATGGTTGTTTCTCATACCCTTTTAAGGTATTTCTCATTCTTTTATTGCCCCTCTTCTACTGTTTTCTTCTTTATATATACTCTGTGTGCTCCTCTACCTGTGATTTCTATTCCGGAGTCAGGTTCGTGTCCCCACTGTCTCAGTTCATTGGTAGCTGCGGTTTGAAGTAATCCTGTTAGTCTGCGATAGTCCAGAACGGTAAGGAAAGGATGTTCGTCGAGATACTTTATTGCTAATGCCAGCCGTTGTTCTGGTGTGAATTTTTCTGAGGAACGTTTTCGCTTCCAAGGTGCTCGTTCCAGTCGGCATCTTTCACTAATGTTTCTGACCATTGTTCTGTCTACCCGGAAATTTACGCCTTTTATAAAGATACTCTGTGCGTTACGATGTTTTCCGCCTTCCACTTCTTCCCGTTCCTTGTCTCTGCCCAAAGTAAGTGACGGAGTAAATGTCCCTATTCCGTCTATCTTTACCGAACGTCCTTCTGCCATCAGACGTGCCATTTCAATGGCTGTCTGAAGCAGTACGCCTTCTATATCTCCTGCGCTGAAACCACTCACGTCGCCCACTCGTTGCGCCAGCTCTTTTATGTTTGCATTATCTATCCGCGCAAATTTAGGATAAGTAATTCTTTTGCCTGTTTTTTGGATGTCGGGCATCTCATCCATAATGTATCGTGCCATACTATACTATCTGTTGTTTAAAGTATTAATAGATAAGTTCTTTTGTATTAAGAGTAAACTCTCTTTCCTCTAATAGCAAAGTTCCTTTTCGTTAAATATAAACTGTAAATGCAAGTTTTGTTTTTATAAACGCAACTTGCATTTATAAAAATGAAGCTTTTGTTTTTATAATCAAAGCTTGCGTTTATAGTTTACTCTTATGCAAAGGTAAGTTTTCTATTTGATAAAAAGAAGTTTATCAGTAATAAAGAGGAAGTTATTTGTTAATAGACTAGGGGAGGAGTAATAGGAGATATGATAGGCTGAATTGTACTACTATGGGATATATGATAATGAGCCTCGGGCAGCTTGTTCTTTATTGTTTGGGATAGTGTTGTTTCATGTTATTTAGTTGCTTCGGTAAAATTGTATGGCATGAAATAGGATATTTAATTTTATTTTTATAGTTTTGCAATGTTTCTCACGCCGATGCCTCAATTCGTGAGGTCAGGGATGGTGTGGGAGATGTATTATATAAAGAAAGACGTTTACTTGACGTTTTGTCTTTGGCGCATCAAAACTTCGAACACTTTGAGTAGTAGCCAGAACAAAGCAACAGTAGGTGTCTGCGGGATATGTTTATGTCTTTGGTATGCTTTTCAATGAAAAGTGTACTTTGTTATTATACATATCGGCGTGGGCTTCTGCGTTGCTCGTTCAACTACTACGGGCAGTTCGAAGGCCTTGATGCGTGGGACGAGTGAATGGTACAGATTCCCGCGCTTTTTCTTTACATGATAGTTACTTTTCTAATAAACGAATCGTTCGGTTTGGGAATCTGCGAGCACAATTTTTTAAATTGTTATGGATAATATTACAGATTTTATGAAGAAAGCTCTCCCCGAGTTCAAGAAAGAGTTTAGGAATGGGATTACTGATTTATTCTTTTTGTATGTTCAATCAGACAAGGTTTTGATGAAGGCTTATTTAGATTGTGTGGCTTCTACAGGTGATTTGAAATACGTTAATAGTTGCATCGCTCAACAGCTCAAACGGGAATTTTCATTGATTAATACGAAGAAAAGAAACGATATGCCTAAAAGTAGTTTGATTCAGTCTTTTTCGGAATTGGAAAATGAAGACTAAGGAGAATATGTCAGAAGGGCATAAAATGTAACAGTACGTCTAAAAATATAATCTTAAATAATTGTTGATTTATGAAGAAGATTTTCATATTTACCATATTGCTGGTAGGTTGCCTTAAAGTTTATGCACAGCCCAATCTTTCAGAGTTGGAGGGAAAAGATATATTATATGAATATATGAAAACTCCTCCTGCAACTATACTTATAATAAAAACTGATCCTGAAACAAAAAAGAATCAGTATGGGCAAATAGTTAGTACTACAAAATATGGCGTTCTGCAAAAACCGTTTTCTTGTTATATTGTGACAGATCGATATAGCATTTTTGCTCAAAAGTTGGGACCGCAAAAATATATGCTAATGTGTGATGGTAGTGGAACATTTATATATTCTTTCAGGGGCAATAGACTTAATCCTGGATGCATAAAATATGTTGATAAAGAAATTTTTCCGTGTATAGGTGATCGGTATAAATATTTGTGTGATTATTATCAATATGAGATTCCTGCTGACACTTATTCGACAAACAAAGAGGGTGAGGCGATCATAAAAATCAGCTATTGGCCAGAAGTTATGCAACTTTTGTTTAAGAACGCCCCCGAATATTATGATGCATATAGTCCACTTTGTAAAAAATGAATCTGAGTGACCCTGTATTTTCATCTTTGTTAATAGAAGCTTTGATAAGATACAATGGAGGTGATAGTAGTTTCTTGTTCTGCAAGGAAATAGTTTGCTCTTTAAATGGATTTAAAGCGTGTTCGGGTAAAAGTTCTATTCGGATTATTAAAGGCTCATTTTTATCATTTTATCCTTTAGAATCTGTAATGCCTGTCAATTCGGATAATGATAAGCTTATAAATTATCCTAAAGATAATCGTAGCTTTTCACAGAATTATCTTAAACAAGTAAAGCTGACAAAAACAATTCCACGTGATTACGGTTCTATACAGTTTAAGGGTAAGCCGCAGGTACTGACCGATTTGTATGGTTATGAAGTTGTATTCGATGATGCGAATATGTATTATTTTCAAAAGTGACATCAATCATATTAAAATAAATCGCTGCATATTTTGTTTAATATGCGAAACCAAATGAAGTGAGAAACAGGCGGAAATATTCTCATTGGATTTGGTATATATTTCTTCAACTGAAAGGATTGGGAATGAGCTATAGTTCGCAGTATTACGGAATCAGCGGAAAAGAAGAGGCTGAAGCATATCTTGCGCATCCAATTTGGGGTAAAAAGACTTCGTGAAATAACATCGGTCTTTTTGCAATTAAAGGGTAAGACGGCACAGAATGTTTTTGGTTCTTGGGATGGCAATGGAAGTTCTTTTATGTATGACGCATTTTTAACGCAGTCGTGCCGGGTGATCTGTTTCAACAAGTGATAGACCTATAATCAGGATAAGACAGATGAAACGACAGAGAAAATAGTAAATAATTCGTAATCAATCCCTCTATCTGAAATAAATAGATATGTATTTTGTTTTGTATATGAAACAAAAATGCTATATTTGTGTTTCATATACAAAATAATATCAGATATGAATAAGGAACAAATAAGGCATATAATAGGTGAAAATCAAGAGTTTGTGAAGGATATAACATTTATGGAACGTCCTTTTACTTTTGAGGATGCGGGTAATTATGTGTTTTTAGGTATTCGCCGGGCTGGAAAATCCTATTTGATGTATCAGCGGATACACCAACTTCTGAAGAAAGGGCATAAGATAGAAGAAATACTTTATATCAATTTTGAGGATGAACGTTTTATCGGCTTGAAATCAGAAGAGTTGGACGATATAAAATTGGCTTATGAAGAGACTTTTCCCTATCAGCCTATCTTCTTTCTGGATGAGATACAAGTTGTAGACGGGTGGGAAAAGTTCGTTCGTCGGTTGGTAGATAAAAAATATCGTGTATATGTGACTGGAAGTAATGCGAAGATGTTGAGTAGTGAGATTGCTACGACATTAGGCGGGCGTTTTCTTATCCAGGAAGTATATCCGTTTTCTTTTCGTGAGTTCCTTCTTTCGCAGGATATAAGATTAACGGCAAACTGGCTTTATACTCCAAGTTTGCGTAATGAAGTGGTACGCACTTTTGATGCTTATTTTTATAATGGAGGATTTCCGGAATTGATAGCATTTAAAGATAAACGTTCTTGGTTGAGTGGACTTTATCAGAAAATATTCTTTGGTGATTTGGTAGCTCGTTATGCACTACGTAATTCGGATTCGATGAGTTTGTTGGTGAAGAAACTTGCGGAAAGTGTTATGCAACCCTCTTCTTACAATCGACTTAAAAATATTGTATCTTCAACGGGAGAGAGCGTGGGAGTACGAACTGTCATTGACTATGTGAGATATTTGGAAGAAACTTGGTTGATATTCAGTGTTGAAAATTATGCTGCTCGTTTTGCCGAAAGAGAGAGTAACCGGAAATATTATTTTATAGACAATGGTATTTTGAATCTGTTCATCTTTAATCCGGAAACTTTGTTGTTGGAGAATTTAGTAGCTGTCTCTTTATATAGAATTTTTGGAAAAGAACTATATTTCTATAATCAGAATGTAGAAGTTGATTTTTATATTCCTGATCAGAAATGGCTTGTTCAAGCTTCATATAATATTTCTGATACTCAAACTTTTACCCGTGAAGTGAATGGGCTTTTGAAAACGGCAAAATTCTTAAAAGCGGAGAAGTTGCAAATTGTGACTCGTAATGAGGAACGCACAGTTGAGCAGGATGGTTTTACAATAGAGGTAATTCCCATTTGGAAATGGATGATAATGTTGGAGAACAAGTAACTGATAATCTTTAAGATAAAATTATGATATGGTAGATTATAACTTGCAGCGATTTCTTGATGCCCAACAAGGCGACTATGAACGTGCCCTTGCAGAAGTAAGAAACGGGCGGAAGCATTCTCATTGGATTTGGTATATATTTCCTCAACTGAAAGGGTTGGGAATGAGTTATAATTCACAATATTATGGAATCAGTGGCAAAGAAGAGGCTGAAGCATATCTGGCGCATTCGATTCTGGGTGAAAGACTAAGAGAAATAACATCGGCTTTTCTGAAATTGAAAGGTAAGACGGCGCAGGATGTTTTCGGCGCGTTGGATGCGATGAAGGTACTTTCGTGCATGACGCTTTTTAATGAGGTTGCTCCGGACGGTTTGTTTCAGCAGGTGATAGAACAATACTATCAGGGCAAAACAGATGAGATGACAAAAAGAATGTTGGATAAATAATAAAATGTTATTGTTATGGGTTGTTTGATGAATCTTTTATGGCTGTTGCTTGGCGGTATTTTTACGGCAGTGGAATACCTTATTTCAAGTATATTAATGATGATTACTATTATCGGTATTCCCTTCGGAATGCAAACGTTAAAGTTGGCAGGACTTGCTTTGTGGCCTTTTGGTAAAGAAGTGAGAAGCGGAAGTCGTTCCAACGGTTGCCTTTATATACTGATGAATGTGATATGGATATTCGTGGGTGGCATTTGGATTTGTTTGTCACATTTGGTCTTTGGGGCGATTTTGTGTATAACTATTATTGGGATTCCATTTGGTTTACAGCATTTTAAACTGGCTTCATTGGCGTTGTCTCCTTTTGGAAAGGATATTGTAACTGTATGAAAATAGTCTGAAGTAGATTATCTATAACTAAAAGTTATAATGCATAATTAGAAACTATTGGTGTGTCTTGATTGTTTCCCGTACCTTTGCACCCCGAAAACAATTAAAGATAAAATTATATGATTTCAACAGCTACAAAAACGTTGCAGACGAATAACAAGACAATTTACGTCGCGTTACTTTCTACTTTGACTTTTTTTCTCTTTTTAGATTATATTCCGGGATTGGAAGCATGGTCGGCATGGGTGACTCCACCGGTTGCTTTATTTCTCGGACTAATTTTTGCATTGACCTGCGGACAGGCACATCCGAAATTTAATAAGAAAACCTCTAAGTATTTATTACAATATTCAGTTGTCGGGTTGGGATTCGGTATGAATCTTCATTCGGCTTTGGCTTCCGGTAAGGAAGGCATGGAGTTTACTGTAATATCTGTTATTGGTACGTTGGTGATTGGTTGGTTTATCGGTCGTAAGCTGTTTAAGATAGACCGGAATACCGCTTATCTTATCAGTTCGGGAACTGCTATCTGTGGTGGTAGTGCCATTGCAGCCGTAGGGCCGGTGCTGAAAGCGAAAGATAGTGAGATGTCTGTTGCGCTGGGCACTATTTTTATCCTGAACGCAATCGCACTCTTTATCTTTCCGATGATTGGTCATGCCTTGAATATGGATCAGCAGCAATTCGGAACATGGGCGGCGATTGCCATTCACGATACGAGTTCAGTTGTCGGTGCAGGTGCCGCCTATGGTGAAGAAGCCTTGAAAATAGCGACTACTATCAAACTGACTCGCGCGCTTTGGATAATACCTATGGCTTTTGCTACTTCATTTATCTTTAAGAGTAAGGGACAGAAAATCAGTATTCCCTGGTTTATCTTCTTCTTCGTATTGGCAATGGTGGTAAATACTTACTTGCTTGACGGAGTGCCGCAGTTAGGAGCTGCCATCAACGGAATCGCCCGTAAGACATTGACGATTACTATGTTCTTTATCGGTGCTTCTCTTTCTATTGATGTGTTGAAAGCGGTCGGGATTAAGCCGTTACTTCAGGGAGTTTTGCTTTGGGTAGTGATTAGTTTGAGTACGCTGGCTTATATTTATTTCGTATAGGGAAGAATCACAAATAATAGATATAGGAAAGATGGGAGAATATCGCATTACACGAATATTCTCCCACCTTTTATAAGTACTATTCTATTTTAAAGAGACAGAGGTCTGTCATTCTTTTTTCTTCAATGCTTCGAAAATCAAGCCTTCCAGTTCTTCTGCAAGTTCTGGATTGTCAGCGATGCATTGTTTTGCAGCATCGCGTCCTTGTCCTAATTTAGTGTCATTGTAGCTATACCACGAGCCGCTTTTCTTGATGACTCCCAAGTCTGCACCCAAGTCAATGATTTCTCCTGAGTGAGAGATGCCTTCACCAAACATGATGTCGAATTCTGCTCTACGGAAAGGAGGAGCAACTTTATTCTTAACAACTTTTACTTTTGTCAGTTTACCCAGAATTTCTTCACCATCCTTGATTGGTTGGCTACCACGAATGTCTATACGTACGGAAGCGTAAAACTTCAGTGCATTACCGCCTGTGGTTGTTTCCGGACTACCAAACATAACACCGATTTTTTCACGAAGCTGGTTGATGAAGATACAGGTAGTACGCGTCTTGCTGACTGTACCGGTTAACTTACGTAATGCCTGCGACATCAGACGTGCCTGAAGACCTACTTTGTTGTCGCCCATGTCACCTTCGATTTCCGCTTTGGGAGTCAATGCGGCAACAGAGTCGATAACGATGATGTCAATAGCGGAAGAACGGATCAGTTGTTCTGCAATTTCCAATGCCTGCTCACCGTTATCTGGTTGAGAGATATACAATTCGTCAATGTTTACGCCCAGTTTGGAAGCGTAGAAACGGTCGAAAGCGTGCTCGGCATCAATGAAAGCAGCGATACCGCCTGCTTTTTGTGCTTCGGCAATGGCATGAATAGCCAGTGTCGTTTTACCGGAAGATTCCGGACCATATATTTCGATTATTCTACCTCTCGGGTAACCACCTACGCCAAGTGCCACGTTCAAGGCTATAGAGCCTGTCGGGATCACTTCTACCTGTTCAACACTATCGTCACCCATTTTCATGATAGAACCTTTACCGAAGCTCTTTTCTATCTTTTCCATGGCAGCCTGTAAGGCTTTTAATTTTTCGCTTGATGCCATTTTATTATCTGTTTCAAAATTAAGTTCGTCTTTCTTTGCCATACCTTATTCTTATAATTAATGGATTTATTGATTTAAAATCTGTGAGGCGTGTTCTTTGGTTTTCACTTCTTTCGGAGTGATAATCCGTTCTACGATTCCTTCTTCGTTAATAAGGAAAGTAGTGCGGAAAGTACCCATATATGCACGTCCGTACAGTTTCTTTTCTCCCCACACGCCAAATTCTTCTACCAATTTCTTGTCTGTATCGGCAATCAGCGTGAACGGAAGATTGTTCTTTTCGATAAATTTCTGATGCGACTTTTCATTGTCTACACTCACACCGATTACTTCGTAACCGGCTTTGCGCAGGTCCGAATAATTATCGCGCAGATTGCACGCCTGTGCGGTACAACCGGATGTGTTGTCTTTCGGATAGAAATACAGCACAACTTTTCTTCCTTTGTAAGCACTCAGACGGATTTCTTCGCCTTTTTCATTGATACCCAAGACTTCCGGTGCTTTATCTCCAATGTTAATCATAACTTTATTTCTACTGAATTGATGTTTTACAGCTCTAGATCCTGATCAATCACTTCATGCCAAGGCAGACCTTGCTTGTTCAGTTGTTCCATAAACGGATCCGGGTTGAACTCTTCTACATTGTTTACACCCGGACGTTTCCATTCTCCTTTGAAGAACATCATAGCTCCGATCATTGCCGGAACTCCGGTGGTGTAGCTTACTCCTTGCATGCCTGTTTCCTTGTATGCTTCCTGATGACTGCAATTATTGTAAACATAGTAAGTGCGTTCTTTTCCGTCTTTCAGACCACGGATACGGCAGCCGATAGATGTTTCGCCCTCATAATTCTCACCCAAATCCTGCGGATTAGGCAGTACGGCTTTCAGGAATTGCAGGGGAACAATCTTCACTCCGTTGTAGTCAACCTCGTCAATACGCGCCATACCGATATTCTGAATGACACGTAAGTGGGTTAAATATTCCTGTCCGAAAGTCATCCAGAAACGCGCACGTTTGATAGTCGGGAAGTTTTTCACCAACGATTCCAGTTCTTCGTGATAAAGAAGATAGGAGTCACGGGGACCGATATTCGGATACGTGAGGTCTTTATGGATTTCCAGCGGACCGGTGGTTATCCATTTGCCGTCTTCGTAATAACGTCCGTTCTGAGTGATTTCGCGGATATTGATTTCAGGATTGAAGTTTGTTGCAAATGCTTTATGATGGTTTCCGGCATTACAGTCTACAATATCCAAATATTGAATTTCGTCAAAATAATGTTTGGCTGCATAAGCTGTATAGATGCCGCTTACTCCCGGGTCGAATCCACAACCAAGAATAGCTGTCAGCCCGGCTTCTTTGAAACGTTCATGATAGGCCCACTGCCAACTGTACTCAAAGTGAGCTTCATCTTTCGGCTCATAATTGGCGGTGTCCAGATAGTTCACTCCGGCTTTCAGACAAGCTTCCATGATGGTCAGGTCTTGGTAGGGAAGAGCAACGTTTATCACCATTTCCGGTTTGAAATCGTTGAATAAGGCTACCAGTTCTTCCACATTGTCTGCATCGACCTTAGCTGTCTTTATATTGGGATTACCTATCGCCTCGACGATTCTGTCGCATTTCTCTTTTGTACGGCTGGCAATCATAATATCTGTAAATACATCGGCATTTTGTGCCACTTTGTGCGCAACGACAGTGCCAACACCGCCTGCACCAATAATAAGAACTCTACCCATTTCTTTAAATTGCGAATTAAAATTAAGAATATTAGAATTGTTTATGGAGCAAATATACGTGATTATTTTCAGATAATCATTCGTAGTTACTCCTTTTTATTTGTATCGTCGTAAGGTACCGTTCTCAAATTCCAGCGTTTGGCCATTATAGAACCAAGTTTCAAAACGATTATCTTTTTTCAGTTCGATTTCCACCGGGTCACCAATAGACAGGCGGCATTCATCGGTACTCATACCTGCTTCCAACTCACCCCGGGAAATAATCTGCCAACGTTTCCCGGTAATGCCCGGATATTTCTTCTGTATATCTTCAAATCCGAAAAGGTCTTCGATGTAATTATCATTTTTGATGATAACATCATATTTCAAGTCGGTTTCCACTTCATAGATACTTCCACTTTTGTCTTCCAATAACAGGACTGCCAGACTGCCGGGAGAAGCCGGTTTCACTTCTTTTATCTCCAGAACCGTATATCGGGGCAAGTGGACACGCGATTCGCTCTGTTTACCTTCAAGGGATACGATTCTTTTGGCTACCAGTATCTTTTTAGGATAAACGGTGTGTCCTGTATATTTGTTTTTCAGTCCTTCGATGTTGTCTGAACTTTTGTTCGTGAAGCTGATTGCGTTTGAAAAATACTTCATTCTCTTTTCACCCTGGAAGTCATTCAAGTCCATGCCCGAGTTGGTTCGTGAGAGGGCGACTTCGATATAATAAGAATGTCCTTGCGTATCTTTAAATATGATTTTTACAGGGTATCTCTGACTGCCGGCTCCGATAGCGGTGATTGTCGCTTCAGTATTGACGGGAATGGCTACGTCCCGATAACCGGAATAGCTGTTGGCGTCGTCCACCCGGACGTTTTCGGACTGTATATAAATTGTTTTTCCTGTCAACAGATTCTTCGCGGTATCTATATCTTTCAGGCAGACTAATCCGTTAATATATGTACGGGGAGCTTTTTCGCAGATTTCATCCAGACGCATATTCTTTATATCATAATAATACTTTTCTCCTTCACACTCAAATAGGAAACGGGTGGAATAGTTCGTGGTGCTTGACAGGTTTTGGGATTTCTCTTCAGTTCCGGTGAAGGTGAGGATTTTGTATTTCAATAAACTGTTGTCCACTCCCTTGTCAGTGTTGTATTTGGAGAGGGTAGGCATGAACATATCCCGTGAGGATGGAGCAAACATGAATTTCATTCCGGATGTCCATTTGCACAGAGGTTGCAACGGAAAGTTGTTTCTGATAAACTGCTCTTCTTCACTTACGGGAATTTCTTGTGTGGAAGGTGTGGTGACAATGTAGTCGTTTTGTGCTGCGATATGAGACGTACCGCAGCAGAATAAAATCAGAGAGAGAGCGATTGTTCTCATATTTATTTACTTTTTGTGAACTATGTAAATTGTTCGTTTGTTGTACATTCAATGGCAAATGTATATATTTTATATTGTATTGGATGTTATTTCCCAATCTTTTTAATATCTTTGTCTCCAATTTAACTTAAACGTTATAACAATATGAAGAAAGTATTAGTTTCAATTTGCATTGCCGGTGCAGCACTTGCAATGTCATCATGCCGTTCGGTTGAGAAGGCAATCCCTCTGTCATCTATTAATGGTGAGTGGAATATTATAGAAGTCAATGGCTCGAAAGTTGCTCCGGGCGAAAGTAGAACCCTTCCGTTTATTGCATTTGATACGGCTACCGGTCGTGTGTCCGGTAGTAGCGGATGTAACCGTATGATGGGCACGTTCGATGTAAATGCGAAACCGGGAAGCTTGGAACTAGGTGCCATGGCCAGTACCCGGATGATGTGTCCGGATATGACTACCGAAAAGAATGTATTGAGTGCTCTTGCACAAGTAAAGGGATATAAGAAAGCAGGTAAGGAGAAGATGTATCTCTGCAATGCTTCCAAACGCCCGGTTGTTGTTCTTGAAAAGAAGGAGACTGATGTGAAACTTTCGGTGTTGAATGGAGAATGGAAAATTAAGGAAGCAAATGGTGAAGCGATTCCTTCGGGAATGGAAAAACAACCGTTCATCGCTTTTGATGTGAACAAGAAATCTATTCATGGTAATGCCGGATGTAACTTGATTAACGGAGGTTTTGAAACCAGTACAAGCAATGCCAGAACGATTTCCTTCCCGGGAGTGGCAAGTACAATGATGGCTTGTCCTGACATGGAGACGGAAGGCAAGATTCTGAAAGCGTTGAATGAAGTAAAGTCATTCGATGTATTGGCAGGCGGTGGCATTGGGCTATATGATGCCAATAATGCATTGGTTATTGTATTAGAGAAAAAGTAATAATTATAAGGAATAGGAAAGGCTGTTTCAATAAAGCCTGATATTTATGAAATCGGCCTCACTGCTGTCTGTTACAGTGAGGCCGATTTTTAGTTTTTAAAACTTTATATCTAACAGTGGAAGCAGACTGTTACAATTGCTTCAATGCTTCCCAATCAATTTCCGGCTCTTTGCCTGTTGGCTTGCAATAGAACTTAGTTCCCATCGGAACGGATTTGTTAAAGAATCCTCCCATTTTCAGATAAAACCGATTGTCTTTGGTATTACCGCCCTGATAGTCGAGACGGACTTGGGCGCTAGCTGTTGCATCGTGTGTAAAGGTAGCGTCAGTGAGTCGGTACCATTTACCTTCTTTGCTGCGTGCCCATTGGTTGCCGAAGAAAACTTCACGTGACAAATATCCTTGTTCCGGGCTGAAATTTTCAAGGAAACTGTGAGGACGTTTATACCATGTATTGGTATTGGGGCGTAAGAAACTAGCTATTAATTTCCATTCTTTCTCATCTGTTGCATAGAAATAGGCAGTATAGGTTGTATTACCCTTTCCGTCCGGTCTGATTTGCATCAGAAATTTGTATGTATTACCGGCTTTCCAAGGATATTTCAAATAACTTTGTCCGCCTGAGCCTTCGTTGCCAAACTCTCCGATATGCACATCTTTGCCTTGGCGTAATAGTTTAATCTTTTGGTCATCCGGAATCTCTTTGGGATTTTGTGTATCAAAAGGACTCCATACAGAGAAGAGAATACGGCGTTCTGTCGGAGAGTTATATTGCATTCCGAAATAACCTTCGCCAAAGCCGGCTGTCATGTAATAGCTATGCATTGTTTCCCCTTCTTTGGGTACTGTGATTTCGTTGTAGAACCATTCAGTGTCACCTTCAGGCAGCGTATATCCCAAATGAACGGATGGACCGCGACGCCCCCAATAGTCTGAGAAGTCTTTCACATAATTACTCTTGCCTGTAACATTGTCTGCTATCAATTGCTTAATTTCTCCGAAACTCTCGCCATTTTTAGAGACTCCTTGCAAGTCGATACGAACATACCCTGCTTGGCGTATATCGATATTTCCTACAGGAACTTTGGTGAAATCATCCGATTGCAGATTGACTTTGAAGTTCTTCTTTCCATAACTGACTTTGATTTCGGAATGCCCTTTGGCATACAGTGACAAATCGGCTGTTGTCGGTTGATGTAAATAGAAGTAAATGCTAACGATACTTTTAGGATTTGTCCAGTGTTCAACTCCTTTTTGTGTTATTTGCGCACCATCTTGCTGTCGGGTTACATAGCCATTGCCGGAAACTCCTACAATAAGTTGTTGAGGTTGTGCAAATACGGTAGTGCATAGTAGTAATGCAAGTAGACATAATAGATTTTTCATGTTGATGTCATTGATTGATTTTATGTATAATTCCGATATTAATAAATAGTTTGTTGTTTCATAATGCAATATCACAAAGTTAAGAATTAATTTTCTTTATTGAACCAGAATAGATGATATTTGTTTTTAGTGTCAGTCATTGAATAACTTTCTTTATGGCTATCATGGCAAGAAGGTTTATTAAAACTGTCGTTTTGGCAGATATTATGTCATGCATTCGTATAATTTCTTTTTGGCACACGGTTTGCTTTTTGATAAGCGTCCGTTCGGGACGAAGCTTCGCAGAAGAGGCCGAGAAACAGCCGGACAAAAAGAAATCATTGAATAATAATAAATAAAAAAATAACGATCATGGGAAAAATTATTGGTATTGACTTAGGAACAACGAACTCTTGTGTTTCTGTATTTGAAGGTAACGAACCGGTGGTAATTGCAAACAGTGAAGGTAAACGTACTACTCCTTCTGTTGTCGCTTTCGTAGACGGCGGCGAACGTAAGGTGGGTGACCCTGCTAAACGTCAGGCTATTACTAACCCGACACGTACAATTTTCTCTATCAAACGTTTCATGGGTGAAAATTGGGATCAGGTTCAGAAAGAAGTTACTCGTGTTCCTTATAAAGTAGTGAAAGGTGACAACAACACCCCGCGTGTTGACATTGACGGACGTTTGTATACTCCGCAGGAAATTTCTGCAATGATTCTTCAGAAGATGAAGAAGACTGCAGAAGATTATCTGGGACAGGAAGTGACAGAGGCTGTCATCACCGTTCCTGCATATTTCTCTGACTCTCAGCGTCAGGCTACTAAAGAAGCCGGACAGATTGCCGGTCTGGAAGTAAAACGTATTGTGAACGAACCGACAGCCGCTGCTCTTGCTTACGGTCTGGATAAGGCTCACAAAGACATGAAGATTGCCGTATTCGACCTTGGTGGCGGTACATTTGATATTTCTATCCTCGAATTTGGTGGCGGTGTATTCGAAGTGCTTTCTACAAACGGTGATACTCACCTTGGTGGTGACGACTTCGACCAGGTAATCATCAACTGGCTGGTAGAGGAATTTAAGAATGACGAAGGTGCCGACCTGACTCAGGATCCGATGGCTTTGCAACGTCTGAAAGAAGCTGCTGAAAAGGCTAAGATTGAACTTTCTTCTTCTACAAGTACAGAAATCAACTTGCCGTATATCATGCCGGTAAACGGTGTGCCCAAGCACTTGGTGAAGACTTTGACTCGTGCTAAATTCGAATCTCTGGCTCACAATTTGATTCAGGCTTGTCTTGAACCATGTAAGAAAGCTATGAGCGATGCTGGTTTGAACAACGCTGATATTGACGAAGTGATTCTTGTTGGTGGTTCTTCACGTATCCCTGCTGTGCAGAAGTTGGTAGAAGATTTCTTCGGTAAGGCTCCTTCTAAGGGTGTGAATCCGGATGAGGTAGTAGCTATCGGTGCTGCTGTACAGGGTGCTGTTTTGACAGACGAAATCAAGGGTGTAGTATTGTTGGATGTTACTCCGCTGTCAATGGGTATCGAAACACTGGGTGGCGTAATGACTAAGTTGATTGATGCTAACACTACAATTCCGGCTCGTAAGAGTGAAACATTCTCTACTGCTGCCGACAATCAGACGGAAGTTACTATCCATGTATTGCAGGGTGAACGTCCGATGGCTGCACAGAATAAATCAATCGGTCAGTTCAACTTGACAGGTATTGCTCCGGCTCGTCGTGGCGTTCCTCAGATTGAGGTTACCTTCGATATTGACGCTAACGGTATCTTGAAGGTATCTGCAAAAGATAAGGCTACCGGTAAGGAACAAGCCATCCGTATCGAGGCTTCCAGCGGTTTGAGCAAGGAAGAAATCGAAAAGATGAAGGCTGAAGCTGAAGCTAATGCCGAAGCAGACAAGAGAGAACGTGAAAAGATTGATAAGTTGAACCAGGCTGACAGCGTAATCTTCCAGACTGAAAATCAGTTGAAGGAATTAGGTGACAAGTTGCCTGCTGACAAGAAAGCTCCGATTGAAGCTGCTCTGCAGAAACTGAAAGACGCTCACAAGGCTCAGGATTTGGCTGCTATTGATGCTGCTATGGCAGAAGTAAATACTGCTTTCCAAGCTGCAAGTGCTGAAATGTATGCACAAAGCGGTGCTCAAGGTGGTGCACAGGCTGGTCCTGATATGAATGGTGGTGCTGGTCAGCAAGATAACAGCAAGCATGGTGATAACGTTCAGGATGCAGACTTTGAGGAAGTGAAATAAGTATCGGTAAACAACGATAACTAACGATAGAAAAGTAGGGTGTAGCTCAATGAGTTACACCCTACTTTTGTTTTTAACACTTTCTGATAGATTTGCTTATTTCTCGGATTTTCATCGTATATTTGTACCATATTTGTGCCGCGATAAAAAAGTAGGAAATCTGCGACAAAATACAAATGGGTTAAATGTAAACAAGTAAATATCAGCATTATGCCAGCAGCAAAGTTTGAAATAAAGCGCAAATGCCAAGTGTGCGGTCAAGAGTTCATTGCCAAGACCATAGAATCATGGTATTGTTCCAAACGCTGTTCCAACATTGCGTATAAGCGTAGAAAAGACGAGGAGAAGCGAAACCAACGATTGGATGAGATAGTGAAGAGCATCCCGAAACACCAAGATTATATTAAGGTGTCGGAAGCCTATGCCCTGTTCGGCATCAGCAAAGATACGCTGTATCGTCTGATACATAAAGGCACTATCTCACATATAAACCTTGGCACGAACCAGATTCGTGTGAGTAAAGAAGAACTGCTGAAACTCTATCCGCTACGGAAGAAAGCTCTGGCAAAACCAAAGTCTGTTGCTAAACTATATAGCTTGGAGCCTAAAGACTGTTATACTATCGGCGAAATATCCAAGAAGTTTCATTTAGAAGACAGTACAGTCTACCTGCATATTCGCAAATATTCTATCCCAACCCGACAGATAGGCAACTTCGTTTATGTACCTAAGAAAGAAATTGATAACCTATATAAAGGAATGAAGCAATGAAGAAAGCGTTGGCCAATACACGAGTTTCGGTAAAACTCCGCAAGTCGGAATACCGTGAGGAATGGTACCTGTATGTTGAAGCCTATCCGGTTTTTCAAGCGGACAAACCCACTCCCCAAAGAGTGCGTGAATATCTGAACCGTACCATCACCACTCCCATTTGGGATAAGTCGCGGAACGCCCGAACTGACAAGGACGGCAAAACCACTTATAAGCCTAAACGTGATTTGAACGGCATCATCCTATGCAAGTCACAGTTAGACCAAGAATCGTGTATCTATGCCGACAAGGTGAGAAGCCTGCGCCAAAAGGAATACGATAATGCCTTGCTTTATTCAGAAACCGATGCGGAACAGGCAGAGCAGCTGGAGCGTTCACGTTGCAACTTCATTGAATACTTCGACCATGTGCAGCGGTTACGCCACGCCCATAGCTCCGATTCCATTATCATCAACTGGAAGCGTGTGCATGAACTGTTGAAAATCTTTGCGAAAGGCGATACCATTCTTTTCTCACAGATAGACTTGAAACTGATAGAATCATTCCGTATGTTCCTATTGAACGCCCCACAGGGAGGTGGTAAGAAAGGTGTCATCTCGCAAAACACAGCATCCACTTATTTCTCCATATTCAAAGCCGCACTGAAGCAGGCTTTCATTGACGGCTATCTGACGGTTGATATTGGAGCAAAGGTTAAGGGCATTCAAGGTCAAGAAAGCCGTAGGGAATACTTGACCATAGATGAACTGAACCGTTTGGCTCAAACTCCATGCGACCCATTGTTGAAGCGTGCCGCCCTCTTTTCCGCACTTACCGGGCTTCGCCATTGCGACATTCAAAAGTTGAAGTGGTCAGAAATAGAGGTATTCAACGGCAGTTACCGATTGAACTTCACCCAGCAAAAGACTAAAGGCGTTGAGTATATGCCCATATCCGAACAGGCATTTCAATTATGTGGTGAAAGGAAAGACGGAGAACAATTAGTTTTTGCCGGACTGCCCGACCCGTCATGGATTAACCGTCCGATAAAGAAATGGGTTGCGGAAGCCGGAATTACGAAGCACATCACCTACCATTGTTTTAGACACTCGTATGCAACCCTGCAACTCGCCGGAGGAACAGACATTTACACGGTCAGCAAAATGCTCGGTCATACGAATGTCCGTACAACTCAAGTGTATGCAAAGGTTGTTGATGCTAAAAAGGAAGAGGCAACCAAGACGATTAAGCTGGATTTGCCAATGACCGAATAACCTCTTATATCATTTCATTTAAGTCATAAGCCATCTGCATCTTCATGTGGGTGGCTTTCTGTTTCTGTGCATTTTTATCTTCACAACCTTATGATTCAATGATGATTCGCTTATGCCGAGAGGCATAAGCGAAAAAATCTAATAATGGAATTTGTCATTATAGATGCTGATAATCAGCGCATATTGTTTATGATTCTTATGACCTGCTGATGTTTCTTTATGTGATATTTGTCACCCATAAATCAGTATTGGGATTTGCCATTACTTTGCGGCAAAATCAACTGATAATGATATGGAAGACAAGAACATTACATTTGAAGATTTGCCCAAGGCAATGTCATGGATGATGGACAAGTTGAATAAACTTGACTCCAAGATTGACGGTCTGAACAATATCCCGCAAATACGGCCTGCCGACCAGTGGATGAACCTGAAAGAACTGTGCGAATACCTGCCCAGCCATCCGGCGGAACAGACCGTTTACGGATGGACGAGCTGCCACCAGATTCCATTTCATAAGAGAGGCAAGCGCATCATGTTCCTCAAATCGGAGATTGACACATGGCTTCATGACGGCAAACGGAAATCACAGAAGGAACTGGCGGAAGAAGCTGCACAATTCATTAATGCCAAACGAAACAGACCGTTCTAATGGATTCACTTGACTTGTGCAACAGCATCAGAATGGAGTTCGAGGGTATCATAGAGAACAAGATACCTTTGGACGTGTTTCCTGCCAAGTTGCAGGACATGGTTCTGGCATTAGCACGGCAAGAGAACTATTCCATTGAGTACACAATGGCATCCCTTATTGCAGCAGCATCAACGGCCATCGGCAATGCGGTCAACATCTGCATCCGTGGCGGCTGGGTTAGCAGTCCAATTCTATACATGATATTGATCGGACGGCCAGGCATGGGTAAAACACCTCCGCTTGACTTTGCTTTTCGCCCCATCCGAAAGCTTGATGCCAAAGTCATTAAGCAATTCAAGATAGATATGGAAAACTACAATTCCATACTAGAAAGTCAGAAGGGCAAGAAAGATGAAAGGCCGTCATTGCCGCCCAAGCCGATTTTGAAGCGAACAATCATTTCGGACTTTACCCCTGAGGCTCTTATTCGTGCACTTAACGATAATCCAAGAGGTGTGACCGTGTATGTGGATGAAATAATGGGAATGTTCAACGCCGTGAATCAATACAGCAAGGGGCAACTGATAGAACAGCTCTTGACGGCTTTTAGCGGTAAGCCTCTTGATGTGTCAAGATGCAGTATGCCGATACCTATTCACATTGAGCGACCTTTTATAAACATAGTCGGCACGATGCAGACTACCCGTGTGCATGAACTGGTCGATAAGGGGTACAAGGACAATGGCTTGCTGGATAGGATAATTTTCGTATATCCCTCGTCGCAGGAAATATCAGACTGGCCGATTGACGAAGATTTCACAGCTTCATCGTTTGAGAAGTATTCTGCCTTGTGGGAAGATGTAATCAACCGTATTTGCGAGATTTGTTTTATAACGGATGAGAATAACGACTACGCTTTACAGAACGTACTGAATTTTTCTCCAGAGGCTGGTGCCTATTTTACCAACTGGCGCAATGGCCTAATTCATAAGGTAAACCAAATAAAGGATGACGGCTTGGTTGACAGTCGGATAATGAAAATACCCATGATTGCTGCACGGTTGGCTTTGGTATTTCAGATACTCCGATGGGCTTGTGGCGAAGTACACAAGGATTTCGTGGATATAGATTCCATTAAATCGGCCATCAGATTAAGTTCCTATTTTGAAGACTGTTATTCAAACATACAAAGATTCATGTTGATGGAGAGCATAGAACTGCAAAAGAAAGAATTGCTTGACAACGTACCAGCCTTGTTTTCTACCGCCGAAGCCATCCAAGCAGGAAAAGAAGTCGGCCTGTCCGAAAGGTCTGTGATGTATATGTTGGTCAACCTTACAACGAGCAAGGTTATCAGGAAAATCAAAAGAGGAGAATATGAGAAACTGCAATGAGCTACACGGTTTGCACCTTGCAGTATTTGCAGTTTGCAGTTCAGAAGACATGGGTAACCTGCAAAACTGCAACAACTGCAAACTGCACGAACTGCATTTATAAAAAAGGAGGAACTATGACTGAATACAGATTTACGCTCCAAAAATACAAGCGAGGCTCTAAGCTGACCTGTCCTAAATGCGGAAGGAAGCAATGCTTTGTCAAATATGTTGATACGGAAGGGCAGATTGCCTTTCCCGATTATGTAGGCAGATGTGACCATGAACATTCGTGCCAATACCATTACAAGCCATCGGATTATTTCAAGGATAATCCCGTTGCATTGGAAGAAAGGAAGTCGTGGAAGTCACAAGCAAAAGTTATGCAGCCCAAGCCAACAGATTACATTGATCGTGACATTATGCATCGCTCGCTTGCCAACTACGAACTGAATCCGTTATTCATCTTTCTTTCGGGTGTATTGGGTGAGAAAGAAACATCCCGGCTGTTCAAATTATACTGTGTCGGGACATCCAAGAAATGGGGAGGCTCCACGGTGTTCTGGCAGATTGACCGACAAGGAAAAGTACGAGCAGGAAAGATAATGTTGTATAATCCGACAACAGGACATCGGGTAAAAGAACCGAGAAGCTATGTGAGTTGGGTGCATACGGAATTGGAACTTGAACACTTTAACATGAAGCAATGCTTGTTTGGCGAGCATCTTTTAGCTGGCTATCCAACAAAAGCTGTAGCCATTGTGGAGAGTGAGAAATCCGCTTTAGTGGCCAGCCACTTCATGCCTGATTTTGTATGGTTGGCAACTGGAGGAATACACGGCTGTTTCAAGGCTGACACCGTTGGCGTATTAAAGAACCGTGCCGTAATTCTTTGTCCTGATTTGGGAGCGAAAATGGTTTGGCAGGAGAAAGTGCAGTTGCTTTCTTCCGTTTGTTCCAAGGTGGTTTTCAGTGAAAAACTGGAGCAGTGCGCTACAGACGAACAAAGGGAAAAAGGATTAGATATAGCTGACTTTCTGCTGATGGCGGACACTCCCATGATGACGCTTCAAAAAATGATAAAGCGATGTCCGAGTTTGCAAACGCTCATTGACCAATTTCAGTTAGAGTTAGTTGAACAATAAATAGAAATGAAAATGAAGAAAGACGTTTATTATTGCATAGTGCTTTCCGACAGCCAGCTTGATTTTCTGGCAGGAAGCAAGTACGGCATCGACCGCATGAAGGTATTGAAATGCCTCATTGACGCTGTGGTCATTAAGGAAACGAAGTACGAAAAGAAAGGCTTTGCCGTTACATTGCATATCGGGCAAGCCGCCCTTTCGGAAGTTGAATTGGCTACCCGTTTAGGCTATGACAAGAAGACTGTTTCGAGGTTACTTGACAAAATGGCCGAGTTGGGGATTGTCACATCCGAACAGACCAACCGCACAAGCATACACACCGTGCATTGTGTGTCGGCATGGTATACGGACAATCAAAAGATACTCAATCCGTATTACGTGAGCGTGAAAGAGCGGCACCATTGTGTCGGAGAGATTGGCGACAATGGTATAGATAAAGATGGTATCTCTGCCAATACGCCAAATGATGGAATTGGAAAGTCGGATACCTCCGCCTGTTGTAACAGTGAACAGCCGTCTCTATCCCTTATTTTGGGCAATAATGTTCATGACGGAAACGGAGCGTAAAACCTAATGAAACCGAGACCGTTGCAAAATGCCGTGTATTGGCTTTCAAAAGATGGCTTTTTACAATGCGAAACACGGTCTTTCACGCTGCATTTTGTGACCTTTTGGAAAAGCGTTGGTTTATGGCGGAATTGGGGCTTGTTCTTATGAAGCGGTTGAAAGCACTTTTTTGAGGAATGAATGTAGCGGAGTACGTTTGTTTTAGACGTTTATAAAGACTTCGGACAAACCGCCCGCTCTGTGAGTCATGATATATCCAAAGTTCGTGTCAGGACTGTTACAAGAATTGCCTATGTCGCACAAAAACGCTCCGCGCTTCCATGCCACATAAGCCGTTACAGCCGCTCGCAAGCTCGCACCGGGCTGACCAGTTTTATTTATTTTATCGTATCACCTTATTACAAATCATTAGATATGACAACAACGGAAGAAAACAAGGACGAAAAGAAAAAGGATATAAAGCGCACAAAGCGGTTGGAGGCCAGAGTGACCGAAAAAGAATACGCAAAAGCCGTGGAACTTGCCGAGACCTGCGGTTTGACTTTGAGCGACTATATTCGAAAATGTGCTTTGGGGCAGCATCCGAGGCGGCGGCTTACCGACAAGGAGGTGGAAGCCCTTTGCAGTCTCTCTGATGCACGGGGCGCACTAATGCGAATAGCGGCAGCCGTCAAGTCCATACAGAGCAGCCATCGGGCGCAATACTTCGCAGACACCCGCTTCGTGGAGCAGTGGATGCGTGCAGCCATTCCCCTTATAGCCCGTTGGAATGAAATTCAGGAATACATCACCCAATAAATCCCCAACCAAATGATAGCAAAAGCGGCCACCATCAGCCACGGCGGAAACGCCGTCCGCTATTCGGTCAACAAGGACAAGGCCGAGATCGTGAAAGTGAACTTTCTGCCCGATGACATATCGGCTGAAGCCATGTACCAACGTATGGTACTCAAGCAAAAAGAATTTGCCAATACAATCAACAAAGGCAGACCGCTCAAACGGAATGTGATAAGAATGGAAATATCCCCAACTAAGGAAGAATCCGCAGGCTGGACGCTGGACGATTGGGTTAGATTGGCAAACGAGTACATCCAAGTATTCGATTCCATTGACCTCTCGAAAAAGACTAAACGTACCAGTGCGAAATCCACCAACGTAAAGAACAGTCAGTATGTAGTTGCTCTCCATCATGATGCAAAGAGTGGCATACCTCATCTGCACATAGATGTGAACCGTGTGGACATGGATGGAAAAGTCAACGATGACCACTTAATAGCGGAACGGGCAATGTCGGCTGCGTACATTATCAATGAACGGCGGGGATGGGTACAGCCGGAGGATATTTACGAGAAACGCAGGCTGGAGATTGCTGGCACTTGCATGGACGTGCTTCGCTCCTTGCCGAATTTCAGTTGGTCAGGCTATGAGGCCGGACTAAAAGCACACGGCTACGGCATACACTTGCAAGAGGATGACAAGGGGAATGTACGAGGCTATTCTATTCTGTCGGGCAACTCCAGTTATAAATCCTCCATTCTCGGTAAAGGCCGACATCTCATGCCTTCAAAGATAGAAGCGACATGGGCAAGGCTTCATGGAGAGCGGAAATCTTCGCTAATCCCAAATACCGAACAGAAAATACGGCCAGCTACCGTTTCGACTGAAATGCCACAGACAAACCGTCCGGATCCAGTTATTAAGCACTACGACATTTCCACGGATGAATATCACCATTACCATGTGGCCATACCGGAAGAAGCGGACGAAATCATCTGCAAGGAATGTTCCGTGCCGGATGACAATCCCTTAGCAACTATAGAAGATGTACAGAAAACCGCCTTGCTCCTTTTTGCTGAATACCTTGACGGTGCAACGAGCATGGCTGCATCCAGTGGCGGCGGAGGTTCTGACATGAGCGGTTGGGGAAAGGATAAAGATGAGGATGAACGCGAATGGGCAAGGCGATGCGCTCAAATGGCTAATCATCTTTGCAAGCGCAGGAGGGGTTTACACAGATAATTGTTTCACTCAAAATCAATGAATATGGGAATAGGAAAAGGGAAATCTGACAAGATAGACATTGACGGCCTTATAGAAGGTGTAGGCAATGAAAACAAAGTAGCCCAAGAAGAAAGTAAACTTGAACAGAAAATTAAAGAACTAAAGGATGTACGTTTAGAATTGGAAGCCGCTACCCGCAAAATGGAAGAAGTTACTTTTGCGCTCAAAACAGCTACGGATAGTGCCGACAACATTATTTCAGGCATTTGCCGTGCTATTGTCAAAGCGGAACAAAATATAGTTTTCCGTGCCAAAATCAGCACAGATGAGTTGGCAAAAGTGCATCAATGCACAGTCCGACATATTAAGGCCGAAGAAGATCTATTGGAAAGGCATAGTGACAAAATGGCCAAACACCTCCAGAACAATGAAGGCGTTTGGCTTTCCACCTCTTGGCTTATATTTACTTTGGTCGTACTGGCGATTAGTTATCTTGCCGTAATTTTATGGGCTATATATAAAAGATGAGTTACACACTTTTACTTGCCCAATGATTTGAACATCTTGGTAATGCAACGCTTCTTCTGCTCCATGTTAGGATGAACGTAAAGGTTGAGCGTGGTTGAAATGTTGGAATGACCTAACAATACGCTGACAGTTTTATAGTCGCATCCGGCTTCAATGCAACGGGTGGCAAAGCTATGGCGCAGGCCGTGATATTTCAATTTAGGGATGTCGAGTTTCGCCATCAAACTGTTGTAGTAGTTGCGGTATGTGCATGGTTCTGTTGGATGCTCGTCGTTGCCAATCAACACGCCATCAAACATGGCATTGAAGTCGATAGTGTTGTTGACATAGAATGTATCGTACTCTCCGCATCCTATCTTGAAGTTGAATGATACACCCTGGCACTTTACACCCTTTCCTTGTACTGAGTGTATGTCCATGGTCTTGCCGTCTATTACACTTGACTCGTCGATCAATGAAAGTACCGACTTGTTGAGTATGCAATGTACGGAACCGCTATCAACCATCATAGCACCCACGTACACATTTCCATCCTTTCCCTTGAATGCAGCTTTCACAATAGGGAACCCCACTTGCTCTATGTCTCTCAGTTTTGCAGTTCTTGTCTTCATCTTTTTCTGGTTTTGTTTGTTTGGAAGAGCCACCTGCTTTATGCTGCAGGTTGTTCTTCGTTGAATTCTTGCTTTTTGATTCTGCGAATCAAGTAAGCGATAGCCTTTGGTGCCTTCTCTCGGCAGACCTTCAGCTGAGCAAGGAACTCCTCCTCGGTAGCGTCTGAGTTGAAGAGGTCCACCAACTCGCAGTTGTTGTCCGACTGCTTGTCAAACTTTAGGTTGTGGCATTGCATCAAAGTGCGAAGGGCAAGGATGCCAAGGTCGTACTTTGGACGTGCCTCTACCAGTTTGCGCATCAAGTCAAGTCCTGGATCGCCAATGTGCATCTCGTTGAGCATGGCAATCATGAAGAGCACCTTTGCGTCTGGTGTTGCCATCTCGAACACGTTCGCAAGCTGGCAGTTGGTCTCGTCAGCTTCTGTGTAGCGTTCGAGTTTTGCCAAGGCACGCGACTTGATGTACATGGCTTCTGCACATTGGTGTGTTGCCAGTACCTCGTTAGCGTACGCCAATGCTTCCTCGTACTTCTCTGCATAGAGGCAGAGCAACGAAGCAAGGAATTTCGGTGCCCAATGGCTTGCCTTTGTCAGACACTCTGGTACCGACTCTATCGAACCATAGAGATGCTCGTCGCACACGAGTATGTCAAGGAAGCGTTTTGCTTGCTGCATGGCTTCTTTGATGTCGCCGTTCTCAGCCTTCTTCGCTACGAGGAGCAGGTACTGACGTGCCGCTTCGTCGTAGTCGTTGTGCTGGAGTGCGCCATAGACAGCTTTTCCGCTCTCTATCTCGTTGCCAATCTGTTGCTCGTTGTTGTACTCGCTTGCGTAAGTCAGCACCTCACGACTCGTATGAGCATACTGAGGTATGACGTTCTTCGAGAGGTACAGACCTTCAAGGCTGCGAACACGGCTCAGAGCTACGTAGAGCTGTCCTGCTGCGAACATGCCACGGCTGAGGTCGAGCGAGAGTTTGTCGAAGGTCATGCCCTGACTCTTGTGGACGGTGATTGCCCATGCAAGTTTCAGAGGGTACTGGGTGAATGTACCAATGAGTTCCTTCTTCATCTTGCGCTCCTCCTTGTTGTAGTCGTAGCTGTACGACTCCCATGAACAGCATGGCACAATGTATGTCTCGCCGTTGTTGAGCGTCACGCTGATCTCGTCCTTAGTGAGTTTGCTCACCTTGCCGAGAGTGCCGTTTGCCCATCGTTTTTGCTGGTCGTTGCGAGTGAACATCACCTGAGCACCAACCTTGAGGCGAAGCTTCATGTCCACCGGGAACTTCTTTTCCTCGAACTTGCCGTCAATGGTTCCTTCATAGACGAACTCCTCCGACTCAATCTCCTCTAGTCGCTGAAGGTTGATCTTGTCTGCCGTCTTATTGATGGAAGCCAGCGTGATGACAGCACCATCTTCTGCGGTCGGAATGTGAACGCGATCGTTGAGGTGCATGATGTTCTCTGGTGTTACCTTGTTCAGGCGCACGTTCTCCAAGATGTGCAGGAAGTGTTCGTCATCCTGACGGTACACCTTGCGGAACTCAATCTTCACGAGTCGCATGCGCTTGATGGCGTCTGACTTGTAGAAGAAGAAGTCATCCGTTTGGTACAGATCCTTCAGCATATCCTTCTCAGGACCTTGCTTCACCACCGGTGGCAACTGGAACATGTCGCCTACGAAGATTATCTGCTTGCCGCCGAAAGGCATGTTGTTGCGCAGAGCCTTACGCATGGTGTAGTCGATGGCATCCATGATGTCGCATCTTACCATCGACACTTCATCGATGATGATCGTGTCTGCATGTAAAAGCGTCAGAATCTTTGCCTCGTTCATCTTGCCGCATGTTCCTGGCGTACACACCTCCATCGGCAAGCCAAAGAAGGAGTGTATTGTGTCGCCACCGGCGAGGATGGCTGCCACACCTGTTGGGGCAAGGGTGATGAACTGCTTTCCAACCAACTTCTGTACGTTGTGAAGAAAGGTTGTCTTACCTGTTCCAGCACGACCTGTGAGGAAGAAGCTGGAGTTTGTGTTGGCAACAAGCTCGTATGCAAGCTGCTGCTCGTGGTTGTGTGGGTCTATCTGTGTGTTCTGCATGTCCTACTTCTGTTCGATTTGTGGGAGGATTTGGGTGAGACGTGTGTTGTAGTCGCTGTCGAGGAAACTCTTGTAGCATCCATCGATGATGCTTTTCGCCTTCTCTTCGAGTTCTTCCTGTGGCATGCAGCTTCTCTGGGCTTTGAGTACTCCTTCAAAGAAGTTGCGCACCATGGTTTCTAATTCCTTTCGGATGAACTCCTCGTTGCGATGCACCTTGTCGTAGTCTCTCTTCTGAACAAGTTCAAGGCGTGTACCGTTGAAGGCGTAAACCTCGATGCCGTCGATGTAGGTCCAGTTGTGGTAGAGTCCCACCTTCTCGACAACTACGATGCGGTCGCAGAATCTCACGCCCTTGTAGTAGCGGTTTCCGCTTGCGCTCTCGTACTCTTCGCAGAGGAACATCTTCTGTCCTTCGTCCCATACAGGAATGTGAACTCGTTGGTTACCGAATGTCGGCAGGATGCTGTCGAACAGATCTTTGTTGATCGCTTTTGTTAAGCTTGCCATGTCGTTTTGTTTTTCTTGGTTTGTGATTTTTGTTTGTTCTCTCTTTGATTGGGCATGATGGTTAGCCCAAGCACTTCTGATGAGTTGCCTCTATCATGCTTCGCGAGAAGTCAAGGAGCTGACTCTCTGCCACCATGCTGCCCATTGCCTTGGCTTGTCCCTTCAGGAAGTCCTTCAGCATGAGGATGCTCTCTTCCTTGGCGCTTCGTTCGTTGAAACATCGCCAGTTGCATCCGCCCCAGAACTTCTGAGCAATGATGTTTGCCTTCTGTCCGTTCCATGCAAACAGCGTGATGCCGTTGAGGAAGGTGTGGGCGTAACCTTGTCCGATGTGGTAGTAAACTGCCAATCGGTCAGAGAGACGGATTGCTCGGTAGTAGGTGTTGCCAGCTGCGCTGGTGTAACCGAGGGTGAGGTACACGTTCTTCTCTGCGTTGTAGGTGAGAGAACTACCCGAGAGGGCTGGGAGTGCCTTTGCGGCAATGAGTGCGAGTGATGTGTTCATCGTACGTCTGGTTTTTGTTTAGCGGAATAGGCCGCCACCTCTGTTGTTTGTAATAATAAAATAATGTATAAACAAAACCAACTCTCTCGGAATTGTGATGCAAAGTTACTATGTTAGTATAGGGCATGCAAGCTTTTTTACATGAGTATTGGTTCCTTCCGTTTTGGAACCAATCACACTCATTTTTGAAAGTTCATGCAGCGTATCTTTTCTTTCTGATATCCTTCATGCACTTGCTTGTGCATGCAAGGGTGATGTGCATTGAGGTGAGATCTTCTGAACGACCATGCTTCTTGTGGCTTGCCTGTGCCTGACGTTTCTCTACGATGCGACGGAGAATTCTGTCCTGCACTTTTGAAGGCTTCATCTTACTTCTGATGTTCAAGTTGAGAAGGATGCCGTCAAGTACCTCAATTTCAATTTTGTTTGTTGTCACATTGCAGAGCTCTTCGGTAGCTGCCTTGCGATAGCGATCAGATGTCTCAACACGTTCCCAACGCTTGTTGGTTCTTCTGTGAGCATCTGCCTCTGCCTTCCTCTGCTTCTTTGTCTGCTTTGCTGTTGCCTTGTTATTCATGGTTGCCTTGTTGTTGTTTGGTGTCTGTTTCATAGTCTTTCGTTTTTGATTTCGAGTACAAATTACTACTTGATTTCGGATTTGAAGAATGTTTTTACCAGAACAATGGTTCCTCTCATTTTAGAACCATTCCTTCATTCGGTTCACTAACTTTCACCAACGATTTGCAGCGTCAACTTCGTGGTGGTTTTCGAAGTTTGACGCTGCAAATGTAATAACTATTCTTGTGATATTTTCAAGAACCTATGTTCCTATTGGTTCCTCTGAATTTGGTACCATTCGTTGGAGTTTCTCTTCATGTTCAAGGTAGTATGAAACCATGTCTTTCACTCTTGTCGCGAAGATCATACGTATCTTTGGCGGTGACATAACTTCGAGTCCTGCACCCATCTGGAGAACGCGACCAATAAACTCGTTGTTCATCTCTACATCCACAGAGAACTCGGCATACTCTCCATCCTCATAAACTCCGAATGGTTTCACGACCTCATATGAACGATGCAGAGGTTTTGTGTCTATTAATTTAAATATATAATGTTTGTGTGCGCGTATAACGATGTGTTCTTTGTTCGGGAAATCTTTCATGTGACTCACACCAACGATATCCTTGAAAAACTCATCATAAAAGTGATTTGGTGCAGGAACATACTCCACTTTACTTCTCTCACGAGGCTTCTCTTGTATGCGGTCAAGAGCAATGTTGTACCCGAATTCCGGTACTCTACCTTCTGCATGACCGAATAAATGCCATCGTCCATTGTACTCTTTCAAGTAATGCGGATGAAATAGTAAGGTTACTTGTTCCTCGTCGTATGGCTTATATTCTATCTCCATCACCGTTTTGTTGGTAATAGCTTCATAGAGCTGAGGGAGATATTCTATATTGGTTAATATTCGGTCAAGGCTTGAACTTATCACCTGCTCACCTTTCTGGCGCTTAGCCTTCATGTCGAGCAAGTCCTGACAATCATGGAAGAAGTACTCCAGCCACGATTTAGGGAAGAATCCAGCAGAGTCCTGGCAAAACTTCCAGTACTGACGAAGATTATTGATGACCTTGGCATTACGCATGTCTGCAAGTGGATCATCATCCTTACCAACGTATCGAAAGCGCTTATTGCGGTTGTTGCCTTCTTCCTCAAAGCATTCGCCAACGTCCTTTTCAAGCTTATCGGCTATGGCTTTCTTTAGTGTGCCAACCACCTTCTTCAACTCGCCATACCCATCGCAATTTGACAAATTAGCAGGAAGTTCTTTTGTTGTCACACCAATATAATCAGCCATGATATCTGCATAACTAACCCATCGGTGACTCATAAGCCACCGATAGGTTATCAAAGCAAATTGTGCCTTATAGCTATCTCCGTCAAAGAGGTTCTTGCGTTGCATGATTATTAATCATTTGCCGGTCTTACGTTTATTGCAAAAGAGATAGGCTTTCCCGTTTTTGGATTCGTTCTTTCTCTTAATTCAAACAAAACCTCCTCTCTTTCAGAATAGTCGTATTCTCGAGGAGAATTGTTTGGCGCAAATCCCATTCTATTGTCAATAATGTATACAGGATGATTGTCTACAAAAATTCTGTTTCTGTCACCATTAATTTTTCCTCTTAAAACAGAACTGCTGTCCGACTCAGTTGTAGAGGTATTTGTATTAGTGCGAGAAGGAGAAGTCGGAGCTTGCATGCCACATAATTCATCTCGACATAATTGTAGAACCTTAACTTGCATCTTCGCGAACTCATAATCATAAATCGGACGACTACCATTATTGACAATCATCAACAAACGCTCCTCTGACATTGTCGAAGGATCACATTCTCTATGATTATATAGATGCCTTAATGCACGAGTTAAATTTGCGAATTCGGACCATCTATCAGGAAGATTGTTTCCGTTATTACTTCCTTCATAGTATAATTTATACAACGATCCCGAAAATGCATCCATTGAAGCTTCATCATAGCATCGCTTTCTTAAGATTCCAAATTCGATTGGATCTTCGTGAGAAGGAATAAATACCTCATGAACATTAATATACCGTTTATTTACGCCAACTCGCAATCTTTCTATTTGATTTACTAGCTCATTTAGTTCTTCTTGCTCTATGGAATCAATATCCACAACTTCCTTGTCATGGCTACATGCACGCAAATAATCTTCCAAATACCCAATCGGCAAATAAAAGGTCGATTCAGAAATGCTATTCACAAGACCCTTAGACCTTAAACTCGTTATTCCGTCTGGTATAGTTCCTTCAAAATTCTTAGGACCTTTTGAGAGTAAGAACATTGTGGAACGCTCTGCTTCAGATACAAACCGATTATTAATTATCTCACATAAATAATCTCGAATTACATCATATTCAGGCAGAGCAACCTTTTTATTGGTATACATATGAGAAGCTACAAACTTAGCATAATATGGAACGCCTCCTGTCTTCTGAAACAAAGGGGACAATAAATCCAAATACTGTTGTCTTAAGAAAGTTTCTTTAATCAAAGAGCATTCATGTTGCCAAAGAGAGGTGAAGTCCTCCTTTGATGTTGGAGTAATCGTCACATTTTCCAATCCACAATTAAGTTCTGGAGAGCCTACACTCGTGCATATTGCACTCCATGTTGAGGTACCGGCAATCCAAAATTTCAGATTAGACTCTGGAGAAGTAGCAGCACCTCTTATTCTTGAAAAGTCAGACGGAGTATCAAATGCCTCTAAAAGGAGATAATCAATTTCATCAAGAAGCAACAACAAATATTTATTGTTCTTTGCGAGGCTGTTTGCAAGTGTAAATAGCACTTGCTTTTGATATTCAGGATTCCATTCTTCCATTTGTACTCGCATGTCGAGTTCATCGCAAGAAATATCCAAAGAACATCTTCTAGATATTTTCAGCTCCCCTTCTGGTAATAAATTATCCAAACACATTTTTGATGCAAGAAGCGAAGCCATAGATCTATATACAGCAGGAGTATTTTTCTTAACTCCACATTGAGTTTTTACATCAAAATACAAAGGGTAAGCCCCAATACTACTATTGTTAACCAAATATGTTTCCAAAGACTTCATTAAGCAAGTCTTACCAAAACGTCTGGCACCAATTATTCCTGCGTTTCCTTTTCTTTTGGCACATGAGATCAATGTCTCGATTTCTCTATTTCTACCAAACAAATCTTTTGTAGAGGTAATATCAATACCTACAATGAAAGGTTCCATATTATTGATTGTTAAAGTGAAAATTCTAAATCTAAATCTTTATGGTGAACAAACCACCAACGTCTAAACAAATCAACACTCAAACGATACACCTCTCTACCTTCATCTGTAAATGAATATAGTATCTTCTTATCTTTTAAACTCGCCAAAGCTCTTGTCATATTGAGTCGTCTTTCTTCATTTACAGAATACTTATCCCATAAGCGTTTAAGTTCATCCATACTTATGCCGCGTTCAATTTGAGTACTTTCTCTATTAAGATAGGAAATAGATGAAATCAATTGATGCTCGGCAATATTTTCCGGATCAACCTGATTATTATGGAAGTTAGTTTCATCCAAAGACTCCCAAGTATCTCCTTTGCCAGGTTGTACTTCACCAGTTAATACTCTAACCACATCATTAACCTCATTGAATCCTAAATGTCTATGTTTTCTAGCGACAGCATACTTACCACATGCTAAACATATCCATTGAATCCAATATGGCACACAACCAGATAAAGCGCGGATATAAGTTTTTGCCCTTTCGTCAAATATTATTTTAGGACATGCGTCAATTAATTCATTTGCATATTGCTCCTCAATTTCGTTAATAGGCATTGGCAATGTATTATTCATTTGCCCTGCGATGTACTCTTTTTCCTTCGGAAGCTCCTTTATATCGTAAGTACCAGAATAAACAAAGCAAGCTTTTCCTGTCAACGCCAAATTTCTTAATGTAGAAATAAATGTCGCGTCTATTAAACCCTCCTTGAGCATAAGTCGGGCAAATGAGAATTCGTCTATTGTAACAAGCGGAATAACATTATTCTCGTTAAGGACATCAACAATCTTACAGAAATCGATCTGCGAAAGACATTCTGCAGGAGGAAGTCCATTTTCACCATAGGCAGCATCAACCTTATCGGCCAATTCATCTGTTAACTTATCGTAAATATTCGTTTCCAGAGCCCAAGTCCAAAACTGGGCAGAAGTCGAATTCTTATATGGGAACTCATTTAGATACCATTTGAAAGCTAAAATATGTTTTGAAGAGTCTTCTTTTAAAATCTGACTATCAATTCGATTTCTCAGATAATCCAAAATTGAAGACTTACCTGTGCGAGTTAGTCCATAAAGTATGTAGGTCAAAGAACGATCCTTTGATAGATAGTGGTCAATCAATGTTTTCAATTCTTTTTCACGTCCCTTGAATATATGTTCTTCCGGAGTATTCGATATGTTCCACGGGATATCTATTTCGTCCGATAATACGTCTTCGCTTTCAATTTCATATGTTGCCTCATATACTATTGGATTTAAATCTTTTCCTTGATATTTTGCAATCAAAAGAAACTTTACGTTAGCGGATTCCAAAGAAGAAAAATCTGATGAAACAAAACTCTCACCACTACAATCTCCTGAAGATAACTCTCCTTCATGTAAAACCTTATATTCTTTACCGTCAATTGTCGCAGTAACATAAAAAGACTCTGCTGTTGAATCTCCATTATTTGTTACAACAATACTGATTACGCCATTGCCATGTTCATCTTTAGTAATGAATGCAGGTTTACTTGATATGTTCAACATTGGCAATGTGCGAGCATCTCTCTCTTCTATTTGACGAGAGATTTCTTTTAACCAATTATTAATCAATATAGAGAAGAATGTGTTACCGTAATAAGTAGTAGTGTCTGCAATCGTTTTTTGTGCACCTAAAAGAGTTTGCTGAGCCCTAACTAATATACGAGTTCTTTCGTTTTCTTTACGTCCTGCGTAAGGTTTTAAGATTTCAATTACCTCTATCAAGGAATTAATAGAAATAATATCAGTATTCGTCATCAAATCCTTATATTCAAGAACTTTTCTCCACTTGTTGTCAAAGGAGCTAAGATCGAAAGAATAAAACTTCCATGATAAGCATATCTGAATAGCTTCGCTTAGGATTTTTTTACGTTCATTTCGATGAACGAACAAACTATGCATAAAATTTTCCAAATCGTCATCTACATCGATTGTTGATTGATTTATCTGATTCAATATATTGAAAGCTTGTTTTTTAAATCTTTCGCTGTCTGAACATTTTCCACGAAATGGACCAATACCACTTTTGTCGTTAATCAAAGAAATCCATACATCTTCTGCCGCAGAACCTACAACCAAATAAGTTCTTAAGAGAAGATTGAGATTTTCTGAGCTATCTCCTTTAAGACATATTTCTTGAAGTTTTCCCAATGAAATAATTTCCCAATCTGATTCAGGAGTTTTGTTACCTTCAATCTGGGATGTAACAAATGATAATTGTAAGTATTTTAATAAAAGTTCTCTAAGATTATCTTTTTCTCCAAGAGTGTTGAAAATTTCCAGGGCTTCAACATAGTAGCTACACGCACTATCACGAAGAGCTTGCAACTCAATAAGTTCTGTAGAGTCATTCCCAATAAGATTCGCAAATCTAGCATACATACCATGCCCCTTCAGTCGAGCGTAATTAGCGACTGATATTTTGTACATTATTGTTGATGTCTGCTTTGAATTATAATAAGCTCCTGCAGCCTCTAAAAAAAGTTGAGCCTTATCCTCAAATGATACCGACTGGTCATTACGTTTGTTTTGGGCTCTACCAAACAGTTGTTCGGCAGGAATTATTTCATTCGAAGGAAGCAATTCCTGCCGTTTAGCCTCTTGACAAACATCCTCAAGAAGCATTTTGCTGATACTATCATTTGTGTCAACAGATCCGTTAATAGGTGTGGATGTATCGCTTGAAGAATCTGAATTATTGATATCATTGGAATTCATCCTTTGAATGGACTCTTTTAGCTTTGTGATAGCATTATTATTTGGTTTAACACTTTCTGCATATAATATTGCTTTTAATGCCTCTTCTCTATTATTACCTTTCTGATACAATCTTGCCATTGTTATATACAAATGGCCAATGCTATTTACATTAACGTCACTCTGTTGTTCAGTTAGAACAATAAGATATGCAAGGGATTGCAAAGCTTCAGTTGTATGATTTAATGCAATCTCTGTATTCACAATTCTATCAAGATAACTTCTTAAGTATTTAGGGGTTGGACGTTTTGTGTTTATAATCTGATAAGAACGTTTAAGACATTCTTCTTTCTGTCCATTACGAATTAAAGTATCCAGTTCCTTCTCTAATTGCTTACACTTTGATTCGTTCAAGTTTGGCAATTTTTTGCTTAGGAAAGCCGTTACTTCATTTGAAAATAAAATTGTAGGCTTAACCAATTTACTTTGCGATGAATCATTATCTGTGTGAGAAGTCTCTATGTTTTTTAAAAATCTTGTTCTTTTACTATCTGGAATACTATCTAAATCGACCTTGCCCATTACTTTTAGTTGAAGGCCTCCATTCTCTAATATTTTTTCCGACTCGGTTTTATATAGTTCTACATTTGTTTGATGGATGGCTTTTATAGACTGGTCTTCAGGGATATTGGTTGATTCGTCATATTCTTCCGCTTCATCATCAAAAATATCAGGATTTGTTCCTACATACGAAAGGATAATTTTTTGGAAATTCTCTATTTCTATATAAGCTTCCTTTTTGGAGGTCATTTCATCCATCATGAACTTCAAAACAGCAAGCATTGTTTTTTTTCTTTTAGCTGTAACTCCTTTGCGATATACAAGAACTTTTCTAAAAAGATTCATTACGTCATGGTATGATGTTTCAATTAATGAAAACATAGTTGAATTCTCATTAATCTTGTTGCAATATAAGCGAGAACCAGGAGCGCAACTCTTTTTCTTGAAATTGACAAAATTCCCACTTAACGTCTCCGATAATCCAGAATCAGTTGTTATATTTATACCATTATCATTAATGCCTACGATAGTTGCATTAGTAGGTATTAGCGTCCTATTGTTTATGGATAAAATTGGAAATATCTTTAATAATAATGCATCAAAGATATCAAGCAATTTCTGAGAAGACAATCTATCTACATCTCTGAAATTATTTTCTATCTCAGTTGCGGTTGAAATATTTTGAATACTATCTATGGAAGTTTGACGAACCGTTATTATAGTTTCGTCCATTTTTTTGATTGTTGCAAAAACCGGTGTCAGGTTAACGATTTCACCAGACACTTTATTTGTGTTAAAGGATATTTGAACCTTGTCGCCAACCTTATAGCTATTAGTTATAATATTGTACAGAGGAATATGACCGCAATTAGGACAAAAAAATGCGGATTTTGATATTTCTTTTCCACAATCTGGACATTCGACAAGTTTGTTCAATAACTCCGTATTTTTTGATTCTTTTATTTGGGCAATAGATGAACTTTGATCTTGCATCTGAATAGTATTTGATTGTTCTTTTGCAAATAAAAAAATGTTTTGAGCAATCCTTTGTAACCTAACTCCAGTCCATGTGATAGGTGGGTTATTAGCAGCTACTATCAAAATCTGTTTAGTCTCCTTTATTTGATGAAAACTAAAAATAACCTCGTATACTTCAAAATATAGGCATTTTTGGTTCTTATTATAATATAGTTTTGAATCATAGAAACTTGTTGCATTCTTTAGTACACAATCTGCAACTGCAGAAACCCTTGTTTTTATGAATTCATAAAACAATCTGGATTTATATTTTTCTGTCTTAATAGCAGCATTGAGTAAATTAATAGCAGACAGAAAATAAAAGAGTGAATTAGCATCTGTGACATTTATCTTATTGATTACGTCCATCGCCTCATCAACTACATTTTCGTCAATTGGTTGTATTTCGTCTCCAACCAATTGACTGTATAGTCTAAATATGTGTTCTGATATTTTGCTCATAACATTTATCAATTATTGCGTTCAGCCAAAAGTTCTCTAATGTTAACCTTAAGCAAATCTGAAATCTTTGCCAGCGTCTGCAAGTCTGGTTGTGAGGTATTCGTGCACCATTTGCTGACGGTAACAGGATTCTTGCCAAGTTGCTCTGCAAGCCACTTGTTTGTTTGACCTGCGTCTGCGAGAACTGCTTTCAGTCGATTTAGTTTTTGGAAATTTTCCATATTTAATAAATTAACGTTGAACACAAATTTACTAAATTACATCTTAATAAAAGAAATAATATGTAGTTTTCTTCAATTTGGAGTGGCAATTTAACATTAACTACCGAAATACACAATAAATTGATGGTAAATTACAGGATGCGCTTTAATATTAACGTGTTTATCCACATATGTGTGAAAATATGTCACATCCATCCTTGCTCACCCCTTAATAAAACATTTATCAACAGTGTTAAGATGGGTGTGGTAAAACGACTTCTATCCATGCGTAAGAGTCTCTTGTGCTAAATCAACTGCAATTTATGGTATTATTTTAAAAGATGTTGCTAATTTTGTAATTTAGAATGTTTTGTATTTATTAAATGGTTCGATACAATGGGTAAAAGTCATCTGTTTTTAAAGAACGAATTTGGTATCTGCCTTAAGTTTAACCGAACAAGAGGCAGAGATGATGAAGAAGAAACTTCGGAAGACGAAAAGAATTATTGTCAGCAGAGAGAAAAGCTTCATCGTTGCCGTATTAATTTTGAGCAAGCCTTAGAAGAACGCCATAGCTTACGGAGACAAGATGTGGTAAGTGAACATTTTGATATGCTGTCTATTGATTTTTTGAAAATTGCAGATAGCACCTTAACAAGACAATATTGCCAAGTCTATGGATTATCCGAGCTTAATTATTCCAACATGAATCAGACTGTCCTATTTGCTATAGTTGACGAAGATCGATTTAATGATGTTTTTATAACTCAAATTGATTCTTTTTCAACGGAAGAAAATAATGACAGTACAGAATATAAGCCACTGACTTTGATGGCCGGTTTCAGTTATTGGGATAGTGATTCGATGAAGCCTTTTGGTATTATGGGCGATGATGCTCATGATGTACTTCTAGAGTTGGTGGAGAGTTCACCTAGAATAGCGATGAAACATCAAGCTATAGTGAAAGCAATGGAGGAGTATTTAGATCAGAAGCAGATTCTTTATAAAAGGATAGAATCTGGAATATACCAAATAAACTTCATTTCTAAAGATGATTTGGCTATTTTATTGGATAATTTTGATGTGATACAAAGAATTCAATCTTTGTACACTACTCGTGTACGTCCTAATACTTTTGGTGATTTGGAAAGGGTGTCAGATGCAACTTTAAATTTGCTAGAAGGAGCACCAATTATTGGTGTAATTGATACAGGTGTTCAAAGACTGGCCGTACTAGATCCCATATTGGAACATGATGGACTTGATTTAGTTGATAAGAATGCCCCGCATCCGTATGAGATTGATTTAAGGTCCGATTCAAGTCATGGTACAACTGTTGCAACATTAGCTGCATTCGGAAACAACTTCTATCGTAACATGGATGCTAACGTAGTTGATGCTGATGCCAAAATCTTTTCTATCAAAGTACAGAGAGGCGAAACTGGACTCGTGAACATCGCTGACATAAAAGAGGCTATCACTATGGCTCATCAAAACTATGGCATTCGTATCTTTAATCTTTCAATGTCCGTTCGTGGAAAATTTTATAATCAAGATATTTCTACTTATGCATATATACTTGATGAATTAGCTTACATATATGATTTGCTGATTTTTATTTCCGTTGGTAATCTTAGTGAAGAGGATATTAAGAATATGCAGATTGTTGCTGCTAATCCTAATACGAGTGAAAGAGTTAAGCGTTTTCTGAAATATCCGAATCATTATTATAATCCCTTCATTTCGATAGAAGAAACAGAGTGTCACGACGGCGAGTGTATGAATCTTTGTGAACCTAGTGAAAGCATGAACAATATGTCTGTTGGTGCTATTGCTGAAAGTTATAATATTAATCACGGTAATCATGGATTGAGTTTGGGGTGTGAGTTTCCTGCTTATTATTCGCGTAAATACCACATAGATTACAATTCGTTGATTAATGGCACTCGTTTCAAGAACAACCAAAAAAATAAGAATCTCTTTAAGCCAGATATTGTTATGCCTGGTGGTGACCAATTGGATGTTGAGTCACGCATGCTAGTTTTAGCACCGAGAATAGATGGAACAGGCCTGAAAATAGAACAAAACTCTGGAACGAGTTACGCAACTCCATTAGCAGCTAATATTGCAGCTAAGATTGTTAGTAAATATCCTAACCTAAATATGCAATCAGTGAAGGCTTTGATGATTAATAGTGCAGAACCGATTAAAAAGTATTATCTCGAAGAGACTATCGATGAATTGAAATTTTTGGATAATAATTCATATCCCTATGTTGATAGTAACGAGAAAACTCTTTTATCCAAAAAGTATAGTGCAGAACGATTATCCAAGTATATTTCTGGTCATGGTGTGCCTAACATTTCTAAGTGTATAGATTCAGACGATAATCGTTGTACGTTTGTTATTGAAGATACAATAGCTTTCGATAGTCACAAGGTTGTTAATCTGAATATCCCTAATTATTTACTTCAATACTCAAAGAAAGGTGTATTATTAACTTTAACTGCTACACTTTGCTATAAGTTTAATCCTAAACGAGCTGATGTATTATCTTATTGCCCAATTCATATTGCTTTTAACTTTGGGAATAGTATGAATCATGATGAACCAAGAAAGAATGCAGAGGAATATGCAAGTAAAAGAGCCTCTGACGATAAGGATAGAATGGCAATAAAGTCTAGCGTAGGTTCATGGTCTGATGATTTTTACCCTGTATCAAGTAAAATGTTCTCAAATGTACAGAAGATGAGTTTAAATATTAGCCGTGATGAAATAGAAAAGATTCGTAATCAGATATCTATTATTTTTCGATGCACAGGTCGTGAGTATTTAGAAGGCACAAATCATCCATTCTCATTTGTGCTGACAATTGAACAAAAACATTCTGCAGAATTGGATGGGAACAGTTTATACGATAGTTTGGAGCAAGTCAATATAGTGGAAGCTATTGCTCAGGCTGCTCTTGAAGCAGAACTATAATTTAAATTTAAACGATAAAAGGATTGGCATTAGCTAATCCTTTTATCGTTTAAGAGTTTTTTCCAAATATTAGTTCGAATAATATTGTCATTATATCCATCCAATATATTCCGTTTGATTGCATTAAGTAAAGCGCGTTTTATAACGTAGTAGGACAAATTTCTACATTCGCTATTGATAATGTTTTCTTTGACTTGTTCATCGTCAAAGACGAACCGATCTTTAATCGTATATTGGATAAGAGCATGTACCTGTTCAGAGTTTGGTAAATCCATCTTAATAGATAAATCAAACCTTCTAATAAGGGCTTCATCTATCATTTGTAATTGATTAGTAGCTGCAATGATGATAGTATCTTGACTTACAAAATCAAATAGTTGTAATATGGTATTTACAACCCGTTTCATTTCGCCATGATCTTGATCGTAATCTCTTATTTTCCCTAAACTGTCAAATTCATCAAGCAAAACAATCGCTTTTTCCTGAACTGCAGTCTTAAATATTTGAGTGAGATTTTTGCTTGTTTCTCCCAGTCTCGATGAAATGATCGTACCCAAATTGACTATAATCAGTGGACGACTCAATTCGCCAGCCAATACATAGGCACTTAATGTCTTTCCACATCCTGATGGGCCATGAAGCAATATCTTATTGGATACTGGAATATCCATTTGGACAAGAGCCTCAGTTTGTTGTCTTTCCTTGATAAAATATTCAAATTCCTCACGAACATCTTGCGTACAAACTAAATCCTTCATTGTAAATGAAGACGTTACTGTCTGTAAAATATACTCGTCAGCTTTGTAGTCAAAATGCTTATTTAGTCGATATTCTTTTAGCTTTCCCAATGAATTCTCTCTATCAGAATCTTTAATGATAGATAGGATTTCAGTTGCAAATTTGCCTCTGTTATTTTGTTGAGAATATTCTACATACTGATACAACAAATCTCGCAAACGAGCATTGTCATTTGCTAAGGCAAATTTTGCTATTTGCTTGATGTAATCAGCCTGCTTCATAATGAATTTATTTTCTTTAATTTACAAAATTAGGCAATTTAGTCGAATTACCAAAATTTTGGAAGATTGAAAAGGATAATTTAACAAGAGATTAATTTCAACATCAACTTTATAGAATCTGTTTGCATTAACATCATATCGCAATTTATGAAAATAAGTATTTCCCTCATTTGTTTTATTGAAGTCTTTTCTTCTCAGTTTGATATGATTGGGTGTTTGATAATCTGCTCATCTATTTTAATCTTATGATTTCCAGTTGTTGTTCGCAAATTCTTTCTGATTGTATCAAGGGTGGAATTGTCAAACCATTCGTGGAATGTCTGCATAACGAATTGCGCTGTGACATCCCGGCTGATGTTATATTGGAAAGCAATGTTCCAAGCGAAGTTCTTTAGTGAAATTTGAGTAACAGTAGTGCGTCGTTTGATATGGATGTTTACGCTAAGAGCTTGTCGATTGGTGACAAAGTATCGGACACATTCGCAGATTTGGAAGATTTCTTCTTCGCTAAAGTCAAACTGCCTGAATGTATTTCGGGCGTATTGCAATACGGCTTGTAGTTTTTCATCTTCTTCTCTCTTTTTTTGCTGCAGATACTGTCGTTCCTCATGCTGGTACTCATAATGGAATAACTCCATCCGTTTCATTTGAATATCATCATTGCCAGCCATAGATATAGCAGTTGCTAAAGCGCAATCATCTTTAGTTTGTCTGTCGGATTGCACAGGTTTGTGGCAGAATAAAGAAACAAGGGATATTATATGTGCCGACAGAAAGATACATAAATGGTAAATGAGTTTTAGAGCAACATAACAAGCTACCATGACAAAAGGGAGAATGCTTAACCGCACTCCCAAAGCATCACTCACAGGGAATGATATTGTGGATGCCAGAAGCACCGTTATTACTTCTATTGCCCATGACTGGAATATATGTTGCCTTTGCTTCATAACTATTTTTATCTATGGTTGTTTTGCAAAGGTATAACGTATTTCCGTAAAAAACGAAAGCCAAAAATAAGCAGTAAAGAGGCAACAACTTCATTTTATGGTATTTGTGCAAACAAGAGCATAACAAGAGAAAATACCGATAAGAAAATGAAAACATCTGCAAATAAGAAACGGATAGTTAAATAAATATAAATCTTTCTTTGGCCTACATAAAATCATGTTCCTCCTTATGCTTTCTGTATGTCACTTGTAAAATTGTCCTTATTTGTACCATAAACCTATAAGTTACTAATAATCATTGCATATTATATTTGAGGAGGTGAAATGATTCCGATAAGGAAACAGATAATAAACAATAAGCAAAAGCGTGCAGCTCAATGAGTTGCACGCTTTTGCGTTTACATTTATTTGCGATTTTTTTTAACCTGCACTCACTCCATTATCGTTTACTTTGTAGAACAAGCCCCGTTTAATTACGAAAAAAGACTTTCATGTATTTCATGCATTTTGAATTACAAGGAAAGAATCAAATCAGCTAGCAGGACAGCTGTTTCCGGTTCGTTTTTCGGTGCCTCTTTTGGTTTCCATGCTACAACGAATCGAACAGAGGCGGATTTCACGTTATAACCTTTTTCTTGCCATTCTGATAATGTGGTTTGCATATTTTGTGACAACTTTGCTACCGGTTTATTGGTCAAGGCGTTATATAAAATAAAATTATTGTAATTTAAAGAATCTCCCCCTTTTAATGCTAATACCTCATGCTTAAGTTCTTTGAAAAATCCCAGATTGACATCTTTGTGAGAGAGTTGCAGGACTATTTCTTCAGGCATTGCATACTCTTTTTGACTGATATTATATTGGTCTACACTTAAGTGATTAAAGCAATCGCCATTTGTATGCACAAACAGTCGATTTTTTGCGCGCGTCATTCCCACATAGTACCGACGCATCAAATGGGCATCTTTCAAATAATTGTCAGAAATGAGCATATATACGTCGTCAAATTCTCTGCCCTTAGCTTTATGAATAGTCGATACCACAACATCTGTACCTGAAACATCACAGAAATCTTCCACTGATGACTCAAATACAAACTCTTTGAAATCACTAAAATATTTTGCTTTGTTGGTCTGTTCAAACAGTTGCACACAACGTTTTATGTATGTCAGGCTTTGACTTCTATCATAAGTGGAAAAGGTTGCATGTTTGGCATCTTCCCATAAATCTTCCGGAATTAGGGGTGTCTTCATTCGTTTGTCTATATACCTCAAGAAATACCTCATCTCAGCCATGTTCCAAAAAAGGAAACCATCCATAGATTGTATTAACTTGCTGTTTATGCCATGTTTTCGTAAGAGAGCTACAAGGATTACAGCTTCTTCGTTTGTCTGGGTGAGCACACATGAAGTGCTGCCGTCCTTCCGATAGTGAATTAATTCCTCAACGAGCGGTTGATACATATACTTTGATTGATGGCGTGTCACCCCAACCCAACCATCTTCTTTTCTCATTGAGATAATTGGCGTACTTTTCATCCTTTTACTGATACTCCGTACAAACTCATTGGCGAAATTAACCGGATGGTGTGTACTGCGATAATTTTCAGTCATCTCAATGAACTTGCTTCCGGATTCCTGTGTCAGTTGGTACATATATTGAGAATCAGACCCACGGAAATTATAGATGTTTTGGTCATCATCACCTACTGCTATCACACGCATCTCCTCATTTTTAGTCATAAGAGCCTTTACAAGTGCATGTTCTTCAACCCCCATATCCTGAGCCTCGTCTATGACCAGTACTGTTTTGCCGATTTTGTTAGGCTCCACTTCTCCTTGGTCGATCATTTCGGCTGCCTTTGAAACAACATTCTTGGCGGCCTCAAGATTACCTATCCGCCCCAAAAGGTCAAAGCAATAGGAGTGAAATGTCTTTATCTCGACAAAGTGGGCGGCATTGCCTATCAGTTCCATGAGTCTTTGTTTGAATTCCGTAGCGGCTGCTCTTGAAAACGTTAACATCAGAAGTTGCTCGTGTTTTACATCTTCGAGTAGTAGAAGAGATGCAAGTTTATGTACCAGTACTCGTGTTTTTCCGCTGCCGGGACCTGCTGCGACAACGATGCAACGTGAATCCTTGTCGGAAATAATCTCCATTTGGCATTTGGACAACTGACCAAATAATTGTTTGTATTTCTGTGGTGTCAAGTTGCGCTGTATTTCACTGGCTCTTTCTTCTTTGAAGTATTTTGTGACGAACTTCTTATAGTCCATTTGAAAATAATCTTGGACATATTGTAAAGCTGCATTATAATCTTTTACCATCAAATTGGCATATTCGCCCACGATATGAACTTGCTGGATTTTCTGCTTGTAGAATTCATTAAGCATCCGGTAGTCATCCTGCTTATATCTCGATTTGTTGTCTTTTATTCTTTGTATATTCATTGCGTTATAAAGAACCAAAAAACCGCCTTCGAGTTTGAGTGCTCCGATTTTCGACAGATATAGAAGTGCTTCTTCCACCTCTTCCAATTGTAGATTGTCAAATCTGTTAAAAAGGGATTGAGGGCTTGATTTTATTTGATTTAGAAGTTCTACCACAGAAAATTGAACAGCTTTGTTTTCTGAAGTTCCCTTTTCCGTATCAGTTGCTAGCCTGTATAGCCATTCCACAGTAAAACGGCTTATTTCCAATCGTCTTTCAAAACGCTTGATAGTTGATTCCGAATCTGCCTGACGGCTGATTTCCATATTGTGGCCCGCATCCTCTTTCTTGCGAATATATCCTTTGACGGTGAGGAAGTAGAGTAGTGTCCGGATATCTTTTTCATTGGAGGCATTGACTCCATCGTTTACAGCATTGTCATTTAGTTGCTTGCATGATATCCGCAAAGATTCGTCAGGTATGTGGCTGAGGATATATTGCTCAAGTTTCGCAAAACGTTCGAGGAGTGTCCGCGATTTTCGTTCCGAGTCACCGACATCCAGCAGATAGGCAGATATGTCTTTACTGTCTGCCAATATGCCTTCCTGCCTCATTCGCTCTACGGCAGATATGACTTCACGCTTACTTATTCCTAATATATCTGCCAGATAATCAATTCGTGACTCAGCTTCTGAATTTTGAGCTTTAGTAATATGCTTCTGCGAAATCAGTGATTTGATGATTCGGACAGCCTTCTCTATTTCATCGTTGCCAAATAACAGTGACGCTGATATGCGTTCTCTTGCTTCATCCATGTTTTTTACTGTGATACCTGTAGCATATACATGAGGTACATTGTTTCCTCTTACCAGATATCCACTTTGTTCCAGAGCAGCCAAAGCCGTCCGCACACGTGTTTCAATATCGGACACCGAATCGTCCCAGCCTGCTTGCCGGGCAATTTCCAATGCAGAACAACTGACTTTCATGCGTTGCCTGGTAAGGTCTTTTATCGCTTTCCATACCTGTTGGATTTCGCTGATGCTTAGCTTTGTCTGGTTCAACAATATAAAATGCTTGTCCAGGTCATTGTCACTATAAAGGACATAGCAACGTGCATTGAGGTTAGGATCACGACCTGCTCTGCCTGCTTCCTGAACATAATTTTCCAGTGAGTCGGAAATGTCGTAATGTACCACAAGACCGACATCTTTCTTGTCGACTCCCATGCCGAAAGCTGACGTTGCCACGATGATGCGTACCTGGTCATTCATGAATGCATCTTGGTTCACAATCTTTTCATCAGCTTCCATCTTGCCATTGAAAGGTAATGCCTTATAACCGTCACGGGTCAATTTGGCTGCCAGTTCTTTTGTACGTTTAGTGCGTGATACGTAAACAATTGTCGGGCAATCGGATTCAGCCACGAGGCCTCTCAGCTTTAAGTATTTATCATTGTCATTTTCGGCATGTACGACAGAATAATGCAGATTTGTTCTTGAAGCCGTTGATGCAAACAACTCCAAGTCTAAATTCAATGTCTGTTTGAAATAGTCACAAATATCTTGCACTACTTTCTGTTTTGCCGTAGCAGTGAAGCAAGATACAGGTATCGGATTCTTGCATCTTTTCTTTTGTTGGTATTCCCGGATGAATTTACCTATGTAAAGATAATCAACCCTGAAATCTTGTCCCCATGAAGAAAAGCAGTGTGCTTCGTCTATCACAAATCTCACGATATGGCGTGCCGTCAAAATTTTCTCGATGGTTTTTGAGCGGAGCATTTCAGGAGATATATATAAAAGTGAGGCTTCTCCGTCTTGTACTCTTTGTATTGACAGCGCTCTTGTGATTGGGTCTAACAGGCCATTGATGGTTACGGCATCAGTAATACCTCTATCAGCAAGATTGTCTACCTGATCTTTCATTAGTGATTGCAATGGAGAAATGACAACTGTAAGTCCATGCACGGAACGGCCTGCCATAAGTGCAGGTAATTGGAAAGTAAGCGATTTTCCACCACCGGTAGGGAATATTGCCAATAATGACTTGCCTTTTACCGCTGCTTGGGCGGCTTGTTCTTGAAGCGGTTCACCTTCATAGGTACGGAAGTGCTCATATCCGAAGAAAGCTTTTAAGTTATGGAGTACGTCCAGTCGGGTATTGCAGTAAACGCAGCTTTCGTTACAACTGGTATGACGCAGAAGTTTCACAACAAATTCCACTTCCGGATAATTGTGCAGTACCCATCCGGGAGTAATGGAGCGATGGTCGGTAGTATCTATTAGAGCCAGTGCATATGCCAATTCGCATGGATGCTGTTTGATTAGCGTATTAAGATCAGCATGTTGGCAGATTTTTCCCACATAAAGATTCCTTATGAGTTCGGGTATCCCTTCATTGACAGATTTTGCCCCCACCATACTGAGAAATCCTTCAAACTCTTTTTGGTCTTTTAGCAATGATGCAAATAGCTTGCGCTTTTCGTCCGGCAACGAATGCCAGCGTGCTATTTCGTCAAGTAGCAAGTCTTTTGCTTTTTCGCAGTCGTTCACCGGGTTGTTCATCTGCTCACTTATCAGTTTGTCATCTTTCACAAGCCTATGGTAAGGGCGTTCTGGAAACAGTAGAGGCGAAATATAAAGTGTATCGACTAAAATCCAGCGGTATGTTTTGTCAGGGAACAGATATTTGGCATCATGATGAATGATATTGTGCCCGCAGATGTAGTCTGTGTCGCTGAGAAATTCAAACAGTTCCTCTTTTGAAGTTTTATGATATGTTGCGCCGTCATGGCGGAGTGCTCCGATATCATGAATTTTACGATCTTTCAACCCAATCTCAACATCTACTATGGCATAGCGTGAGGCATCATATGGTACAGATGTATTTTTATTACTGATGACATTATTAGTGTCCTCAGTTTTCCTGATTCCTATGAGTCGGCTCCATATTGACATACGTTCAATATAATAAGTTGTTTTATAATTTGGATTTATTATGTATCTGCATGGTTTTCTTGTTGTTGTTCGGGTATGACAACCCGATATCATTTACAAAGGTAAATGATAAAACTGAAGAAACCGTTAAAAATTACCGTTTTCTTTTGATATTTATATGTTTATATCAAGTTTTTCTATAATTATTTTTCGAGTAGTCTTTTATAGAAACAAAGAAACAATAAAATAAATTCCCGCTGCTAAAAGCCCGCTGACCGGAATCGTGAGAATCCACGCAATCATCAAATTTTTTGTTACTCCCCAACGGACAGCGGAGAGACGCTTTGTTGCACCTACTCCAATGATTGCTCCCGTAATGGTATGTGTGGTACTGACAGGGATTTTCAGCATTTCTGTGATGTAGAGAGTAAAAGCCCCTGCTGTTTCGGCAATCACTCCTTCCAATGGAGTGACTTTGGTGATTTTTGTCCCCATCGTTTTTACTATCTTCCAGCCACCGGACATTGTTCCGAATGAGATGGCGGTAAAACAGGAGAAGGCAACCCAGTCAGGAAGGTCATTGATACTGTTTATGCCCATGCCCAGCCCCATTGAATGGGCGGCTATCATGGCAGCGGCAATGATACCCATTACTTTCTGAGAGTCGTTCAGACCATGTCCTACACTGAAAAGGGCAGAGGATACAAGTTGTAATTTCTTGAACCATTGCTCGGCTGTATGAGGATGTGCGCGTCGGCAGATATAAAGAACGAATAATGTGAATCCGAATGCTATGACCATGCCGATAAAGGGAGCTAGAAAAATGAAAGCTGCAATTTTCAAGATAATATTAAGCTGGATAGCTTCAAACCCGTTTGCCATGATGGCGGCTCCCGCAAATCCACCAATAAGGGTATGCGAAGAGGAAGAGGGGATGCCTTTCCACCAGGTAATTAAGCTCCAGGTGATAGCAGCGATAACTCCTGCTAGTATAATCGGTAAAGTAATATACTGTTCTACTACAGTCTTTGATACTGTATTTGCAATACCAAAGCCACCTATTATGTATTTGGCGATGAAAAATGCGACGAAATTGAAGAATGCTGCCCATAGAACAGCTTGAAAGGGAGTAAGTACTCTGGTGGATACGATAGTAGCAATTGAATTCGCAGCATCGTGAAAGCCGTTGATATAGTCGAATATCAGAGCCAGAATAATAATAGTCACTAATAATTCCATGTGTTCCGGCTTGTTTTTATGCGTATTTTACAATCAGGTTTTTTAAAATTTTGCCTACATGTTCTGCTGCGTCAATAGTCTTTTCTAGTTCATGCATGATTTCTTTAATTTTGATAAGTTCGATGCAATCTTTTTCTTCCTCGAAGAGCTTGGTGATGAAGAACTCATAGACATCATCCGCTTGATTTTCGATCTCATGCAGTTTGGAACAATATTCCCGAAGTAGAGTTGGTTTTTTGCGGAAAGTTTCAAGTTCATCCATAGCTTTGCATATATATGCGGCTTCTTCCTGAATCAGTCGGCTCAATTCTTTGCCGCTGTCGGAAATGGGACGGGGATTATAGATAGAGATTCGTTTGGCACAACTGTTTATTCCGTCGATAACATCATCCATGCAGGAAGCCAAGTCGTGGATATCCTCACGGTCGAAAGGAGTGATGAATGTAGTTCCTAATTCGTCAAAAATCAGATGTGTCAGCCTGTCTCCTTCCCGTTCGAGGTCTTTTATCTTTTTGTAATAGTCCGAGCGTTCTGTCGGTTGGTCATGTTGCAGACTTTCTACTAAAACAGCAGATGAGGCAGAAAGTACTTCTGACAATTGTTTCAGTAATGGGAAAAACTTCGGTTCCTTTGGAGTGAATCGGCTAAAAAAAGAATTTTTCATAAGTGTAAAAACTTTAAATTGTTTTTTCTACTATATATCTATTAGTAACAAATGAATACAGATTATAGTTTGGTCTGATTAAGATTTCAGTTTGGCGCGTAGTACCTCAATTATAGCAGGTAGTATGGATATAAAGATAATAGCCACAATCAGCAGTTTCAGATTTTCCTGTACAAACGGAAGGTCACCGAACAAATACCCTGCATAGCAAAATATAGACACCCAAATAGCGCCGCCAATTAGATTATATACCATGAAATAGTAATAATTCATTTTTCCCATTCCCGCTACGAAAGGTGCAAATGTACGTACTATGGGGATAAAGCGTGCCAGGATAATGGTTTTGCCACCGTATTTTTTGTAAAACTCATGTGTTTTTTCCAGATGACTTTGCTTGAATATCTTGGATTCTGGATTATTGAACAGCTTTCGACCGAAGAAATGCCCGATCATATAATTACATGAATCGCCTAATACGGCAGCGGCAAATAATATGATGACAAGTATATGTATGTTGATAGGCATATCCGGTAACGCAGAGATAGCTCCTGTAACGAAGAGTAAAGAGTCTCCCGGCAGAAAAGGAGTGACCACTAATCCCGTTTCACAAAAGATTATAATGAATAAGATAGCATAAGCCCATGCGTGATAATCACGCACAATCATGACCATATATTGGTCGATATGGAGTATAAAATCCAGTAAAAAGTCCATTTTATATACTTTGGTTGTTATTAAAAGGAAAACTGAAAACAAAAAGTAAGACATAGAAAAGAGAGTCTCTATGTCGGAAAAGTATATAAAATCGCTAAATGAGTATGTGCCCTAATGTATAGATGTGATATCTATCAGAATATTTGATAAAATTAGTGTAATATGAGAAACCTGTCCATTGATTCTTGGGAAGTTGAATCTTTAAAGAACTTAATATCCGGATAGTGCCGGAAGGGATATTGGACCTGAGTAACTTGGAAGGAGAAAAATGGCGGAAAGAGAATGGATTTAAGACACCGTCACTGTCATTATAGTCTTGTTTTCCTGTATTTTCTTTTGCTTTGATGAGTTTTTTCTCTTTTCCGAGTTGTTTTATACTAGCCTTGGCTTTGGAATAATATGAATTGGTGCAAGTTCGTATGCTGGTGCTACCGGTTTCTAACCGATATGCTTCCTGTTCTTCGTCGGAAATCAGATGGAATCCCCAACTAAGAAACATACCTAATAATATACAGAATATGTACTTCATCATAACGGTTGCAAATGTAGAAACTATTTTTATATGAAATACATATTCACAAGCATAATTAACAATTATATCTGCGGCTATCGAGAGCTAATTTGCCGGGAATTTACTATTAATTCCCGGATATTGTATTGGAATCCGATTTCTTTTTTTTGTAAAAACCGTAGGGTATTTCCTGTCTGAGCGCTCTTATTAGTAGAAACGCAATTTATTTACCTTTTAAAAAGCATCAGTATGAAGAATGTAGAAAAACACCTGATTGGATGGCTGACGATTTGCTTATTACTTTGCAGCTTTCCTGTGTGGGCGCAAGGAGATGCCGGAGATTATCTCACGATTGTGGGCATGGTGAAGGATAAGCAAAATAAAAAAGCTCTGGAGAATGTGAATGTATCTGTACACGGAAGTAATATCGGTACAGTGACGAATGCAGAAGGAGAGTTTGCTTTGAAACTCAAAAAGGCGGATGCACCGAGTGAACTGGAAATTTCTCATATCGGCTATGCCAATAGCCATATCTCTATTGAGAAAGAAGTTCCTGCAAAATTGACAGTATGGATGACACCTCATGCCAACTTACTGAATGAAGTCGTAGTGTATGCCAACGACCCGCGTATGATTGTGGAGAAAGCTATCAGTAAGATTCCGCAGAATTACAGTGACAAACGTGATATGCTTACAGGATTTTACCGGGAAACGGTGCAGAAAGGTCGGCGATATATTGGTATATCGGAAGCAGTGATTGACGTATCCAAGACTGCATATACCAATCGGAATATCAATTATGATAAAGTGCGGGTGATGAAAGGTCGTCGTCTGCTTAGTCAGAAAGCGAGTGATACGCTGGCTGTTAAAGTGATAGGTGGTCCTAATTTGAGTGTGACGCTGGACGTGGTGAAAAACAGCGACGCATTGCTCGATTTTGCAGAATTGAACAATTATGAATTTTGGATGGCGGAGTCTGTCCTTATAGACAATCGTATGCAATACGTAATAAATTTCCGTCCGAAAGTGATTCTTATGTATGCTTTATTGTATGGCAAACTGTATATCGACCGTGAACGGCTGTCATTCACCCGTGTCGAAATGAGCCTGGATATGCAGAATAAGTCGAAGGCAACCACAGCCATTCTTTATAAGAAACCTCTCGGTTTAAGATTTAAGCCGCAGGAACTCTCTTATTTGATTACCTATAAAAACGTAGACGGAAGAACTTATCTGAACTATATCCGTAACACGATTCGTTTTAAATGCGATTGGAAACGAAAACTCTTTTCCACAAGTTATGCAATAACTTCAGAAATGGTCGTGACCGACAGGAAAGAAGGCTCATTAGAAACTATACCCAACAAGGAAGCCTTCAGCCTGAACCAAATATTCTATGATAAAGTGGACGAATATTGGCATGAAGGTTTTTGGGGGAATTATAATATAATAGAACCTACGGAATCTTTGGAACACACCGTGGATAAACTGAAAAAGCAATCAGATTAGAATAAAATAGGGATAGTTTTCTTATATTTGAGGTCAATCATAATGGAGATGCGCATATGCTGAATGAACTGCTCATATTAAAAAAGATAAAGGGAGGCGACATAAAAGCGTTCGAAGACCTCTTCCGCTGTTATTATTTCCCTCTTTGCTGTTATGCGGCAGGCATTACCGGACAAATGGAAGTGGCGGAAGAAATAGTCGAAGAACTCTTTTATGTACTTTGGAAAGAAAGAGAACATTTGCAGATTTTCCAGTCCGTCAAAAGCTATCTATATAGGGCGACACGTAATCACTCCCTTCAGTATTGCGAACATGAAGAAGTGCGAAACCGCCATCGTGAGTCAGTGTTAGCTACATCTGCTTCGGAACAATCAACAGACCCTCATCAACAAATGGAGTATGAGGAATTACAGAAATTCATTAATAATACCCTTGAGAAACTGCCTGTCCGCAGGCGGCAGATTTTTGAAATGCATCGTATGGAAGGGCGGAAATATTCGGAGATAGCAGCCCGGCTTTCTCTTTCGGTCAAAACAGTGGAAGCTGAAATGACAAAGGCCCTACGGACGTTGCGAAAAGAAGTTGAAACTTATATTCACATGGAGTGATGAAAACAGATATTTATAAAATAAAGACAGATAAGGCGTGGAACCGGCTATATAACCGGTTGGATAATGACCGTTTACTTGCGAAAGTTGACCAAGGTCACCATACACGTACATTATCACCGTGGAAACGGTATGGGACAGTTGCCGCAGTATTGATTGGCATTGTTTGTGGAACAGCGATGTATTGGGCATTAAGTTTCAAAGAACCTGTACCGAATCTGCTTACGCAGGAAAACCTGAGTGCCTTTACGTTGGCAACTACCCTTGAAGACGGTTCTGTTGTACTTTTGGCTGAAGAAACATCGTTATTGTACCCGGAACATTTTATTGCCGACAAACGGGAAGTAAGCCTGGAAGGAAACGCTTTCTTTGATATAGCTAAAAAGCAGGGACAACCTTTCTTGATAAATACGGAACAAGCTAAAATCGAAGTTTTGGGAACGGCTTTTAGTGTGCAAAGTAATGAAAACACTCCGTTCCGTCTGTCCGTGCAGAGAGGAACCGTAAGGGTTTCCCTTAAAAAAGGGAATCAGGAATGTTATGTAAAAGCCGGAGAAACGGTTACCGTACAATCTCAAAAACTGGTAGTACAGTCTGCTGATAAAGAATCAGAAGACTGGAACCGTTTCTTCAAGCATATACGTTTTAAGGATGAAACTTTGGCTAATATTTTAAAGGTGATGAATCTGAGTTCGGATAGTTTGCGGATTCTAGTTGATTCACCCGCATTGGAAGAACGCAGGCTGACTGTAGAGTTCTCCGACGAATCCCCTGAAGTGATTGCTAACTTGATTGCCAATGCACTCAATTTGAAATGTATCCGACAGGATAATGCCTATTACTTGTCGGAATAAAACTCTTTAAAACCAGAAAAAATGAAACCGGCTTATCACTATCTCCTTGTCCTGCTACTGCTCTTTTTCGTAATTGATACGATGAGGGCGGATGGGGGAGATGCGCTGAATCAGATAGTCCGGTTACCCAAAACGAAAGCAACGGTATATTCCCTTCTGAGTGATATTTCTCAACAATCGGGATATATGTTTATTTATGATAGCAAGCTCATAGACAACGATGCCGTAGTGAAAATAAAAGAAGGAAAGCGTACCGTTCGTCAGGCTGTCTATGATATAATAGGAGACATCAGTCTGGAATTTAAAGTCCTGGGCACTCATATCCTGATAATTTCTCCTTCTGAGAAAAACAGCCAAATACCACAAGATTCTCTTCCGGTTCAGCAGACCGTGAATTTAATAATTGCCGGCACTTTGCTGGATAAGGAAACGGGAATACCCATACCTTCTGCTACCGTCGGAGTCCGGGGAACATCCGTAGGCAGCATAACCAATCAAAACGGGGAGTTCAAACTGTCTCTGCCGGACTCTTTGGAGCAAGCTCCAATCGTTTTTTCGCATATAGGCTATATCTCTCAGGATATAGAACTTTCGGTGTTGCTGGGTAGGCACAATATACTTGCTCTCGAACCGAAAGTAGTCCCTTTACAGGAGGTCGTAATCCGTAGAAGTGAGCCTAAGAAACTGTTGCGGGAGATGATCGAACGGCGGGAACGGAATTACTCTCATGCCCCCATCTATCTGACAACCTTTTACCGCGAAGGAGTTCAACTGAAAAATAAGTTTCAGAATCTTTCCGAAGCCGTATTCAAAGTTTATAAGACATTCTCTTCTTCTTTTGTGCCAGACCAGGTGAAGCTGTTGAAAATGAGCCGCCTCAGCAATGTCGAAGTGAAGGATAGCCTGCTCGTGAAGATAAAATCCGGGATTCAGGCTTGCCTGCAGATGGATTTGATTAAAGATATGCCCGCATTTATGACTCCTAATGTAGAAAATAACACCTACGCCTATACTTCGGAAGGAATGGCGTTTCTAGATAACCGCTTTGTTAATATTGTGCATTTCGAGCAAAGAAAAGGAATAACCGAACCTCTTTTCTGCGGTGAGCTGTATCTTGATTCTGAAACGTGCGCTCTATTGCAGGCTCGTTTGGAAGTCCATCCGAAATATGTAAAAGATGCATCCGGCATGTTTGTAGAAAGAAGTACGCGTAATATCCGGATAATTCCGCAAAAAGTGGTATATACCATTTCTTATAAGCCCTGGCAGGGAACTTATTATATCCATCACATTCGTGGCGACCTTCATTTTAAGGTTAAACGGAGACGTATGCTCTTTAGTAGCCAAGACCTGCATATTTGGTTCGAGATGATTACTTGTAAAGTGGATACCGAACAAGTGACGGCATTTCCCCGCACGGACAGGTTGCCCACCCGTACCATCTTTTCTGATACGAACTTCAAATATGACGAAGATTTTTGGAAGGAATTCAATGTCATTCCGTTGGAGGCGGAAATCAGCAAACTGATAGAAAAAGTCTCTTTAAAGATAGAAGAAATAGGTGATTGATTTGTTTTGCCATTCGATGGGATTGCTGTAACTTTGCGTCCGGTTTAAAAGATTGTATGTTATGGAATTACCAAAAGACCCGATGATGCTGTTCAGCGTCATCAATATGAAGTTGCGTGATTGTTATTCTTCACTTGACGAACTTTGTGAAGATATGGACGTAAATAAGGATGAATTAGTGAATCAGTTGAAAGCTGCCGGTTTTGAATATAGTGCGGAGCATAATAAGTTCTGGTAATAATCTTCCTGTTTACAGTTTATAGATAAAACGTTTGAAGCGCTTCCGTAGCCTCTGTAAAGGCTTGGACAGCGCTTTTTCCATCCAATCTCGCAACCTTTCTTTTCTCCTTCCCCCCCCCCTGTTAATAAAAGCAAAATACGAATTCCCGTATTTAACTTCCACATTCTTCTGCGTTCTAACTAATAAAGCTCAGAAAAAGAATTGATGATAAACGAGAATAAAATTCGTGAAGCTTGTTCCTCGAATCGCGAACGGGGATTCAAGATGCTGATGGACTCTTTCCAGGTGCCGATATATAATTATATCCGTAGATTGGTTGTATCTCACGAAGATGCAGAAGATGTACTTCAGGAAGTTTTTATCCGGGTATTCCGGCATATCGACCAGTTTCGCGAAGAAAGTTCACTGTCAACCTGGATTTACCGGATTGCGACGAATGAAAGTTTACGTTTGTTGAACAGCCGTAAAGACGAAGGAGTCGTTTCTGCGGAAGATGTACAGGAAGAGTTGATGGGCAAACTGAAAGCTTCCGATTACATTGATTATGAAAACGAACTGGCAGTGAAGTTTCAGGAAGCCATTCTAAGTTTGCCGGAAAAGCAACGGCTTGTATTCAACTTGCGTTACTACGATGAACTTGAATATGACGAGATTGCACGTGTATTGGATAGTAAAGTGGATACGCTTAAAGTGAATTACCACTATGCGAAAGAAAAGATAAAGGAATATATATTAAACAGATAGAACGATGAAAAAGGATTTTGATTTTGACGATATTGGTAAACGGACACCTTACACTACTCCCGACGGATTCTTCGAGGATATGCAGCGCAAGGTAATGGAACGTGCGGGAGTGAAACAACAGCGGAAATTTCACATGAAGCTGGTTATTTCTACAGCAGTTGCCATAGCAGCCATGTTGACAGGGCTTTTATTCGTTCCGTCTTTCTATCGGACGGATGATATCAAACCGTCCCCGTCGAATGTACTGGCTGTTGAAAGAAGCAACAGTACCGACCCGGTAGACAAATGGATTAAAGAATTGTCGGATGAGGAGTTGGAAGAGCTCGTCAGCTTCTCTGAAAACGATATATTTTTGAATTAACTAACTCAATCAATTATTAAAACGTGAAGATTATGAAGATGAAATTTATTTATGTAATTTTGGCAGCCCTTTTGGTAGGCAGCCAGATGAGTCTTTCCGCTCAAAATAAAGACAATAAAGAAAAGAAACAACGTCCTACACAGGAACAAATGGTACAGATGCAAACCAATCAGATGGTTAAGACACTGATGTTGGATGATGCAACGGCCGCTAAGTTTACTCCGGTTTATGAGAAATATCTGAAAGAATTGCGCGAATGTCGCATGGTGAACCGCAAGCCGAGAGCTGAAAAGCCGCAGGGTACGGAAACGACTGCTAAAAAAGAAGGGCAAAGACCCTCTATGACTGATGCTGAAATAGCAACAATGCTGAAAAATCAGTTTGCACAAAGCCGTAAGATGCTTGATATCCGTGAAAAGTATTACAATGAATTCAGCAAGATACTGTCTCAGAAGCAGATAATGAAAATTTATCAGCAGGAGAAAAGCAATGCGAATAAGTTCAAAAAAGAGTTTGACCGCAGAAAAGGACAGAAGTCCGGACAAGGACACCATCATCAAGGACAGAAACCGCGTGCTCCGCGTCAAGGCTAAGAACAGGGATTAGGTTATTTTATTAGAGTTTTATTTTACTAAATCAACACAATTTGAACATAGGCAGTCATAAGTATTCTTTTCAGTATCGTTTGATTAGTTGTTATGTCTTCTTACTGATTAGTTTGGCTGTTTATGCACAGTCCGGTGGAGAGCGTTTTGCCGGACGTGTTGTTGACTCGGAAACCTATGAGCCGGTACCGTTTGCTACGGTCCGGCTTTTGGCTTTACCGGACAGTGCAATGTTGGCGGGCGGGGCAACCGATGCACTGGGAAAATTCCAGTTAGCCGCCACTGCTCCTAAGAATAAGGCTTTGCTACTTCATATCTCTTTTATCGGATACACTCCGGTTTATCGCGCTGTCTCACCTGCGGCAACCAGCAATAAGAATACCTTAGGAGATATTCCTTTAAGCTCAGAAACAATCGCTTTGGATGAAACAGTTGTGGTAGGTCAGGCGCCTATGGCTGTGACCGAAGGAGATACAACCGTTTTTAATGCGTCTGCTTATCGCACTCCCGAAGGTTCGATGCTGGAAGATTTAGTGAAACAACTTCCCGGCGGAGAGATAGATGCGGATGGAAAATTGCTGATTCATGGAAAAGAAGTGAAGAAGATACTGGTGGACGGAAAAGAATTCTTTTCCGACGACCCGAAAGCGGCGCTCAAGAATCTTCCTGTAGAAATGATAGAGAAGCTGAAAGCATACGAACGTCAATCTGACTTGGCGCGTCTTACAGGTATTGACGACGGGGAAGAAGAAATGATTCTCGACCTGTCCGTAAAGAAGAATATGAAGCGCGGTTGGATGGAGAACTTTATGGGCGGATATGGAAGTAAAGACCGTTACGAACTAGCCAATACCTTGAACCGTTTTCGGGACAACTCCCAACTGACAATTATCGGAAACCTGAACAATACGAATAATCAAGGCTTTTCCGAGATGCAGAGAGAATCCGCCAGTTCCAGCGGTAATCTGCGTACGCAAAAAGGACTGACCACTTCCCGTTCTCTGGGAGTGAATGCCACTTATGACTGGCAGCGGGTCAAGTTCCGGTCGAACATTCAATATGTAGGAACCGATCGTCTGGAAGATAGCCGTACAACGGTTGATAATTTCCTTCGTCAGGACAAGTCCATCACTCAGAGTACCGGGCGCAACCGACTGAAAAATGACAATCTGATAGCGAATGCTTTTCTGGAATGGAAAATGGACTCCGTAACTACATTGATTTTCCGTCCCCAGTATCGTACGGCAGTCAACGACAGAAGTAATGAAGGATTCCAGCAAGGGTGGGGGAATGATGTCCTGCTCAATGAAAAAGAATCATCTGGAACAAACCATAACTCTTCCTATAATATGACGATGATGCTGCAACTCAACCGTAAACTCAGCCGGATGGGGAGAAATGTTGCATTGAAAGTAGATTATGGCACCAATGCTTCTTCAACGGACAGAAAGAATCTTTCTACTACACACTATTTTAAGAATAACACTGAAAAAGTTCAGAACCAAAAGATAGAAGACGAAGTGGACGGCTACAACTACCGCTTGCAATTGGTCTATGTAGAGCCGCTGCCCTGGTTGCACTTTCTACAATTCCGTTATAGCTATCAATACCGTGTGAACAACTCCGATCATTTTGTCTACAACTGGGATAAGGAACTGGAAGAATTTACTCCCGACTATGACGAAGAAGCAAGTAACCAATTTGAGAATCAGTACAGCAACCATCTGTTTAACCTTGCTATCCGTACTTCCCGAAAAAAGTACAATTATAATATCGGTGCCGACTTCGAACCTCAAAAATCCGTAAGCCATTCCATCTTGAAGAATGACCCGGAAAACCAGTTGAAAAGAACCGTCTTTAATTTCTCGCCTACTGTCAATTTCCGTTATAAGTTCTCCAAACGTACCCGTTTGCAGATTGTATATCGGGGGAAGAGCCGTCAGCCTAATATACGCGACCTTCAACCGGTAACCGACCGTACCAACCCATTAAATATCCGTGTGGGTAATCCTTCTTTGAAGCCTTCTTATACCAACACGTTTACGCTGAATTTCAATTCCTATAATATGAAACATCAACGGAATATGGTCGTTACCGCACTAGTGGAAAATACCATCAACAGTGTGACCAATCAAGTGACCTATGACAGCGGAACCGGTGTGCGAACCACTACTCCGCTCAATCTGAACGGCAACTGGCGGGCTTTGGGCTCTTTTTCTCTTAATACTCCTTTCAAAAACCGTAGCTGGATATTCCGCACCTATTCATATCTGCAATATAGAAACCAGAACGGATACAGCACCATCAACAAGGAAGCCCCTGTAAAAAGTACAGTGAAACATCTTACAGCCCGTCAACGCCTGCAATTGACATACCGCACGAAACAAATAGAAATCAGTGCCCGTGCAGAATTGCTTTACAACAATTCCCATAACAATGTGACAGAGACACGGACGGAAACTTACGATTACCGCTTTGGTACGGAAATGCAATATTACTTCCCATGGGGGATAGAACTATTCAGCGATCTCACTTATTTTCAACGTTCCGGCTATGGATACAGTGGCTATGCCCGTGAGAATTTTATGTGGAACTGCCAGTTGTCGAAAGCCTTCCTGAAACGGAAACAATTGTTGCTCCGTTTCAAGATATATGATATTCTTCAGCAGGACGTCTCAATGATACGTACGATTACTGCCACTGCCATTCGTGATACTGATTACAACGCGTTGGGTTCCTATTTCATGGTACACGCTATTCTTCGTCTGAATATGATGGGGCGCTGATTAAAAATTAAAATTCCGTTTGTCTGAAACCACAGCAGGGTTTTGATTGTTGTTGTCGTACGTAAAAACAATGAAAACCTTGCCGAATGTTTGATTATGTCAATAAATTGAAGGATAAGGGCCGTTGGCGAATCTTTAAACTGAAGTTGATTGATGCGCGGCTTTACTTTGTCAGTATCTTCGTGGGACTGCTGACAGGGCTTATTGCCGTGCCCTACCATTATTTATTACAGTTTTTCTTCAATCTTCGTCATGATTTCTTTGATGCCCACTTGAAGTGGTATTGGTACATTCCTCTTTTCCTGTTGATGTGGGGGATTCTTATCTTCGTCTCCTGGATGGTAAAGAAAATGCCTCTCATTACGGGTGGAGGGATTCCACAAACGCGTGGAGTCATTAACGGACGGGTTGATTATAAACATCCTTTTCTTGAATTGATTGCCAAGTTTGTAGGTGGAATACTTGCATTAAGTACCGGATTATCTTTGGGGCGTGAAGGGCCTTCCGTACAGATAGGCTCGTATGTGGGATATTTGGTATCCAAATGGGGGCGAGTGCTTAGCGGCGAACGGAAACAATTATTGGCCGCCGGTGCCGGTGCGGGGTTAGCGGCTGCTTTTGCTGCGCCGTTGGCTTCTTCACTGTTGGTTATCGAATCCATCGAACGCTTCGATGCGCCTAAAACAGCTATTACTACGCTTTTGGCAGGGGTGGTCGCCGGTGGGGTAGCCAGTTGGATTTTTCCCATGAATCCTTATTTTCATATAGATGCCATTGTGCCGGAAATGACTTTCTGGGGGCAGGTGAAACTGTTTCTTCTATTGGCTGCCGTAGTTTCCATTTTCGGAAAGTTCTTTTCTATCACCACCCTTCAGGTCAAGCGTATTTATCCTGCTATTAAACATCCGGAATATGTGAAGATGCTCTATCTTCTTTTTATAGCCTTCCTTATCTCTATGGCAGAATTCAATCTGACCGGTGGGGGAGAGCAATTCCTGCTTTCGCAAGCCATACATCCGGATACACATATTCTCTGGATTGTCGGTATGATGCTATTGCACTTGGTTTTTAGCATATTCTCTTTTTCTTCGGGCTTGCCGGGCGGTAATTTTATACCTACATTGGTGACGGGAGGATTACTCGGACAAATCGTAGCATTGATTATGGTACAACAGGGGCTTATCGCTCACGAGAATATCACTTATATCATGTTGATTTGTATGTCCGCCTTTCTTGTTGCAGTAGTCCGTACTCCATTAACGGCTATCGTGCTGATAACCGAGATAACGGGACATTTGGAAGTTTTCTATCCTTCTATCGTAGTGGGAGGATTAACTTATTACTTCACGGAAATGCTTCAAATAAAACCTCTCAATGTGACTTTATACGAGGACATGATTCATTCGCCCGCATTCAAGGAGGAAGCGCGCTACACATTATCAGTTGAAATCATGAGCGGCTCTTATTTGGACGGAAAGATTGTAGACGAACTTCGTCTGCCGGAGCGTTGCATGATTATTAATGTTCACCGTGACCGGAAAGACTGGACTCCTAAAGGGCAGAAACTAATGCCCGGCGACCAGGTACAGATAGAAATGGATTCACAAGATATAGAAAAACTGTATGAGCCTTTGGTCAGTATGGCAAATATCTATTAAGTATCTGGTATATATAAAAATAGCCGGATATATACTTCCGGCTATTTTTATATACGAATGTGGCTGGTTATTTCTTGTACCAATCCTTATTTGTATTATTATTCTTTGCCCAGCCTATGAATTTCGGATAAAGTTCACTAATGGAAATTCCTTCATTTTCTTTTGTCAGAAGCTTATCCACATCACTCAGGTTGGCACCTTGCAGGAAAAATGCAAACGGATAGATTTTATCTTTGTCGGATACGTAGTAAATGCCTTTAGCCGGATCCGAACGATCATCTCCTGTATTGAAATATGTCATATCAGCTTTGGTTGTTGGCGCCTGCATCGGAATATGTATTTCTAAGCGGGTTCCATTGTTGCTAGGACGGAAAATAAAAGCATCTAATGAGGTTTCAGATGTTTTCTGCCCTTTCTTATATTCAATAGTTACCTTGTATTGCGTTTTCGAGTTTTCTTTTACTTTTTCCGTCAGTATGACAACATTGTTTTCGTGTACGAAGTTGGTTATCTTAAACTTTGTGTCATTACTTGTCTTGGCAGAGTCTGTCATATTCTGATAGTTACCTAAGTCTTTTAAGCTAAATGCCAGACCGTTGTTCAACATTGCCTGCCAATCGGATGTGTGAGGTTCTAAAGTGAATGATTCCTTTAGAATTTCATTATAAATATTGAATGTTTTTTCATAGGTATAAAGTACAACTACATCATTCATGTCGTAATCATAGGCTTTAGGCCAATAATCTTCGAATGAATACACACCTGTCTTTTTGATGGTGGTATTTGATTCCGGATCCACAGTCGGAACATTCGTGATTTTCGGATTTGCTTTTAGAGCAAACAGAACATCAGTGAAATTCTGGTCGTCTTTGTAATCCTCAAAAGTTATGGCAATGTTGCCTTTACTATCTTTGAACATAGCAGTGCGAACTTTTCCAATACCTTCTGTTGAACAAGCATAATAAGGAAAGTCGGATTTGAAAGCTGAGAAGTATCTGTCCCAAGCATTTGTAGCGAGGACAAAGCCGATTTTATAACCTTTCGGAAAATACTCTGTTCCTTCCGGATAATCTTTATCGAAGTATTTCAACTGCACGGATTCTCCCTCGCTAATACCTCTTGGGTATGAATGCACTCCGTATCCGTTATTCCAACTGGTTTGAGTATTGGGGAATATTGTATATATAGTTACATCATTTAAATTAGTTGGAACGTTGTCAGCTCTATAGTAGTAGTATCCCAATGAGCTATTCCAACAAGTCCATCCGGATAATGCGGTTAGTGCTACAGCAGTTTGGTCTTTTTCAATATATAAATCAGCTCCTGTACGGTATGCTTGCGGACAGACAAAACTAGTAGAATTTTTCAAAACACTATTTATGGTAGTCTTGAGCTCTTTCATCTCTGATTTGCTTAATTTTAAGTCACCATTATATAGGTAGCCTATTTTCCCTGTTTCTGTGTCAAAAGCCCCCAAGACATTATTCCATCCTAATGATGTAAATCGGTTGGCATTATATTGGGTGTTTTTTTTGCCCTGTGGCTCTGAGACCCTTGTTCTGGTTTGTTCGTCAGTTTCGGAAAACTTCAATATTCCATTCTCCACTTTGCCTTCTATTACAGGTTTTGTTGCAAATGGTGATGTGGAGACAATATACACTTCTGATACATAGGCAGGAAGAGACATTTTACCGTTGTACTTGCCTTCTTCATCTGTCCAAGCGCCATCCAGCGGCTCGATGTTTTCGTCAATGGTTATAGTGTTGGATTCAGCTTCCTGTGGTTTTATCGGATTCTTGTCATATATATAAAAAGGTACGTGCGAATCGGCGTTCGAATAGTCTGCTTCTACTTGTACTACTTGCTTTGTAGAGAAATCTGATAGATTTGTTTCTTTTTCCGGAGCTTCCTGGTATAAGTCTTTATCACTGTCTACACAACCGCTTATACCCACTGCGATGACCATTGTGCATGCTAACCAAAACTTTTTCATATATATTGTTTTTTGTTTATGCGATTATTAAAATGTTTGTTTTGCAATAAAAATACCCGTAAGTACTTTGAAGTCCAAAGGTTTACGGGTACAAAAATACATATAATATTCAATATTATAACATAAAGTTGAGGATTTTTTCGCAAATGTGTTGCATAACTTGTATTTCCCGGTCTTTTACTCGATGCTTCTTAGCCAGGCAATCTCTTCCGCCCACTTGCTTTCATCCGGAGTTTCGAGTATTATCGGCATATTGTTAAATCTTGGATCTTTCATTAATCTTTCAAAAAAGGCTCTTCCAATCAGTCCCTCACCAATACTGTCATGGCGGTCGACATGGCTTCCCAGTGCTTTCTTTGAATCATTCAGATGTATGCCACGTAGATAATTGAATCCCACTTCCTTATCGAACTCGTCGAATACCTTATCATAATCGTTCACTATATCGTAACCTGCTGTATATGTATGGCAAGTATCAAGGCAGATGCCCACCCGGCTTTTGTCATCCACCCGGTCAATAATATATTTTAGTTGCCAAAATTCACTTCCCAGATTACTACCTTGCCCGGCAGTGTTCTCAATAACGGCTGTGACTCCTTTAGTCTTTTCCAAAGCGATATTGATACTTTCTGCGATAAGTGCCAGGCAATCTTCTATCGATATTTTATTGAGGGAACTGCCGGGATGAAAATTTAAAAGTTTCAAGCCGAGTTGTTCGCAACGTTGCATCTCGTCCAGAAAGGCGGCACGGCTTTTTGCCAATCCTTCTTCCTCCGGGTGTCCCAAATTAATAAGGTAACTGTCGTGAGGTAGGATATACTCCGGCTGAAAACCGAACTTCTCACAATTCTCTTTGAAAAGACTGATATTTTTTTCTGTCAACGGTTTGCTTACCCATTGGCGCTGGTTCTTTGTGAATAGTGCAAAAGCGTTTGCTCCTATTTCGTGCGCATTGACGGGGGCGGATTCTACACCGCCGGATGCGCTTACGTGTGCTCCGATATATTTCATCTGTTGTTCTTTTTTTGATTCTTAGTCTGCAAATATAACATATTTATATGAACTAATGTTTGAATGAGTCATTGAAGTAGGATATTTAAAATCACTTTTTACTTTCCACAGGTTTCACGGACTCGTAAGTTGTGGTATGACAGATGTTTACTGTGATTAAAAGTCCTCTTTTTCATCTTTCACATTCTTCACACTGTTCACACTCATAAAGAAGCTCCGAAAACCAAAGCTTAGGTGTTCCGTGATATAGGAGGACATAAGAAAACGAATATGACTGAATACCGGATTGAAATAGTCAGCATGATATTGGCCGAATGCAGTTGACCATCTGGCCGACAGTAGTTGTCCATATAGCCAACTGCATTTGGCTAAGTAGCCGACTGGAGTTGGCTATTAATAAAACTTCATTTGAATGTTTTTCATCTTAGTTCATTTATTACTCGTTGGAGGTTATTATTGGGGATATTTATATATATAATAAGTGTTGTGGAAAGGATAGATAAGAGAAAAGAAGTAAGATATTTAAAATAAAGTTTGTCTGTCTTAATTTAACTCTCTATATTTGCAGCATCCAGCTAGCCCCAGAGGGGGCGGCGGGGATTTTTTTAGAAAAAAGGCGTTTACCAAACATATCTTTCAGTCTCGAATCTCGCAAATTCCAAGTCTGTAAGGGGATATGGCAACGGAGAACGTCCACTATAGGTGTGATTAAACATTATGCTATGCATTGTGTTCTGTATATCTCATCTAGGCGTGGGCTAGCTGCGTTGCTTATCCTTACAGACGGGCAATGCGAGAGCCTGAGACTGAGATAAGCAACAGTACAGACTCCCATGCCTTTTTTTATTTATTGCCCAATCTGGGGAGGCTATAAGCAGACAAAACAAAAAGCAGGAATGAAACGACGTAATTACTTGATAGTTATTGCCCTATTCCTTTTTTCTATCAAGTCTATATCCATGTACGGACAGAATGTGAAGCAGAACATTGATAGGAGATATGATATCATTTGTGAAGGAAATGGAGTAGAAGGTACTTACCTTGTAAAAGTTTGGGTGTATGCAAACAAACTTAATCTGAAGCCGGAAACACTCCGGAAGTATGCTGTTCATGGGATTATATTTAAAGGGGTGACTGGCAGCACAAAGTGTAACGGTCAGAAGCCATTCGCTAAAAGCTTATCTGTTGAGGAAGAAAACAAGGAATATTTTGATGAGTTTTTCGAAAAGAAAAATGCCTATTTGAATTTTGCCACGATTGTAGAAGGCACGTTTGAACGTGTCAAAGTTACAAAGCGGCAATATAAAATAGGTGCCGTGATTTCTGTGGCGAAAGATCAGTTGCGCAAACAATTGGAAGCTGATAATATAATCAGAGGATTGTCTTCGGGTTTTTAAAATGTAACTATAAACTATCAGCATATGAAACGGATATATTATGTTTTTGCCTTACTTTTCTTTTCACTGAACTTATTGGGGCAAGCAAAGAAACCAGAATTAATGGTTGTGCCCAGTTTACCTTGGTGTAATGAGAAGGGATATGTGTTTGAAAGAACGACAGAACTGGGAAGTGAAACGCTTCCTGACTATAAGAGAGCGTTGGCGCAGGATAAGGATTTGATGAATGTCATCTCTAAGATAGGTATTTTGATGGCTGACAAAGGGTTTCCTTTGAAAGACCTTTCCGCTTCTATAAAAAATATGGAAATGATAAATGCACGTAATGCCATGACTTTGAGTAAGAATTCGGGTGCCGTATTGACGGAGACGGTACTTGATATTTTGAAACGGACTGCTAAGTGTGACATCATTCTGGAAGTTGACTGGAGCGTGAATGTGTTGGGGCCGAAGAAATCGGTAACCTATAATTTGCGCGGGATAGATGCTTACACCAATATGCAGATTGCAGGTGCGCAAGGAACAGGGCAACCTTCTTTCTCAGCCGAGATACCTGTATTGGTTGAAGAGGCCATTCTTGTCAATATGGATAATTTTACTTCACAGTTACAGGGGCATTTCGATAATTTGTTTGAAAATGGTAGAGAGGTCTCTATTGATATAAATGTGTTCGATACGGGAGCAGGAGTTGATTTGGAAACCGAGTACGGTGAAAATGAGTTGATTGATGTGATTGAAGAATGGCTGGAGAAGCATTGTGTAAAAGGACGGTTCTTGAAAACAGAAGGCTCGGAGAATTTTGCCATGTTCAATCAGGTTCGAATTCCAATGGTAAATGAAAACGGTAAGGCGATAGATACGGAAGATTTTGTGAAGGAATTGAGGAAGATGTTGCGCAAACCACCATATAATCTCACTTGTAAGGTGATTCCTCACGGGTTGGGAAGATGTCAATTGATTATAGGTGATAAATAAAAAAGAAGAAGCATGAAAAGATTTATAGGTATATTAATCGTATCGCTGATGTTTTATAAAGGAATGTCTGCGCAAGAATGTGATACTCCTATTACTGTAGTGATGCCGGAGCATATTGAAGAATTGGACGAGGCACAAAAGAATTATTTGAGCTCTAAACTGGAACAACTGGTTGTTTCGCAAGGAATTACTTCTGACTTCTTTTATACCCAGTTTGTTTTGACTGCTGATGTGGCAGGTATGCAGAAGGAGATTGTACCAACTATTCCGGCTAGTGTTACTTGTCAGTATGATGTCATTGTCAAGTTGGTTGATAGGGCGGGGATGAAAACTATGGCAATTCGGACTGTAAATGTAAGGGGTGCGGGTAACTCAGAAGCGAAGGCTATGCAGAATGCATTGAGACTCATCAATTTCCAAAATAAAAATCTGATTGATTTTATAAAAGGGGCAAAGAGTAAGATTCTTGCGTATTACAATGAACACGCAACGCAAATTGTGGCTAAGGCTCATCGGTTGGCTAATCTTGACAAATATGAAGAAGCATTCAATCTACTGGCATCTGTTCCCGAATGTTGTGATAAATATGATGAAGTGACACGTGAAATTATATCCATTTATCCGAAAGCACGGGATAAAGTCGGTGAAAAATTTCTGAAGGAAGCACGCAGAATATGGACTGTCGACCAAACCGGAGTCGCTGCAGAGGAGGCTTGTTATTGGTTGTCGTTGATTGACCCGAAGTCTTCGGCTTATGCTGGTGGCGAAAAGCTATATGCGGAAATTAAAGATAGGGTGAAAGTAGAAGTACAGCATGAGATGAAGGTTTATGACGATAATGTTGACTTGGTAAAAGAACAAATAAATGCTGCTAAGGAAATAGGAATGGCCTATGGAAAAGGAAGGCAGACGGAGATAAATGTGATAAAATAAAAAGAGATTATGAACTAAATATTTGTGACAAAATGAAGAATCGTATATTGATTAGTTTGATTGCTTTCATCATTATAGGTGGAATGGGTACTTTATTTGCTCAAGATTTAACTCTACAACGTGATAAAAAAGGTAGAGTTGGTCTTGTTGATATAAAAGGTAAATTTATTGTGAAGCCTAAATATGATGAAATCGGGGATTTTGAAGGAGGATTGGCAAAAGTGCGCATTAAAGATAAATACGGATTTATCAATGAAAAGGGAGATGTTGTGCTTAAAGTACAATATTCGGTGATAGAAGATTTTGTGGATGGCGTGGCCAAAATCTGTGTCGGAGCTAAATATAATAAAAAAACAGAGGATTTGGAAGGTGGTAAATGGGGATATGTGAAAGATAATGGTGAAATACTTATAAAACCAATGTATGATGATGTAGAGTATTTTAATAAATTCAATATCGCTAAAACGAAGAAAGGAAAAGTGTACGGTTGGGTTTCAAGGTATGGAAAAGAGTTGATTAAACCGGAATATACTGAAATAGGTGAATTGATTGATGGCATGGCACGTGTCTGCAAAGGTGGAAAAATCGGTAAAAGCGGACAGTTGGAAAATGGCAAATGGGGATTTGTCGATGATGGTGGCCGTATCGTCATCAAGGTAAAATACCGTTCTGCCGGAGAATTCTGTGAAGGAGTGGCATGGGTTGGAACAGGACCTACGCAATATAGTTATATAAATAAACAGGGAATGGTGATTAGTGAGAATTCTACTACAAATAAAAATGCTCATAACGGAATTATTATTCAGCAGAAACTATTGAAGAAGAAAGAAAGTAAAACCGGAAAAAGAGGATTATTTTTCGGAATCTTGGATACGAGAGGGATGGTGCTGGAAGACTTCGTTTATAGCGCTATTGCTATGAATCAATGTAACTGGTCGTCTGCTTTGGATATGAGTACTGATAGAACTTACTATTTGCATAATGAAAATGGCAAGATTACTAAACTGGAAGCTGGAAGTTTGGACTTTAATTTTAACAATGAGATTGAGAGGTATACAATTGGAGATAAATCCGGCTATGTACGACGGGATGGAAAGGTTATGATAGAACCTAAGTATGTGATATTGGGGGATTATACTGATTATACCATTGCTTCGGAAAATGGCTCCGGTTTTGGGTATGTGTCTAAAACCGGTGACGTATTGATTCCTTTCGATTATGCTAAAACATCTGCTTTTAATGGTGGATATGCTTCTGTTTGCAAAAATAATAAATGGTATGTTATTGACGGAAAGAATAATATTGCCCTTACTACTGACATGGATTATTTGGGCATCTATTCTGAGGGGATGCTTCCTGCGGTGAAAGGCGGTAAAGCCGGGTTTATTTCATTGGACGGGAAAGAAGTCATATCTTTTAATTATGAAATGGTGTCGTCAATGCATAATGGAAAATTCAACTATAAGGAAAACGGAAAGTGGGGTATTAAAAATGTCAGAGAAAAAGTCTTGTTGGCTCCTGTCTATGAGATTATCTCAAACTTTTATGATGAGTTTGGGAATAAGCTAGTGGCTGATGGCGGGAAATTCGGATTACTCAATTCAGAAGAAAAAGAAATATTATCTCCTACTTTCGATTTTATTCAATTGGATGGTCGGCACAGTGTTTATGTGGTTTCTCAAAAGATTAATCAAGATAATTGCAAGAAGGCGGCTGGCATTATGAAAGAACATATTATGAATGAGGCTCAAAAAGGGCTGATTGATTCCAACTTCTTTGCCAATCTTGGGGTAGATGCTGATAAAATAAGGGAAAAAACGATGAAGAAAATGGAAAAAGAGAAGGCTTTTGCCCCTGAAAAGTTTATTGGTGAATCGCTTTGGGGAGCTGTATCAACGAAAGGACAAGTTGTTGTGGAACCTTTTTGTCCGGTTTCTCCCTTATTTGCCTATCAAGTTGCTATCGGACAGTTTGGGCAAAAAAGGGTATCTGCTGACGATATTGAATATCTGATGAAGCATCCGGAATATTATATTGTGAATTATAATCGGTTTAAAGTTAGTGAAGTTATTCCTGAGGAGTTGTGGGATTTTTGAGTGAAATGAAAAAGCAGTAATAAGAAGTTTAATTTATCAATATAAAGAATTAGTAGGTTATGAAAAAAAATATATTCATCGTAAGTTGCCTCATGATGCTGGTTAGCTCTACGATAGGAGCGCAAGAGAAAAATGATGAACAGGCTGCTCAATATAGGCGGAGCTCTATTTATTCGATGCTCGTACGGCATACTGAAAAGAAGTTTGGTAATGAGATTATGGAAGAGTATCTGAAATTGCCTGTCCCGGATAAATATGATAATCATAATTTGAACGTGCGTCTGGTAGAAACGACGAACGATAAAGAGCAAGAAGAAGAGATTACCCGTTTCCTTGAGCAAAATCAGGTTGCTAAAAGACTGGTCGCTAAATGGTTTGAACGGGATAAAGAAACCGGGATATGTAATATGAGACTTATTTCGGAGAGGGGACAATATAATGCGACAGAACTGGACGTGCGCTTGGCACATAAAACGTCCAGGGGACTGGCTGCTCTTTCAGATGCTGGCGAAGAATTAATAGCTAATACGTTTATCATGGTGAATGATATCCGTTATATAGATAAAGAGAATACTTCGAAAGCGTTTGGTGTAGGAATACGCTTATTAGGTAGTGTTGCCACTATCGCTACAGGAGTAAACTTTACAGATATGAGCGACAATGCTGCTGCTTTGGCGGAAAGCATCAAGGGATTTAAGGTAATAGTGAATTCTTATCTTTATAAATTGGAATGGAGTGATGATGTTGCCAATAAATTCTATGCTGAATATTATTTAAACGGTCCTGATAAAGTGATAGCGGAAAAATTTCTGAAAGATAATGGAACTTTCAGACTAAAATTTATAGGGAAGCAGTCTGTGCGTTCCAATAAAACGACTATGTCTAGTAATTATGAACCGGGCGATATGATTAGGAAAGTGGTATGCCGTGCTTTGGACGAGTCGGTATTAGGTCTTCAGCGTAATTTTGATGTTTTTAAAGTTAAGACTCCTCTTTATGGTATAAGCGGGAAAGAAATCTATGCTCAGGTAGGATTGAAAGAAGGAGTTACTCAGGAGTCAAAGTATGAAGTACTTGAGAAAAACTTGGATGAACAGACGGGAAAGACAGTTTATAAAAGGATAGGAGTGATAAAACCTGTGTCTGGTAAAATCTGTGATAACCGGTATATGGCTGCAGAAGATCACACTCTCAATTCAAAACTGAAGTATACTACTTTTAAAAAGGTCAGTGGTGGCGATTTTTTTGAAGGGATGTTAATCAGGGAAATCAAATAGCATTGAACTAACATTAGTATTTACTTAATTTAATTATTTATGAAAAAGAATCAAAAGCTTGGAAACGGCTTACAAGGCTGGTTCAAAAGGAATGTAAAATTGTTTTGCATCGCGTTGGCTTTATTCCCTTCGTTGTGCCATGCAATTGATTGGACGCCTAAATATGCAGGAGGAATGCATATCGGTTATGGAACAAGTTCGACCGTGAACAGTATGAAGACTTATTCAGCCCGTGCCATGCTGGGTATGATGCACGGTATCATGTGGGGGGATTATCTTCAGACGTCACTCGGGGTGGATGCTCATATGCTGACGCATTATCATAAAGGTCAGGGCTTGCGTTTTGCCATGACGGGGTATGTCGATTTGCGGGGCTTCTATCCTGTGACCTCTGACTTTTCACCATTCGTGGATTTGGCATTGGGTGCAGGACACTCGCTGAAACCGTTTGGTGGCAAAACTTCTTTCTATTGTGAATTCGGACCGGGAATAAAGTACAAAAAGTTCACTCTTAGTTGCGGCTTACAGAAGTTCGGGAACGATAAAGGTTCTTCTCATTTTTATGTAAAGACAGGTTTTTATTTCTAATATTTAAAGGATTATATTTATGAAAAAGAAAAATAACAACGACGAACTAATTTCCAGAAGACAGTTCTTTAAGAAAGCGGCAGGACTTGTACTTCCGGCAATAGCATTGACTGCATTACCAAGTATTCTCACTTCGTGTGAAATTGATGAACCGCCTTTGGATGAAATCGGAGGTGGCTGCTCTGATTGTAGTGGTAAATGTAAGGATACTTGCAGCGGACAGTGTACGAGAACTTGTGCGACTACATGTAAAGGAAAAGCACTTACCATTCCTTCCAGTTGTAACCATAGTTGCAAAGGAGAATGCTATTCCAGTTGTACGGGTACATGCAAGAATTCAAGTAAATGATAGTTGCTAAATGGAAATAAAAAAACAAGATGCAGGTTGGCAGTTTGGAAGGACGAAGAATATCACATTCATTGTCACAAAAGACTGCCAGCTTGCTTGTAAATATTGTTACCTCGTTGGTAAGAATACGAAAGAACGTATGCCTTGGGAGATAGCCAGGCAGGCTGTTGACTATATTCTGGAACGGGAAGAAGAATTCCGGGAAGAATCCGTTGTTTGGGATTTTATCGGAGGAGAACCCTTTTTGGAAATAGATTTGATAGATAGAATTTGTGACTATATTAAGATAGAAATGTTCCGGCGAAACCATCATTGGTTCAACTCCTATCGTTTCTCATTCTCTACCAATGGCATTAATTACCATGAAGTGAAAGTGCAGAATTTTATCAAGAAGAATAGAGGGCATTTAAGTATCGGCATCACTATAGATGGTACGGAGATGAAGCATGACCTGAACCGTGTGTATAAAATTACGGATCGGGGTTCTTACAAAGATGTGGCGCGTAATATACCATTATGGCTGGAACAATTTCCAAATGCAGGAACGAAAGTGACTATCAGTAGTGCGGATATTCCTTATATTAAAGAAAGTGTTCTCCATCTGTATAGTATTGGCATACACGAAGTTAATATAAACTGTGTTTTTGAGCCTGTCTGGAAACAAGGAGATGAGGCTCTTTTTGAGGAACAGCTTATACAATTGGCCGATGCGATTATAGATGGAGGATATTATCAGGATTACACTTGTTCGTTTTTTACAGAGCATATAGGCAAACCTATGGATTGTGTATTGGATAATCAGAATTGGTGTGGAGCCGGTATGATGCTTGCCGTGGATGCAGCAGGTAATTTCTATCCTTGTACTCGTTTTGCCCAATACTCTTTGCGTAGTAAGAAAGCATGGATTATCGGAAATATTCATGACGGCATTGACAAAAACAAGCTTCGTCCATTCTTAACTCTTGACCGTTGTACGCAGAGTGCGAAAGAATGTATTGATTGTGAGGTAGCTAGTGGCTGTGCATGGTGTCAAGGTGAGAACTACGATGCTGCTGACACTCCAACCATTTATCAGCGGAGTACTGCTATCTGCAAAATGCACAAGGCGCGCGTTCATGCCAATAACTATTACTGGAACAAACTTTTCCGTAAGCTGGAATTGGAGGGTGAATGTGATGAGTTTGAGAAAAGGCAAAAGATGTCAAACAATGTAATCTGTTAACGCTATGATTCAATATCTGATTATACAATTAGACGATACAAGTACGTCTTTTTGTTATTATGAAAATAATGATAAGGCACGTAGGCTGATAGCTTTGGATGATTTAAAAGCAGGTATATTTTTTGCTATGAAAGAAAACCTGTCGATTCAGTTTGTGTATCCCGATTACGGACTTCCTGATGAATATAAGGAAACTATCGAATCTATTGACCATAGCAAGATTGTCCCCGTCGGTTGTCAGGAAGAAGCAGATGTGGTTGTTTTCAATGATTGGAGCACATTTTTAAGTTATCAGTTTGCTCTAGGTCAAACTTATGTGCTTCGAACATCAAAAAAGGATTTCTTTGATAAGTATTTGTCTTTAGATTGTATTCTACCAAGGATATATCGTTTAAATATCATATTTACTGATATAGCAGACTTTACAGATGTAGACTTTACTATTTACAAGCAAGTATTACAAGCTGTTTCGAAGATGATTGCATTATGTTATATTCAGGGAGGGAATCCGCAACTTAATTTGCTGACTGACCGTATCATGTTAGACAGGATGAATAACTGCAATGCCGGATGGGAAAGCATAACATTGGCATCTGATGGGAAGTTTTATGTTTGTCCGGCTTTTTATCTGGAAGGTGAAGTAGCTGCCATAGGAGATTTGAAAAAAGGTCTTGACATCAAGAATGCACAACTTTATCGTTTGGATTATGCTCCTCTGTGCCGTATCTGTGATGCTTATCAGTGTAAACGTTGTATTTATCTAAACAGGAAAACTACGTTGGAAGTAAATACTCCTTCGCATGAACAATGTGTTGTTTCGCATCTGGAACGAAGTGAGGCACGTGCATTATTGGCTGTTATCCGCCAATCAGGGAGTACTTGTATGAATAATGTGGAAATAAAAGAAATAACGTATCTGGATCCTTTTGATATAAGAAATAAATGAAAAAAGTAGTTGGAAAAGTGACGGAGGAAGAGAAGAGTGAAATTCAACAGCTCTTTGAACGTCAGAATGGCTTGAATGAATTGGCTAAAATTGTATCTGCTGATAATGATGCTTTATATGAGAAATTAGTGAAGGACTTGGGCGAGACTGGAGCCAAGTTTCAGGACTGGTGGAATCGTATGGCGGAGTATTATCAGTGGGAGAGTGGAGAAGGCACTCATTGGGAGATTGATTTTGTGACTAATGATATTAACTTAGTTTATGAATGAGGTTTTCTTGAATGAATGTTGAGAATGAATGATTATTTAGTATGTACAATTAGTAAAATGAATGTATTATGAAGCAAATTTTATGAAAAATGGCTGCATGTATGGCAGTAGTGCTGTTATCGTTTAGTGTATGTTCTTGTGGCGATGATGACGAAGATCCGGTCGGTTCACGTGATTTTCATAATGAAACGGGAGAGTGGTAATAAGCTCTCCTGTTTTTTTTGTTCTATTTATATATAAGGTATTGGGAAAAGTTGCCTGACAGAAAAGAAATAAGAAAAGTGAAATAAAGTTTGCCTGTCTTAATTTAACTCTCTATATTTGTAGAATCCAGCTAGCTCCAGCGGGGGCGGTGGGATATTTTTTTTATTTAAGAAAGGCGTTTACCAAACGTTATCTTCTGAACTCAAATCTCGCAAATTTGAAATCTACAAGAAGATAAGGCAACGGAAAGCGTCCACTGAGGATGTTTTATCAAACACTATGCTTTGTGTAGTGTTCTGTATATCTCATCTTGGCGTGGGCTAACTGGCGTTGTTTATCCTTGTAGATGGGCAATGCGAGAGCCTGAGTTCGGGATAAGCAAAAGTACAGACTCCCATGCCTTTTTTATATTTACCGCTCAATCCGGGGAGGCTATAAGCTACAAATAACACGCAGATGAATTACAAAGCTCCCAATTCTTTATTTTATTGTTTGAATGCTGTTCCTATTAAAGTTATCGGAACTTTTTGTGCGTTATTCTTGTGTATGGCTGTTTATGCGCAAGATGTCACAGTACGAGGGAAGGTTACTGCTCACGGAGAGGGAATGGCAGGTGTGACCATTGTTGTGAAAGGCAGTAATGGGCAACAAGGTACGATTACCTCAATTGATGGCAATTACTTGTTAAAAGTATCCGGAAAAGAAACTCTTGTCTTTTCGTATATCGGCTATGAAACGATGGAAGTTCCGGTGAAAGGACGTACAACTATCAATGTAGGGATGAAAGAAACATCTCTGGCTGTTGATGAGGTAGTCATTACTGTACCTTATGGCACAGTTAAAAAATCTACTTTCACCGGTTCCGCAGGAGTCGTTGATAAAAAATTGATTGCCTCATCACAAGTAAGTAGTGTCTCGAAAGCATTGCAGGGCAGTGTGGCAGGCTTACAATCATTCTCAACGAGCGGACAACCCGGAGAAGACGCCAGTATTTATATTCGTGGCATCGGGTCGGTCAATGCGTCTACCAATCCGCTTTACGTAGTAGACGGTGTTCCTTATGACGGCGCTTTGTCTTCCATCTCTTCACAGGATATTGCTTCTATCACTGTGTTGAAAGATGCTGCGGCTGCTACGTTGTACGGTTCACGTGCTGCAAACGGTGTAATTATGATTACCACCAAACAGGGCGTTGACTCTGCTCCGGTTATCGAATTGTCCGCCAAGTATGGTTTCTCAAGCCGTGCGGTAAGAGACTACGACCAGTTAGGTACCAATGATTATTTTATGCTGCAATGGGAAGCTATGCGCAATAAATATATGGATGACGGTCATTCGGCAGAAGATGCTGCGCAGAGATCTTCATCCGAGTTGATATCTACTATTGGTATTAATCCTTATGGAAGCAAATATGGCCAGCCGGTTGGCGTAGATGGTAAATTGGTAGCAGGAGCTACCCCGCTGTGGGATGACAGTTGGGAGGATGCTTTGACGCAAGATGCGCACTATACGGATTTGAGTGCCCGAATCTCAGGTGGAAGTAAGAAAACGAAATATTACTTCTCGCTGGGTTATCTGAACGATCAGGGCGCATATATCTGTTCAGGTTTCAAGCGTTATACACTACGTTCCAATATCACTTCCGATTTGCGTGATTGGCTACAAGTCGGCTTGAATGTTTCGGGCACTCATTCTGTTCAGGATTATCCGAAGCAGAATGATACCGCAATTGGTAACATCGTATTGGCTGCACGTTCATTACCTTCTTTTTATCCGGTTTACGAGCGGAATCTTGATACAGGTGAATATTTGCGGGGTGACGATGGAAATAAAATCTATGACTATGGAAACTATCGTAAAAGTTCTTATCGCGGTTATAATTTTGTCCAATCCATGCCTTATGACAAAAATGAGATAAAGCGAGATGCGGCTTCAGTACGTGGATATTTGCAGATTACTCCCATTAAAGGATTAACTTACAAAACCTCTTTGAGTATAGATTACAACAGTAAGTTTTCGCACGATTACTCGAATCCTACTTATGGAAAAGAACCGTTGGTTGGTTCGGTTAGCAAGCGCAATTACCGCACTACGGGTATGACTTTCAACAACGTGGTGAACTGGACGCATATTTTTAAAGGTATCCACAGTGTCCATTTGATGGCGGGACAAGAGTATTATGAATACAATACTTCCAACTTTGGCGGTTCACGTACCGGCGTCATAACTGACGGCTTTTTTGAGCCGGATGCAGCTTCTACATTGACAGGTTTCAGTGGCAACAGCGATCAGTATAAGTTGATGAGTTATTTCGGTAGTGCCGAATATTCTTTCAACCAGCGTTATTTCTTATCAGCATCCATGCGTACCGACGGATCGTCACGTTTTCATCCCGACAACCGTTGGGGAACATTCTGGTCGTTCGGTGCTTCCTGGAAAATCCATCAGGAGTCTTTTATGAAAAGTGTCGCCGACAGATGGCTGTCAAACCTGAGTCTTCGTGCCAGTTATGGTGCTCAAGGTAATGACAATGTAGGTTATTATGCTTATCAGGAATTATACGATATCGGTAGCTTCCTGGGTGAGACTACCCTTCACGCTTCCCGTCTGGCAACTCCAGATTTGTCATGGGAAACGAACCTGAACTTTAATATCGGTCTGGACTTCGGCTTTTTGAATAACCGTATCAATGGTACGATTGAATATTTTAACCGTGCGTCCAAAGATTTGCTGTTCAACCGTGATTTGGTACCTTCTTCCGGTTTCAGTTCCATTGATGCCAATATTGGTAAATTGAAAAACTACGGTTGGGAGTTTACTGTGAATGCTACACCTGTGTTGACTCGTGACTGGACATGGCGGTTGTCGGTAAATATGACGACTTATAAAAATAAAATAGTGCAATTACCTACGGAAGTAATGTGGCAAGGCAGCAAGAAATGGGTACAAGGCGGTTCATTGTATGACTTCTGGTTGTATGAATGGGGTGGTGTAGATCCCGAAACCGGAGATGCGCAATGGGCTTATTATGACGCTGACGGTACGAGGCATTTGACCAATGATTATTCGGCTCTGACTTCTGATAAGAAAGTGAAAGCCGGTAGCTCTTTACCGAAATTGAGTGGTGGTTTCCAGTCAGACCTTACATGGAAAGATCTGTCGTTATCTATGTTGTTCTCTTATGGTATCGGTGGAAAAATCTATAATAATGATATAACGATGCTGATGAGAGTAAATGGTGGTAACGGGGATAGTATGAGTAAAGAACTTCTGAACCGCTGGACACCGGAAAATACAAATACAGATATTCCCCGGTTGACACAGGATGGTACAAGCAAGTTTACCTCTTCTTCTACACGTTGGCTGGTAGACCGCTCTTTCCTTCGTTTAAAAACAATAACACTCAACTATAACTTACCGAAGAAATGGTTACACCCGCTGACTCTGAAAGATGCAAGCGTCTTTGTGCAAGCTGAAAATATGCTGACATTCAGCAAACAGCAGGGACTTGACCCGGAACAACCGGTCAGTGGTATGGCTTCTTTCCGTTATCCGGCTATGAAGACAATTTCATTTGGTATCAATGTAAAACTTTAAAATGAATACAACAATGAAGATAAACCTTAAAAATGTGTGTGGAGTTATTTTGATGGTATGTGCAGTGGTGTCATGTGATTTGGATACTACTCCTACCACTTCATTAGACGCTCCGAATGTATATAAAGATACGAAGAATGCGGAACGTGTGTTGAGGGGCGCGTGGAACTATATCTTTAATACGGGTTCTACTTATGCATCTATTGGTATGGGTTCCATAATGCTGAATGATGATTTTGCCGGTTCGGACGCTGTCAGGACGAGAAGCTACGGTTTCTCCGGAAGTTATAATCTGACAAACGGATATTCTCGCGGTGAGTATAATGGCGTACTTTGGGATTTGATGTATGATCCGATTAATAATTGTAACGGCATATTGAAGTATATAGACGATGTGGCAGGAACGAAAGAAGATAAGTCAAGGATTAAAGGACAGGCATTTGCTACCCGTGGGTATGCATATATGATTTTGGCTACGCACTATTCTTTTGCCATTGATAAAGACCCGAATGCTGTCTGCGTTCCAATATATACCGAACCGACGGATAACGATGTTGCTTTGACGGGAAAACCGGCTTCCAGTGTATCTGAAGTATTTGCCCAGGCTTTGAGTGATTTAGAAGATGCTTTGTTGCTTATTCCGGAAAACTACTCACATGGAAATGATGCAAATGCCCAGTATCAGATTGATTATTCTGTAGCGTTGGGCTTGCTGGCACGTACTCATCTGTATGCTCGTAACTGGCAGAAGGCATATGACTATGCGTCAGATGCTTTGGCAATCAACTCTTATTTGATGAATGAGGATGAATATAAGAGTGGATTCAATGATTATACCAATAAAGAGTGGATGTGGGGCTTGTCATGTACGATTGACGACAATATGCCCTGTTATCTGTTTTATTTCAAAGACTGCACATCCGACGCTTATACAAGTCTCAATGCCGATCCTTATTTCAAGGAAGAGTTTGAAGAGGGTGACTACCGCAAGGATTTATTCGACTGGGGGCAGACGGCTTATGGAGACTGGGCTATGTTGAATAAGAAATTCATATTCAAAGATCTCGACAATATGTTGGCGGATTTGGTATTGATGCGCACTTCGGAAATGTATCTCATTAAAGCTGAGGCGGCTGCTCATCTGGCAGGTAAGGAGGGCGAAGCACAACAGTTGTTAAAGACTTTGCGTGATGCCCGTATGAAGGAAGGTACAACGGCGGCGGCAGTTACGGAAACCGGTGATGCGTTGATACAGGAAATATGGAAAGAGCGCCGTAAGGAATTGTGGGGAGAAGGTTTTGCTTTGACTGACCTCATCCGTAATCAGCAATCGGTAGAGCGTAAGGAATATGACGGAAAGATTATGGTAGGTGATAAAGAAATATCCGTTAAGGGACATACTATTATCAGTCTGCCGGATAACACTCCCTTTGTTCCGAATAGTAAATATTACCTGTTCCGTATTCCTGAAAAGGAAGAGTTGCAGAATACCGGACTTTATTCAAAGTATCCGAGATTGTCTATTTACGATTTATAAATTCGTATATCTATAAGATTGTCCCATCCTTCTTTGGGTAATAAAAGAAGAATGGGACAATCTTTTTAGTATAAATGGCACTGATTATATCTCAAAATCAGGCAGGTAGTCTGTCAGAACCTTGTTGACTTGTTTACCTTTCACTTGGTCAGTTACAATCGTTGCACCTTCCTTTTTACCTGCGTCATAATTCAAGGAAACCTTTTCAGCCTTATTGGTGACACTGATAGCCGCTTTTCCTTTATCTGTCAGATTACAAGTGATAACCCAATTGCCTACCTGTATGGTATTGCCTTTACGAATCACTTTCATATCCGAACGGTTGTTTCCATGTGTATCCATGACCGTTAAGAAACGGGCAGTCTTGCAAGGAACCGTTGTAGAGGAAAAATGCCAGTGATTGGGATATTTCAGAGCCTTTCCCTGAGCATTCGTCACATTTTTCCAGTTGGTCGGGGCGCAGAAGAAAGTATCCACGATGACTTGTTCTGTTTTGGCCGAACTGAATAAATGGGCAACGGAAGTGCCGCTGGCTTTATTCTTTCCGGTGACTTTTACTTCATTGGGCAGTTCCTGCATTTCCATAGGGAGCTCTACCGTATGCAGAAGGTAACTCCAGGTAACGGCTTCTTTTCCTTCCAGTTCATCGTAGATCACGTACACTCCGGTAGTTCCCAATTGAATGATGTGGCGACGGAACATATCTACTTTGTTCTCGTCCCAACCTTTTTCAGGTGTGTATTGAGTGCCGGACAATTCACCGCGCTTTAACCATAGGGGAGAAGTCACTTTGCCGTAAGCATTGGACGCGTCTCCAACCATATATGAAATCTTTTCTCCTTCATACCAACGTGGAATCCATCCGTATCCTTCCGTACCTATCTTTTGTGTCATGCCGTTGACGAGGATACTGTTATGCGCACGTGTGTTACGATAAGAATACATACAATGGTCATCTGTGAATCCCGTACGATGTCCACTACTGTAGAAAATAGCTTTTCCACCATAGAATGTGTTGAAAGCATTCTGATTGGCAAGTGCGTGGGAGGTAGAACCGTAAGGACTGGAACGGAATGACAGCATTGCGTTCTTATCTATGTCTCCCAAAGAAGTATGCATTGTTGCGATTCCCGTTTCATTGAACACCTTTGCCATGGGAAGTTCAGCTAGTGAATGTTCTTCTTCCGGTAAGGATTTCTTTGTCGTACAACGATACCAGGTCAAGTCACCGGATTTTCCTAAGAATGTTTTCTTCATAATATCCGGTTCTTTCTCCAATATTGTGCGTGCATAAGCGGCTGCCCAAGGATTGTTGCATTCACGTGCCAATGCATCCGCATAACCTACCCGTGTCCCGTTCGGTTTCATCTTCGTCTCGTGCGAATTACCCTGTCCGGCAGATTTCGAGAATGGCGGTTGCTGGTAAATAACGTAAAGTGCGTTATTATTATACCAGGGGTCGGCAAAGAAGTCGAATCCGCTGATACGGGAGTAGAAAGCGGGGACTTCGATTAATGTACGGAGATTGACATGGAAATAAGAATCACCGTTGTGCCATCCGCCATCGGTATTCAGTCCCGGCAGACGGGATACCCACTCGTTGTAGCAATAATCTACCCAAGTAGAAGACATCGGAAGTTCGCCATACGTAGCAAAGGCCGCCATATTCAGAATACGGAACGTCATTTGCCAAACGTGGTTGTCGGCAATACGGTTTTCGAGATGGTTGACGTATTCGTGATAGAACTTCTTGCCGTTGTCACGGATGGTTCTTAAAAGTAGCTTCTTCTCTTCCGGTGTCAGCAGGTTATACCATGCGTCATAAGCCGAAGTGCTCATGGACAGGATGGTGGAACGATTGAAGTCTCCTGCAAAATATTTACTGTTTTTCCAGGAAAGAATTTCGGAAAGGCGTTTGATGCCTTCTTTATAATACACTTCATTTTTAGTCAGCAAATAGGCGCGTACCATCGCTTCGATATTCGCTTCTTCACGGTCTACAATCTTCCGGCTTTCACGGATCAGGGCGGAACGATACTGCACAATATTGGTCAGTTTGACAACTTGTGTCGTATCAATTTCTTCTTCCAAATGCTTCAAAGGATGATTCAGGCATTTATTGGCTTTCGTGATATATGCTTGTGCCTCAGGATTATTCTTGTTCCGTTCGATGATGTTGTCCCAGTCGTTGGCATCGAGCAGGATGCGGGGATGGGTCTTAGGTAATTTAGCCAATACTTCTTGTAGCGAAGGCGGATTGAACGTGCGTGTCTGGTCGTCTACATAAAAATGGTAAACGGGTGACCATTCTTCCTTTCCGCTCTTGTCCACATAGGCGTGTTGCCAATACCATTTCCCCTTTCCGAACAGTTTGAAAGGATTGAAGAAAGCCCACTTCCTTTCCGCAGTGATTACCTCTGACTTGAACTCCGGATCGCGTGCAATGCGGATACGGTAGGTCACGTCCGGTTTGTAATCCTCTTCTTCCACACCGTCGAGAACAGCGCCGAGATGAGGAAACTTATCCGGCCACATGAAACGCGGCGGGTTGACTGCAATATGCTGTCCATCCAGTGGAGAAGGCGTTTCGCGGACTTCATGCATCAGTGTCTGTTGACTCAGATGCATGATGCCTTTCTGTGCATACCCGTTTGCGGACAGCAGGATGGAGAACAATAGGAAAATATAGGTTCGTTGTTTCATAATCATGCTTTTTTAAACAGCTCTTTCAGTTTTACTGTCTTGTTGTTAATCAACGGGCGAGCCCAAAAACCGATAAAGGTGATGTATCCTACAAAAACGAGGATAAACAGCATACCGGTACGAAGTGATGTCGCATCCGCTATCGTACTGACAATCATCGGTCCACCGGCTCCGCCTACGATTGCCGAACACAGGATGCCGGCAAAGGAACCGTGATGTTGTGATGCGGAATTTAATGCCAATGAGAATACGATGGAATACATCATCGAAATGCTGAATCCGATAGCGGGGAAAGCAATGAGCGATACTTCTTTGTTTCCGAACAGTGCGGAGAGCAACAATACAATCGTCAACACTCCTGAGAACTGCAACAATCGCTTGCTGTCAATCAACTTCAATAACACCATGCCTACCAGGCATCCGGCAGTCATCAGTCCCCAAAAGTAACTCACGGCTTGTGCGCCGTCAGTCTGCGGATTCACGCCGTGATATTGTTCAAGGAACGTGCTCATAAAGATAGAGGTTCCCTGCTCCGTACTTACATAGCAGAAGATTCCCAAGAAGAACAACCAGACATATTTCTGTTTGAATAAAGCCAGATATGAGTCCCTGGAACCGCTTTTCTCATCTTCCTTCAATTCGATTTTCGGGAAACGGGATACACTGACAGCAACCAACATTACCAGCAGGATTAAAGCGAATACCCAGTAAAGGGATACCCAAGGCATTTCTCTTGGAGTAACGTCTGCCAGCAAATCAATAAAGAAACCTTTTCCGGCAGTATAAGTCACAGGGTTGAGTTCCCGAATCAGATACGTGTATACCAGAGGACTCAGGAAAGAAGCGATTCCAAACATGAATTGTGCCAGTTCGGCAATGAAAGCATAGTTCTCTTCTCCGCCTACGGTACGTTGAAGCGGATTCAATACGGTTTGCAACATAGCCATTCCCAGTCCGATGATGAAAGAAGAAGCCAGCAACATCGGATAGGTGTGCATACAGGCAAACAGGATTGTTCCGATGAACGGCATCAGGAATCCACCAAATAATACCGGCTTTTCACCGAAACGGTCAATAAGCAATCCGGCAGGGATGGACATGATGGCGTAAGCCAGAAAGAAAGAAGTCGGGATAAATCCCGCCATCGCCAGGTCGCTCAGGTTGAAATTGTGAATAATGTCCGGAATGAGTGGTCCCAGAATATTAGTAATAAATGAGATGGTGAACCAGAACGCCATAATCAGCGCCAGCATTCCTAAATTTCTTTTCATAATTTAATTAGATTGGGAGCGGAAAATTGAGTAAATACAAGTGAGGCAGCTCCGATACTTCCGGCTTTATTGCCTAATGCGGCAGCCATGATTTCCGTATTCACGGCACAGTCGGAGATGGCATAACGGTGAGCTTTCTCACTTACTTTCCGGATATAGAAATCTCCGGCTTCCGACAGTCCGCCACCGATTACGACTTTTTGCGGGCTGAAGATATTGATAAATCCGGCGATTCCATGTCCCAGGAAGTCACAATGTTCTTCGAGGGATTCGGTCGCAATCCTGTCGCCTTCTTTGTAAAGACGTACAATCAGTTCTCCGTTGATTTCTTCACCCGGATAAGAAATGCCGGCTTCCGCTATCCGTTGGCTGAAACGTCTTACCAAAGCTGAAGTAGAAGCATAATGCTCCAGACAGCCGACAGAGCCACAGGCACAAGGTTCGCCGTTGGCTATTAGAGGCACATGTCCCAATTCCGTTCCCCGGTTGGCATAGCCATTGAACAGTTTGCCGTCGATGACTACCGCACCGCCGATACCGGTTCCTACCGTTAAGAAAACAACATGGGTAGAGCCTTGGCCGGCTCCGTACATCGTTTCGCCCAATCCCATCAGATTGGCGTCATTTCCCAATAAAGCCGGAATACCGGTTTCCGATTCAATGCGGTCTGCCAAGTGCAGGTTTTCCCAGCCTTTGATATTTTCCGCGCCACCCAGAACAATACGGTTCGTACAATCCACGATTCCCGGTGTTCCGATTCCTATGCCGTCCACCTTGAGCCCTTGCTTTTCTGCAAAAGCCTTCACTTCATTGATGGCGGCAACCAACTGCCCGATGACAGCTTCTGCTGATACATCGGCTTTCGACGGTAACTTCCCTTGAAAATGAAATACGCCTTCATTATCAATAAGGGCGTATTTCACAGAAGTTCCGCCAAGGTCTATCCCTATAGCGTATTCTTTTTCCATATCTGCAAAGTAATGCTTGATATTTATTGCTTAATAGCTGAAAATCACACTCTTTCTGCCCAGATTGGTGAACTCCAAGCCCATTGTCCGTCACGTTGGCGGACGCGTACATAGTAATAGTCAGTATCGCGTTGAGGCTCTTTATCTTCCATATAGTGCTCTACTGTGAAGCAGCTTTCCGGCATTGCACGGTTGAAGAGGATTGCTTCGCTCAACCAGCCGATCATGAAGTGCGAACGTGAACCTTCGAGCAGTTCGCCCAATGTATGTTCAAACTTCTTGCCGTTGAATTCAGCGATAATCTTACCGTCTTTCGGCATCTCAACATCAAGGATTACGGCTTGCATGGCCGCAGTCGTCGTGTTCGGGTTTTTGCTGCTATACATATCCAGTTCGGTTTCCTTGTCGCCGACAGATACGATGCGGTTGACGTGTGTGTGGAACTCAGTTTCACCTTCCTGCGGAGAAGTGAAGGCTGCGCCACGGAAACAAGGAGTCACGCTATGAAGCTGTCCTTTGTCCAGTGACAGTTTACCCTGCCAATGTACGTATCTTTCTTCACGGTTCCAACCGAAATCAACTTTCACTTTGCAACGTACGGTATCGCCTTCCGGGGCAACCGGAGTCAACGGGCCGTTCATACGGGCCAGAATCTGGCCGTTCTTCACAATATCTACATAGTCAATGCAACTTTCGCCCGTTACGTTCAGATAGATGCGACGGCTGTTGCCACGAACTACATCACCCATAAGGGCGTCGTTCAAACGGAAATCTATAAGAATCTTGTCACCTGTCGCGGCGCATACGTGACGGGTGCGGAGCGCTTCCCAGATAGCGTCACGGGTCAGTGACGGAGCCAGTACACCGATACGTCCGTCGCCATAACTTCCCGGATAACCGGAGTGCTGGTCGGTAGAAGCCATGATACCAAATTTCTTGCCTTGGTCAAGACCGTATTGAATCGTTCCTTCCCACTGGCGCGGTCCCATATCATGCAGATAAGGATAATCGCCCTGGTCGCTTTCTGCCAGACCGTGGCGGGAATACATTTCTACGAACGGAGTAATATCGCCTTCAGTAAAGCAGTTCCAGTTGTAACCGCGATAACCGCCTTGGTATCCCATATGGTGCGGAGTGACGAATACCTTGTGTCCTTTGGCTTTTTCTTTCCAATCCTCGATTGAAGTACATTCTACAAGTGGTGCGTCCAAATCATAGTTCAATGCAACATGATCTCCATGTTCCATGCTATGCGCCTCGTATCCTACGAATGTCAGGAATTCACCTTCCTTGTTGTACTCGTTCGTCATCTTTACATATTTCTCGTAACCGCCTTCACGTAAACGTTTGAAAGCACCTGTGTGGTAGTCGATTACCCATTTCAGACGAGGGTCGTCCGCGCCGGGAATATCCGGCCACATGGCATGAGGGGTTACACTGACAAAATCCAATTGTCCTTTTGCCGCTTCAAAAGCGTCGCGCATGTCGCCGTGTCCGTATGTGATGTTACAGTGGTTGTGTAAGTCGCCCCAATACATTTTGAGGTTGCTTGCTGATGGCATAATTTTCTTGGCATCCTTGCTTCCTGGTGCGCAAGCTCCCAATAAACTGCCTGAAGCTGCCAATCCGAGGAAAGACCAGCCTGTGTTTTTTAAGAAACTTCTTCTATCCATGATATAATTGTTTTTTGGTTAATCTTTATCTGTTCTTCATCAGTCTTCTGTCGCCTTTAAAAAGAACTTTTTCCTTTTCATCGGGGTCGGTATCCTTATATTGCTTTTGGGTATCTTGGAGAAGCTGCATCAATTCCTGCTGCTTCTCTGCATATTCCGGTTTGCCAAAGACGTTGTTCATTTCTCTCGGGTCGGCTTTCATGTCATACATTTCCCATTCGTCGATATCATTGTAGAAATGAATGAGCTTGAAATCCTGTGTACGGATACCGTAGTGGCGTTTTACAGAATGTTCAGCCGGATACTCGTAGTAATGATAGTAAGCGGCTTTGCGCCAGTCGGCGGGAGTTTTGCCTTCGTTTACCAATATCGGTTTCAAGGATGCGCCTTGGATATCAGACGGGATTTCCACTCCGGCAAAGTCGAGGAAAGTAGGGGCAAAGTCCACGTTCATACTGATGGCATTGCTTGTGCTTCCTGCCTTGATAGCTTTTGGATAGCGAATAATAAGTGGCATACGTTGACATTCTTCGTACATGAAGCGTTTGTCAAACCAGCCGTGTTCGCCAAGGAAGAAACCTTGGTCGGAAGTGTAGACAATAATGGTGTTGTCCAGTTCGCCAATCTTTTCGAGATAATTCATCAGGCGACCGATATTTTCATCTACCGCTAATGTGGTAGCCAGATAGTCGCGCATATACTGTTGATATTTCCAACTGATTAATGCCTTGCCTTTCAAATCACCCTTGCGATATTCAGCGATACGCTGTGCATATACAGAATCCCATTTATCCTGTACTTCGAGAGGCATACGTTTATATACGCTGTAAAGACGGTTTGTGGTATCTTTCAGCATCTCTTCGCGGGTCAGTAGCTTGAGATCCCAGTCTTCAGTCAGCGTGTGTTCGATGGACATATCTTGTTCACGGGCTGCCTTTCCACGTCCTTCGTAGTCGTCGAACAGGTTGGCCGGTTCCGGGAAAGTGGTATTGTTGAAAATACCCAAGTAGCGAGGAGCAGGCATCCAGTTACGGTGCGGCGCTTTCTGATGATACATCATACAGAACGGTTTGTTCTTATCGCGGCCTTCGAGAAATTCGATTGCTTTGTCAGTGATAATATCCGTTGCATATCCCTTTTCTACGATATGCTTGCCGTCTTCCCAAAAGTCGGGGTCGTAGTAGTCACCTTGTTCATGCTGGCCGCTGAGGATGCTCCAATGGTCGAAACCTTGCGGTTCGCTGATAAGATGCCATTTACCGATCATTGCGGTTTGGTATCCGGCTTGTTGGAGAAGTTTTGGGAATGTCTGCTGGTCGCCGTTGAATGTGCTTGCGTTATCGGTAAAACCGTTTTCGTGGCTGAATTTGCCGGTGAGGATACAAGCACGTGAAGGGCCGGAGAGGGCGTTGACTGCATAACAGTTGTCGAAGCGGATGCCTTCGTTGGCAATCCGGTCCATGTTAGGAGTTTGGATTAAGTTTCCACCATAGCAGGACATCGCTTGGGTGGTATGGTCGTCCGTCATCATAAAGATGATGTTCGGGCGTTTGGTTTCTTCTTTCTTTTGGTTGCCGCAGGAAGCGAGGCTTAATGCAGCCAATGGAAGGAGTAGGGGAGAAGAGTAGTAATAGTTTTTCATAATGCTGAAAGAGACTGACTAAACAGTCGGTCGCATCTCTGATTTCCCTCCTTCCGGAGGGAGGAGAATTTGGGACACAACCGACTGTTTAGTCAGCTTTTTTATAGTTTATATTTTAATGACTGTTTCTTTCCGTTCACTTTCACTTCTACTTCCAGTCCGTTTTCATCGAACGCCTTGTTCTTGAATTTAGCTGCAAATTTAGGGGCATCTGCGCTCTTCTTAACCGGGTAGATAACAGTGATGTAACGTACAGCTTCTTCGCTGTCTTTCTTCACGTTGAACGATACATTCATACGTTTGTAACGTTTGCGGTAAGCAGTTGAACACCATCCGGGTTCTTTTTTCATACTCATACCGTCAGGTCCGAAACATTGCAATTTCATGTTGCTTCCATCCTCGAACTGAGTGAGGAATGTCATGTCTTCGCGGCTGTTTGCGATTTCTCCCTTCGGCATCTGGTAATGAAGGTTGATAGAACCTTTGGCGCTGCCCGCCATTTCGTCTACAATTACAAAGTAAGTGTTATCAACGAAGAATACGGAACGACGGTGTTTCAGATTCTTGTAGCTCGGATTTTCAGTAACCAAAGTTTGGATTGCACCTTCCGGCTGCCAGAGTTTGGTAACAGATTCCGTAGTATCCAGATTCTTGTTGTTCAGAGTAACAGTGTTGTGCACACAAGTTTGGCGGTGCCAGTTGCGTTGTTCCATAACTTCACCCTCGCCTGCATATACATATGAGCCTGAATCCGGGAACAGGTTTTTGCCGTTGAACCAAAGTTCGAAAGTACCGTTGTCCGGCTGGCAGTGCCAGAATGCCTTCGGTCCGGCTTTTACTACCATCTGAGTGGCATCCATTCCCCAAGAATTACGGAATACGAAGAAACCTGATTTCAGGAAACCTTTGGACATATAATCCGGCAATGCACCTTCTTTGCCTTCTGTTGAGAAGTATTTGATAGTCTGGTTTTTCGGGAACAATTTGCTCCATGACTTGTAGTTCTTCACCATTTCTTTCTTTGTTGTCAACTTGGCATCGCTGAAACATGGGTTAGTGTAATCCGGGAAAGAGATGTTTGCGTAGAACATAATCATACTTTCGATAGTATCCAGATAATCCTGCGGAAATTCCTTGCGGAATCCGTTGGCATCTGCGATACCTAATGCCTTGCAGAAAATGTTGATAGCGGCAAGATGATAGTGCGGGTCGAGTTCAAACTGTCCGCCGTCTTCATATACCTGTACATGGATTTCACGGTTCAGAATGTCGATACCGCTTTTTCTCCAAGCCGGAGCATCTTTGAATTCAGGGAAGAAAGCGCCGGCATAAATCATGCGTTGGGCTTCGAACAGCAAGTGATTACCCTTGTCGGAGTAGTTGCCTAAGATATGTACGGCATGTTTGTGGTAGTTCACCAGAAATTCAGTCAGGAAGTCCGGAGTGAAAGAAGGAGAAGGCAGGAACAACTGGAACTGTGAAGTCTGGTCTTGCAGACGGTTGCTCACTTCCAAAGGACGCCATGCGAAACGTACGTTTTCCACTTCGCCTTTGATTTTTCCATCACTTACCATTTCGTACTCTTTCTTGTCCATCTTCACTAACGGATTCTTTTTAATCCAGTCGATGTATTGGTATGCCCATTCTTTGGCATATTTTTCGTCACCGGATACACGGTAAGCCTTACCCATCGGAGTAAACCATTTGTGACGGTGAAGCTGCCAGCGAAGTTCGTTATCCTTTACCGGCCAGTATTGCCAGTTGATGTCTTCTCCGTAGTTATAAGAAGGCTGATAACCTTTGTGAACAAAGAAAGTATGCTTCAGTGCGTCGTCCGCCCATTGTTGCTCTTCTTTGCCGATAGTGACTTTTTTCAAGTTAATATCCGGAGTTTTTACATTAGTGCGAGTCCGGTAGTAGTCAAGCAATGCTTTTGCGGCATCTTCGTCTTTACCTTCCTGGTGCAGGGCTTTTACTTTTTCCAGTCCCGGGTAGTCGAGGTTGAGAAGCGAAAATACTTCGCTTTTCAACTCTTGGGCGCTAGCTCTGCCTACAAAACAAGCGATTGCCAGCAGAACGATATACTTTAAAGTCTTATTCATGATATAATCGGTGTTATGGTTTTATGTCTTAGATATTTTTGTAGTTGATACCTTTCAGGTCCATGAATCTCTTCAATGCTTCCAAATAGTAGTAGTCAGCATAATTCAGCGGAGTATCAATTTCAGAGCCGTTAGGCAGTGAACCTACAGAGTGCATCAGAATGAATCCCTGGTTGTCGCCAACTTTTGCAAGATATGCATCGCTTGACAAGCTCTTCAGAATCTTTTCTGCGTAATCCAGGTATTTCTTTCCATCGGGAACCATTGTGCTTAATTCGATTAATGCCGAAGCAGTAACAGAAGCAGCCGAAGCGTCACGCGGAGTTTCTTCTGCGACGGGAGCGTCATAATCCCAGTATGGGATAGCATCGTCTGTCTTTACACGATTCATAATCATGTCGGCAATTTTGACGGCGAAGTTCAGGAAAGTGCTGTCATTTGTTTCACGATAGCAAGCTGTATAACCATATACAGCCCATGCCTGTCCGCGTGCCCATGAAGAATCATCGTTCTTGCCTTGGAAAGTTTGTTTCTTTTCCACTGTACCGTCATTGTTATAGCTCACTACATGCCAGCAAGTATAGTCAGGACGGAAATGGTTGTGCATGGTAGTCATGGCATGTTTGATAGCAATATCTTTATATTTGCTGTCACCGGTTGCTTTTGCTACGTTGAACAGAAGGTCAAGGTTCATCATGTTGTCGATGATAACCGGGAAGTTCCACGTTCCGAAATCCCATGAGCGGATAGCACCGATAGAATCGTCGAAACGTCCGCAAAGATTGTCGGCTGTTTCTCTCATCACTGCTGCGATTGTGTCGTTGGGTGCAAGACGTTCTGCGTTACCGTAGCTGCAATTAATCATGAATCCCAAATCGTGTGTGCCTTTATAATAGCGTACCGGATTCAGTAGATTGGTATATTGGATAGCTTCTGTTTTCAGTGTATCGTTTCCTGTCAGTTCGTATGCGTACCATAAAGAACCGGGGAAGAAACCGCTTGTCCAGTCGTAAACACCGCAAAGACGGCGTTTGCCCAGTTGTTCTGCTGTCGGTTGTGCGCGGAGTGAGTCTTTGAAAGTCAATGAGTCTCTTTCCAACTGACGGCAAAGGAAATTCATATCATAACCTGTGCGGATGGAACGTGGAAGCTGGCCTGTACCGTCAACTTCTTCTGCTGAAAGCTGTAATTGTGCAGAAGCTACATCCAGTCCTTTTTTAATCCAACTGTAGTCTTCCTTTGGGGCTGTCTGGCACGATGCAAGTGCAATAGTAACCGAAGCAAAGAGAACAAGTTTCTTTTTCATGTTATTCATTTTAAGTGATTGTTTTTAGAAGTTTTGTAACTGATACAAAAGTAGTGGAAAGGGCAAACTTTGCGTTGCAGGATTGTCCAAAAGGTGTTTGAACTCTGCTTTTCAAGTTTCGATTTTGTTGAAAAAGGTTTTAATATTCTCCAATATGCCTTGGTGAGGGCATATTGGAGAGGATTATTCTTTTTATTTTAAAGGGAAATTACTTATTTTCCCCAGCCTGGATTTTGCTTAAAACTAGTCATCAAGTCTAAATCACGTTGTGGAATAGGAAGTAGTTCATGTTTACCCTTTTGAGTGAATTCAAAGCATATGTAGTGAGGAGTCTGTCCACACCAATCCAGCATATCGTAATAAGTATTCTGGATAGTTTCATAGTAAATCCCCCAACGGACTAAGTCTTGACGTCGATGTCCTTCATATGCTAATTCATAAGCTCTTTCATCGCGCACTGCTTGTTGGAACGTTTTGTAATCCAGTCCACTTCGGTCCACATTGGTATTTGGTGTTTGGACGTCTTTCCCAAATCCACGTCTACGTACCATATTTAAGGCTGTATACGCTTCAGTTGTTGGACCTTGTTTCCATTCATTTAACGCTTCTGCATAGAGTAGTAATACATCAGCATAACGGAGAATATACCAATTAATGTTAGAATAGTCAGTGCTTAATAATGCATTGTTGGCTTCTACATATTTTTCTGTATCCCATTTGGCGGGACAACATTTGTTATCGAAATCTTTATAACGAGCTTCTCGTAACTTTTTAATATCACTATCTTTCATGCCACTATTACTTAGTTCCTCATCGCTGGTGATAGCTTGTTCAAAAGTAAAGTTTGAATTTACAGGAGTTTTAATTCCGTCTTTACCTGTTTCTTTATCTTCTGCATATATATAATCTGCGAATGAAAGTGCCCATCTCTTGTCATCTTGGCGTTTGTACCAATCACGAAGAAAAGTACAGGAAACTTTCCAGTTACCTTTATTACTTCTCTTTCCGCTTAAGGCTACTCCATTCCATTTTCCAATGCGTCCACAAGGATCCAAAAGTGAAGAACCTGTGATTGCAGGTGCATAGAAACTAACTTCAATTAGGCTCTCATTTGCATCCCATACTCCGTTACAGGTATTCTTCCAAAGTTGTTCGTAGTCGCTGAGTAGTTGATGTTTGCCGGAGTTTATTAATTCCCCAGCAATTTGTGCTGCTTTTTCCCATTTACTTTCGTCATTAACAGGCTGTCCGGCCCAAGTTGCATAGACTTTTGCTAATAATCCCATTGCAGCACCTTTAGATAAACGGAAGCGATTATCAGAACGTGACGCATCATCTTTTGCATAAGGTAAATTGTCTACAGCGTATAGCAAATCTTCTTCAATAAATTTATATACATCTTCCGGTTTTGCCTGTGTGTATGTAGAAGGATGCTGATAGGATTGTTGTGTATTGGTGATTAATGCGATATTTCCAAACCAACGTACCAATTCGAAATAATATAAAGCTCTTAATCCGCGTGCTTCTGCCATATAGATGGTAGCTAATGAACGGTCTTTTTCAGGAAATTCATTGATACGTAATTGTAACATTTCAATAAAATTGTTGGCATCATAGACCGCTCCATAAAGAGACTGCCATGTGTTTTGTATGTCGGCTTGTGCAGGGGTATATGCATTAGCCGGTACTTGACGGAAACCATTAGTTGTGCTTCCTTCGCATTTTGCCAAGTCACTAGGGATGGGGAGTAGGCATGAGAGATTGTAGCCATATAAATTGGCTTGAACCATATCCCGATAAACTCCCAACAATACATATTGTGCTTCTGAAGCATTTTTCATGTATGTCGTTTTGTCAGCTTCTGTATATACTTCCTCGTCTAGTGAACAAGAACTTACAGAGCATATACAAGCTAATGTAATGATATAATAGATAAATTTCTTCATTTTATTTGGTATTAGTTGTTAAAACTGAACTTCAAGGCCGAATGTGAAAATTCGACTCTTTGGATAGGCTCCCCAATCAAGTCCTGGAGTCATTGGATTACTGGAAGCTGTGCTAACTTCTGGGTCATATCCGCTGTATCCGCTGATGCAGAATAAGTTTTGTGCAGAAGCATAGACGCGTAAGCGTGATATATATGCTTTTTTAGTCCATTTGTTTGGGATAGTATATCCAAGGACTACATTCTTTAAACGTAAGAATGAACCATCTTCAATGAAGCGGGAATATAATTCATTTTTGACATATCCTTTGGCGGATGGAACTTTATTGGAAGCATGTGTCGGAGTCCATCGGTCTGCAACTTCTGCCAACTGGTTGGAGCGTTCGTCTTGTGACTGAGTAGCAAACAAACGGGTTGCGTTATAAATATCGTTACCGTAGTTAAACTGAAGCATAAAGCTAAGGTCAAACTCTCTATATTTAAAAGTGTTGGTGATACCACCATACCATTTTGGGATACCGTTACCAATGACTGTACGGTCACTGGTTGTGATTACACCATCTCCGTCTATATCTTTATATTTCACCATACCAGGTTTTACGGTTGTTCCAGCATGTTCACTAATATCAGTCACTCCGGGTTTTAATATGAATTGGTCACTTCCTGCCACTTGGTAGAAATCAGAATATTGATAGACACCGTCGAATACATAACCATACATCTGTCCTAATGGAGAGTTAATAGTAGCAATGTAATCGTATCCTTTGAAATCACCGCTGAATCCTGCACGGTCATATTTGGTGTAGGTTCCAGGTTGTAGCTCTTTCAATGTGTTTTTAATGAAAGATATATTGAAATCCGTCTGCCAACTGAAGTTGCGTGTTTGAATGTTAGTACTATTGATACTTAATTCAATGCCTTTGTTCTGTATTTTACCGATGTTTTGCGTTTGGCTACTAAATCCGGATACAAAGGCTAAATCTTGGCTTAATAGTAAGTCTTTAGTATTTTTGATAAAGAAATCGGCTGTTACATTCAGTCGGTTAGCTAAGAAGCCTAAGTCGAAACCTAAGTTTGTGGTGGAAGAACCTTCCCATTTCAAATCTTTATTGGGCAAGTGTTTGGAATTGAGTACAGTAACAAGACTACTTCCTATTCCGTATTTACTTGTTGTATATAAATCTTGTGAAAGGTTGTTAGCAATACGGTCATTACCAACGATTCCCCATCCTAAACGTACTTTCATATTGGAAATCCATTCGATATTTTTGAGGAATGCCTCTTCTGAAACTCTCCAAGCTGCTGAAAATGACGGGAAATATCCCCATTTGTTTTTCTTGGAGAATACTGTAGAACCATCGGCACGCACTGTAGCTGTCAGTAGATAGCGGTTGTCGTAGTTGTAAGTACCGCGCGCAAAAAACGAAAGTGATCTCTTTTCACTTTTATAGGTTCTTACCTGGCTGGGAGTGGCTCCCAATCCTAAGTTGTTATTTCCTAGATTATCAAATGGAAAATCTTTGGCTTGTCCTAATAAATATTCGCTTCCACGATAGGAGTATTCATGGCCAAGCATTACGTCCAGAGTGTTCTTCTTGTTGAATTTCTTTCTATAAGTTAAGTTATTATAATTCACAAAGCGTACATCTTTGGTCATCTGTGTCTGTCCATAAGGATTACCGCCGCTTCGATAGGCTTCACGTGATTCTTGTGTGTAGAAGATATCAGCACGAGTGTTAGTCGTATTATAAGTTGCAGCAGTTTTGAAAGTCAAGTCTTTTGTTATCTTGTAAGTGAGCGACATATTGGTTCCCCACATTTCGGCATTTCTTTTATTATTTACAGATTCTGCTTGTTTGATAGGATTTACTTGTGCGAGACTTCCATCTCCTTCAGTCAATTCTATAACGTCAATAGCAGAGTTCAATAACTCTTCGTTTGTCATACTGTTACCGCCAGTCGGACGTGCACGTAAAATCATTGCAAGCATATTGAAACGTCCGCTGTCTGCTGTAGTTCCTACTCCTTCGCGTATGATATTAGAATAGTTGAATGTAGCATCTAATGTAATCGATTTGGTCAGTTTCTGATTAACACGGAATTTACCTGTAGTTTTTTTGAATCCGCTATTGGTAAAAATACCGTTCTCATCATAGTGTGAGAATGATGCAGAGTATTTGGTGTCATTTGTACCACCAGTGATTGTTACATTGTGATCTTGTGACCAAGTCGGATTAAATGTTTCGTCTTGCCATCTTACCCCTCCTTCTGTGAGGTAATCATCCAAGGTTTGATAGGGATAAGGTTTTCCATCTTTATCTACTCCTTCACGGTAATATCCGTCTGTATATTTTTTGTTCAGTTCTACTTGAAGTTTTACAAATTCATAGGGTGATAGCATATCTAATTTTTTGCTGATATTGCGATAACTTGCAGAACCGTTGTAAACAATGACTGGTTTGCCTGTTTTACCGGATCTAGTGGTTACTAATACAACACCATTAGCTGCACGAGCACCGTAAATAGCAGATGCGGAAGCATCCTTTAAAATTTCTATAGATTCTATATCTGAGTTAGCGAGATGGTCAATGCCGGATACCTCAAATCCGTCTACAATATAAAGAGGAGAAGCGTCTCCGGTCAAAGTTCCTACACCGCGGATGTTTACGTTGAATCCGGAACCGGGAGTACCGTCATTTTGGGTGATTTGTACACCGGCGATTTGGCCACCTAAAGCTTCCATGACAGAACTTGTTTTGAAGCCTTCCACATTCTTCTGCGAGACAGATGCTACGGAACCTGTTAAGTCGCTTTTTTTCATAGTTCCATAACCAACGACAACAACCTCGTCTAATGTCTGATTGTCCGGCATAAGAGTTACGTTGATGCTTGTTTTTCCTTGTATCTTTATTTCTTGTGTCTTATAACCAATATAGCTGATTATAAGTGTTCCGTTTTTAGGTGCTTGAATGCTATATTTCCCATCTAAATCAGTTGCGGCACCTGCCTGTCCGCCTTTCACTTGTACTGTTGCACCGATTAAAGGTAGATTTGTTTCGTCAAAAATAACTCCTTTTATCGTCACATTCTGTGCAAATGTGATGATAGATACTAGGAGAGCCAAGAGGGTGGTGCACCCTCTTTTGCTCAATATATGGTAATTCGATTTATACATAATTGTTGCTTTTTCTATTTATTAGGTTCATAGTTTTCGTCAAGCCAGATAATGACAGAGAAATATTGACTTCCTGAGCTTTCTATATTTTCAGGTATTCCATTCAAATTGAGTCTGATTTGGGCTGTAACAGCTCCGTTGGCATATTCATTATCATTACCTATCCATTTATCTGGATTTACTATTATTTGGCGATCTGCGGCGTTGATATAAGCAAGTTTGGCATCATAGTTTCCTGTGCTCATGTAATAAGACATTGCATCTTTTTCTGTACTTCCCGGTTTATATTTATTCCATACTTGATATATTAATAGGTTGGGGTTTTGGGCTAAAGCTCCACTGCCATGATTCGGGTTTACACTAAAGTTGTAGAATGTATGATTAGCCCTGTAATCTAAAACAAGCTTTGTAATGTCTTCATAACCGTTGAAAATTTGACCCGATGCCCATTTGATAACTTCACATTTCGTCTTACTAGAAACGCCTGTACGTGGATTAGCTCTGACAACAATAGGCGTATAAAGTAAAACTTGATTATTTATATTTTTAGGAGTGCTGAAGAATAATGGGATTCTTTTTGATATTGACGGTGCATCATTTCCTGATGATGTTACTTCAATTAAAAGAATGCCACCTTCATAAGCACTCATCGGACTTGAACCTAATGTTATAGTTCCGTTATTTTCATCAATGGTTGTATTGGCAAATTTGCCGTATCTTTCAGCGATTTTGAATGTTTGAGTAGCACTACTTGGTATGTCATTCTTGAACACGGAAAGCGTTTTGGGAAGATTTCCTCTATTGATAAATCTGAATTGATTACGGTTTGCCTCGTTCTCTTCTTCTTCTATGTCAAGGTTCATTTTGGAACCAATTTCAGGCATAGGCTGTTCTAGATTTGTTCCGTAACTAACAAATGTAAAGTCATTCGGATTTTTCTTTATGGTAAGTTTGAATATAGCGGTTCCTATCACTGGCTTGCTATTTGTTACTTTTACATGAATATCATATGTCTTGTCAGCCTCCAGATTATTATCTGCACTTACGGAAATTGAACCGGTTGCATTATCAATTATTATTTTTTTATTTAGAAGTTTTTGTATTTCCGCACTATTGCCTTCATCAAAATCAAAATAAGGATTACCGCCTTCAAAACCTTTTTTGATGGTTTGGTTACCTTCTTCGCCTTTGAAGAGGGAGAGAGCTTCGTATGAGAATGTTTCTGGTATTATAGGTGCAGTGTATTCAACAATTTTTATGCTATAGGCTTCTGTGAATTCAGTACTTCCGTAAATATTGCTGACGGTTATGTCGATAACATATGGAGTTTCACTCTTTTCTAAACCATTATTCTCTGCTAGAGAAATCTTACCGGTTGCTTGGTCTATTGTAAATGCGGTAGTTGCCGGATTTACAGATTTAATGGCGTATTTTAGTTCTTCTTTTGAACCTTGGATAGAAGGAATTGCAGATTCGTGTGCATATCCTTCATCTACTTCTGCATAAATAGGGGAATATGATAAATTACGTGGCTTAGAAATAGCTTTGAAAGTTACTGCATTCGGATAAATATGTTCACCAGCTTTCGTCGTTAGTTTCAAGTCCAATACATATTCTTCACCTGCTATGATTTGGTTTGCAAAGCTTTCAACAATAGTGATTTTGCCAGTAGTTGGAGATATTGTAAAATATTCCATGTATTCTTTTGAAGGATCTTTCGCAATAGCATATTGGGTAATGGATACATGACTTTCTTTCTCTGTAGTTACTTGTGCGCTTGCTTTTACCCAATCGTTTTCATCCATTTTTAAGAGGACTTCTTCAGGTGTAACGGACACTCCTTCAGGAACTGCAAGAAGCATATTTACTTTTACGGCATCTTTGAATTCATAATATTTGCCGTTGCAGAAACAAGATACACTAATACTGTATAAACCGGTGGGTAATGTATTGGTGTTTTGAATGTTTATGACTCCTGTCTCAGCATTGACCGTGAAACTTTCTGTTGTATATGTTTCACCTTCGTGTGTCACGTTTGTGATAGCAAAATCATAAGGTGTGCCTCCAATATAGCTTGGAGCTTGTAGTTCACAACTCATTGAGGGACCTATGTCAGTGACTCCATAAAAGAAGAGCGTAAAATTCCCGGAATCGGTCGTTTCCGTATCCGAGCAAGATACAGCTACATGCCCCAATAAACATATTGAGAAGAGCATGAAACATTTGGTAAATAATTCTTTAAGGTTCATTTCTGTATTATTTTAGAATTTGAATTTGTATTATAACGTATAGGATAAATTATAAGTCTCACCATCTATAGTTACTGTAATACCAGACACTCCCTTATCGTTGTAGTCTGCATTCATACTACCTGTGATTTTCACATCATCAAGCGATCCTTGTTTCGGATAAATGATGGTTAAGAAACGAGAAGCTGTTCTTTCTCCTTTGGGCATAGTGAGATAATATGCAGGACGAGGAACTGTATATTTGGCTTCGGATGTTTTGAATGACATTTCTCCCTCTTGAGATTCGGTCAATGTATAGTCTCCATTTGCAAATACAGTGCTAATAATAATATTGTTGTTGTCTGTAAAAGTTGCCCGCACTTCTTTGTTCTCTTTATTAATATTGATTATTCCACCATCGCAAAGATTGAAATGGAGCAATGTCGGCTCTTCTTTAACCCCTTCTCCGATTCCTTCATCTACAATAACAAAGAATTTTTTTTCAACGAAAAAGACATAACGGCGATGTGTCAGATTTGAGTATCCTTTGTTCTCAAAAACAATTACTTCGGTTTTATTTTCAATAGTTCCGTGTGAAAGATATTTTCCTAAAGTTGCAGTGTAATCTTTTCCGTTAAGTGTAAGTGTGTTATGCATCTTGCTTGAGCGGAATTTAGCTCGTCTTGCATTTGTTTGTGCAGCTGTAGAACCGGTATAACTATAGTATTCGCATACTCCTGAGTCTGGAAAGAAATTACGACCATTGTGGTAAAGTTCAAATGTTCCATTATCCGGTTGATTGTGAGACCAAGGTGAGTTTTTCGGATTTCCGTTGTCTAAATAATTGTTGCTGAGTATCATCATCGTTGATGATTTTTCCCAACCGTTCCGTAGTATATAATATCCGGATTCTTTGAATACTCTTATTTCATTTGTCGGACAAGTTCCACCATTATTTCCATAACTTGCCATAAATTTGAATTCTTCATTATCAGGAAAAAGTGTGGCGGCAGTTGTGAAGTTTTTGTTTAAGACACTTCTATTCCAAGACCTTTGACGAGTATCGTTAAATCCAGGAACATAATATTCTCTAAAATCATCTTTGTCATTGCTGTTGTCTTTGAAATTAACGCCTTTAAAGTAATTGGGATAAGTGAATTGTACAATGATATTCCCTGCTTTCTCCAATGATGTTTTTAAATTAGTAGCAAATGAGTTGTTTAGGTTATTAGCATTTATTAGTTTAATAAGATCACTACATGTGTTGAACACATCAATGTGATAACTAAGATCTAACTCTTCATGCATTCCGTCTTCTAAGAATTGATTACCTAAGTAACTGAAACCTGTTTCCGCCCATTTTATGGAATTTTTAAATTCGGGATACAATGTTCCGGCGAATGCCAATGCGCGGGCTTGGGTAGCTAAAACATTACCACCTTCGGAATATTTATATTGTGTCAAGTAATCACAATGGTCTGCAAAACTACATAAAAAGGTAGAAAGCCATTCTGGGGTGAAATTGATCGAATTTTTATAATATTCAAATAATTCGACTTGATCTGCCAAACGGGTGGCTGTTTGTAATTGCCACCATGGTTTAATGTCTTTTACTTCTTCTGTAGGCTTAGGGTTTTGCGCAATCCAATCTCCATAAACGTCAATCCATGAAAGAACATGCTGTTCATTACCTGTTGTACGATATACTTTAGCTTGGGGAATGAACCATTGATGGCGGTGAAGCTGTTTGGGATATTCATCAGAAGTGCCATCTGGATGGTTGTTCCAATTAAGTTTTCCATCTGTCTTTTTTAGTTGATAAGGTAGATCGCTTTTGTCAGTAAAACCATTTACGAAGAAACGGTATGTCAATGCGTTTTCAGCTTTGCTTACATCATTGTCTGTAGCAGTAATATTCATTAAGTTAAGAAGTGGGTTAGCAGGTACCCCTGTCCTTCTTTGGTAGTAATTAAGTAGTGCTTTTGCGGCATAATACAAATTACCTTTTTCATAATGTGCTTTAACTTGTTCTAATCCCGGATAATCGAGATTAATAACATCGAAAACTTTTTCATTTATAACATCATTAGGCTTGGGTTGCGGATATGTAAATTCGCTTCCGTTTGTGGTCAGTTCATCGTCATCGTCTGTGCATGCACTGAATGCAAATAAGCAGAACGAACAGGTAAATAAATAATAGAAGATGTTCTTCATACTTTATTAGGTTTTTAATTATTAAAAGTTATATTTTACTGCTTGCAAATGTACTTTGTTTATTTATGATAATTAGGCTATGTTGTTCAAGCTTTGTTCAAAAATGATTTTTTTGATATTAAATTTGTTGAATCATATATTATTTCTGTTTAATAAGCCTGCTATAACTCTGATAGCAGGCTTATTATGTGCCATAATGTAATCTAATCCTATTTATTTACAAAACAGGTTTTGTACGTTTTTAGATATCCTATTGGATGATTTTTAATCCAAAATAGTTTTTGGAAGTATGGGGAATCGGGGAGATAATAAACTCCGGTTCTTCTCCTTTTGGGGAAATGAACACCTCTTCTCCTTTCTTTAAATCAATTTGGTAAGTATTGTTTTCGAGGGATTGCACAGTGAAATTTCTTTTTCCATTAAAGACAGGATTAGTTATGTCAGTCGTTATAATACAAGGCGCCCCTGCCAGGCTTTTGATATGGATAAATTGTGTCTTTCCCTTTTTTCTGCCGGCAGATACTTTGAATGCCCCTTCCGTGCGCAGACCGGAATATGCTATGTCTTTCCATGCATCTGGAATAGCTGGGAAAATACGGATTTTTCCACCCCAACTTTGTAGTAGCATATCGTGAATACTTTGAGCACCGGATAGAGGTGTCTCAATAACCGGGCCGCTTTCCTTATACATGGTAGTAGGGCTGAGGAACTTGCCGAATAATTTGTTCAAATAAGATAATGCGTCATTTCCTTTTCCAATAGCAGAAGATATGGAAGAAGCACCTGTACATGAGTAGCCTAAGAGCGCCTTGGGTTTGCTTTGCCAAAAAACGAGTGATTTCTCAATCGTCTCAATATCGCCTGGTTGCTCTTTATTGATAAGATATAGGGGATAGATGGCGAGTAAGTGTGAATAATGCCTGTGCGAGAAAGCATATGGCATGTCCTTCCCGATAAGTAATCCATTCTCATCCATAGGGTAAGGAGTGAGATTATGAAGAACGTCTTCCCATGTTTCAGCCAATGGATCTTGAATATTCAAGCGTTGTGCTGATTCCAGTAGTGTCTGGCATCCCCAACGTAATAGTGCAAGATCAAAATTGCAATCTTCCGCAGTATCGTACTCTGGAGAGTAAGTTGCCGGAAGATGAAGTTTTCCCTCTTCTCCCTTTTTTAGAAAGTGCAGATAGTAGTTGATTGATTCTTTCAATAAAGGAAATAATTTATTTCGCAGGATATCATCATCCATCTTGTGGCGATAAATAAGCCATAGGTTATGGCAAGCCCACGGGAGCAAACCTACTTGCGCTCTTCCTTTTCCTGGAATACCTACCTCTGTGCTCATACATTCCAAATTGGAAGCGACTCCTATTCCTAACGAATTATGGCGATAAGCCGGATTAATATTGAGACGTAGCTGGTCTATGTGATTGTAAAGTGCATTTTCTAAAGAGGCTGCGAGATCTAAATGGTCGGAAGCATTCAGTGCCCAGTATGTGAGTTGTACATTGAGGTTCCACCAGGCATTTGGCCAGGGAGTCTCCGTCAGCCACGGCCCTGTATTGTCTATTAGGGCACGGTCGCCACGGGTGGCAGAAGCTAGTTTGTACATTTGAATCCAATAAAAGTTCTCTTTTTGCGCTTCCGGCAATGTAATGAAGCTACTTGGGTAAAAAGAATTCCACCATTTACGATGTGTCTTTTGCAAGGATGGATAGCCTTCGCGTATAGCTTTCCGGATTTCAGTTTTACATATTTCACTCGAATTGTTTTGAGGGTATGTATGTGTAAGGTTTATCCATAAAGTACGTTCTTTTTTAGTCGGTTGAGTCTCTTTCCAGCCTACTGTTGTCTCACCACCTGCCAGTAACTTCTGAACAGATAAGTTGATATCCCCTTTCCGGTTGATTATCGGTGCAGGGTTGAGTTCATAGTCTTTGGGAATTTTATTGGTTTGTCCCCGTCTTTTAAAAAGTAGATAGCGGGGACTGTTAGCTTCTGCGGCTACCCATTCCCATTTGAAGTCATGCTCTTCTCCTTCAGTAGTTGCTTTTACTGCTATTATCATATTGTCAGTGTGGACAAAGGTTTGTAGATGGATAACCCCTTTGGTCGTGATAATATCTGTTGATGCTTCGGCATTCCAAAGGTCAAGACGCATCTTGCCGCTGATTATTTCTCCTTTGGGATGCAGGGCAAAGTATCCGGTAAGTAGTCTGGGGATTCCGAATACATCTCTTTTTGTACGATGATCGTGCACATCACAGTTGCCCGTTTCAAGACGTAAGTAGTTTTCTCCGGGTTCTTTATAAATCATTAATCCTAATCTGCCGTTGCCCAGATAAGCCGATTCATGCCAGTATTCAGGTAACTTTTCCCATACCATATCTTGCCGGCTCATGAATTCAGGCCAATTAATATCCTGTTTAAGAGTTATAGGTTGGGCATCTACAGTGAAAGAGTAGATTAAAAATAAAAGGATGCAGTTAAAGTATCTGCGTCGAATGTTCATAGTGTTGTTTTTTATATTAATTTTTAAGCTGGTAATTTAAATTATATGTATTATTATCAATAGTCACTTCGATGGAGACATTGTCCGAATTTGAAGGATTATCTGTAAATTTAGCATTAATCTTGTGATTGGAAGCTGTTGTTACTGGATATAATATGGTAATATAACGTACGGATGTATTTTTCTTTTTCTCCATGACAAGTGAATAAGCCTTTCTGACAGAGAATTTTCTATCTGTCTGATAAGAGATTCGTCCCTCAAAAGGTTTTAATACAATGTTTTGATTTCCAAAACTGCGAATAAGTAAGTTATTATTGTCTTCAAAAGTAGTATGCGCGCCTATCCCTTGAATATCCAAATTGACATTGTTGACTGATGTCTCGTCACAAAGATGGAAATATAATTTGGAATATCCGGTAGCTGTTCCGAAGCCTTCATCCACGAAAGCGAAGAATTCGACAGGCTTTTTCACATAGAAGATGGCGCGTCGGTGTTTGAAGTTACTGTATCCTTGATTTTCCGTTACTATTAGTTGGTAGTTATCATTTTCTTCCGATAATAATAATTTGCCTTGTGCCTTGTTGATATTTTCACTTCCGGTAGCTTCATGCTCTTCTGATTGTCCTAGGACCATTGTATTGTGTGCCTTGGTTTGGCGGAACCATCTGCGTAGTTCCATTACTTCCGTATCATTTTCTTTCATATATGAACAAACTCCGGAATCAGGAAAGAAGTTACGTCCATTGTGATATAGCTCGAACGTCCCGTTATCGAGTTGGTTGTGGCTTGAGTCTTCTAATTTGGAAGATATATTGTTGCTGTGTACTAACATCGTCGATTGGGGAGTCCAGCCATTGCGTAGTACATAAAATCCTGAATATTCGAATGTTTTGATTTTATTATCGGGTGGAGTTCCTTGTCCATAAGTTTTCATGTAGTCAAGTTCTGAATCATCCGGGTACATTTCAGCGTATTTTACGAAATTTTTGTTCAGTACGCTGCGTGTTTTTATCCACGAATCATTGAATGCGGGACTGCAATTCTTACTTCCTTTTGTGAAGTAATTGGGATATGTAAAGTGCATGACGACTTTAGTCGCTTTCAGTAGGGCGTTGTCCAGTTCCGGAGAAAGCAGATTGTCCGGTAGCTTGTTCAATTGGATGAGTCTTTTTAAATCGTATAGACCGTCCACTATACCGATATGATAATGGAGTGAGAGGTCATTCGTCATTCCATCTTTTAAAAACAATTTAGAGGTCTGTTCATTGATGATGTCGCATCCCGTTTTTTGCCATTGTGGGGCATTTTTAAGTTCAGGGAATAGAGTCCCTGCAAATACTAATGCTACTGCCTGGCTCAGTAGAATATTGTTTTCTCCGGCATATTTGTACAAGGACAAATAGTCGGCGTGTTCTGCAAAGTGTATGAGGAAAAAAGAAAGCCATTCGGTAGTGAAGTTGGGAGAGGACTTGAAATACTCGAATGACTCTGTTTGTCCCATGATACGTGTGGATACTTGAAGTTGATACCATTTGAATTTGTCCGGTTTCCCATCCGGCTTGGGGTTCTTGGCAATCCAGTCGGCATACACTTCTTTCCATGAGAGCATGTATTTTTCATCATGCGAGTTTTGGTAGGCTTTCCCTTGAAGGGGGATCCAATTGTGACGATGCAATTGTTTCTGATATTCGTTGTCAGCACCCTTTGGAGCAAATTCCCAATTGATTGTTTTATCGTTGTTTTGCAATGAATAAGGAATCTTTCTAGTTTTATCTTCCAGATAATTGTCATTGACATAAAAACGATATTCGTTTGTCGCATAGTCAGCATAACCCTGTTCCGTTTCATTAAGGGTGGCAGATAGATTCGGATTTAGAATCTCAGTTCTGTTTTGGTAATAGGTAAGCAGTTTTTGCATGGCTGCATCGTTATCACCGGCTTTATACAAAGCCTTCACTTCTTCTAATCCGGAATAATCAAGATTGAGAATATCAAATAAAGATTCTTCGGTATCCTCTTTTGGGGGTGTTGGTTCCTCTTTTGGCGGAATGTCGTTATTTTCTTTTTGTGGAATATCATTATCTGTACATCCTGCGAGTGTAATGATAAGAAACAGCCATATATTAATTCGGAATCTGTTTTTGCAATTCATAGTATAAACTTTAGTTTGGATAGATTTTGATTTTTATATTTGAGATGGTCACTAACTCTATGCAAATATATGGGAGAAAGTAGCTTTGTTGTTAATAGTTTTATCGAATAGTATATCAAATTTGTGTAATGATACTGTTGGATATGTATAAAGGACCGTATTCATTCTCCAAATTATGCGGAAGTATAATGATTTCATCTAATTGAATTGTATAAATCATACTATCCTTTTAATGTTTTCTTCTAATAGAGTTGACTGGTTACAGTTGAGTACCTCATGAGTTACACTTGTGTATCTATTCGGAAGGACAAGTGTAACTTGGCGATTGCACAACTGTAATTCACTAATGATAAAAAACAGGGGAAGATTATAGGTAATGTGTTGACAGATAGTGGATTCAGAGAAAAATGCAGTTCTCAGTCTGAAAAAAGCAAAATCATCCTATTGTTTTCTGTAAACTAATCTTGATTTCACCCTATTTTGGGGGGTAAATTGTTGATTATTAGTTCTGCCACATTTTTGTATTTTCCCCCTATAATACGTAGAATAAATACAAAAATGTGGCAGTTTATGGATTTATGATTTCTCCGAGATTATCCTTTGGCCTTCTTTATATACTCCGTAGGCAAGCATCCGAAATATTTCTTGAAGCTTGTAGCAAAGTAAGACGGCGTATTGAATCCTACCATCGTACTGACTTCCGCTACCGTATAACGTCCGTCTTTCAGTAACTTGGCAGCTTCATTAAAGCGAATCTTGCGAATAAAATCAATAGTAGACTCACCGGTGATAGCCTTCAATTTCAGATGCAGGTTGGAACGGCTCATGTTCATTTCTCTGGCAAACTCGTCTGTAGAGAATTCGATGTTATCCATATTCTTTTCTACAATGGCAACGGCGCGTTTCAGCAAGGCTTCATCCATGGCATTGAACGTAATCTTCTCCGGTTCCACTTCCAAAGACTTGGAATAGCGTTCGATCATACGCCTGCGGGTACGCATCATGTTCTGTATCTTTGTAGTCAGTATGGCAAGAGAGAATGGTTTGGGGATATAATCATCCGCGCCCATTTGCAGGCCTTCCATCTGGTCTTTTATTTCGCTTTTGGCTGACAGGATAATAACCGGGATATGGCAGGTGCGGATATTCTGTTTCACATTCTTACATAATTTGATGCCATCCATTACGGGCATCATCACATCAGTAACAATGATATCGACTTCATTGTCTTTCAGTTTCTCCAGAGCTTCTTCACCGTTTCCGGCTTCCAGCGTATTGAATAGCTCGGAAAGTCCGCTGCTGAGATAATGACGGATTTCATTATTGTCTTCTACAATAAGAATCGTTCCCCGCTTCTTGTCACCTGACTCTATGACTTCATTTTCAATCTTTTCCGTATCAATGAAATACATATCCTTGGAGTTGGTGGAATAGACTTGCTCTTCTTCGTTTTTGGTATCGTTGGAAGCTAGCTCGGATGGCTTGTAGATATTTATATCCTGCGGCAGATATACAGAGAATGTACTGCCTTTTCCCTCTTCACTATCCAATTCGATGCGCCCATGATGCAACTCTACCAGACGTTGTACCAATGAAAGACCGATACCGCTTCCCACGTGCTCGCTTTCAATCTGATAGAAGCGTTCGAATATCTTCCCCTGTTTGTTGATAGGAATACCGATACCGGTATCACTGACCTGCAATACCAGATAGTTATTTTCCTCTTTCAGGGTAACAGTGATACTTTGTCCGCTTTCCGTATATTTGAAAGCATTTGAAAGCAGGTTGTTGACTATCAGTTCCAGATAATTGGGATCGAACAACACTTCTTTGTCTTCCAACTCGGAATGGAGAGTATAGGTTATCTTTTTATGACGTGCCAACTTATCATAGAACAGGAAATTATCATGTATCAATTGGTGGGCATTCTCTTTCTTTACTTTTAATTCGAATACTCCAAGTTCAGCGCGGCGATAATCCATCAACTGGTTGACAAGGTGTAGCAGGCGATTGGCATTCCGCTGGATGTACTCCAGTTGGTTCCGTGTCCAACGGTCGCTTATTTTATTGATGATTTCCTGTAAAGGAGCTAAGATAAGAGTCAATGGGGTACGCAGTTCATGAGAAATATTGATGAAGAAACGCATCTTCATTTGGTTGATTTCTTCCTGGTGCTCTTTGTCCCTGCGTTCTATTTCCAGTTCCGCTTCCATGCTTTTACGCATCCAGAAGAAACGGAATACGAAAGTGATGAAGCCGATGAAAGTGGCGAGGAAGAGAAGTATTGCCCACCACGTCTTATACCATACAGGGAGAACGATAATTTCGAGTACGGTGGGAGTCATATTCCATTTTCCGTCACTATTGGCAGCCTTTACCAGAAAATGATAAGTACCTTGCGGCAGGTTGGAGTAGGAGACAGAGCGTTTGTCTGTCAGATAATACCATTCTTTGTCATAACCTTCCAGCTTGTAGGCAAATGTATTATGCTGTCCTGAAATATAGTTGGATACGACAAACTCGATAGTAAAGGCGGTTTGCCAGGACTTCAATGTGATACTTTCCGTTTCATTGATATTCTTGGTCAGGATACCTGTTTCATCATCCGGACGAACCGTTTTATTGAACAGTTGCAGTTTGGTTATGACTACCGGCGGAGTGTAAGGGTTGTCCAGCAGTAATTCCGGACGGAAAGTTGTGATACCGTTGATACCGCCGAAATACATTTGCCCGTTGGAAGTGCGGCAGTACGAGGAAGTATTAAACTGGTTACTTTGCAAACCGTCTGATTCGGTAAAGTTGCGGAACTTTTCAGTCTCCGGGTTAAAGCAGGAAATTCCCCGGTTCGTACTTAACCAAAGGCGTCCGAAAGTATCTTCCAGAATACCGTAGACTACATTATTGGGCAAACCGTCGGCTGTGGTATACCGTTTGATTGACTTTTCTTTTTCATTGAAGCAATAGAAACCTTCGCGCGTGCCTATCCAAATGATACCATTATTGGCCTCATAAATACAGTTGGTAAACATTTTCGTAACGGAAGATGTCGGGAGAATAGGCGCCTTCTGTATATCCGACCCTTGTTGCTGAAAGACCGATACCCCCTCTTCGCCGCCAATCCAAAGACGCTTGCGCGAATCTCTGAACAGGATTGTTATCCGTTGGGAAGTGAATGGAGTACCATCTTTTTCCTTGTTTATCGTAGTAAAACTTCGTTTCTCCGGGTTGAAGCTGACCAGTGCACTTAGTGTCCCCAATAAAAGATTACCCTCTCCGTCGGGAAGAATGGCATATACATTTTCATTCACCAGTTGGCTGTTGCGCTGATTGAAACTTTCCATCTGCCCACCGTTACGATGGAGTACGGTCAATCCTCCCGCATGCGTACCTATATATACCAGTGATTTCTGCTCGTCTACATATACCGCTTTGATATTATTGGAACCGATTCCTTTTTCCCGCTCGTCTTCTTGCAACGCATAATGTGTAAACTGTTGCGTACCGGGCGTGAACAGATTCAGTCCGCCATCGTTCGTGCCTATCCATAAGTTCTTGTTCTTATCCTCTACGATACAACTTACGACATTGTCGCTCAATGAATTCTTATAAGGAATGCGTCGGATATTCTTAAAACGGTTTCGGATAGGATGGTAATAGTTCAATCCTCCGAAATACGTACCGAGCCACATCCCCCCTTGTGAGTCCATGTAGATGCTGCGTACGGAACGTTGCGACAGGCTGCCGTTTTCCACCGGGCTGCTGCTGTATGAAATGAACGAGTCGCTTGCCTCATGATAAATGTTTAAGTCATTAAATGTCCCTATCCATAAGCGGTTTTGCGAATCCAGTGCCAGTGAACGTATGTAATTGGAGCTAATGCTCTTGGGATTGGAAGAAGAGTGCTGATAGACCTTTACCTTTTGGGTTTTCGGATTGAGCAGAAGCAGGCCTGCTCCTTCGGTAGCCACCCAGATGCGGGTAGGTGATTGTTGTAAAATAGCTTGAATTTGCTTGCTGTCCTGTATGGGAATAACTTTCTCCAGTTTCTTTTCAGGAATGGAATAGCTATATAGCCCGTTTTCCATTGTGCCGATGTAGATAATATCGCCATATCTGTAGAGAGTGGAAGCTACAATCTTATGCATGGCCGTACTGAAAGAATCATCCACGAATCTGGATTCTTTTATGTCGAACATAATCAGGCCTTCCTGTGTACTTATAAGCAACTGTTCCGGTGATATTTCGGCAATACCGTTGATTTGCAGGCGTTTCCCTTTCCTTTCATAGAAGAAGTTGTTGAACTGGTCTTTTTCTTCGTTATACCATGACAGCCCGTCCCGCGTGCCTATCCAGACCCGTCCCCGGCTATCTGTCTTTACGATTCGTGCGATGTCATTGGCAATGCTGTTAGGGTCATCCTCATTATGCTGGTAAACCGTAAATGCATATCCGTCATATTTGTTCACTCCGTCATAAGTCGCAAACCACATATTACCCCGTTTGTCCTGGTCAATGGCAAATACGGTACTTTGCGACAATCCTTCATTGATAGAAATATAGGAAAAATTGATTTGTTCCGGAATTTCGGAAAAGGCTGAATTCGTTCCTATGCATAAAAAGAACAGGCAGATTACTATATTTTTTAGATAGCTCATTATTAGGTCATAAGATTAATAATGGCATCAAAGATAGTAAATTCTTTTATATGCTGTGTAAAATGACAGGGAATCTGTTCTATTTTTCCAGGGTTATGTTAAATATCTTGTAGGTATGTAATAAGTGGAGATGCTTACTGAAAAACGAATAAGCCCGGTACATTGGCTGCCCGGGCTTGGTTTATATAGCTTGATTGTGAAATAAGTAGATTATTTGGCTAAATCACCTATCGCATCCAGATTCTTCTGAATATCTTCATCTGTCAATGAATAGTTGACCAAATCGCCGGCCAAATATTTATCATAAGAAGCCATATCGATCAACCCATGACCGGACAGGTTGAACAGGATTACTTTTTCTTCTCCTGTCTCCTTGCATTTATTGGCTTCGCGAACGGCAGCCGCGATAGCGTGGCAGGATTCCGGAGCCGGAATAATACCTTCCATCTGTGCAAACAGGCAACCGGTTTCGAACGATTCCAACTGTTGGATATCCATCGCTTCCATCAGACCGTCTTTGAGTAACTGGGAAACGATGACACCTGCGCCGTGATAGCGAAGACCGCCGGCATGGATATGAGCCGGAGCGAAATTGTGTCCTAATGTAAACATCGGGAGTAGCGGAGTATATCCTGCCTCGTCGCCGAAGTCATATTGGAATTTACCGCGTGTCAGTTTCGGGCAAGAAGCGGGCTCGGCAGCAACAAAACGGGTTTTCTTTCCTTCCAGGATGTTATGACGCATGAAAGGGAAGGAGATACCGCCGAAGTTGGAACCGCCACCGAAACAGCCGATGACCACATCCGGATATTCACCCGCCATTTCCATCTGCTTCTCAGCTTCCAGACCGATAATTGTCTGGTGAAGAGCTACGTGGCTAAGTACTGAACCTAGCGTGTATTTACAGTTAGGAGTCATTTGTGCCAGCTCGATAGCTTCCGAAATGGCTGTACCCAGTGAACCCTGGTAATTAGGATGCGCGGTTAGGATATCTTTACCTGCACGGGTGGACATGGACGGAGAAGGCGTGACCTGTGCTCCGAAAGTCTGCATGATGCTGCGGCGGTAAGGCTTCTGTTCATAGCTGATTTTTACCTGATAAACGGCTGCTTCCAAACCGAATACTTTAGCTGCGTAAGAAAGAGCGGCTCCCCATTGTCCGGCACCGGTTTCGGTGGTGATATTGGTAACGCCTTCCTGCTTGCAATAATAAGCCTGAGCCAGAGCGGAGTTCAGTTTGTGAGAACCGATAGGGCTTACACTTTCATTCTTGAAATAAATATGTGCCGGAGTACCGAGGGCTTTTTCCAATCCGTAGGCGCGTACCAACGGAGTGCTGCGGTAATACTTGTACATTTCGCGTACTTCTTCCGGTATTTCAATCCATGCGTCAGTCTGATTCAGCTCCTGGCGGCATAGTTCTTCTGCAAAAATAGGATACAAGTCTTCAGCTTTCAGTGGTTGCTTGGTTCCCGGATGCAATGGTGGCATCGGTTTATTTACCATATCGGCTTGAATGTTGTACCAGTAGTGTGGAATTTCTTCTTCCGGTAGGATATACCGTTTTCTTTTGTCACTCATAATATTGTGGTTTTTAATTTTCTGCTGCCAAATGTAGACAAAATTTTTAATATTCGGGTAATTTTGTCAACAAAGAATCGGTTTCGATTGTTATTTTAGTTAAGTTTGCACGACGTTATAAAAAATATGATATGAAGATTTATCATAAATTCTTGTTATACCAAAACAAACTGCTAAAACCTTATATACGTATTATACTGGGCTTAGTAGAAGCATTAACCTACTTGGCGTCTCTTGCGCTGATTGTCGGGGTTATTTACGAACATGGCTTTCCGCTGTCGGTAGATGAAATAGCGAAAATACAAGTCCTTTACAAAGCTGTCTGGGTTATCTTCCTGATTGATGTTACCTTGCACATCTCTCTTGAATACCGAAGTACCAAAAAGCAATATCGAAGGTTGGCATGGATATTGAGCGGATTGCTGTATCTCACTTTGATACCGGTCATATTTCACCGTCCGGAAGAGGAAGGAGCTATTTTGCAACTTTGGGAGTTCCTGCATGGAAAGTTTTATCATTTGGTATTACTGCTGATTTTCTCCTTATTGAATCTGTCCAACGGACTGGTGCGCCTGTTGGGACGCCGCACCAATCCGTCTTTGATACTGGCTGTCAGTTTTCTCGCTATTATTCTAATAGGTACAGGGTTGCTGATGTTGCCACGATGTACGGTGAACGGCATCACATGGGTTGATTCGTTGTTCACGGCTACGAGTGCGGTATGTGTCACGGGGTTAGTTCCGGTGGATGTATCGACCACCTTTACTACCGGCGGTCTTGTCGTCATTATTTTACTGATTCAGATAGGCGGACTGGGAGTGATGACCTTGACCAGTTTCTTTGCGATGTTCTTTATGGGAAACACTTCTCTTTACAATCAGTTGGTTGTACGTGATATGGTCAGTTCCAATTCATTAAGCTCGTTGCTGTCCACCTTATTATATATATTGGGGTTTACTTTAGTGATTGAAGGCATCGGCATGGTTTCTATCTGGTTCAGTATTCACGGCACACTGGGAATGAGTTTGGAGGGTGAGCTGGCTTTTTCCGCTTTCCATTCTATTTCCGCTTTTTGTAATGCCGGATTCTCCACACTTTCCGGGAATTTAGGAAATCCGATGGTGATGACTAATCATAATTGGTTGTTTATCTCAGTATCCTTGCTGATTATCCTGGGTGGTATCGGTTTTCCCATCCTAGTCAATTTCAAAGATATTGTATTGTATCATTTGCGTCATTTCTGGAAGTTGGTACGTACCCGCAAACTGGAAAAGCACCGTATGCTTCATCTCTATAATCTGAATACCAAGATTGTGCTGATTATGACTTTCCTGCTGTTGGTTATCGGCACGTTGGCGATTGCTGCTTTCGAATGGAACGCCTCGTTTGCAGGAATGCCCGTTGCGGACAAATGGACGCAGGCTTTCTTCAATGCGACTTGTCCGCGAACAGCCGGTTTCAGTAGTGTAGATCTGGCTTCTTTGAGTGTACAGACTTTGTTGGTCTATCTGGTGTTGATGTGGATTGGCGGTGGCGCCCAGTCTACTGCGGGTGGTGTCAAGGTAAATGCTTTTGCGGTAGTTGTCATGAATCTTGTAGCCGTGCTGCGTGGGACAGAACGTGTGGAAGTATTCGGCAGGGAACTCTCCCACGACTCTATCCGGCGTTCCAATGCTACGGTAGTCATGTCACTGGGAGTACTGTTTCTCTTTATCTTTATATTGAGCATCCTTGAACCTCAGGCATCGTTGATGGCATTGACCTTCGAGTGTGTGTCGGCGCTTAGTACGGTAGGTTCCAGTTTGAATCTGACTCCGAAGTTGTGTGACGCAAGTAAGTTATTGGTGGCATTATTGATGTTTATCGGGCGTGTGGGCTTGATTACGCTGATGCTTGGAATTGTGAAACAGAAAAAGAATATAAAATACCGTTATCCGAGTGATAACATAATCATAAACTAAAGATATGAAGTATATTATTATCGGCTTAGGAAATTACGGCTATGTGTTGGCCGAAGAATTATCTGCGTTGGGACACGAGATTATTGGCGCGGATATTAGTGAGAGCCGTGTGGATAGCATCAAAGATAAGATTGCCACTGCATTTGTGATTGACGCAACGGATGAACAATCCTTGTCGGTACTTCCGCTGAATAGTGTGGATGTGGTGATTGTCGCGATTGGCGAGAATTTCGGTGCGTCTGTGCGGGTAGTAGCCTTGTTGAAACAGAAGAAGGTAGCCCGTATTTATGCTCGTGCGATTGATGGGGTGCATAAAGCCGTACTGGAAGCTTTTAGCTTGGAGAAGATATTGACGCCGGAGGAGGATGCCGCCCGCAGCCTGGTGCAGTTACTTGATTTCGGGACAAACATGGAAGCTTTTCGCATTGATTCGGAATATTATGTCGTGAAGTTCACCGTACCGCATAAGTTTGTGGGATACTTTGTCAATGAACTGAACTTATATGAGGAATTCCACCTGAAACTCATCGGACTGAAGCGGGCGGATAAAATAACCAATTGCCTGGGTGTTTCTCTGACAGAACTTCATGTGAAGAACGAACTGCCGGAAAATGAAAAAGTAGAAGAAGGGGATGAATTGGTTTGTTACGGTAAATACCGGGACTTTCAATCTTTCTGGAAGGCTATTTGATGATTATTCATGTTGGCTTATAAAATATGATTAGAAGAGCCGGATAATCTGTTGTAATCTGAAAAGACTACAATGATTATCCGGCTTTCTTATAAAGTCTAATTGGGAACAGCGTAATTATTTAGCCTGAAGACGGACTGTTCCGGCTTTCACACCGCCTGCTTTGGCGGTCAGTACGATTTCTCCGGCTGTTTCATCAGTCTGTACAATAGCCGTCAGCATTCCATAGAAAGCATGCATTTTCGGGAGATGGAATTGTTCCAGATTGGTGGGGTCGCCATTGGCTACTGCCCGGAATTTGCCGGCTCCTTTTACGGAGAAGTTTATCAGCCGGTTGTCGGCAGGACAGAGGTTACCGTCCTTATCTACCACTTTCACGGTGACATAGGCGAGGTCTTTCCCGTCGGCTGTCAGTTCGTTGCGGTTGCTGGTCAGTTCGATATGATGAGGCTTGCCGGCAGTGCGGACTGTTTTTTCTACTACTGCTTTTCCGTCCTTGTTATAAGCTACTACTTTTACTTCGCCCGGTTCATATACGGCATCCATCCACATCAAGCGGTAACGGTTCTTCAAAGAACTGTTGTTCTTGCTTTGTTTGCCATAGCTTTTTCCGTTGATAAACAGTTCGGCTGTCGGGTAGTTGGTATATACGAATACCGGAGTTATCTCACCTTCGCGCCCCGGCCAAGTCCAATGAGGAAGGATATGCAGTGTCTCTGCATTCCTGTTCCATACGCTACGGTAGAGATAGTAGCGGTCTTTAGGAATACTGGCAAGGTCGATAATGCCAAACATGGAACTATGATTCGGCCATGAATCGGTATCATACGGTGAAGGCTCACCCAGATAATCGAATCCTGTCCATACGAACTGTCCGATAGTCCAGTGGTTATCATCGGCTAATGCGAAATCTTCATCCGGAATATTCGACCAAGGGCATGCTTCCACGTCATACGAAGAACATTGGTGGTCTTCATATTTAGCACCTTTCTTATCTTCCACCGGAAATTTGTAGACTCCGCGTGAACTGACGGTAGAAGCTGTCTCGCTACCTAGAATCAAGTTCTGTGGAAGCTGGTCGTAAGATTCTTTATAACGCTGCGTACGATAATTAAGTCCCGGAATGTCAATCATTGCTGCAAAACCGTTGGCAAGCACACAGCTCACTTGATCCATTCCGCAAGTCACAGGGCGGGTCGGGTCTTCACGGTGGCAGATGTCCTGCAGGAACTTAGCCACTTTATAACCGACTGGGCTACACTGAGTGGGAACTTCATTACCGATACTCCACATCACTACACAAGGATTATTACGGTAATTGTGAAGCATATTCACCATATCGCGTTCCGCCCATTCATCGAAATAACGGTGATAACCATTTGTACATTTGGCAATATCCCATTCGTCAAACGGTTCAATCATCATCATAAATCCCATTTCGTCACATAGTTCAACGAGTTCCGGAGCGGGCATATTGTGCGATGTACGGATAGCGTCACAACCCATATCTTTCAGAAGGGTAAGTTGGTGGCGGAGTGCCGCTACATTGATAGCCGCTCCCAACGGACCCAAGTCGTGATGATTACATACTCCCTGGAATTTCCGGTGTTCTCCGTTCAGGTAGAAACCTTTATCAGCGATATACTCGATGCTGCGGATACCGAAGCGGGTAGTATAGGTATCTACCAGCTTGTTGTCTGCATAGATTTTAGAAACCGCTTTGTAGAGAGACGGGCTTTCCGGCGACCAAAGTTCAGGTGCGTTTACAATGAAATTCTGTTCGAACGGCTGTCCGTGGTTGATGCGGCTTGTATTCTCTTTACGGGTAACGACCTTTCCGTCAGGAGACAGTATTTCCGTCTCTACACGGATTTGTGTTTTTTCACCGGCATTTTCTATCTTCGTTTGCAGGCGTACGGCTGCAAATTCCTTGCTCACATGAGGAGTTGTAATCTGTGTTCCCCATACAGGCACATGAACTTTGTCGGTAACAATCAAGTGTACATTGCGATACAAGCCGGCTCCCGGATACCAGCGCGAAGATTGCGGACGGTTTTCCAGACGTACGGCGAGTGTATTGCTCTTTCCGTTTTTATTCAGGAAAGGAGTTACATTGCAATGGAAAGAATTGTAGCCGAAAGGCCAGAAGCAAGCTTCTTTGCCGTTTACATAGACGCGGGCTTCACTCATGGCGCCGTCAAAGAGTAGGGTCACTTCCTTATCGGCAGGAGTATCAAAACTGGTACGATACCAACCGGAGCCTACATAAGGAAGTCCACCGGTGCGTCCTGTTTTCAAAGATGCTTTTTTCTCGAAATTCTGTGTGACGGCAACATTCTGAAGGTCGTTATTCATGTCGAAAGGGCCAAAGATTGCCCAGTCGTGCGGGATGACGACCGATTCCCATTTTGTGTCATTAAACTCAGGCTGACTAGCTTCTTTGAAGTCTCCTTTACTGAATTTCCAGTTCTTCTCGAGCAGCGTCTCGCTGCGCTGCGCCTGCAGGCTGCAAGCGGCTCCCATCAAAAGTACAGTTACTAACTGTTTTTGGTGTTTCATGTTCATTTTCACTTTTCAGGTATAAATAATTTTGGATTCGGGGTAAAGATATAAAAAAGCTTCCAATAATTTTATCTCTTGAAGGCATTAAATGAATCAGTGGGTCTGCCGCTGTCGTCAAACATTCCTTTGTGGTAGCCTTTCCAGCCACCATAGCACTGGGGTTCCCAAGTGAAAACGCCGAGGCATTGGTCTATTTCTTTGGCTTTGGTCATGAAGTCGGTAAAGAATGCTTCTGCTTTTTCATAATTCCAGTTGACACCGATTTCACACATCATTACCGGAGTGTTGTATTTGGCTATTAGTGCTTTCATATTGGCGATACAGGCGTTATTCATAGCTTCCCAGTCATCGGGTTCTCCTTCATCGGGCATCATGTCCGGATAGAGTGACATACCGATGATATCCCATTTGCCTCCGTTTTGTTTTAGTCCGTCAAAAATACTGTTATACAGACTGGCCCTTTGTCCCTGGTCAAGGTGTACGATGACTTTGGCATCCGGATAGATTTCCTTTACCGCATCATAACCGGAGGTAATAAACCGGGCGAAGTTTCTACTTCCTTCATCTGTTGTAGTCTGGCCGGTGGGAAACAACATACCTTGATGTGTCTCGTTGCCCACTTGTACCCATTCCACATCAATGCCGTTTGTTTTCAGCATATTAAGCACCTCTTTGGTATGGTCGGCAATAGCTGTTTTCAGTTCTTCCACATTCATGTTTTCCCAAGCTGCCGGCTTGTATTGTTTTCCGGGGTCGGCCCAAGTGTCGCTGTAGTGGAAATCTATCATCAGACGGAAGCCCAGTCTTTGCGCTCTCCATGCCTTGACTAAGACATCGTTCTTGTTACACCAACCGAATACGTCTTCACTAGGATTTACCCATACACGCAGGCGGATAGCGTTCATGCCGAGACTGCGCAATAGTTCCATGCATTCTCTGTCCTTTCCGTCAGCGTCATAAAACAGATAGCCGGAGTTCTCCATCTCCGTCAACCAACTGACATCAGCGCCTTTGGCAAAGCCGGACATATCGTAATATTCTTCTTGTTGTTCCGGAAATACAGGAGTGTTTTCATCGTCGTTGCAGGCGGTGAAGAAGGCTCCGCACATAAGTGCGGAAGCCAGAAGTATATGTTTGAATCGTTTCATAACTCGTTCATTTAATTTTGTTTATCCATTGTAAATGTCATAGTTCTTATGTCAAGAGTAATCAAGTATGTACCGGCTTCTGTGGGTATATAGCTGCCGTCGCCAGCAGATGGCGCGAGATACAGACCGTCGGTACTTCCTTTAAGAGACCAATCCCAATTTTGATTTAATAAGAAATAGAATCCGTTTTCTGTGTTGGAGATATTGCAGGTAGCACTCCACGTTTGTGTACCGGCGTTATATGTCATTACATCACTGGTTAATGACCAGTTGTTGAATCCACCACAGATGTTGATTTGACTGATTTTTGTCGGTGTCCATGTCATGTCGCGAAGGCTGGCTGTAATCATAAAACTTTCAAGGGCTTCTTGGTCAAACCAAAAACTCCAATCAGAACCGGCAACTAAACTTTGAGGAGAGCCGTCCACCGGACCATACCATATACTCCCTTCTGTGTCTGCAATCTTGAAATTCTCCCAACCGGTTTTCATTTGGAAAACACCTTGGAATGTACCTTCTTCTCCTTCTTTACCGGTAGGTGTCAGGGGAGTCAAGAATTGGGGGGATGTTTCTGCACTGTATATGGCTAATGTTGCCGGATAGGTAGGCTCGCTACTTCCTCCTGCGGTTACTGCCGCAGTCCATTGTTGCGGATTACTTAAATCAATCGTTAACGTACATTCGCCTGCTTGCGGAACATTAACCGTGATATCACTGGAGGTTGTTCCGAAAGTAAGCCCGTTGGAATTTCCGTTGAAGGCGAACGGGGTATCTTTAGCTAGTTCATCACTGATTGCGTTGTCGCTTCCGGTAACGGTTGTATGGTCATATTGCTTGCCTGTACCACTAATCTGAATGGTGATATCTCCGGCTTCTGTTGCCGTGAATGTTCCTTGCCATTGATTGGTAGAACGGTTGTAAGTCATAGTGATGCCTTCTATTCCGTTGACGGTGAGTGAAGGCAGTAGTAATGCAGTCCATTGTTTGGCCGGAATATCGAAATTTACATAATAACACCCTGCCGGATTCGGGAACCAGATGCCCCATGTGCCTTCGGAAGTGATGATGAAAGGCTTTCCGATATCACTGGAGTTAGCTGTTCTCCAAATTGTTCCGTCAGCTTCCTGGAAAAGGAAGTTCATCCAACTGGTCGCTCCGATAAATCCTGTATAGATTCTGTTGGAGTTGGTGGAGAACAAGTCCAGGTTCGTGTCCTGTGCGTTCTGGTCAAGGATATTTCCGAATCTCATATCCAATTCGTAAGAAGTAACATTAACCTTTTCCACATTACTGTAAACCGGCTCCATATTATTTCCTGTTGTACCTTTCAGACGGAAATAGAAAGGGGTAGCTACGTTGGGGGTTGCTCCTAATGTATTGGCAACGATATTCAGGGTGGCACCCGTATAAGATTTGGAAAGTCCGCTTTCGGTAGACTCCACTATTGTCCCGGAGAAATCCTCATTCAATGATACTTCCAGTGCGGTTTTTAATACATCGGGGGCTTTCAGGACCGGGTCGCTGATTTGCAGGGTGCGTTCTGTCCAGGCAAATGATAAAGCGTAAAGTTTGGCGGTGGCTTCGGTCAGCACTACAGCGTCAGAGGAAGCAATCAGTTCGTTCTCTGTCGGGGTGGACAGAAAATATTTATCTCCGTCGTTCTCGCAGGCTCCAAGAAGCAGAAGTGCGGAGAATATTATTAATAGGTTATTAATTCTTTTCATATTGTAGTTCCGTATTAGCATGATTAATAATTCTCATTGAATAAATTCGGATTTGCGGTGAGTTCAGTGTTGGGTATCGGGTAGATATTGTACTTGCTGTTGACCGGCGCGCCATTCTTTTCCCCACCTTTCCATTGCCATAAATATTTGTTGGTTGTGAACATACCGAAGCGGATTAGGTCTGTACGGCGATGGCCTTCCCAATAAAGTTCGCGGGCACGTTCTTTCAGAATGAAATCTTCCGTTAGGTCTGCATCGGCTTTTTTATGGTTGTCATCACCGTAAGCACGTTCTTGCAATTCGTTTATATATCCCAGGATTGTACCCCTGTCGCTTCCGCTTCCGCCGCGTACTACGGCTTCTGCCATCATCAGATACACATCTGCCAGGCGAAACAAAGGATAGTCCGTATTGACGCCACCATCTGCTGTATTCGAGGCTGTTTCCCCTGCATCAGTCAGGTTAGTCCATTTAGTGACAAAGTAACCATTGCTTTGGTCGTCTATCTTATCCAAGTTCAGCGTTTGCCCGTCGGTGAAGAACATAGCACGTTTATCCTCTTCTCCCGTAAACAGGGAAGGGATTTCTCCACGTACACGGAACATGCCCCAACCGCTTTTCACTCCGTAATCTTCCGGTTTCTGCAAGTCCGAGGTATTACTTACCGCACCGCAGACAATGTAGGTGGAAGAACCCCATGATACGGTATGCGTAGCATCTACCGGCAAGGTAAAGATGATTTCATTGGCAGTGCGTTTATCATTATCAGCATTGAACAGTTTGCTGTAATCATCTTCCAGCGAATATCCCTGCTTGATAACTTCTTTGCAGGCACTGATACATTCGGTATATTTCGGTGTATTGATGTAAACTTCCGCATTCAGATACAGTTTGGCCAGCAATGTGTAGGCAGCTCCCTGGGAAGCCCGTCCGTAAGGACAGTTGGCTTTGTCGAGCATATCGCTCGTGATGCTTGTCAGTTCCGATTCAATATAGCTGAAAACCTGTGTAGCTGTATAACGCGGAGGCAGATAGCCGACAGTCGGGTCATTCTCTGTAATAAATGGGATATTACGGAACAAATCCATTGCATGATAGTAGAACAAGGCACGCATGAAACGGGCTTCGGCACGGTAATGACGGATTTCACCCTGTTCCTGTTCCGTGAATTGGGAGAGTTTTTCATCCGTAGCATTACGGAGAAACTCGTTGCACAGTGCGATGTTGTAATAAATACGATAGTACATATCCGATACCCAAGGGTCGTTGGCATCCCAACTCAGATAAGTCAGTCCGGTAACATTATCCCCTGACAGCCAGGTAGAAGCTACCTCGTCCGTTCCACATTCTTGTAGATTGAAGAAGCAACGCATATAATCCTGGCCGCTGTTACTGCTCAGATCCGGATCACCGCCTTTTTCTTGGCCTGTGGTGACCATAGCGGCATATATTTTACCTAAAACGGCTTTATAATTATCGGCACTTGTATAAATCGTAGAAGATGTTTCGTCTTCGTGCGGATATTGGTCTAAGTCGCCTATACAGGAACCCAGCAGCAATGTGCTGCAAAAATAGAAGGCTGTATATAATATCTTTTTCATGATTCGCTTGTTTTTAGTGATTAGAAGTTGAAACCTACGTTAAGTGAGAATGTACGTGGACGCGGATAGAAAGAATTATCTACACCGTTCGGCACTTCCGGGTCTACGCCGCTGTACTTCGTGATGCAGAATACATTCTGAACCATTGCACTGACATTCAGGCTGCATCCCTTGCAAATTTTCCCGAAGTTGTAGTTCAGTGACAAGTTATCCATTTTCAGGAAAGAAGCATTCTCTACATAATAGTCGGACAAGTATTGGCGGGTCTTGAATCCGGTTTTCAGATAACTGGTCGACAGATTGTTCAACTGATAAGAGTTGTAGCTCACTGTTTCCCACGCTCCGGCATTCATTGCCATGGCATTGTAGACGTAGTTACCGATATTGGCACGCAGACTGGTATTTAATGTCCATTTCTTCCAGCGTAGGGAAGTACTGAAACCGAGGATATAGTCGGGAGCGGGAGAGTGGTAACGGTATAAATCTTCCGTGTTGATTTCCCCGTCTCCGTTGAGGTCCACGTAAGCGCCTTCTACGGGCTTTCCGGTCTTTTCGTCATAGAGCTGGTGATACACGTAGAACATATAAGGAGCATATCCTTCGGTCAACGTCTGCACTTGATAGCTGTCGATGGTTGGGCCGACCGAAGTATTGGTTGCGGCGGCACCGGCAACGAGCGACAGGTTCTTGACTTTCATCTTCTGCCAGGTCATATTGAAGCTGACATCCCAGTTCCAGTCTTTAGTCTGAACGGGTGTTGCGTTAATGCTGAATTCGATACCCCGGCTGTCCACATTTCCTACGTTCGTAGTGATATTGCGGTCGAAAGTCGTTCCGGCAGCAGCGGGAACTGTGGCAATCAAATCTTTTGTCTGACGGGTGTAGTAGTCGAAGCTACCTGTAATCCGGTCTTTCAGGAAGCCGAAGTCAAATCCGACGTTCCATGAAGTGGTCGTTTCCCATTTCAAGTCGGGCACGTACGAACTGGGACGATAGGTATGAATGTATCCGTTGCCCATGCTGGCTTCCGCTCCATTCTGGCTCTGAGTGTAGATAGGCAGATAATTATAGTTGCCGATACCGTCCTGCTGTCCGGTCACACCGTAGCTTGCACGGATTTTCAGGTTGCTCAATACTTTATTTTCTTTCAGGAAAGATTCTTCCGTCACTCTCCAGCCCAAAGCTACCGAAGGGAAAGTACCCCAACGTACATTCTTGGCAAAGCGTGAAGTGGCGTCCCGGCGGATAGTCGTAGTCAACATATATCGTGAATCGAACGAATAATTCAGACGGCCGTAGTAGGAGAGCAACACGTGGCGTTCGTCCTTCGCCTTGGAAGTCTTTTGTATCTCTCCCAGCGTATTCATTTCGCTATAAAGCGGAGTGGTCGATTTCCAGTACTGATAGTCGTAGCCGGCTGTCACGTCAAAGCTGCTCTTGATAGATTCGACGAGTTTGTTGTAATTGGCGTATAAGGTGAGCAGGCGGTTTTCCTTCTTTTCGGGGCCGTAGCTGTAATCCAGACCGGAGGTATTATAGTTTTGTGCCGCTTCTGCCGGGACATATACGCTGCCCTTGCCTTGTGCGTAGTCATAACCCAGTGTAGCGTGCAGCTTTAGGTCGGGGAAGAAATGAACACGGTAATCCGCATCTACATTTCCGATAAAACGTCTTACGTTACTTTGAGAATCATTCATTTTAACAAGTCCTACGGGATTCATTACAGCACCGTTGACGGGAGCTCCTGTGTTGTCCGTTGCTTCCGTGTATCCGCCGAAGGTATCCAGTCCCGAATAGACGGGAACCGTCGGATTCATGGTGGCCGCCGCCCAGATGGCGTCTGTATTGCCGAATGTGTTGTTATTGATAGAACCTTTGGCGTTGATATTCAACTTCAAGTGGTCTTTGAAGAAAGAAGGAGTCAGCATGATGCTTCCCGTATAGCGTTCCGCATTGTCGGTGCGTAGCAGACCGCTTTGGTTATAATAGCCTACCGACACACGGAACGGCCAGTTCCTGGCAAGCTTTCCGGAGATGCTCAGATTGTTGTCCGTGCCGAAAGCGTTCTGATAAATCTCATCGTTCCAGTCCGTGCGGGCTGTTCCCAACAGAGCTTGCTGGGCGGTAGTCCCTTGCGTCCGGATTGTGTTGACGAACTGGTCGTAGCTCAACATATCCGCCAGTTTCGTACGCGTCTGAATGGAATTGGTAGTGCTGAATGTGATTTGCAATTTGTCCGAAGTCCCTTTCTTGGTAGTGATAAGGATTACCCCGTTGGAGGCACGCGAACCGTAGATGGCGGTGGAAGAAGCATCTTTCAGAATAGTCATGCTTTCAATGTCGTTCGGGTTGATGAGACTCAGGAAGTTTCCGTCGTTGCCGCTGATACCGCCCTGTTCCAAAGGGACACCGTCCAATACAATCAACGGGTCATTGCTGGCATTCAGTGAGGCACCGCCACGTACGCGAATCGTACTTCCCGCCGTGGGCGAACCGCTGTTGGACATAATCTGCACACCGGAGATTTTGCCGTTAATCAGTTGCTCGGGAGAACTGACCAGTCCCATATTGAAGTCTTTGCTGCTGACGTTTGTCACCGAGCCGGTCAGGTCACTCTTACGTTGCGTACCATATCCGATAACGACTACGTCACTTAATACCTGAGAATCGCTTTTCATCTGTACGTTCAATACAGAACCGCTTGCAGGAAGGGCTACGACTTTTGTTTCGTATCCTACATAAGAGAATTGCAACTCTTTGCTGCCTTGCGGCACGTTCAATGTGTAGTTACCGTCAAAGTCGGTAACCGTACCGGTAGAAGTGCCCATGATGAGGATGCTTACTCCAATCATCGGTTCTTTGTTCTCATCAATCACTTGTCCGGTGATTTTTTTGCCAGCCTGTTGGGCGAGGGCAGGAATCGCGCCTCCTAAAAAGGCTGTACACAACATTAGCAGTACAGTCAGATGGCGTAGATTTAAGATGTTCCTATTCATAATTAATGTGTTATTGATAATAGATTTATTGTATTGATTCTTATTTATTTCTTCTCTTGCTTTTCACTAATATATTTCGTATCTTTAAGAATTTTCCGCCTTTTGGAAGCTGGTGGTCACATTGCATCGTGATAAATGTCATGTTATAGAATGACATTTGTTTCTTTATAAGGTGACTATTGTCACCTTGCAACGGGACAACTACGCGAGTGCATAAAAGATTATAGTTTACTGCACTCAAAATCCTTATTCTCCGCACTGAAAACTCTTATTTTCTGCATTAAATAAAAACTCTTAGATACGTTTATTCCAGCCATACATCGCCGAGTTCAATCTCTACGGTTGGCTCGCCGGCTCCCGACATCGACAGTTCCAGTTTCTCTATCTTTTCCGGTCGGAAAGGAATTCCCGTCTCCGGGTGGAAATATTGTTTCAGGAATGTCGGATAAGCTATGGGCAATAATGACGTGTCCGTCTGGCGCAACTCTTTCAGAGGTATCCGTATAATACCATCTGCAGTCGGAGCAGGGCATAAACTTTTGTAAGTATATCCGTCCGAAGTGACGAAACCTGCGCTGAATCCTTGTGGAAGGGGCTTGTCACAGTTTACGCGGATGCAGAGCGTAGTACAGTTTTTCACTTTATCTTTTCTTTCTTCGATTCCATCTTTCACGAATGTGCGGAGAAAGTGTTGCGGATTCTCTCCTTTCGGCGTGAATCTGAACCGGAGCAGCGGTTTTTCAACCGGAGAAGAATCAATCAAAGTACGTTGCAGGTCGTTCCATTCGGGAAGCGTATATGCTTCTATCCGGCTATCTGTATCTGTTATTTTCAGCAGTTGTATCGCACTGCCTGGGACGACAACACGAGTAGTCCAGTATGAATCGGAAGTGTAGTTCCAGTCTAATGGAGTTCCTTTTGTTCCCGAGGAATTTCCGGTGGCGGAGTTTCCGGCAGGATAAGTACGGGTGCTGTCGCCCCGGCAGACGATGATGTTATACCTGAAACAATCTTCCTTTATTTTTTCGGCAGGAATAGTAGCCTGATATGTATATCCGTCTGTACGTTTCATCTTTATATACGGGTTATGTTCGTTCCAGAAAGAAACCTTATCTGTGTAGATGATGACGGAATCGGGTAAAACACTTCCTGCTACTTGTGCGTTAATAGTCAGCGTTTTGCCTGCTTCAACAGTTGTTGCCGGAGTATGGGCGACTTTATAATTCATAGCGCGGGGAGCGGGAGCAACAAATTCTCCGATTCGAATCGAATTCCATTGGGAATCCCTTTTCCAGTTCTGCTTCGGGCTGCAACCGTTACGTTTCAACAGATAAACACCCGGATGAAGGTCACGGATAACTCCATCCGTTACTGTTTCTTCTTTCCGGCTATTCTCCTTATTTAGAGCAGTAAGAGTAAATACTTTACCCAAATCGGGGATTTGTAAGGCCATATCCCATGCACCGTAAATAATGCTGACCACTTCCTTCTCGGGTGACGGCTTGGCAAACGGGTCATTGACTACTATCGCATCCGGCATTATTTCGAGTCGCCATACTCCTGATTCGAGGCAATCAATGAAATAAGCTCCCGTACCTTCATAACCTACTATCGGCGAACTGCCGCATCCGGCAATTGAAACCAACTTTGATGCATCCCTGGGCTGTGTATTTGTCTGATTGGAGTAATAAAACTTCTCCCCATTATTCAACTCACTTAAATCTTCCGTATAACTGACGCGAAAGCCGTCACCGAATATAGTATCCTGCGGATAACTTCCATACGATTCTCCTCTTTTCAAACTTCGGGCAGCTTCGGCGGCGATTTTCATACTGATAGCTTTATTGGGAGTATAGGCAAGATTCAGAAAATGAGTCTGATACTCCGTATTGGCAGACGCAATGTCTATCGGGTCATAGGCAAACTGCGTAATCCACTGGAAACCGGCTGTGCGGAAAGTACGCGCCATAGCCGGATACATATAAGAATACATAATATCCGCCGGGTCGAATTCATATATTATCCGTGCTTTCTTGTTGAATCCTTTCACTTTATCGGCAAAGGGAATGTCATAACGGTCTACGTAAGGGAGAAAATTCCCTTGTTGTGTGTGTCCGGCCACCAGTCCGATAGGATACCATTGATAGGTGGTTCCCTGAATGGCTGTCTCATAGTAAGCATCTACCACATATCCGTTATGGCTTACATTATAGAATACAGGCTTGCGGTTTCCTGTTTTATTGATTGCTTTCAGCATCCGGTTGATATAGGTTTTTACATCTTCTTTTGTGCCGGAATGGCAGGGTTCGTTATTAATCTCGAAACCTACGATAGAAGGGTCGTCCTTATAAGCCAGTCCCGTATAAGGATTGGTATGTTTCACCAGGTCACGGAGATAAGTTTCCTGTGCGCTGATAGCTTGCGGGTTGGAGTGTATATCGCATTTATCATATTTATAAGAGAAACCACCCGTTTGTATGTTTCGTTCCGGGTAACCATTTCCGAAGTTAGTCTGTGCGGTGATGACAATATGGATATTGCGCTCTTTGAGCTTGGCAATCAGATAATCCATGAGGTCAAGATGCTCGTTTTCGAGTAGATTACCCTGTTCGTCGGTCAGTTCCACATCCCATAGATGAATGCGGTAGGCGTTCAGTCCCAGGCGGGAGAGGTGGTATACATCTTTATCTATAGCAGCTTTGCGGTCGAGTCCCAGATAGCCGAGTGCGCGGTAGGCGTGGGCGAAAGGCAAGGTATAATTCGTTCCGAAGAAAGAGGCCTCTTCGCGGGTGTCGCTCCAGCGCATCACTCCGTTTCCGTCTATATATATAATAGGTGGATTCGTTTTCCCCTGTATACCGGTGAAGAGGAACAACAAGCAAATAAAGGTAAGGATAAACTGTCTTTTCATGCTATCAAATTTAGCGGGTTATTTATGCCGACAAAGGTATACGAAGTGCTGATTTGATGAAAGCACAGATTGGACATATAAGGATAAAAATAGGACGAAAGGGGCTTAACTTCCTATGAAAGCGTTATTTATAAGTTCATATTTTAAAGTGGCGGTGAAGAAGCGTTGAATTGTCTCATTGCATATATTGCTTCGGCGTTTCTCCGAACTCAGCCTGAAAACATTTGGAGAAATAAGAGTGATTGGAGAAACCTACCATATACATCACTTCGGCAACAGTGAATTTCTTCTGTTGCAATAACATTGCCGCCTTTTTCATCCGGATGGACTTGATATATTCTACCGGAGACATTCCCGTCAGTTGTTTAATCTTCCGGTAAATCTGCTTGTTACTGAAGCCGGAAAGTTCGCACAAAGCATTAACATTCAGGTCTGCGTCGGAAAGATGGTCTTCGATCAGGCGGATAATATTCGACAGGAATTTCTCATCCTGGGATTCGGCTTCAATCGGTTTGAGTACAGGCAGTGATTCCAACGACTTTTTCGTCTGATTAGCCGGTACTTCTTCCTCTTCGATGGCGGCGACAGGAATGCTCAGCCCTACACTCGTTCCCTGGTTCTCTTCAGAAGTGACACCGTTGATATGTCCTCCATGCAGTTCCGTATAAGTTTTCACCAGATAAAGTCCGATACCTGTGCCATCCTTATGTCCCGAGCGGGGAGACTGGTAAAAGCGCTGGAAGATATATGGAATGTCCTGTTGTGAAATTCCGGTTCCGGTGTCTGAAACACAAATATCCAGTTGCCCGCTTTCCTGTGAATAGAAAAGGGAGAGACGTACGCTTCCGCCGTCCGGGGTAAACTTCACGGCATTTGAGAGCAGGCTGTCCAGTATCACTCCCAGTTTGATAGCATCCATATCCGCATAAATCTTGGCCTTGTTCGCTTCGAACTGGAAAGTGAGCCGCGGGTTTTCTTCATAAACGGAGAACAGGCTGCGACTGAAAGATACCAATTCAATACGCGACAGGATAAGCAACGAATCCGCATTGTCTTCAATCCGGTTGAAGTTGAGCACCTGATGAATCAATGAGTTTATCTTCATCGCATTACGTTGCACTTCTTCCAGAGTTTGCTTCTCATGCATCGCTTCCGCGGCAGGAAGCAATTGGCTGACAGGAGCGATAATCCGGCTGAGGGGCGTTTTCAGTTCATTGGACAGGTTGGTGAAGAATGCCATTTTCTGACGTGACTGTTCCAGAATCTTCTCTTTCTCCAGACGTTCCATCTTCAACCGGTTTTTAACCCGGAAAAAGTTGATAGTCCAAGCGACCAGGCTCAGGAATAAAAGGCAGTAGAGTACTTTCGCCCAAAGCGTATAATACCAGGGTGGCAGAATCTTTATATCCAATATATAAGGGTGCTCGGAAGGAAATCCGTTCTTTTCTACTTTGCTGATAAGTAGCTGATAATCTCCATAGCTTAAATTGCTGTAAGTGATGCGGTTTGTGTTGGATTTCAGAGAATTCCATTCTTTATCCATCCCTTCAAGCCTGTAAACGAATTTGTTTTTTTCTTCGAGAGAATAGGGGAGGTCGGACAACTCAAAAGCCAGATTGTTCTGGTCATGCTTCAATTCAATGGCGTTTGTGTAGCGGATATTGGGGATATCTGCGGTAGCCGGATTCATCAATTGATTATTGATGTACAGAGCTGTCAGGAGAATGGGGCGTTCCTGATGATGCATTGCCTGTATATCGGGATGGGATACGGCGAAACCGTCGGCACCGCCCAGATAGATATTCCCGTCCTTCGAATCGAACAGCAAACTGGTAAAACGTTTGTCCGTCATATTCTGCTGACGTGCCTCCATTGTTTTCCGGTCGATAATCCATAGCCCGTTGGTGGTGGAAACCCAAATATGGTCTTTCACCGATGTCATGGACAGAATCTCGTTGTTATTGAAACTTCCGAATGATATGCTTTGCCGGCTGGAGTCTTTAGGATTGATACGCATCACTCCCCCGTGATATCCGACCCACAGCATACCGTCTGTATCGCAAAGCAGGTAGTTCGGACTCTTTTCCCCACTCAACTCGTCGGCAAATAGCTTGGTGATTTGCCGTGTACGCGGGTCGATTTTGTCCAGCCCTTTACTATTGTACAGCAATACCCATACGTTCCCTTCTTTATCGGGCATGATTTGATTGATAAACATACCCGACAGTCCGTTGTGAACGGAGTAATTTTGTTCGGCTATGTATTGTCCGCCGGCAGATTGCATTAATTTATGCTTGTCTACTACAAAGATTCCACCCAGACAGGTGGCAATCCATAGATGGCCGGAATTGTCTTCAAAGAGGTAATAAGCCCAGTTTGTATTGTAAGTCCCCGTGCTGTCAATGATGTTATAATGTATAAACTGCTGAGTGGCATAATTATAACGGTTGATGCTGCCATCCGTAGCTATCCATAATTGCTGTTCCTTATCTTCGTAAATATGACGGATACGGTTGTGGGATAAAGGATATGTTTTATCTCCCATTTTATACCAGGCTGCCTCGTGGCGTGTTCCGGTGGGGTGGATGAAACGGAGTAGCCCGTTCGTGCCGCCAAACCAGTAAAAGCCTTTTGAATCGCGGAACAGTGAGTAGAACTGGTTTCCGTCTCCCGTGCCCGTGATTTGGGAGATTGGCACGAATTGCAGGGCACTGTTATAGCGTGACAAAGAGATTCCATAATCAGTCCCTAACCAAATATTCTGTTCCTGATCGGAAAAGATATTCCAAACGATGTTATTGGTCAGCGACTGGATATTGCGTGAGTCATGAATGATATGTTGCAAAGGCTCTTCATCGTTCTTATATACATAAAGTCCGTTATCCGTACCAGCCAATAAGTTTCCGTCTCCATCCAAAGCCAGTGATTTGATGGAGTTATTATGAAAAACTTCTATCGCATTCATCTTTCCTGTTGCAGGAATGTATTGGAAGAGATAGCCTTCCATGCCAATCCAAATGCACTGCCGGGTGATATCTTCCAATAAGGAATTGACAAACAGATTGCTTATCGTCCGGTCGACAGGCAGAAAAATGCTTTTAAACTTTCCATATTCCGGTATATAACGGCACAAACCATTATAAGTGCCCACATAAATCTGATTGTCTTTCGTGTGGATAATAGAATAGATTGTATTATGAGACAAGCCGCTACGATTGCTGTCGAAACGGGACAATTTGCGGTCTTTTAACCGGTAAGTGTAGAGTCCGTTCAACGAACCTATCCATAAGGTATCTCCCTGAAGTGCCATGGTGCGGACATCGGTGGGGAAATCCGTCTCCGGCTGTTCATATTTGTCTGTGTGGTAATTGTAAACAAGTATTCCGTTATCTGTTCCCAGATACAGATACGTATTGTCTGCGATAATACCGCAATAGATGCGTGTATTATTGCGTTCGCCATACGTGAAATGTTGTTGGGTGGAATAGCCGTCATAACTGAATAATCCTTTGTTGGAACCTATCCATATCAGCCCCTCGCTATCTTGCAGGAAACAACTGATAACCGAAGCTTCGGCACCGAGATAGATATTGTCGAACTGCTGATAATTCACTTTTTGCCCATATACATCACAAGGGATGCAGCAGATGCAAATGAGTAAAAGAATCCATCTAATTCGTCGGTACATGGTATCAGGTTTACAAGTTTTATTTCGCAAATGTAGGAAAAATGTCGGTTACACTTGTAAATATCCCGCTCTTTTTGTTCCTTTGTTACCTATTTATAAACAGAAAACTTTAGTATGGGAAAACTAATTTATTTGCTTTTGTTGCCATTGGCAGTGGCTGTGACTGCATGTGGCGGTAAAAAAGGAGCTTCAGATAATAAATCGACGTTGGCTACAATGGACAGTGTGGATGCCCGCGGACTGCAACGTATGCAAACTTCCAAAAGCGAAACGGACTTCAAGTTTAAAGGAAAAGATTATCATTCCATGGTTTCGCGTACGCCGGACGAAAGTCTGCCCCATGTCACCAACGAAATGGGAGATACCTATGTCGATAATAAAATCGTGTTGCGCCTGACACGTGGCAGCGAGAAGGTGTTTGATAAAACTTTTACTAAGAATGACTTCTCGTCCGTAGTGGATGCTAAATTCCTGTCGCATTCTGTCCTTGAAGGAATCGTATATGACAAGACCACTCCGCAGGGAATAGTGTATGCGGCAAGTGTTTGTTATCCGCAGACGGATTTGTATATGCCGCTTTCTATCACCATTACTGCCGATGGAAAGATGAGCATACAAAGAGTGGATATGCTTGAGGAGGAATATAATGACGAACCGTCCAATTAAGCCTGTGAACGGGTACTGACAGTAGAATTATACAAATGTGAAAACATTTGAGACAAATGAAGGGCAGCCGAAGAGGTTGCCTTTCGTATTTTTGCACTGTCAACAAACTTAATACCGAATAGAATGAAGAAAAACATTTTAGCTGTCTGTGTGGTAGCAGCAGGATGCACGGCACTGACCGCCCAGACTAAAAATACACAAACGCTGGTTCCACTGACCGAACGTGTAAACGTGCAGGCAGATTCGGCACGTATCAATCAGATTATAGACGGTTGCTGGGTAGCAGTCGGTTCTAAAAAGCCGCATGCTATTCAACGCGACTTCACCTGTATGTTCGACGGAAAACCTTCTTATCGTTTCGAACTGAAAGAAGATGATAACACACTGTTGGGATACGCCAAAGGGGAAACAAAAGGGCGTGCGGAATTTTCTTATTGTTATGCAACTTCCGATGATTTCAAAGGGAAGCCTGCCGATACCTATAAGAAGGCACAAATAATGAAGACTGTATATCATCATGGTAAAGGAGCTTGCCCGCAAGGCTCTTCCCGCGACTATGAGTTCTCGGTATATATTCCTTCTACATTGGGCAGTGATGTCTCGACAATTTTTGCCCAGTGGCACGGAATGCCGGACCGTACTTTGGTTCAGACTCCGCAGGGTGAAGTGAAGACACTGACTGTTGATGAATTTATCGAACTGGACAAGACCACTATCTTCAAGAAGAACATGGGACACGAGAAAAAAGCCAAACTGGACAAGCAGGGCAATCCGGTAAAAGACAAACAAGGCAATCCGGTGTACGTAGCCGGTAAAGCCAACGGCTGGCTGGTTGAACAGGGCGGGTATCCGCCTTTGGCATTCGGATTTTCCGGCGGCTGGTTTTATATCAAGGCAAACTCCGACCGTAAATGGCTGACGGATAAAGACGACCGTTGCAACGCAAATGTAGAAAAAGCGCAAATAATGAAGCCTGTGACCTCTGAATATAAAGCATCTACCATTGCTTACAAGATGCCTTTCGCCGATTTTCCGAAGGATTGCTGGATTACGTTCCGTATCCATATTGACTGGACGGTCTATGGGGAAGAAGCCGAAACAATCGTGAAGCCGGGTATGCTTGATGTGCAGATGGACTATCAGGACAAGGGAAAAAAGGTTAGTAAACATATTGTGGATAATGAGAAAATCCTGATTGGACGTAACGACAAAGACGGCTATTATTTTAAATTCGGTATTTACCGTGTAGGTAATAATACGAAGCCGGTATGTTACAATCTGGCAAACTATTCAGAGAGGTAAATTAGTCAAAAAGGTAAAGAGAGTGTGTTATCCGGATGTTCTTCAGTGGGCATCCGGATATTTTTTTATGTGAATCTGGTAATATTAAAAAATGTCAATAATCATATGCCGTTTGGCAAATACGTTCCAGGTATGCGAAAAGATTCGTTTTTTTGCCACCTGCCAAATGGTATATGTATAAAATAACTAGTGATGTAAATGATGAGTAAAAATGGATTTAGCCGGTGTGGGGAACTTTACATCGGTCGTTTACGAAAAGAGGGACGCCACTCTACGGCGCACGTCTACAAGAACGCCCTCTTTTCTTTCAGCAAGTTCTGCGGCATATCTAATCTGTCGTTCAGGCAAGTCACCCGTGAGCGTTTACGGTGCTACGGGCAGTATCTTAATGAATGTGGTCTGAAGCCTAATACGATTTCTACGTATATGCGCATGCTTCGTAGCATTTATAATCGGGGAGTGGAAGCGGGGAATGCCTCTTACGTGCCGCGGTTGTTCAGTGATGTCTATACGGGCGTGGATGTCCGTCAGAAAAAAGCCTTGTCTGCCGCCGAACTGCACAAGCTTCTTTACGAAGATCCTAAGTCTGAGCGTTTACGCCGTACACAATCTATTGCTGCCCTGATGTTCCAGTTTTGCGGGATGTCATTCGCAGATTTGGCTCATTTGGAAAAATCGGCTTTGGAAAGCAATGTATTGCGTTATAGCCGTATCAAAACTAAAACTCCTATGAGTGTGGAGGTGTTGGACAGTGCAAAGGAAATGATTGACCAACTACGGAACAAGCAGGACTCTCTGCCCGATTGCCCTGATTACCTATTCGATATTCTCCATGGTGACAAGAAACGGAAAGATGAACGTGCTTACCGTGAATATCAGTCTGCCCTCCGTCGGTTTAATAATAGCTTGAAGGATTTGGCAAGGGCGCTGCATCTGAATTCTCCGGTTTCTTCCTACACGTTCCGCCATTCCTGGGCTACTACCGCCAAGTATCGGGGAGTCTCAATTGAAATGATTAGTGAATCATTGGGGCACAAATCTATAAAGACCACGCAAATCTATTTGAAAGGCTTCGGACTGGAAGAACGTACAGAGGTAAATAAAGGGAATTTATCTTACGTAAGGAACTACTGCGCTAGCAGATGACTATGATATAATGTATTGGTAATCAGTGATAGTAACTAGCCGTTACTTCTTAGGTAACGGATATAAATTTGACGCAAAGATAGACAAAAACATAGATAGCACACAAATATTTCTTCACTTTTTTTAGTTTTATCTGAAACATAGGGCAAAAAACTATCTGAACATGAAATAATATAAATTTCATGCTCCAACTTTTTATTGCCAAAATTCAGGGACTTTCTCGCTGAATAATAGGCAGTTGCTTTTCTCGTGCCCTGTCTATGTGTGTAATTTCCCTTTTCATTGCTGTGTGTACTCAATCCGTTACCTAAGAAGTAACGGACAAATATGGGGTAAAAAAACATGATTTTAACAAAAGCAAAATCAGTAATTGCTGGGCCTAGTAATGGGACAGGGGAAGGCGTAGCACACTCTAAACGCTGGTATGTAGCTTTGGTTCGTATGCATCACGAGAAGAAGGTTGCAGAGCGTTTGGACAGAATGGGGATTGAGAGTTTTGTTCCTGTCCAACAGGAAATTCATCAATGGAGTGACCGGCGAAAGATGGTCGAGTCAGTCTTGCTTCCAATGATGGTTTTTGTCTATGTTGATCCGAAAGAGCGTATGGAAGTTTTGAGTTTTTCTACAGTGAGTCGTTATATGGTGATGCGGGGTGAGAGTGCACCGGCGGTGATTCCTGATGATCAAATGGCGCGTTTCCGTTTTATGCTTGATTATTCCGAAGAAGCAATCTGTATGAACAGTTCTCCTTTGGCACGTGGTGAAAAGGTTCGTGTCATCAAAGGTCCTTTGACCGGACTTGTTGGTGAACTGGTCAATGTTGACGGTAAAAGTAAGATTGCCGTTCGCTTGAATATGCTTGGTTGTGCTTGTGTTGATATGCCTATTGGTTATGTAGAGGCAATCAGTGAGAAAAACTAATTTTCCCCTCTTTTTTGTTTTATCCTCAATTTATAATGAATATGAAAAGCTGTAGAGTTTCCTTCCTTTTTATGTTATTAGCATGTATTTTGGGTGGGATGACTTCTTGTGTGTCATCCAAAAAGATGCTTTATCTGCAAGGTGCTGATAAACTGCATGAGAATCCACAGAAAATAGAAAATAATTATGAATTGCGTATCAAACCGGATGACCAGCTTCTGATTACGATTAATAGTAAGGCTCCGGAGTTGTTAACTCCTTTCGCGAACAGCCAGGTATTAGGTTCAAGTTCGTCTACGAATACCCAGGAAAGCACCGGCCTTTTAGTCAGCCAGAGTGGTAAAATAGAAATACCTGTTTTGGGTGAGATGCAGGCGGCAGGGTTGACACGCCAAGAATTGGCGGATGCGATTAAAAACAAACTTATTGAAGGTGAGTATATCAAGGATCCTACCGTATTAGTACGCTTTAAAGGTGCAAAAATAGTAGTGCTCGGTGAAGTGGGCAGTCCCGGAGTAAAAGACTTGCCCGGTGAACGTGTTACCATACTCGAAGCTATCGGACTGGCAGGTGATTTACCGCCGACAGCCCATCGGGAGAATATTCTGGTTATCCGAGAGGAAAATGGTGAACGTAAGAGTTATAGCGTTGATCTTACTTCGGGAGAAGATATTTTGAATTCCCCCGTTTTTTATCTTCAGCAGAATGATGTAGTTTATGTGGAACCCAACAAGGCTATTAATGTGAAAGGAAGTTCCGCACTTACCTATCTGTCTGCCGGTAGTAGTATTATTGGCGTATTAGCTTCTGTATTATCATTAATATTTATTCTTGCAAAATAAAAAGATGGAATATACACAAGAAAATAATGAGAAAACAGCTAAAGAAAGCGGATTTAATATTAATTTACGTGATGTTGTTGAATTAATAATCGCTAATTGGTACTGGTTTGCTCTTTCGGTGTTTATTTGTGTGAGTATAGCTTACCTTTATACCCGTACTTTAGTTCCCATCTATCAGCATCAGGCTGTGATGTTGGTAAAAACGGGAGGGAAGAGTACAAATTCCGACATCTCTGCTATGTTGGAGTTGCAGGGTGGAGTTACCGGTAGTGGTGTGGAAAATGAAATGTTTATACTCCGTTCTTATCAATTAGTGCGTGAGGTTGTCAATCGCCTGCATCTGGATGTATCATATGAGAAAGAAGGCTTTTTCCGTAATACATCTTTATATGCTGAATCTCCGATTGAAGTAAACTTCATAGACCCATATCATACTTACTATCGTACGAATGTCACTCCGTTGGATGTGAAGAACTACTCCATTTCGGGTGAAAAATACGCTTATGGTGATACCATTCAAACAGAAGCCGGAAGAATCGTAGTGAATTTGAGACCTGAAAATCTTAGTACCTATATAGGTAAGCCTGTCCTGGTGACACGAATGAATCCCGAAGTGGCAGCGTCCATATATAAAGGTGGTATTTCAACTTCGCTTGCAGGTAAAGGAACTTCTATGGTACAGATTACCTGTACGGGAGATAATGTATCCCGTGCCGATGCGATCCTGAATGCTTTGATTAATGTATATAATGAAACTATCATTGAAGACAAGAACCGCATAGCGGTAAATACTGCCAAGTTTATAGATGAACGTATTGCAGTAATCGGTAAAGAATTAGGCGATGTAGAAGAAGAACTGACAGACTTCAAGCAGCGTAACCGGATTATAGGTTCGGAAGGAAACGGAACGCAGTTTCTTGCTGAAAGTAGCCGGATGAAAACGGAAAATCTTCAGATGGAAACGGAATTGTCCATTGCCCAATCCATTAAAAACTATTTATTGGATGCTACCCGAAACAATCAGTTAATACCTAATGTATCCGGTGTTGGAGATGCAAGTGTACAAAGTCAGATCACTGCTTATAATGAATTGATGCTTCAACGCAACCATCTGTTGGCTGAATCCGGTGCAAAGAATCCCGTTGTACAGACTGCAGATAAGAATCTGGCAGAGATGCGTACGGTAATTTCCGGCTCCATGGATAATTATATAAAGAATCTTCGTCTACGGTTGGAGAAAACTCGTGCAGTAGAACGTCAGATCAACTCTGAAATTCAGGCTGTTCCCAAGCAGGAGAAGATGGCATTAAGCATTATCCGTCAGCAATCCATCAAAGAGGCATTATATACTTTCCTGTTAAACAAGCGTGAAGAAAATGCCCTTCAACTTGCCGTAACAGAAGCGAATATCCGTGTGGTGGAATCTCCATTTGGTTCCAATGCCCCTATCGCACCTCATTCTACAACTTTTCTGCTGGCAGCTTTAGTTGTAGGACTGGCTATTCCATTGGGGATACAAATATTAATCATGTTATGGAATACGTCCGTCCGCGGTAGAAAGGATATTGAAGATTATACGACGATTCCACTTTTGGGTGAGATTCCTTCCCGCAAGGAAGATATGGCAGATGATGCTATCGTGGTAGATGATAAAAAGAATGATCTTATTTCCGAATCGTTCCGTCTGCTTCGTGCCAATATAAACTTTGTAGCGAAGGATGCGCGTGTTCTCATGTTCACTTCTACTATGCCGGGAGAAGGAAAGTCGTTTGTATCTCGCAATTTGGCAGTGGCAATCGCTATTGCCGGGAAAAAAGTAGTACTGGTTGATGCGGACTTGCGTAAAAGAACGCAGAGTAAATTGGTGGGTATCAAACATAAAGAGGGACTGAGTACATACTTGTCAGGGCAATATAATGATGTTGACAGTATTTTGGATAAAGGGGTAATCCATCCGTCTGTAGATTCATTGTTTGTAGGTCCTATTCCGCCTAATCCCTCCGAATTGTTAATGAGTGATAGGCTGGAGAAATTGATAGCGGAACTGAAAAAACGCTATGATTATATCATATTGGATAATGTTCCGGCACAAGTCGTGGCAGATGCTGCAATTGTGAATCGTGTCGCGGAACTAACTTTATACGTCATACGTGACGGAAAACTTGACCGTCGTTACCTTCCGGAACTTGAACGACTGCACAAAGAAGGTAAGTTTAATCATTTGTGTATTATATTGAATGACAGCCATATTGAAAAGAAAAAGTATGGGTACGGTTACGGATATGGTTATGGCTACGGGTATGGTTATAAATATGGGGAATATAAATAATAGAGATGAAACAAAATTTGGAAAAGTTTATCCGGTATATAAGCAGGACTTATTTTAGTTACTGGATAATATGGGGAATTGACTTAGTCATTTCGGTGACTTCCACCTGTTTCACTTATTGGTGGATACATTATCTTACGGGTACATTACTGAATGGTTGGGGAATGATTCAGGTCGGAGCTTTGGCTGCTGTTGCTACTACGTTAGCTTCCTATCTGTTTCACACATACCGTAATACGGTTCGTTACTCTCAACTGCGCTGTTTATGGCCGCTCATTTGTAGCTCGTTGTTTAAGATGGCATGTGTAGGAATTGCTGTCTTTACATTCTTGACTTCTGTCGGCTTATCGGCCAATCAGAAACTTCTTTTTATCCTATTCGATGGGATGTTGACCGTTATAGCGTTTGCCACTTTCCGCATGGTCATGATTATGATCTATGAAACCTTGATAGAGATGATGAATAAGGAGAATATGCGAATTTTGATTTATGGTACAGATGATAAAAGCGTAGCATTAAAAACTCGCTTGTTACATAGTTCTCATTATAAGGTAGTAGGGTTTTATTGTTACGGCACTATCTATAAGCATCGTCGTCTGGCAGAATTACCTATCTATTATTTTACAAATGAACAGAATTTTCAGCAACTAGTCCATAAACGTCATATTCAAGGAGTTCTGTTTGCCTATAATGAAGCTACACGTGCGGAAGAAAGTCGTTTGCTTCAATACTGTAAGAATAACCATATAAAAACACTTATTGCTCCCTCTATCAGCGAAGCTGATGAGAATGGTGATTTCCATCAATGGGTACGTCCGGTAAAAATCGAAGACTTGCTAGGACGTCCTGAGATTAATATTAATATGGGTGAGGTCGCTAACGAATTTAGTGGGAAGGTAGTCATGGTTACAGGAGCAGCCGGTAGTATCGGTAGTGAATTATGTCGTCAATTGGCACAGATGAATATAGGAAAACTTGTCATGTTTGATTCTGCCGAAACTCCTTTGCATAATATTCGTCTTGAATGCGAGCGGAAATATCCTAACCTTGATTTTGTTCCGGTGATAGGAGATGTTCGTGTGATAGACCGTCTGCGTATGGTATTTGAAACTTATCATCCTCAAATCATATTCCATGCAGCAGCCTATAAGCATGTTCCGCTGATGGAAGAAAATCCTTGTGAGGCTGTATTGGTGAATGTCACAGGTAGCCGTCAGGTTGCGGATATGGCAGTGAAGTATGGTGCGGAGAAGATGATAATGGTTTCCACGGACAAGGCTGTTAATCCTACCAATGTGATGGGGTGTTCCAAACGACTGGCAGAAATCTATGTGCAGAGTTTAAGTTATGCAATTAAAGAAGGTAAGATAGAGGGTAGAACCAAATTTATCACTACCCGTTTCGGCAATGTCCTAGGCAGTAATGGTTCAGTGATTCCCCGTTTCAAAGAACAAATAGAAAATGGTGGTCCCATCACAGTGACACATCCTGATATCATACGCTATTTCATGACTATCCCCGAGGCGTGTCGTTTAGTGATGGAGGCCGCTACTATGGGGGAAGGAAATGAAATCTTTGTATTTGAGATGGGCAAACCCGTAAAGATTGTGGACTTAGCTACCCGCATGATAGAATTGGCTGGATATAAGCCAGGAGAGGATATTGAAATCCAATTTACAGGTCTTCGTCCGGGAGAGAAATTGTATGAGGAAGTTTTGAGTAATGAAGAGAATACGATTCCTACTCATCATAAGAAGATAAAGATAGCCAAGGTGCGTCGGTATGAGTATGCGGATATTGTAGAAACATATGATGAGTTTGAGAGATTATCCCGTTCTGTACAGATTTGGGAGACGGTGAAGTTGATGAAACGGACGGTACCGGAGTTTAAGTCAAAGAATTCGAGATTTGAAGAATTGGATAAATAGTGGAGAGATAGTCTAAATTGGGTACTTATGATAGATTGCTTATAAATGTCTAACGATATATCTCAAAATAATAAGCGTATAGCTAAAAATACTCTTGCTCTTTATTTTCGTACATTCATTACAATGATTGTTGGATTGTATACTGGGCGTGTAATGTTGCAGGCATTGGGTGTTGACAATTATGGTATTAATGCAACGATAGGAGGTATAGTGGGGATGACTTCATTGATTACTGGTGCTATGTCGGGCTCAATAAGTCGTTTTATTACTGTAGCGTTGGGAAGTAATGTTCTTTCTCGTCAAAAGGTAGTTTTTTCGACTTCTGTTAATGTACAGATCTTGCTTTCATTACTTATTTTTTTTGTGTTAGAAATATTTGGTGTGTGGTTTCTTAATGCAGAAGCAAAGATTCCAGCGGGGCGTATAGTAGCTGCACATTGGGTTTTGCAATGTGGCATTGTTACGACTGTGCTTGGGTTGTTAGGTTCGCCTTACAATGCGGCAATAATAGCTCATGAACATATGTCGATATATGCTTATATGAGCATAATTGATGCTGTAGCAAAATTAGGAATTTGTTTCATGGTTATGAACTATAATGGTGACTGCCTTATTTTGTTTGCATTACTTCAAATGATTATACAAATAATAGTGTTATGCTTTTATATGTTATATTGTCATAGACATTTTACAGAGGTATCATATAGCGTGCATATGTTTGACAAACCTTTATTTAAAGAGATGACTGTATTTTCAGGTTGGAGTTTTATGAATCATTCAGCGTGGGTGTTCAGTACACAAGGGGTTAATATGTTGATAAATGTGTTCTTTGGAGTTGCTTTTAATGCTGCCAGAGGGATAGCGGTTACTGTTAATGGGGCTATACAAGGGTTTGTTGGCAGTTTTTCTATGGCTTTTGGACCTCAAATTGTAAAGAGTTATGCTGCTGGAGATTATGAATATGTGAGATCATTAAATAGTCGAGGAACAAAATGTATTTGGTTTTTAATGTGTTTGTTGGCTATTCCCATTATTGCTGAGGCTGATACTTTGCTATATTTATGGTTGGGTGATGTACCTGATTATTTTTCGTTGTTTTTGCGTTTGACAATGATAGAATCATTGGCTGTACAATCGGGAGCTTTGCTGTTACGTATTATTCAAGCAGATGGTCGTATGCATATTTATTCACTTAGGGCTTCATTGGTTATTGGTTTAATTTTTCCATTAACTTGGTTATGGCTTTATCTTGATGGTCCGATTTGGTGTGTTTACATTGTAAGTTCTGTTGTTTTTTTACTGATTAATATAGTACGATACATATCTATAAGGGCTATGATGCCTTTTCCTATTTGGCAACATATAAAGGAATGTCTTTGTCCATGTGCAGTTGTTACCGTAATGTCGGCAGTTGGAGCAGTAGCTATGTGCAATGTAATGGAACCGAGTGTTTTGCGTTTTTTCATAGCAGTACCTTCTATTGTATTATGGATTGTATTTAATATTTATGTGTTTGGACTGTCACATAGAGAACGCGAGTTTGTAAAGCAGAAAATTCAAGGCGTAATTATTAGAATAAAGTTATAATCTTCTCTTTATTTGTATATTATAGTAAATTAACTTTTTCACAACGTTACTAAAATAACAAGTATAGAATAATATAAGTAATCTGGTATATGATAAAGAAATTTTGCGATTCTACAATGATACGGTTTCTTATGGTTGGCGTGATAAATACCATTGTTGGGACAGGGACAATGTTTCTGTTGTATAATTTTGTAGGGTGCTCGTATTGGCTGTCTTCTTCTGCAAATTATATTGTAGGGGGGTGTGTAAGCTATTTTCTGAACAAGTTCTTTACATTTAAGAATCGTGATAAGTCATGGTTGCAAGTCTTGAAATTTATTGCAACAGTCCTTTTTTGTTATTTTATTGGTTTTGGAGTAGCTAAGCCTGTTACTATGTGGTTGTTGGATACACAGCCAATTGAAGTTCAGGAAAATATTGCGATGTGTATAGGTATGTGTTTATATGTTGTATTGAATTATTTTATTCAGAAAATTGTTGTTTTTAATACTAAAATAAAATGATAAAGCTAGGAATTGTGTCGCCTTGTTATAATGAGGCGAAGGTAATAGAATCTTCTGTTGCTAGATTGAATGGGTTGTTCGATTCTTTGATAGAGAGAAAAGTAATTAGTGCAGATAGCTTTATTATGTTTGTCAACGATGGGAGTAAGGATAATACATGGGAACTTATTTCTCGTGTGCATGCTTCAAATGTAAGGTTCAAGGGATTGAATTTAGCACATAATGTAGGGCATCAGTACGCTATTATGGCAGGTATGATGAATGTAAAAGATTGGGCTGATGCAATTATAACTATAGATGCTGATTTGCAAGATGATTTGAATGCAATAGAGAATATGATAAAAGCTTATGAAGAGGGTAATGATATAGTTTACGGTGTAAAAGTATCAAGAACAGCAGATCCATTGTTGAAAAGAATGTCTGCGGTAGCATTTTATAAGTTACAGGAAAAGATGGGGGTACAGAGTGTATTTAATCATGCAGATTTTCGTCTGATGAGTAAGCGTGCACTGAATATGCTAGCTCAATACCATGAAAAGAATTTATATTTGCGTGGGCTTATACCTATGATAGGCCTTCCTTCAACGACAGTAGATGATGTGATAAGTGAGCGTTTGGGTGGAGAATCGAAATATACATTGTCAAAAATGTTAAATCTTGCTCTTGATGGTATCACATCATTTTCAATAAAACCTATATATATGATACTTGATTTAGGTATATTGTTTTTAATCATTAGTTTGGCCATTTTAGTGGATGTAATATATTCACTGATTGTTGGTTCTGCTGTTAGTGGTTGGGCTTCCATTTTACTTTCAATTTGGATGAGTACTGGTATGCTTCTCGTATGTATGAGTATGGTTGGAATTTATATAGGTAAGATATATAAAGAGGTCAAGGCACGTCCGTTATATCATATTCAAGATATTTTGGAGTAGTAGACATTTATATATTGTAGGTAGATGAATATGAAAAGAAACAACATAATATATATTGTATTATTGGCTGTGGTAGCTGTGGGAATGTTCGTATTAAACGCTAACACACCATTTCTTCATGATGATTTCGCCTATCATTTTTATTATGATGAGCATAGTGAAATAGTACGTCCTACATCAATTCCTATTATTTCGTTTGAGGAAATTATTCCATCAATGTGGCATCACTATTGTTCTGTAAATGGTCGTTTTACGTCACATGTTATCCTACAAATATTTTGCGCGTTGATAGGTAAGGGATGGCTATTTAATTTGTGTAATACTTTGATATTTGTGTGGCTACTGCATCTTTTGGTACGTTTATCATCAAAAACGCTTTCCGTTCCTACGCTGAGTGCTATTCTGTGTGCTATGTGTTTGTTTTTACCATATCCAGGGCAAACAGTTCTATGGATGACAGGTAGTATTAATTATTTGTGGACAGTGACATTTTCATTAGCTATTTTATATTATATTGAGCGTAATGAGGAGCTTGTTTTTTCATGGTGGAAATGCGTGTTAGCTGTATTCATTGGTGTTTTTGTGGGATGGATGCAAGAGAGCATTACAGTTGGTGTCTCAGGTGCTTTATTTTTTTGGTTTATAAAGAATCGTGCTAAATTTCGTGGGACAAATTTAGCCTTAACTTTGGGTTTTTGGATTGGTACGGCTTTAATATTATTTAGTCCAGGTACTTTTAACCGTATGGGAAACGGAGAGATTGCTACTCAGATGGATGCTATTCAGATGATAACGTGTAGATTGTTAGGAGTAGTATTTGCGAGTGTGAAATTTGTATTGCCATTAGTAGTTTTGGGGGTTGTTCCATTTATTTGGCATAAAAAAGATAAAAATATGCTATTACCATTGTTGGTTTATAGTGTAATGGCATTGTTTCTTTTACTGTTAGGGATGCAGGAAGAGCGTATGTTCTTTGGGATTGTTGTAGTGAGCATATGGATTTTGATGCGCTATTGTAATGAATTATGGACAATAAAAAAAAGTACAGTATATTATTTGTTTTCTGTATTGTTGTTACTCATTTTAGTACCAACTATGTCAAGGGCTTATGTGGTTGGTAAGGCTTATGATACCTATATGACGGAAATTACCCGTAGGGTAGTTGATGCGCCCGCTAAAGCGGTTGTGGAAACTCCATATTTTGAACCAAAGAATCGATGGGTGATGAATTTAGAATTTGTGCCTGATAGACATAATTTTCATAATCGTGTGCGTGGTTTTTATTATGGTAAGGAATCATTGCAATATTTGTCACCAGATATATATAAGGACTATATTTCTAATAGTATTATAGAAAATTCGTCTATTACTGATTTTGTAATATCAAATGATGTAAACAGGACTGTCTATGAATATAAAGGATATTGGGTTGTGAGGTTACAAGCAGAGCAAAAAGGTCGTTTGCGTGCAGTCTATAATGTGGAGGTAAATAATAGGTCATTGGCTTTGTATCAGCACATTATACGTTATCTGTTAAATTCCGATGTAGCAGAAATCCAGACTAAAGATGTTGCTACAATATGTAATGAGGAAGGTGTATTATTGTTTTTCCCGAAAATATCTGGTACAAAGAAAATTGTTGTGGAAAATGTGGATAAAAAGGTGATTGTAATGTTGAATCAAAAGGTGAAACAATAATGATTATGAGCAATATAAAAGTAATGCGTGACTCCAATATGGAACTATTACGTATTGTCGCTATGTTGTTAGTGTTAGTTGTACATGCAGACTTTGCTTCCATTGGGAGTCCAACAATAATAGAGGTAATGGATGCTCCATATTCGAGTATTGCTAGGTTGGGGGTGGAATGCATCTCTATAATAAGTGTAAATGTGTTTGTCTTATTATCAGGATGGTATGGTATAAAAATGAAATCGAAAGGGTTAATAGGTCTTTTATTTCAAAGCCTGTTTTTCGGAATATTTGGGGTTATTTTATATAACATATTAGTAAAGACATTTGTTTCTTCTAATGCATTTTGGGGAGTAAATTTAGATGTTGCTACTCCAATGTCAGCTTTTTTTCAATTTTGATGATTAATTTTGAAGATTATTGGTTTGTAAAGTCATATGTGTTTTTATATGTACTGTCACCAATACTTAATGCTTATGTTGAGCAGTCTTCGCATAGGCAATTCAAAATTATACTTGCTCTTTTCTTTATTTTCCAATTTTTATGGGGTTGGTATTATGGGAGCGTAGGCTTTTTTTCAAATGGATATTCAACAATGTCTTTTATAGGATTGTATTTGTTGGCTAGATATATTCGTATATACCAACCTGCATTTGCAAAATATCATAAAAGTATAGATGTATTGGCATATATAGTGTTGACTCTAATTTCGACTACATTAGCATTTGTTGGTATTAGTCAAGGATGGAATCAACTTTATGGCGCTACTTATAAATATAATTCACCATTAGTTATAGTTGCTTCAATAGCTTTCTTGTTATTCTTCTCAAAAATTCGATTTCAAAGTTCTATTGTAAATACCATTGCTTCATCGGCATTTGCTGTGTATCTATTACATACTCAGTCATATTTGTATGTTATTTATACAAAGACAATTAAGACGTGGTTCGATACAGAAAGTTGTTGCTCTTTTTTTATCAATACTATAACTTTTATTATTGTGGTATTTGTGGTAGCTGTATTAATAGATAAGATACGTATTTATTTGTGGAGCAATTTTGCTAAAGTGTTTTTACCGGAAAAAACGTAAAACACCTATTGTTACTAATTATTTGATATTGAATAAAATGCACTTACCTTTAGTTTCTGTTATTGTTCCTATATATGGTGTCGAAGCATATTTAAATAGGTGTGTAGATAGTATATTAGCACAGACATATCGTAATTTGGAAATAATTCTTGTAGATGATGGTTCTCCTGATAGATGTGGTAAAATATGTGATGAATATGCTATCACTGATAAAAGAGTGAAAGTTATTCATCGTAAGAACGGGGGACTATCTGCTGCACGAAACTCTGGACTCAATATAGCACGAGGCGAGTATATCATTTGTGTTGATAGCGATGATTGGATTTTGCCTTGTCATATAGAATGGCTGTTTAAAGGCTTGAGTGATGCCGGTACTATGCTTTGTATATGTCAGAGCCAGAAAGTTTCAAGTGAGGATGATATAAGGATAGTAGAACAATTTACTCAACCTAAAGTACTTGATAAGGAAGCTGTAATGTACACAGCCTTAACACAATTTAAGTGGTGGTCGGCTTGTGATAAATTATTCCATCGGGATTTGTTTGATAACATAAGATTTCCGGAAGGACGCACAAATGAGGATTATGCTATCATATTTCAAGTCTTTGATAAATGTAATAAAATAGCAATAATAGATGTGCCGACCTATTGTTACTTTACTCGTCAGGGAAGTATAACGACCTCATCGTTAAATATCCGTAAGTTTGACCAAGTGATTAATAGTGAGGAGGTGTTGGCATATATGAAGAAACAACATATACGATTGGTAGAACCAGCTCAGGCTATTTTACTCACTTGTTGTTTAAAGTTGCTATCAGATATTGTTGTGAGTGGAGCAGCTGAATATGAAGAGTGGCGTAAGAGAATGATTACTATTGTAGTGCAATATCGTTTTCGTTGGATTCGTAATCCATATATTCTTGTGAGTCAAAAAATGCTACTGTTACCGTTATGTATAAATTGGAAACTATTTGTATTAACATCGCACTTATATCATAATTTACATCGATGAGTAATAAACCACTGATTTCAATCATAATACCTGTATATAATAAGGCACGTTATATAAAAAAGTGCTTAAATTCTTTGTTGAATCAATCGTTTACAAATTTTGAAATAGTTATCGTTAATGATGGTTCTACAGATAATTCAGGTATGTTACTTGAAATGTATGCAGCGGAAGATAACAGAATTGTTTATATTGCTACAGAAAATGGAGGTGTATCTTCGGCTAGAAATGTAGCTTTAGAAAAAGCATATGGAGAATACGTTACATTTGTAGATGCAGATGATTATGTGGAGTTTGGTTATTTGCAGGATATTGTAAAACATATAGGAGAGGAAAGGGCGGATTTGTATATGTGGGGAATAATGAAAGAAACAGCGGAAGGAATATGTACGCCATTTAATCCAACTATGAGAGGTGAGTATGACAGAATGCAATTTTTGAAGCTATCAGTGAAAAATCAATATATTGAATGCCCGGGTATTTGCGGTTTTGTGTCAAATAAACTGCTGAAACGGGAAGTGATTACAAAATACAAACTTAAGTTTGATCCGCAAGTACCGTTGAGCGAAGATTTAGATTTTTTCCTCTCTTTTTATAATGTAATGCATAAGGTGGTGGTATTTGAAAATACTGGATACCATTATATTCAAGATGCCGAAAATTCTTCTGCAACACGAAATAATGTAGACTATTTGCAGTTAATAGATATTCAGTTCAAGTATCAGAAAATAGTGTCAGATAATGCTGCATTGACAAGTGAGAGTAAATATGTGTTTCGGGATTACATAAATGGTTTGGCTTTAGCTTCTCTGCTTGAGATGCACACTGTATCTTATCAAAAAGTGAAGGAGCTGATGAAAGAATTGGCAAAGCGTGGAATAATGTATCATGATATAGCAGTATTGCGTCCTTCATTAAAGGCTTTTTTAGGTAAAAATAGATTATTAACAATATATCTTAAAATGTGGCAGAAGTATCTGCAATTAAGAAGACAGTAATATGAAAATAGTACTTTATGCTCATGGTGGGAGCGGAAACCATGGATGTGAAGCTTTAGTTCGCTCAATCATTGAAGTTTTGGGTAAGGAACATCAATATGTAGTTTTTTCCGAAAGTGTTGATGAAGACAATTTCTATCATCTCGATGCTTTAGCCGAACTTAAGCAAGCTACATTGCCACTGCCCACAGGTATAGGATATTTGAGATATTTAATTCACATGAAACTAACTCACAATGAAAAAGTATACTATCGTAATATTTATCGTAATGTGAGTAAGATGTTAGAGGATTGTGATCTTGGTCTTGCTATTGGTGGAGACAATTATTGCTACAAGGGCTATTTGGAGCGATTCAGTGTAATGAATGAGATATTCCGTAAGGCAGGCGTACCTACTATTTTGTTGGGATGCTCAATTGAACCTTCGATGATAACTGATGCATTGCTTGTCGATCTGTGCAACTATAAAATGATAACAGTTCGTGAAAGTATTACTTTTGAAGCTCTAAAAAAGGCAGGTGTGAAGAATGTTGTTTTTTGTCCTGATTCTGCTTTCCGCTTACCCGTCATGGAGGTTGTTACATCAAAAGAATTTGTGGAAAAGAATACTGTAGGTATAAACGTGAGTCCGTTGATTATTGAACGCGAAGGTTGTAATGGCATGACTATGCAAAACTATGAAATGTTGATTGAACATATTCTTGCTACTTCGGATATGTCTGTGGCATTAATACCTCATGTTGTGTGGTCTCACAACGATGACCGGAAACCTCTACTTTTACTTTATAATAAATTTAGGGATACAGGGCGTATCTATCTTCAAGAGGACTGTAATGCTTGTGAGTTGAAGAGTGTGATATCGCGTTGTCGTTTTATGGTTGTTGCTCGAACTCATGCTTCTATTGCAGCATATTCTACAGGTGTGCCTACATTAGTGGTGGGCTATTCAGTGAAGGCACATGGCATTGCAAAGGATTTGTTTGGAACTGATACAAATTATGTCATATCTGTTAAATCATTGCGTCAGCCATCTGATTTGACAAATGCTTTTGTTTGGTTGCGTGACCATGAACAAGATATTAAAGTGCATTACAAAGGGATGATGAAAGAATATATAAATAGAACTCATGATTTAAAGAAATATATTTATTAAGGTAATATGAACAACTATAAAAATGAAATTCAGTAGCAAAAAACTCGCAATTCTAATTCATCCATAGTGCTTTCTGTGGTTTTACAGTCGGATATTGGGCATGAAAAATATCACAGATGATAGTTTTCGTATTGCTTTGATTGTTGTTCCTATACTTGCTTATGTAGTCGGTATAATTATAGAATCTGTAAGAATGCAATTCTATCAATAGCATCCCATCAAATGGTTAAGATAAAATTATGATAAAAGATTTGGTTACCGTCATTGTGGCTTGTTATAATGGGGAAAAATTTATAGAACAGTGTTTTAATTGTATCCTCAGGCAAACATATAAGAATATAGAGGTTGTTTTTGGTGACGATGGTTCAAAGGATAATTCGTTTGAGTACGCAAAGTCCTTTATTCCTAATTTAGCTGAGTATGGTATCACACTTAAATGCTTTACTCAAAATAATATAGGTATGGTAACGAACCGCGCTTTAGCACTAGCCCAAGGAGAGTATATTACTGTGTATGATGTAGATGATATATTATATCCTGAGTCTATAGAAAAACGAGTATTCTTGATGAAATCTCATCCTGAGTATGCTTGTGTACGTAGCAATGGTTATAAAAAAGATCAAAAAGGAAATCTTACGCTTTTTGTCACAGATGAAAAAGAAAAATGGAATGAGGATATTTTCGAAGATCTTCTTTTGGGACGTACGAATAATTGGGCCGGAAGTTATATGGTACGTAGGTCTGTTTTAGACGAAGTGTATAAAGACAAAAAAGTTTTTGAAACAAAGTATGGTGCCAACATGCAAGTACTGATGGCAGTAGCATATCAACATAAAGCTGGTTTTGTCGATGAACCTCTGATGGAATATATGTATAATACGACATCTATAACCAATTCTAATCACAATTATGAGGCGGACAGAAATAAGTTTGATAACTTTAAGCTAATACGTGAGGCTATACTTGAACATTTAGGTATTAGAACACAATATCAACATGAATTGGATGTTGTCTATCTCAAGATATATTTGGATTTAGATTTGAGCTTTAATAAAGTAACAGAATTTTTATTCGATTATGAGACTTTGAAGAAAATAGAAAAGCCTTTGCTTATTTACACTTATAATTATTATAGGCTTAAAGGTGATAAAGTAATGGCGTTGTTGACTAGGATGAAAATGCTAATAACTAAATTCTTATAAATACATACATATATTGTGTGTTTCGCTAATATACATGGTTATTATAATTTAATAATAATTTAATGACAGAGCAAAAACACCGTACAACATATCTTGATATAATTCGCATTGTAGCTTGCGTTATGGTTATAACAATGCATGCACCCTTTCCGGGGAAAGGAGCATTGGCATATGGTCCATTCCTTGCTTTAAGTAGTTATCTAACGTCTCCCTGTGTTCCTTTATTCTTTATGGTTAGTGGAGCTTTGTTGCTACCATGTAAGGAGGGGGGGACTGCTAACTCATATATAAAAAAACGTATAGGTAAGATAGTAGGTCCTACTATTTGTTTTTCAATGTTTTATATGGCTTTGAATATTAGTGAGTTATCCGTTTTGGAGGGAGTGACGGACTTGCTTTCTATTCCTTTTACTGCACAGGGACATGGAATTTTATGGTTTATGTACACACTTGCAGGTTTGTATTTACTCGTGCCGATTGTCTCTCCTTGGTTGAGGAATGCATCAAAACATGAGATTGAGATATACTTGGCTTTATGGCTTGTTACACTGCTTTATCCCTATATCGGACTTGTGTTAAAAATAAATACAAGTAATACAGGATTATTATATTATTTTTCAGGTTATGCCGGATATTTTTTACTTGGTCATTATATGAGTAGATATGCCTTATCGCTTAGATGGTTACTGCCTTTAGCCTTGTTGATGCTACCTCTGCCAGTACTTAATAAAGTACTTGGGTGGGAACTCGACTTTTATTCTGCATTTTGGTATTTGTCGGCCCCTGTTGCTATGATGACGGCAGGATGGTTTGCTTTGATTAAAATCATATTTGAGAAGATAGAGATGGGAAAGACTTTGTTGGGTTTCATAACTATGGTAAGCAATTTAAGTTTTGGTATATATCTTATCCACATATTTGTGATGCGTACATTGTTGTATGAGTGGTCGGTAATACAAGGCTTTAATAATTATTATATACAGACCTTTGCTGTGGTTGTGTTGACATGTATAGGTTCATTTGTTAGCTGCTATATAATTTCAAAATTGCCACTGTCGCAGTATATCATAGGTTATACTGTACATAAGAAAAAATAGAATGAAGAAACGTCTGTTTATCAATATCCATTATTTGGAGATTGGCGGAGTTGAGCGTGCTCTATTGGGATTACTATCTGCTCTTGATCCAGAAAACGTTGATATAGATTTGTTTGTAAATCAGCATACGGGAGAATTTATGTCGCTGATTCCGAATTATGTAAATCTGTTGCCTGAAGTACCGGAGTATACCTGTATTGAACGTCCTATAAAGAACATTGTGAAAGAGGGACATATAGGAATAGTGTTACGTCGTATGTGGGCAAAGCTAAAGCATAAACGGTATCTTAAAACCTTGACTGATGAGGAGCGAAAGCATGATTCCAGTATATTCCAATATGTTGCAAATGCTGTTGAAGGCACTTTACCATCTTTGGAATATTTAGCTGAATATGACCTTGCAATAAGTTTTCTACAGCCTCATAACATTGTTCTGAATAAGGTAAAGGCTAAAAAGAAAATATGCTGGATACACACAGACTATTCCACCATTCATGTGAACCACGATTTGGAACTGCCTGTATGGAATGCTTTTGATTACGTAGCTTCAATTAGTGACGAGTGTACCAAAACATTTTTGCAAACATTTCCTGAATTGAAGGATAAAATTGTGTTGATAGAGAATATCCTTTCGCCTCTTTTTGTGCGTCAGCAAGCAGAGCTGGAGGATGTGTCGAAAGAAATGCCAAATGAAATGGGTGTGGTGAAGATTCTCACCATAGGTCGTTTTTCTCTCCCCAAAAAAATAGAGGGTATTCCACACATTTGTGCTGAGATGGAACGGTTGGGTGTGGAATTTAAGTGGTACATCATAGGCTATGGTCCCGATACAGAGATTCAAGAGGCTTTGGATAAATACAACATGCGCCATCGCATGATATTATTAGGTAAGAAAACCAACCCATATCCTTACATAAAGGCTTGTGATATTTATGCCCAGCCCAGTATCTATGAGGGAAAAAGTGTGACTGTACGTGAGGCTCAGATGCTGTATAAGCCCGTAGTAATAACAGATTATCCTACTGCGAAAAGTCAAATAACAAGTGAGGTAGATGGAGTGATTGTGCCGCTTGATGAGATAGATACTGCAAAAGGAATTGTAGAGTTTATAAAAAACAAAAAGTTGAGAGAACAAATAGTAGAATATCTTCGTACTCATGATTTTGGTAATGAGAAAGAAATGGATAAAATTTATATGTTGATGAAGTAGAGTATGATTCCTGCATATCTATATAAATACATTTATCTGCTGCTTGTTACCGTTTTGACATTGACGGTAGTGAAATATAGAAGAAGTTTAAAAGTAAATGAAAGTATCATTGGCAGTGCGTTGCTGTGCTTGTTTATGGTACTTTTCATTGGTTTCCGACCGGTTTCTATATATTTTGTGGATATGGTTAATTACGCTAATTGGTGGGGAGGCACTTGGTGGGGATTTGATTGGGAGACGGAGAACCTATTGTTTGATAATCTTTTTCAATATATGGGAAGTATCTTTCCCGATGGTACTGTTTTCTTTGTGCTAATGGCTGCCATTTATTTCACAGGGATGCTTATTGTTTGCCGGAAATTGTTTCCATCCAATACTTTAATCGTATTCTTAGTTTGTTTGGCTGCTTTTTCTACCTTTTCATATGGTACGAATGGTATCAAGGCGGGGGCAGCTGCTTCTTTGTTTTTGGTGGCGTTGGCTTATAGAAATAATATCGTAGTTTCCATTTTTTTCTTGTTTTTGTCATGGGGCTTTCATCATTCTATGCAAATGCCGGTAGCTGCATATGTTCTGACTTTAATATTTAAAAATAAAAAGTGGTATTTCTATGGATGGCTATTTTGTTTATTGATGGCTGTGGCGCATATCTCTTTCTTTCAGGAATTTTTTGCCGGAATGACGGATGAGTCGGGTGCAGGGTATCTTAATTGGGATGCAAATGATGATTGGGGAGGGAAAAGTGGCTTTCGTATAGATTTTGTAATATATAGTGCTATGCCTGTTGTTATGGGGTACTATGTGAAATTTAAGTATCGATTAGAGGATAGACTTTATGATATAATGTTATATATGTATTTGACTTGTAATGGAATATGGATGCTTTGTATGTATGCACAGTTTACAAATCGTATAGCGTACTTATCGTGGTTTATGTATCCGATATTATTGGTTTATCCCTGTTATGCCATTGTTGATAAGAATCATCCGTTAGTATTGGTACGGCAGAAAGTGGTATTGTTGCATTTGGCATTTACCCTATTTATGGACTTAATTTATTATGCTTAATATGATACCTAAAATAATTCATTACTGTTGGTTTGGCGGTAACCCGCTCCCTGAAGATGCGAAGAAATGTATTGCATCGTGGGAAAAATACCTGCCTGATTATGAAATAAAGGAGTGGAACGAAAGCAACTTTGATGTTAATTGTTGTCCTTATGTGAAAGAGGCATATGAGGCAAAGAAATATGCTTTTGTAAGTGATTATGCACGCTTTCATGTGCTTTATCAGGAAGGGGGACTGTATTTCGATACAGATGTAGAGGTTATAAAGAATATGGATTATATAATTGCTGCTGGAAATTTCATGGGATTTGAGAAGAGCCTAGCTACGAAGCAGCAAGAAAGTGGGGCTACACCAAGAAATTCTGTTCTTGGTGTAGCCCCAGGGCTCGGCCTTGGGGTGAACCCAGGGCTCGCTTTGTTGGGTGGATTACTTGACTTTTATGAAGCAAAAGAGCATTTTGCAATTGAAGATGGTACAGTGGTAGACTATACCACCGACCTGTTGCGAAAGCATGGACTTGTAGAGGAACATCGCTTGCAGAAGGTTGCTGGTATAACGATATATCCGGCTGATTACTTTTGTCCCATGGATTCTACAACAGGTATCACGACTATAACTCCAAATACTGTCTCTATTCACCATTATTCATGCTCGTGGATAGACCACAATACTCTTAGTTGGCAATTGCATATTCTTAAAAATAAACTTATAGGTTTGTTGGGCGAAAAATGGGTAATGAGACTCAGTAAAATATTAAAAAGATAGCTAATGAGTGAATCACCTCGTATAACTGTAATTATGGGCATATACAATTGTGCCGATACTTTGATAGAGGCTCTTGAATCATTGGAGACTCAAACATACAAAAGATTTAAAGTGGTGCTTTGTGATGACGGTTCAAAGGATAATACTTTGGAAGTCGCACAAAAATGGGTGGAGATGCATCCTAATTATATTGTGATACAGAATAAACATAATATAAAGTTGGCAGCAACGTTAAACCATTGTCTTGATTATGCCGACACAGAATATGTAGCTCGTATGGATGGAGATGACCTGTCTGTTCCGACTCGTTTTGAGAAGGAAATAAGTTTTCTTGATGGGCATCCGGAATATGCATTAGTGAGTTGTCCGATGATTTATTTTGATGAAGAGGGGGATTATCGAATAGGAAGGGCTAAGGCTGAACCGACTAGAATAGATTTTACTCGTAATACACCTTTTTGTCATGCTCCAGTATTAATGCGTCGGAATGCTCTTGAGGCAATAGGCAGATATACTGCGGAACCTAAAACAGAGCGCATAGAGGATTATTATTTATGGCATAAGTTTTATTGTAAAGGTTATAGAGGATATAATTTACAAGAACCATTGTATAAGATGCGTAACGGACGTGATGCTTTTGCTCGCCGTAAATTCTTAGATCGTTGGCGTGGATATAAGACAACTACTGAAGTTTGTCGGAATTTGGGCTTCTCTTATCCTTGGATTTATGGAATACCAGCTTTTATGAAAGCTTTTGTTCCTAGTCTTTTTGTTAGAATCATAAAAACAAGGTTGCGTTAATATTATTGGATTTGTTTTTGACAAGTATGGAATCTCCTAAAATAACGGTCATTGTACCAGTTTATAATGTTGCCACATATATAGAAAAGTGCGCAGTGTCCTTATTTCAGCAGACTTTGGATAGTTTGGAAATATTGTTTATAGATGATTGTAGCCCTGACAATTCTGTAGAAATTATAAAGGAGACCCTTAAAAAATATCCGGCGCGAAATTCGCTGACGCGAATTATAAGGATGCCGTCTAACGGCGGCCAAGCCGCCGTTAGACGGCAGGGGATAATTGAGGCTACAGGACAATATATAATTCATTGTGATGGGGATGATTGGGTGGATTTGGATTTATACGAACGATTATATGATGTTGCTGTAGAGAAAGGGGCAGATATTGTGGTATGTGACGAGATACATGAATGTTATGATGGTTCCCATTTGCAAAAAGTGGGATTACTACCCGAACATTGCAAGGATGTTATAAAGAATTGGTATAAAGCTGCACTTGGTATGTTCTGTCACAACAAATTAGTGAAACGCTCGCTTTATACGGAGCATGATATATTGCCATGGGTAGGGTTGAATATGTGGGAAGATAATGGTTTGTTGGCTCGCCTATTTTATTACGGAGACAAATTGGCACAAATTCATGGTTCATGTTATCACTATAATCGAACCAATATAAATGCAATGACTTCAGGGTATGGTATTAGTCAGGTGGAGCAGATGATAGGTATAGCTGAACACTTGACTGAGTTCTTTAGTACAAAAAAGGATGCTAAAGAATTGGAGAAAACTGTGCTGGCATTTCAATATCTTGCTCGAATAAATTTTGTAACTGATAGTTTTGCAAAATTGCGTCGGTACAATAATACATTTAAAGGATCTGAAGCTATCATACCTTATTTGGATTTAAATGCTTTTTCGAATAAAGGTCGCTTTCGCTTTCGTATGGTGAAATATCATTTGGGATGGCTTTTTGTGTTGATGTTTAAAGTAAAGAATCTGTTATCAAATCGGAACTAGCTAAAGGTGTAATAAAGTTGAATTCTGAACCTTCACTTCCTTCACGAGGAGATAATTATCTGTTTAACAGATATATTCTGTGAAGAAATGAAGAAAATATCTATCCTTCACACCTTCACAGACTTTTATCTTCATGCTACAAAACTGTCGACTGACTATATTTTATTTGGTTAAATGTTTTGATATATAAGTAGACGACTATAGTTGTCCACTTTGCCGACTGTAGTCGGCTGAATGGCTGACTATAGTCGACCAAGCAGACAACTACAGTCGGCCATTGATAAGAGAAACAATCAGGCTTTGCTAAGTGGTTATTTATCCCCAAAACGGTTACTAATGAAAGAAGCTGGGATTCGATAAGTGAAGGGGTGAAGAGTGAAAAAATACTAACTGTTCACTGTAAGTTGTTGGGAATAAATTGATTAGTATAGGGTGAAGGATGTGAATAATCAGATATATCATTCATCTGGATTTGATTGGTAAATGATAGGATAGATATTTTTTAATAATAGAAAAATGGCAAAACAGAAAATAATTCGTGCCTGCACAGTTCCCCAATCTTTGGGTTTTGTGACGGGAATGCTTCCCGATTTGCAAAAAAAGTATGAAGTAGTGTTATTGTCATCTTCTGGTCTAGAATGGGAAGAGGTACGTAGATTGCATCCTGATGTCAAGTGCATAGAGGTAGATATGGAACGTCACATTTCTCCCATCAAGGATATAAAATCTTTGTGGCGGTTGTGGCGTACATTCTGTACGGAAAAACCGAAGATGGTGCATTCAATGACTCCAAAAGCGGGTTTGCTTTGTATGCTTGCGGCTCGGATGGCTGGTGTACCTGTGCGTGTGCATACCTTTACCGGTTTAGTATTTCCTACTTCCGTTGGGTTGAAAAAGAAAATATTGATGGCAACAGACTGGCTTACTTGTGCTTGTGCTACACATATCATTCCCGAAGGGGAGGGGGTAAAAAATGATTTGTTGAACAATGGCATTACTAAAAAGCCTATTAAGGTATTGGGATATGGCAGTTGTCGAGGTATTGATATCGAACGATTTGATAAAACTTCAGAGGTAATGGAACGAGCCGTACAGCTGCGTAAAGATGGTATTTGTACTTTTATCACTGTGGGACGTTTGGTTGGTGATAAAGGGATCAATGAATTGGTTGAAGCTTTTGTTAAGCTAAATAAAGAAAATAATGATACACGTTTAATCCTTGTAGGGTGTTATGAAGATAGTTTTGATCCTCTTAAAATAGAAACACATAAATTAATTGAAAGTTGTGATGCTATTGAATATGCGGGGCGGCAGAGCGATGTACGTCCTTGGTTTGCGGCATCGGATGTTGCCGTACTTGCATCATACCGAGAGGGCTTTCCAAATGTGGTAATTGAAGCAGGTGCTATGGGGCTTCCCCAAATAGTTACTGATATAAATGGGGCACGAGAAATCATTATAGAGGGTGAGAATGGAATTATTGTTCCTTCAAAAAGTGTCGATGCTCTTTACGATGCCATGAAGTCTATGCTTAATGTTAATTATTGCTACTCATTTGCTGTAAATGCACGCAGACTCATAGCTTCGAGATATGAGCAAAATTTTGTGCGTCAATGCTTGTACGATTTTTATGATAAGATATTAAATAAGAATTCTAATAGTTAATTGATTTTATAAGTGATTGTTGGTATAATGAATAAAGAATAAGTAATGAAAACAGTAATAGTATTTGGTGCTACGGGAAATCTTGGAGCATATATAGCTTTGCATTTGAAAGAAAAAGGATACAATGTTATCGCAGTAGGTCGTAGAAAGGACGATAATGGGTTCTTTGCTTCCAAAGATATAAAATATTTATCGGTCGATGTTACCAATTTTAAGGATTTTAAGTTGTTGCCCCAAGATGGAGTAGACTGTGTGGCTCATTTTGCAGGAGAGTTACCTTCCCGTTATTCTTTTCATGCTAGTGAGCTCGTTCAGTCGATCACCATCGGAACACTTAATGTTTTGGAATATATGCGTTCATGCGGTTGTAAGAAAATAATTTTCCCGCAGACCCCTTCTGATATGTGTAAGTATCATAATAATGGCTCTATAATACCAGTAGATGCTCCTCGTCATTTTCCGCTTACTGGTGATCATAGTATATATACTATTGCTAAAAATGCGGCAGTGGATCTTATAGAGCATTATCATGCGGAATATGGATTCAGCCGTTTCATATTGCGTTTCTTCACAATCTATCAATATCATCCCAACGCTTACCACTATCGCGATTTCCAGTTTCATCTTATGCCATATCGTATGCTTATGGATCGGGCCTCAAAAAGTCTTCCGATTGAAATATGGGGCAACTGTAAGAAGGCAAAGGAAATGGTGTATATCAAGGATTTTGTTCGCGTAGTGGAGAAATGTGTTGAGTCTGACAAAGAAGGTGGTATGTATAATGTTGGTAATGGATGGCAAGTATCGTTGGAGGAACAGATAAAAGGTATCATAGAGGTGTTTTCTCCCAAAGATAATCCTTCTAAGATCATTTATTGTCCCGAAAAAACGGATCCTTTGGAGAATGCTTTTGATGTGAGTAAGACGTTCTGTGAACTTGATTATAAACCTGAATTCAGTTATATTGACCAACTTCGGGATTTTAAGAAAGAAATGGAAGAGGAGCCTATGGCTCAGTTATGGGGCGTAAAGACTGATTATCCCAAGAACTGTAAAAATAGATAAGATGTACGCACATTTTTTTAAACGTATAATAGACTTTTCAATAGCATTGGTAGTCCTTCTGCTTATCAGTCCTGTTCTGTTAATAATTACGATTCTCCTTTACGTTTTCAATGAGGGGGCTGGAGCGTTTTTTCTGCAAGAACGTCCGGGATTGCATGGAAAGATATTTAAGATTGTAAAATTTAAGACAATGAATGAACGCAGGGATGCATCTGGTAAACTTCTTCCGGATGTACAGCGTATCACTAAGTTTGGTCGGTTTATCCGGAATACATCTCTTGACGAACTTCCGCAGTTGATTAATGTGTTAAAAGGTGATATGGCGCTTATTGGGCCTCGTCCGTTGCTGGTTAAATATCTTTCCCTTTATAGCAAAGAGCAAATGCGCCGTCACGATGTCCGTCCTGGTATATCCGGTTGGGCGCAGTGTCAGGGACGTAACTCGCTTTCGTGGACTGACAAGTTTGCATTGGACGTATGGTATGTGGATCATATATCGTTGATGACTGATTTAAAGGTGATTTTCGTTACTATGAAAAAGGTGCTATGTCGTGAAGATATAAATACCTCTGATGCGAGTGCAACAGTTACAATGGAAGAATTCAATGGTTATAACTGAATAATACAGTAGAATGGATAAGATATTGACAAGTACATTACAAACGCCTTGCTTTTTATTGGATGAGAAAGAGTTAGGTAGGGGAATTAGCGGGTTTTACCGTTCACTGAAGAGGCGCTTTGCGCATTGTGTTGTTGGATATTCGGTGAAGACAAATTCGCTACCGTATGCAATAGCAAAAGCTAAGGATTTTGGCTGTTTCGCAGAGGTCGTTTCGGATGATGAACTGGATTTGGCTTTAGAATGCGGTTATAAAATGAATGAAATTGTATTCAATGGTCCCATGAAGTCCAAGGTACGATTCCTTGATGCTTTAAAAGGTGGCGCAACGGTTAATATTGAAACTCACCGTGAATTAGAGTGGTTAAAGGAGTTACCTTCTGATGGTTTTTATAAAATAGGCATACGTCTCGGTGTTAACATTTCTGACGTGTCTTTAGAAGATGCTGATGGTGAAAATGATTTCAGTCGTTTTGGGTTTAATGATGTAACGGACGAGTTTGCTTATGCTATTGAATCAATAAGGAATATTCCTCAAGTGAAATTGGTGGGATTACATATTCATCGGACTTGTCATAGCAGAAGCGTTAGATTCTATAAAAGGTCTGTTGCTTATGCTGCAAGTGTAATAAAGAAGTATCATCTGAATCTTGATTATCTTGATATTGGAGGAGGATATTATGGAATTTTCCCTAATGCTCCCACCTTTGACGATTATGTGACAGCAATCTATGAGTCTCTTCAGAAACAAGGTCTGGAGAAACTTGCAATTATCGTGGAACCGGGTAATGCACTGACCGCTTCGGCTTTTACTTATTATTCGCAGGTGATAGATGTGAAACAATTGCCGGATTGTCGGATATTGACAACGGACGGAACACGTAATGATATAGATCCCTTTTTTCATAAGAATGGATATATGACAGAGATAAACCGTGCGAATGAGTCAGGACAGGTTGTTCCGTTACAAATAGTGGCGGGTGCTACTTGCTTGGAGTACGACCAATTATTCAGGTTAGAAAATCAACCGGAAATAAAGGTTGGAGATGTGATCGAATACAAGAATGTAGGTGCCTACACTTTATCGTTAACACCAATGTTTATCAACTATTTCCCAAGAGTATATTCACTTTCTTCTGATGGTCTGAAACTTGTTCGTGATAAATGGACAGCAAAGGAATACATACAAAAATCAAATATATAAATCCAATGAAATCTAGTATTTTGTTTAGTAGTGCTGGACGGCGTGGTCGCTTGCTCCGTAACGCACAAGAATCAATCGGCTCAAAATGTGATATCAATGCAACCGATAATAACGCAACGGCTCCTGCACTGTACTTTGCGACAAACGAATATGTTGTTCCGCGTATCAATGCTCCCGAGTATGTTGATACGCTACTTGATATCTGCAAAAAAGCCAATGTAAAAGCTATAACCACTCTTATTGACCCAGAGATTGAGGTCCTTTCTGCAAACCGTGAGAAATTCTTGGAGGCCGGCGTGTTGCCGCTCTGTCCTGCTGACGAGATTACTGCCCGTTGCTGTTTTGATAAGTATGAGATGTTCAAATATCTCACAGAGAAAGGTATTCCTACTCCGTTGACCTATCACGACTTTGATGAATTTAAGAAAGGGGTAGCTGAAGGTAAAATATCTTTTCCTATATTCATGAAACCTATTTGTGGTAGTGGTAGTGTGGGTGCTCATAAAGTGAATACTATGGAGCAGGCTGAGGCTGATTGGTTCTCCGGCGAACATGATTACATTATTCAGGAGTTGATGACTGGAGGAGACTGTGATGCAGATGTTTATGTAGATGCTATTAGCCATAAGGCTGTTGCGGCTTTCTTAAAACGTAAGATTGAAACTCGTATCGGAGGGGCTAGTAAAACAATTTCTTACAAAGATCCGGTGTTATTCGCTTTTATTGAGAAGATCGCTTCTGTGTTCAAGTTTTGTGGTCCGCTTGATATGGACTTTTTTATTAAAGACGGTCAGTATTATTTATCGGAAGTAAATCCTCGTTTTGGTGGTGCTTATTTACATGCGTATGGGGCAGGTGTTGATTTCTTCCCTCTTATTTGGAACAATATGAATGGGATAGAGAATGAATCTCAGATCGGTCAGTATGACGAAGATGTTCTTATGCTGATGTACGATGATGTGGTCATACGAAAGAAATCTGAATTGGTTAATGACAATTTCTCAATATTGTAAAATCAAATTTGGAATAGAGTTATCTCCTATCTTTAATAGATAGGAGAGTAGTAACAATTTGAATAAGATTATGGGTTATATTCCTGAAAAAACAATTTATCTCTGTCTTGCTCACATGAGCGAAGACGGAATTGAACAGAAATACGTAAAGGAAGCATTTGATACCAACTGGGTGGTTCCTTTGGGACCTAACGTAAATGCTTTCGAAGAAGATTTGAAGAACTTTATAGGTGGACAGAATGAGGTTGTTGCACTTTCGGCAGGTACGGCAGCAGTTCATTTGGCATTGATTGGCTGTGGGGTTCAGGCGGGTGATGAAGTATTGGTGCAAAGTTTTACTTTTTGTGCTTCATCGCATCCGATAACTTATCTTGGTGCCAAACCTGTGTTTGTAGGTTCTGAGAAGGATACTTGGAACATGGACCCGATATTATTAGAGGAAGCTATAAAAGATCGTATCGCCAAAACCGGTAAGAAACCGAAGGCTATTGTTCCTGTGGCACTTTATGGTATGCCTTACGATTGCGAGAAAATCATGGAGATTGCAAACAAATATGAGATTCCTGTTGTTGAGGATGCCGCAGAGGGATTTGGTAGCAAATTCGATGGTAAGGTGTTGGGTACCTTTGGAAAGTTTGGTGTATTGTCATTTAACGGCAATAAGATGATTACCACTTCCGGCGGTGGTGCTTTGATTTGCCGGAATATTGAGGATAAAAATACCATTATGTGGTATGCGACCCAGGCCCGTGACGCTTATCCTTACTATCAACATACGGCCATTGGGTATAATTATCGTATGAGCAATATTTGCGCCGGTATTGGTCGTGGTCAAATGACTGTTGCAGATGCGCATATTGCCCACCACAAGCATGTTCAGGCATTATATGAGGAACTGCTGAAGGATGTGGAAGGTATTCATATCCACAACCAGCCTGTGGATTCACGCTATGATTCTAACTTTTGGTTATGTACGGCCACTATTGACTCTGATGTAAGGATTGTGGGTCAGGAGAATGCTTATAAGGAAGTTATTAAAACGGCTGTAGGTGGTGCTGCGGGTGTGATTAAGGCTGTAGATAGTGCCACGACGGATTGTCAGCCTAATGAGAATGTGGAGGCACTCCGTGTATTCATGCTTTCAAAGAGGATTGAGGCACGTCCTGTATGGAAGCCGATGCATAAGCAGCCGGTCTATGCGGATGCTCCTTTCTATACGAACGGAGTAGAAGAGGAAATCTTCAAAGTTGGATTTTGCCTTCCTGCCGGACCGTATGTGACTGATGATGATGTACGTTACATCGTAGAGAAAATAAAAGAAGCGATTGTGAAATAATAGTCGGGTCATTAATATTATAAGCAAGAGAATATGTGGAAGAATATCAAAGAAATATGTAGGTCCCTGAACTCATGATATATTCATGAATTCCCTGCATTATATGAGTTGGGAAGAATACAGCGGTATATTCCTGACTTATCCCCTCATATTGGTGTAAAAACCGATATGTGTTTGTATGTGAAATATATCAACTGTCTGTGAAGATAGTTGATATATTAGTTTTAGGGGGTATATCGTAGAATCCGATATTTTTTCGTAGCTTTGTGACAACTAATATATGGACTCCTCTTCAATGAAAAACATCATTAGTAAAATCAGGCAAATTTATCCGGTTTCTGACGAAGCGCTTCAGGCATTACAGGAGAATATGCAGCTTCGTTATTATCCCAAAAACACTTATATCGTTCAATCGGGCGTAACAGACCGTTTGGTTTATTTTATAGAAGAAGGCGTTGCCCGTTCCGTGTTTCATCACAATGGGCAGGACACTACTACCTGGTTCAGCCAGGAAGGTGACGTGACTTTCGGTATGGATTCGTTATACTACAAACAGCCGTCGATAGAGAGCATTGAAACTCTTACGGATTGCCAAATCTATGTTATTCATATAGATAAGCTGAACGCCCTTTATGAAACATATATTGATATAGCCAACTGGGGAAGAATCCTGCACCAGGATGTGAACAAGGAACTCAGTCATATGTTTGTGGAAAGGCTTCAGCTCTCGCCCAAGGAACGTTACGAACAGTTTAACCGGCGCTATCCCGGGCTGATAAACCGGGTGAAGTTGAAGTATGTAGCCGCTTTCCTGGGTATTTCCATTTATACGCTCAGCCGGGTACGTGCTATAAAATAGCAGATTGCCGGTCTTTTTTGCTTTTGAGCAAAAGAACTTCGTTCGGTAAGCTGTATCTTTGCCATCTGAAAATATTAATTAAATAATAAGAAACAGATGTCAAACATTTCTTCTTCAGCTTTTGCAGACACTAAAGCACATTATGATCTTCTTGACGGACTTCGTGGCGTGGCAGCTCTCATGGTTATATGGTATCATATATTTGAGGGCTACGCTTTTGCAGAAGTCAGTAATTCCGCTGGTAGTGGTATGATTGAGACCTTCAATCATGGATACCTGGCCGTCGATTTTTTCTTTATTCTTTCGGGCTTCGTTATCGGTTATGCGTATGACGACCGTTGGGGTAAGAGTATGACAATGAAAAATTTCTTCAAACGCCGTTTGATACGTCTTCATCCTATGGTAATCATGGGAGCTGTTCTAGGTGCTGTCACATTTTATCTTCAGGGGTGTGTGCAATGGGATGGAACACATGTTGCCATATCAATGGTTATGTTGTCTCTTCTCTGCACGATATTCTTTATTCCTGCAATGCCGGGTGTAGGTTATGAAGTTCGTGGCAACGGTGAGATGTTTCCTTTGAACGGACCTTGCTGGTCATTGTTCTTTGAATATATAGGCAATATTCTCTATGCCTTGTTTATCCGTCGTTTGTCGAATAAGGCGTTGACTGTGCTTGTAGTATTGTTGGGTATTGCGTTGGCATTATTTGCTGTTTTCGATGTCTCTGGATATGGAAACATTGGAGTGGGATGGACATTGGACGGCGTGAACTTTTTAGGCGGCTCATTGCGGATGCTTTTCCCTTTCTCTTTGGGTATGCTTTTGTCGCGTAACTTCAAGCCTGTTAAGCTGAAAGGTGCATTCTGGATATGCACAATTGTTTTAATAGTTTTGTTTTCAGTGCCTTATCTGGAAGGTGCAGAGCCGTTTTGTGTAAACGGTGTTTATGAAGCATTTTGTGTTATCATAGTTTTTCCCATTCTTGTTTGGCTGGGAGCATCGGGAACCACTACGGATAAGAAGTCGACCGCGATATGCAAGTTCTTGGGAGATATATCTTATCCGATTTATGTGATACATTATCCGATTATGTACTTGTTCTATGCATGGCTGATTAAAAATAAGCTTTACACTTGGGGAGAAACTTGGGAAGTGGCTTTGTGCGTTTACGCATTGAGTATTGTGTTGGCTTATCTGTGCCTGAAGTTTTATGATGAACCTGTACGGAAATATCTGGCTAAACGTTTTCTGCATAAAAGCAGTAATTCATAGTCCGGCTTTTGATAAAGCGAAGAGTAGGATAGAGGGTTAAAGAATATAAAAAATGAGCAAACTGATAGTATTCCTAAATCTTTCCGGAATCTGTATCGTTATTTGCAGTATAAATAAAGTATAGTATTAATGCTAAAAATAATGATTATGAAGAAAATTCTATCTTTGCTTGTGTTGGCTATTGTAGCCGTGCAGTTCTCGTTCGCAACTGATGTGATAACAAAAGACATGAATCAATTGCCCCTTCCGGCTCGCAATTTTATCAATCGTCATTTTACGAAGCCTGAGGTGGCTCAGATTAAGATTGATAAGGATCTGATGGAGTCTACCAAGTATGAAGTGCTGTTGACGAACGGTACGGAGATTGACTTTGATAGCAAGGGAAACTGGGAAGAGGTAAGCGCAAAGAAAGGACAGTCTGTTCCTGCAAGTGTGATACCCGGATTTGCTGCCGATTATCTGAAAGCGCATAATTTTGTAAGTGAGGGCGTGACGAAAGTAGAACGTGACCGTAAAGGGTATGAGGTGGAGCTGACTACCGGAGTTTCTTTCAAGTTCGATAAAAAAGGAAAGTTCCTGAAAGCGGACGACTGATAGGGTAATAGTAAAGAATAAACCTAAACAAGAAGATAACTATGTGGAGATTTAAGTTTGGCGCGTGGGCGGTAGTGCTGATGATGACCGTCCTTTTGTTCGGCGCATGTAGTGACGATGACGACGACCCTGCTTTGGTGCCGCCCAGTAACATTACCGAGGCTTTGAAGCAATTGTATCCGGCTGCCCAGAATATAGAATGGGAAATGAAAGGTGATTATTATGTAGCCGACTGCTGGGTGACCGGTGATGAACTGGATGTCTGGTTTGACGCCAATGCGAATTGGGTGATGACGGAAAATGAACTGGATAATATTGACCAGTTAGTGCCGGCTGTTTATACAGCTTTTCAGAATTCGGAATATGCTACGTGGGTAGTGACGGATGTCTATGTATTGACGTTTCCATTGAATTCAACGGAATCTGTTATTCAGGTGAAACAAGGCAGTCAGCGTTATTCGCTTTATTTTTCGCAGGAAGGCGGATTGCTGCATAAGAAAGATATCAGTAACGGAGATGATACGAATTGGCCGCCAACTGAATAGTTTTAACTAATTGAAATAAGGGCGGGTGTCAAAAGGAAGTAAACACGACCTTTTGACACCTGCTTGTTTTTTATAATTACATCTGTTGGTAATCTTTGGCCAGTCCGCCTTCGCTCGTTTCTTTGTAGAGTGACGGCAGGTCGTGTCCGGTCTGTTTCATTACTTGCACTACTTTGTCGAAAGAAACACGGTGCATGCCATCTGTAAAGGCCGAGTAAAGATTGGCGTCCAGTGCGCGGGCAGCGGCGTAGGCGTTGCGTTCGATACAGGGGATTTGTACCAATCCGCATACGGGGTCGCAGGTCATTCCCAAGTGATGTTCAAGGCCCATCTCGGCAGCATACTCGATTTGTGCCGGACTACCGCCGAATAGCTGGTTGGCGGCAGCCGAAGCCATGGCGCAGGCAACGCCTACTTCTCCCTGACAGCCTACTTCCGCGCCGGAGATAGAGGCATTGAACTTGACAATGTTTCCGATTAAGCCGGCAGTAGCCAATGCACGTAAAATACGCATATCGCTGAAGTCACGGCTTTTCTGTAAATGATAAAGCACAGCGGGCATCACACCGCACGAACCACAGGTAGGAGCAGTCACAATTTTTCCGCCGGAAGCGTTCTCCTCACTTACAGCCAAGGCATAAGAAAAGACAAGTCCCCTGGATTGGAGAGATTGCTTATAGCCGGTGGCACGTATATAATAGGTTGAGGCTTTCCGTCTGAGATTGAGCGGTCCGGGCAGTACGCCTTCTGCTTCCAGTCCGCGATGGATGGCATCTTTCATTGTGTCCCATACTTCCGCCAGATAATCCCATATGTCTTCATTCTCGCATTCCTTCACATATTCCCAATAGCTTTTTCCGGTACGCTCGCACCATTGCAAAATTTCGGTCATATTGTTCATGCCGTATACTTCCGGACTTTCGATAGTCGGGTTGTCGTTGTTTTCTGCTAACGCACCGCCTCCTATACTATAAACAGTCCAGTTCTCAATTACCTTATTATTGGCGTCAAAAGCAGCAAATGTCATTCCGTTCGGGTGGAAAGGCAGGAATACTTTGGGCTGCCATACGATTTCTACCGGAGCGGTAGGCTGCAGGGTGTCAATGATAGCTACATCTGTCATATGCCCTTTTCCCGTAGCGGCTAAACTACCATAAAGGGTGACTTTGAAAGAAGCGGCATCCGGGTGACGCTCCAGAAACATTTCAGCAGCTTTACGTGGTCCCATTGTGTGGCTACTGGAAGGGCCTGTGCCTATCCTGTATAGCTCTTTGATTGATTTCATGACTGAAGGTGTGTTTTTATTAATACCAATTTTTCTTTTTGAAGAACAAATATACGATAATACCGATAATCCCCATCACAAACCAGGCAAATAAATAACCATAACGCCAATCTAATTCGGGCATCCATTTATAGTTCATTCCCCATACCCCGGCTAGAAAGGTCAGAGGAATGAAAATTGTGGAAACGATGGTCAGCCGTTTCATGATGTTGTTCATTCGTAAATCGTTGTTGGAGATATAAAGGTCTACCAATGAAGAAAGCGTTTCCCGGCAGATTTCGATGGTTTGCAGGACGAATTGTAAGTGGTCGTTCACATCATTGAAAAAGGCACGGTTCACTTTATGGATAAGCAGGTTTTCAGCACGTAGCAGTTTCACGTACTGTTCTTTTAGCGGAAGAATAGATTTCTTCATCAGCATATACTGGCGCCGGAGTGCCTGAATCTGGACACCGATGTCGTATCCTTCTGTGATGGTGAGCAGTTTTTCTTCCAGGTCTTCGAGGGCATCATCGATAGAAGAAATGGTCGAGATGTAGTTTGCCATAACGCTGTTCAATAATACGCTGAGTAGATAATCCGTCTGGCGGCTGCGTATTTTCAATACATCGTTGCGCAAGGCTGCGTTGACATCGTCGAAGAAATCGGTCTCTTTCTCAAGGAAAGTCAATACATAATTACTGCCGAGGATAATGCATACTTGTTGCTGGAGCAGTTCGTCCAATTCGTCCTCTTCCTTATGTACATTCGGGTAGAATAATTTTAGAATCAGGACAATATACTTGTCATGTTCTTCTATTTTGGTGGGGTGGTTGGCATTCAGAATATCCTGCAATACGAGGAAGTCTATTTCAAAATGACTGCAGATCTCCCGGATGGCTTCCGTGTCTTTCAGCCCGTGCACTTGCAACCAGTTGATTCGTGCGTTATCCAGTGTGTCTTTGACGGATTGGAAGCTATCACCGGAATTTTCCTGCATCTCCGTTGCATTGTACGTACAAAGATGGATGTGGGTAGGGGTCAGACTGTCTCCCGTGTAAATGAGCTTTTCGCTTAACAGATTATTTTTCATGCTTTATTCTCGTTTTAGAAAACCACCGCAGCAAATGTAGTGGTTTTCTAAATGAGAACAAGTTCTTCGGACGTTTTGTTTACAGGTTAGTCAAAATCGACTACCGTGATGCCGGCACCGCCGAACTGTACATGCTCGTCGGCATAATGTCTGACTCCCGGCACGGTGGACAGATATTGGCGGATAAGTGTACGAAGTATTCCGGTTCCTGTGCCGTGAAGGATACGTACACGATCCATGCCGACCAATATAGCGTCGTCGACGAAATAAGTGACTGCTTGCAGTGCTTCGTCACCTCGCATTCCACGGACGTCAATATCCTGTTTGAAATTCAGTTTCTTTTCATACATCTGGTCGTGCGTCTGGCTGCTGACAAAGGTGCTTTTAGCGATTCCTTCTGTTTTTTGAGTGGCATTGCTGCGTTCGAGCCGCTCTAGTTTTACGGTTGTCTTGATGCTTCCGAAAGCGACAGTCGCGTTTTTGCCGTTGATTTCCATCACCTGCCCGACACTGGTCTGCCCCTTGATTTTTACATTGTCGCCAACTGTGATAGGAGTGACCTTCGGAGTGCTTGTGGGAGAAACAGCAGCAGTTTTCGGTTCGTTTTTCTTATTCTTCTTCCGTTCCTGCTTTTCTTTCAGTTTTTCCATTTTTCGTGCCATCTTCTCTTCCTGCTCTTTGGAAGCCAGTGCGTCCAGAGAAGTGCGGAAGTCAGTCAGTTCCTGACGCGCCAGGCGTGTCTTCTCCTTTTCGGCCTGTGCTTCCTTGATGGTACGGATTGTGTTTTCAATGCGGGCATTCGATTCCTGTAACATTCGCTCTGCTTCTTCTTTCGCCTGCTTGATAATCTCTTTCCGTGATTTCTGCAATTCTTCCATTTCCGCCTGGTAGCGTGCGATAGTCTCTTCCATATGCTTCTCTCGCTGGCGGATCGTTTGGCGTTTGCCTTCCCAGTAACGCTTGTCGCGGACAATATCCTGAAGATATTTGTCGGCATTGATATACTCGCTGCCTACAATCTCCGAAGCATCGGCAATGACATCTTCCGGCAATCCGATTTTCCGGGCAATCTCTACAGCGAATGAACTTCCCGGATTTCCTATTTGCAGTTGGAAAAGTGCCTGCATCAGATGGCGGTCGTAAAGCATGGCTCCATTCACCACTCCTTCATGGTCTTCGGCAAAATGCTTCAGATTTTGGTAGTGGGTGGTGATTACTCCGAAGGTCCGCTTTTGATTGAAGCGTTTCAATACGGCTTCGGCAATGGCACCGCCAATCTGTGGTTCCGTACCGCCACCAAACTCGTCAATCAGGATGAGGTTGCGTTCATTACAGTTCTTCATCATAATCTTCATATTGGTCAGATGGGAAGAGTAGGTACTCAGGTCATCTTCGATAGACTGTTCGTCACCGATATCAATAAATATACTACTGAATATGCCTGCATGGCTACGTTCGTGCAAAGGAATCAACATACCGCATTGCAACATATATTGCAGTAACCCGACTGTTTTCAGGCAGACTGATTTACCACCGGCATTCGGGCCGGAGATAATAAGGATGCGTTGTTTCTGGTTAAGTTCCATATCCAGCGGTACGACTTTCTTTCCATGCTTGGCTAATGAAAGTTGCAACAAGGGATGTACTGCCATTGTCCAGTCCAATAGTTGTTCATTTTCTATGGCAGGCTTTAAACTGTTTGTCTGTATCGCAAAATAACTTTTCGCACGGATAAAGTCCACCTCTGCCAAGAACTCATACGATTGAAGAATCTCAGGGATAGACGGGCGAAGTATATTTGAAAATTCGGTGAGGATGCGGATAATTTCACGTCGTTCGTCTCCTTCGAGTTCACGGATGCGGTTATTGGCTTCTACCACTTCGGCAGGTTCTATAAATACAGTCTTTCCGCTGGCGGATTCATCGTGTACGATTCCTTTGATTTTTCGTTTCAGTCCCGGTGCGACGGGGATTACCAAACGACCGTCACGCATAGTGGGAGCTACGTCTTTATCCACATATCCTTCGGACTGCGCATTGCGCAGAATACTGTTCAAAGAGCGTGAAATACTTCCCATCGTACTGGCAAGCTCACGGCGTATACGAGCTAATTCGGTGGAAGCATTGTCCTTGATTTTTCCATATTTATTAAGGATACTGTCTATTTTCCCAATCAGTTGCGGGAATACGGCAATATCTCCCGCCAGTCTTTTCAGGCTGGGGTAGGGGGCATCGTTTTCCTCTTCATCCTCATTCCGGTGCAGGAAGCGAACGATGTCGCGGATGGTTTCTAATGACCGGCGCAGGTCGAACAGTTCTTGTTCGTCCAAATACATGCCTTCTATTCGCACCCGTTTCAGTGAAGGGCGGACATCAAAAAAGAATTGGTCGGGAAATCCGTCCTCTTCCTGAATGATGCGAACAAACTCAGTTACTTGGTTTAATTTCTCTTCCACTTCTTCATATTGTTCGGAAAAGGTCATATCCATGACCCGTTCCTCACCTAAAGTGCTGAGACATTTATCTTTTAGTAACTGTCTTATCTGATCGAATCCTATCTTTTGCTCAAAATTTTGAGGGTATATCATATCTTTGTTCTTACTAATGGACTGCAAAAATACGAT
>ENA-UEPG01000020-UEPG01000020.1-human-gut-metagenome-genome-assembly--contig:-NODE-20-length-180571-cov-6.555021_pt1 | contig 180571 bp, 136 predicted proteins | sample MGYA00242893_ERZ507902 | MGnify/ENA primary metagenome ERZ507902 (study PRJEB26167, sample SAMN06115491) | human gut metagenome | host: Homo sapiens | place: China:Gansu | collected 2015-04-23...
TGCCGCGTCGCCGAAGAACTGGAGACGCTCTCCCGCTCGGTCGACATCCCGCAGATGGTAAGGCTGATGAAACAGACCGTTCCCGAGTTCATTTCCAAAAACTCCAGGTTTGAGGTCTATGATAAAAAGAGGAACCAAGGGTAAACAATTTAAAGTGCAATTCAAGCAGGATATCGTGTACATTTCGGATTTCCTGCTTGGCTGCTTGGTTGCTGTTTATGTTCATAATCTTGTAATGAACCGGATCCATTCATATGTTGATGCCTGAACGGCATTAAATTTTATGTTATTCCTATATCCAAACTATGTCTTTGAGGTTAAGTTTTCACAGTCCTCAAATTCTCTTACTTAACATGGTCGATATTGTTGTCTCCGGTTCCGCGTTCGGCAATTCTCATTTGCCCGTTTGGATATTGGTCGGGGTCAGTGTCCGATTTGCGATTTCCTTCGGGGTTGAAAGATCACTTGTCGCATATACGAATCAACGATATCATAATCATTTCAAATTATGGCTTATAAGCATTTGAAATTTCCTGAGAACTCATTGTTCTTAGTGACCGGTGCTGCTGGTTTCATCGGTAGTAACCTGTGTGAGGCACTCCTGAATATGGGTTACGGAGTTCGTGCGCTCGATGACCTTTCGACGGGTCGGCAGGCGAACATTGAGATGTTTCTTGACAACTCTCGTTACGAATTTGTTAAAGGCGATATCAAAGATCTTGATGCCTGCATGAAGGCTTGCGAAGGTGTCGATTATGTACTTAATCAGGCAGCATGGGGGTCTGTTCCCCGCTCTATCGAGATGCCTTTGTTTTATTCGCTCAACAACATTCAAGGAACCCTCAATATGTTGGAAGCCGCTCGCCAGAATGGAGTGAAGAAATTCGTTTATGCCTCTTCAAGTTCTGTCTATGGCGATGAACCCAATCTTCCTAAAAAAGAGGGTGTCGAAGGAAATTTGCTCTCTCCTTATGCAGTCAGCAAACGTTGCGATGAAGAATGGGCGAAACAATACACTCGTCATTACGGACTTGACACTTACGGAATGCGTTATTTTAATGTTTTCGGCCGTCGCCAGGACCCCGACGGAGCATATGCAGCCGTTATCCCCAAGTTCATCAAACAACTGCTTAACGGTCAAAAGTGTCGCATCAATGGCGACGGGAAACAATCGCGCGACTTTACATATATCGAAAACGTCATTGAAGCCAATCTTAAAGCGTGTCAGGCCCCGTCCGAGGTCGCAGGCCAGGCATTCAATATCGCCTTCGGCGGTCGGGAGTTTCTCATTGATATTTACTATGGTCTTACTAAAGCCCTCGGTGTAGATGCAGAACCCGAGTTCGGGCCCGACCGTGCGGGCGATATCAAACACTCTAATGCGGATATTGCCAAGGCGAAGAATCTCCTTGGATACAATCCTGAGTGGAGCTTCGAGAGAGGTATTATGGCTGCCATCGATTGGTATAAAGAGAATTTGTGAAAATAATTTAACTTCTTAATTCGAAAAAATGAAAGAAACGAAAATTTGCGTGATCGGCCTCGGGTATGTCGGCCTTCCGCTTGCTCGATTGTTTTCAACCAAATACCCTACTGTCGGTTTCGATATGAATCAGTGTCGCGTAGATGCCCTCATGAGCGGTCATGACACTACGCTTGAAGTGCCCGACGAACTTCTTCATGATGCTATCGAACATCATGGTTTTAAGTGCACTACCGATCTTGACATTATCAGGGACTGTAATTTCTATGTCATTGCGGTACCTACGCCTGTCGATGCCGACAATAATCCGGATCTCACTCCTCTTTACGGAGCCAGTGCCACTGTTGGCAAGGTGATAGGTAAAGGCGATGTTGTTGTCTACGAATCCACCGTTTACCCCGGTGTTACTGAGGACGAGTGCATTCCGGTTGTGGAGAAGGTCAGTGGTCTGAAGATGAACGTGGATTTTTACGGCGGTTACTCTCCCGAACGGATCAACCCGGGCGACAAACTGCACACGGTCGAGCATATCAAGAAAGTAACCTCCGGTTCCACTCCTGAAATCGGTCGGTATATTGATGCCGTTTACTCGTCCGTGATTACCGCGGGAACGCATCTCGCCCCGACCATCAAGGTTGCTGAGGCCGCAAAGGTTATTGAGAACAGTCAGCGTGATATCAACATCGCCTTCGTCAATGAACTCTCCAAAATTTTCAATAGGATGGGCATTGACACCCTCGACGTATTGGAGGCTGCGGGTACTAAATGGAATTTTCTTCCTTTCCGTCCCGGACTTGTGGGCGGTCATTGCATCGGCGTTGATCCCTATTATCTCGCACAATGCGCACAGCGTTACGGATACAATCCCGAAATCATCCTTGCAGGGCGGCGTATGAATGACGGTATGGGTGAATATGTTGCTACTGAGACCGTTAAGTTGATGCTTAAAAAGGGTATACAGGTTCTCGATGCCCATATTCTCATTTTGGGCTTCACTTTCAAGGAGAATTGCCCCGATGTGCGTAATACCAAGGTCATCGATATTTATAAAGCATTGAAGGAGTATAATGTCGCTATAACTGTTTACGATCCTTGGGCCAATCCGGATATTGCAAAGCACGAGTACGGTATCAATATCGTTAACGATCTCCCTGCGGAGAAGTTTGATGCTTGTGTGGCGGCCGTTGCGCACGAAAAGTTCGAAGGTCTCGATGTGCTTGCATTGCTGAAAGAAAAGCACGTGATCTTCGATGTGAAATGCATGTTGGACAGAAGTCTCATCGACGGAAGATTGTAAATAATCAAGGTAACTGGTTGTACAGGTAGGGCTGTTGCCTATGGTTTGATTCCATCAACCGGTTTCATTCTTTTCCAGACAATATATGCAAGCACTGATTCTCGCTGCCGGTATGGGTAAGCGCCTCGGAGACCATACTAAGAACAACACCAAGTGTATGGTCCCTGTCAATGGGGTGCGTCTCATTGATAGAGTAATTGATCAGTTGTCGAAATTCGATCTCACCCGTCTGGTAATGGTTGTGGGATACGAGAGGCAAAAGTTGGTTGATTATATCGGCCATCGTTATGATGATGTACTGAAAATCGAATTCATTGACAATCCGATATATGATAAGACCAACAACATCTATTCGCTGGCTTTGGCGAAGACGCAGTTGTGTGAGGACGATACGATTCTTTTGGAATCCGATCTCATATTTGAGGACGGATTGCTCGATCTGTTGATCAATCATCCGGATAAGGATCTTGCACTCGTCGCAAAGTACGAGGCATGGATGGACGGTACGATGGTGCGTATCGATTCGGATCGCAATATCGTGAACTTTATACCGAAGGAGGCTTTTCGTTATGAGGATGCGGATGTCTATTATAAGACGGTCAACATCTACAAGTTCAGCAAGGAATTCTCTACTAATTTCTATGTTCCCTTCCTCGAAGCCTATTGCAAAGTGATGGGCAATAACGAGTACTACGAACAGGTGTTGCGTGTGTTGCTTCATTTGCACAACTCTTCTTTGAAAGCGCTGCCCATCACCAACGAAAAGTGGTATGAGATCGATGACGTTCAGGATTTGGATATTGCATCCACCATTTTTAGCGCCGGTGAGGTGAAATATCACGAATACCACAAGCGTTATGGCGGCTACTGGCGTTTCCCCCAAATGCTCGACTACTGTTATTTGGTAAATCCCTTTTTTCCAAACAAGCGGATGAGGGATGAACTGAAGGCCAACTTTGACATGCTGCTCGAAAATTATCCTTCGGGTATGTTCGTTAACTCACTCCTTGCGGGCAAGTATTTCGGTATCAAACAGAATTATGTAGTGGTCGGGAACGGGGCGGCTGAACTTATCAAAGTCGTGATGGAAAAACATGCGGACGATAAAGTCGGCATCATTTATCCCACGTTCGACGAATATCCGAACCGTCTTCGCGAGGAAAAGATTGTACCATTTATTCCGCAGACGGAGAACTTTGACTACACAGCCGATGATCTGATGAATCATTTCGGTGATAAGGACATTTCTTTGTTTCTACTTATCAATCCGGATAATCCGTCTGGTCACTTTATGCCGAAGGCGGATGTATTACGTTTGGCGGAATGGTGTGCGGAACGAAATATCCGTTTGGTGGTTGATGAAAGTTTTGTGGACTTTACCTACGATTTTGAGCGGAACAGTCTGTTGCATGATGATATTCTTGAACGGTTTCCGAAGATGGCCGTAATGAAATCCATCTCGAAATCCTATGGAGTTCCCGGCCTTCGTCTCGGTGTTTTCGCAACGGCTGATACTGAACTGATCACCCGAATGAAGAAAGAGGTGAGCATCTGGAATATCAATTCCTTCGCTGAATTTTACCTTCAAATCTATGGCAAATATGAGAAGGAATACAAGAAGGCGTGCGACAAGTTTATCGAGGAGCGTGAAATGTTTTACGATGAACTGAAGACTATTACTTTCCTTCGGGTTATCCCGTCGCAAGCCAACTATTTTCTTTGCGAGGTCGTCGGCAGGTATACTTCGGCCGAATTGACGCAGAAACTTATAGAGAACGATGTAATTATCAGTAATTGCGGACTGAAGAGTAGAATGGCAGGCAAACAACTGATTCGCTTGGCTGTCAGAAGCAGACAGGATAATGCGAAATTGATATCGATATTGAGATCATTATAATTCTCGGGCATGAAAATAATAACAGAAAAAGAGATTCGCGGACTGAATATCTCTCCTAAGATATGTGTGGACTGGATTCGTGAAAGTTTCTCGTTGAAAAGAATGGCTCAGTTGCCTGCCAAGATCAGCGTGCATCCGGCGGATACGGACTTCTTTACGTCGATGCCGTGCCTTTTGCCTGTCAATGAAGAGGGGAACAGATATTTCGGTATCAAAGAGGTGCACAGAATAGAGGGCGCAGTTCCGAGTCTTGGTAGCGATATGATGCTTTACGATGCCAAGACCGGAGAGTTGCTCGCTCTTATCGATTGCGATTGGATAACGACCATGAGAACGGGAGCTGTTGCTGCAGTCTCGGCACAGGCGCTTAGAAAAGAGAGTGCATTGGTATATGGTTTTGTCGGACTCGGAAATACTGCTCGTGCGACTTTGTTGTGCATTCTTGAGAATGAACCTGGAAAACAGTTTGAAGTGCGGTTGCTCAGGTACAAGAATCAGGCAGACTTGTTCATCGAGCGTTTCAGGGACTACGATAATATTGATTTCGAGATAGTCGACGATATTAACGAGATGGCTTCCGGAGCGGATGTGTTCATCAGTTGCATTACCAGCGCCGAAGGTTTGTTGATCGAAGATGAAAAAACGTTCCGACCGGGGGTGACGGTTATTCCTGTTCACATGAGAGGCTTTCAGAATTGCGACACGGCCTTCGATCGTGTTTTCGGGGATGATACCGAACATATAAAGGGATTCAGGTATTTCCCGCAATACAGGGATTATAATGAAATTGGCGAAGTTTTGGCGGGAAGAGACCCCGGTCGAAAAACTCAGCAGCAACGAATCATAGATTATAACTACGGCCTTGCGATACATGACGTTTTGTATGCGTCCAAAATTTACGAATCGATGCGTGGCCATGGCGGTTCGGTTGTTTCTTACGAAAAAGAGACGAAAAAATATTGGATTTGATCTTTCCTGAAATAATTGCTTTATAGGGTGAATAAAGAATTATATTGGGGCGTTATATTATCGTACGTAACGACTTTCGTATCATTAGGAGTATCACTTCTCCTAACTCCGATTATCATCAGACTGTTAGGTCAAAGCGATTACGGATTGTACGAATCCATAGGATCTTTTGTTAACTATCTTGCGGTACTCGATCTGGGTTTTAGTGCGGTGGTTACGCGATACGCTGCCAAATATCAGATAAACGGAGACATAGAGGGGAGGGATCGATTCTTATACACTTGCAGGAATATCTATTTGGTTCTTTGCGGTATTATATTGGCTATTGGCATCGTATTGTACAATTGCATAGACAGTGCTTTCGGACATAGCTTCGACGCCGTAGAGTTGCACAGGGCCCATCAATTGTTTATTGTGGTATTGCTCACCACGGTAGTTTCTATTTTTAGCCAGGTCTATAAAGGTGTACTCACCGGTATAGAGCTTTTTATCTGGCCGAGGGTCATACAGTTGTTCAAGGCGGTTTTCAGTAAGGTCGTATCTATTGTCATTTTGTATCATGGAAGCAATAGCGTGGGTTTCACCTCGGTCATGCTGGCATTTGAAATCGTTGCTTGTTTACTCGTGATGTATAAGGCGCATCAACATGTCCATTTTAGAAAAAATAGCATGCCTTTCAGCCAGGTCAAGGAGATTTTTCTGTTCTCAGGCAATCTGTTTATAATGGCTATTGTCGCCCAAATTTATTGGCAGGTGGATAAACTCGTATTGGGTATATGCGTCGGTACTGTCACCGTAGCTATTTACAGTGCGGCTCTGAATATCGAGAATATCGTAAGAAACGTCTCGTCTTCCATAAAAGATGTTTTGATTCCGAGAGCTACGCGGATCGATCTGGATTCGCCCGATTCCTCGCAGCGTATTACGGATTTTATGGTGAAAAGCGGTAGAATCATATTTGTCGTGTACGGACTCTTGATATCCGGACTTACGGTTTTGGGTTATAAATTCATCTATTTGTGGCTTGGAGAGGATTATGTAAGTGCTGTGCCGATTCTCTTGATCTTAGGATATTCGACTTTCATCCCGACCGTTATCCTTCCTGGAGAAGAACTTTGCAAGACTTACAATAAGCACGGGCCTCTCGCATTCATGTATCTTTTTATATCCCTTGTGAATGTAATACTGACTTTTGTGTTGGTTAAACAAATGGGAATGTACGGTGCGGCGATTGCTACGGCTGTCGGTCTGTTCGTCGGGAATGTTTTCATGTCTCTGTTGTATTACAGAAAAGTTTTGTCGATCCGTATCGGGCGATTGTTTTTCGGGTTATTTCGTCGGTTATTCGTCGTTTTCCTGTCCACTACGGTGTTCGGATACTATTTGAATAAAGTGTTGGATTATCAGAACTGGCTTACTTTAATAGCCGAGGGTCTCGTTATGACGATATTTTACTCTGTGTTTTTAATGTTGTATGGGTTCAATTCCGAAGAGAAGACCTTGGCGATTCGATTGCTTGAGAAAATCAAAAGATGATATAATATGGTGAAAAATTCCGATAGCGTAATTCTCATTTCGAAGGATGTGCTCGGTAAATTCTATCTTCCGATTTACGGGAATACTTTTTGGAAAGGGAAAACTCCAAATATCGATGAACTCGCTTCAAAAGGGACTGTATTCAACAGACATTATACCGCGGCTCCTTCGTCGGCAATGTCCTATTTCAGTATGTGGACAGGTGTTTATTCTCATCAAACGAAACGAAAAGACTATTTACCGATCAAAGAGAAAGAAGGATTCGGATCTTTGTTCAATAAGGCATTTGAGCTAGGTTTTGACAATCACATTATCTGGGATGAGAACTGGATGATAACCGCCAAACTTTATTCCGAATGTTACGGAGACCATGTGACCTACAATTCGATAAAAGGCATTCGACAGCCTGTAGGTACGCACCAGCTTCATCCTCATGCATTGGAGTGTGATGAATATCTCGTCGATGAGACTGTTTCGAAGATAAAGCGGGAAATCGAATCGATATGTTCAAGCGAGAAGAAAGTTTTCATTTGGATGCATCTGCCACATGTTCTTCATGGTCGCAACACCTACGGCTCGGATATTGACGTTTTCGATCGGGTTGTCGGTATTGTACGAGAGTTCTTCAATGATGGAAATATCTTCATAACTGCCGATCATGGCAATATGAACGGGGCCCACGGAAAGGTGGGGTATGGATTTGATGTGTATGAAGAAGCGTCCTGCATACCGTTGATAACTCCGAGATTCGAAAATCTCGCGATTGTCGATTTCCCTACGACAACCTGCGATTTATTCAAGATAATCTTCGAACGGGCTGTTCCTCGTCGCGAAGTCGTTTACAGCGATTCCGCATATTATTGTCAGCTACATCGCAAACTAGCGATCATCAAAGGCGATTATAAATATATATTCAACAGAAAGGATCATTCCGAGGAGTTATACGATGTAGTCTACGACCCTGAGGAGAATGTCAATCTGATTTCCGATAAAATCTATGATGCCGACAGGCATCTTCCTTGTCCCTTGCAGGAAATGTATTTTTATCCCCGTTGGAAAGATATGCCAGCCATTCGTGAAGAGATGAGAAACCTTAAGAATGAAGTTTGGCGCGAAGGTACGTTTACGGATAAACTACATGCTTATTATCTTCATTTCGGAAAGTCTCTTTGGCGAGTAATCAGCGCATATCTCCACTCTCACGGTATTGATATGACAATCCATTCCCATAAAAAGAAATGAGAAGAGAGATCATCGTCTTATTCTTGTTGATCATTACAATTTTGACCTTTCTCATGCCACGCTCTTATTTTTCGGAGGGTATGGTATGGATATATATTGCGATGGGGGTGGTATGCGCACTGTCTTTTTTTTTCGTCAAGGAGTGCGACAACAATATCCGGATGATTTTCCTTCGCCCATCATTTCTGTTTGTTATCGCTTATTTGATTGTATTTTTTCAGCGGCCTGCGGACTATTTGTTGGGTTATGTGAGCGGATACATCAAAATCGGTGAAGTGCAATTTATGCTGACGAGCCTGAATTATGCGGTAGTCGGGTTATGTCTTTTCATAATAGGATATCTGATAGAATCGAAAAAATCGACATCTGGTAGAAATATCTGGTTCCATACGAATATCGTATCTCTAAACATTTATGCCGTTTTATCGTCTGTTCTCATTGTTTTGGTTCTCCTTCTCGTCCCGAAAGAGGTGCTGATGGGTGGTTATAGCAACGACATGCTGACCAATGCTTCGATTTACAACTATCTCGCATCGTGGAGCAATACCATCCTTATCGCGTATATCGTACAATTCACAATCAATGCTAAGCAGACTCGGAAATTGGAAGGATGTTCCGTTATCCGATATCTCCGGGGTGTGGGAATATGGCAGAATGCGAATGTAATCGTATATACGCTCATCATTTTGAATGTAGGAGATCGGGGACCTCTTGTCGTTATGGTATTTTCGTATTATCTTTCTTACATTATCGTATCCAATCGGAAGTTATCGAAAATACTTATCATGATAGCTTTCTGTCTAGGGATTGTTGTAACATCCATTTTGGGCAACACCAAGCAATATCGGGACAACAATACGATTATGGATCGGTTGACCTCGTTGTATGAAAATCAAGATAATCAGCCCAAGGAATCATTCCTGCCAGCAACGGAGCAGCTCTCCGGTTCATATTGCTGTCTGCCTATATCTCTCCAGATGGTGCCGGAACACGAAGATTTCAGCTATGGAGCTTCTACCTTTAGCGATTTGGTTTCAGGAATTCCTTTCGCCGGCAGGTTTTTTCATTTACCGGCAAGTACATCCTATCGCATATCCAGATATGCTATGGGCGAAGATTTTAGTTTCGGACTTGGAACGAATTGTCTCGCAGCGTTATACATGGATGGAGGATTGTTTTTCATTATATTGGGGATGTTTGTTTTCGGGATCGTATTGAGGAAATTCGAAGTGTGTATCTTTTCCGGAACAGCTTCGTCATTTTTCGTATTCTGCATGGCGTTCTATTTCCTGACACGTGTCGTGTATATTCCTCGAAGCTCCCTGCTTTCCCCGTTTAAATACGCTTTGTGGATGTACCTGATCATGTCTCTGATTTCTTACTTGTCCGCAAAGAGAAGACGATCCTTATGAAGAGATTCTTGTTTATCATAACCTCTCCTTCCGCAGGAGGAGCCGAAACTTATTTGATACGGTTCCTTGAATATGCGAAAGGGATCGAGACGACTGTTTTGTGTAAGAAATCTGTTCATGGAGAACTGGAGGAGAGATACAAGGCAGTGAGTCGTCTGGAGTTTATCGGACATTTGGGGCTTGTCGATCCTCTATCGTATATAAGGCTTGTTTCGTTCTTTCGTAGAAATAAATACGATGCAGTTTGCGATTTTACAGGGAATTTCTCCGGATGGGATTTGTTGTGTGCCGAAGTCGCGCATGTGCCCGTGCGCATCGCCTTTTACCGGGAGTCGCGGAATCAATTTAAACCTACACTTTTTAAGCGGTTGTATGCTAAGGTCATCACGCAAGTAACTCGTTATGCATCAACCAGAATACTTTCGAATTCGTTTGAGGCGCTGAATCATTTCCATCCTTATTGGAAAAAGGGAAAAGAAAAGTATGCGGTAATATATAATGGACTGGATATGTCCAAGTTGTCCGTCATGACCAGGACAGATGCGAGGAAATCGTTGTGTCTGCCGCAAGATGCTTTTGTTGTATGCCATTCCGGCCGGTATTCTGATGCAAAAAATCACAAAATGATTCTCCGATGCGCCAAGGAATTATGCGATAAATACCGGGATATTGTTTTCGTTCTTGCCGGTAGGGGAGTCCGCGAGGGGTTGGGGGATGTTGTCGAGAAGTACGGGCTGTCCGATCGATTCATCATGCTCGGATATAGAAACGATGTGCTTGATGTGCTGAAATGCGCGGATGTATTTTATTTTCCGTCGCTCAATGAAGGACAGCCGAACGCGCTTATCGAAGCGATGGCTACCGGGCTTCCTTTCGTCGCATCCGATATTCCGTCGATAAAGGAAATGGTTCCTGAGGATCGGATGGCCGATTTGATCGATCCCGATGATTTGCAGGCCAATGTTTCCGCCATTGCAAATCTATATGATAATAGGGATCGTCTCAGTAATTACGTCTGCGATCGATGGGTGCGGGAACACTTCGATGCGACACGGTTGTTCGATTTATTTTTATCCGAATTGATATGAAAATATTATTTGTTCATGACCATAGGTTTTATGAGCAGGCCGGAGTGTATTATTCGATGAAATTCTCTGAGACCATCTGGAAACCGTATGTGATGGGTGATAATATCGTTACTATGTTTGCCCGAAAATCGAAGACACCGTGTCCTCAGGTAGCTTCATGCAATAAGGTGAAGTTTAAACTTTCCAATAACTATTCGTCGCCATTCAGCGCCGTAACGAACTATCGTAAAATAAAAAAAGAGTTAGAGCCGTATGTCGATCAAAGCGATCGGGTGATCGTAAGAATGCCGAGCATTTTGGGTGTTATAGCCTCCGAGATAGCGATCGTGAAACGAAAAAAAATTATGGCGGAAGTGGTGGGCGACGCATACGATGCCTATAAATACTACGGCAGTTTCAGCGGGAAAGTTCTTGCTTCCGTATTCCGGTATCTCAATAAGCGGGCTATATCCCGATGCGATGCGGCTATTTATGTTACGCAGGATTATCTGCAAGACCGGTATCCTACGCGTGGGTTCAGATGCGCTTGTAGCGATGTACTTATAGAGGAAGTATCTCCGAGTGTTCTGAGTAATAGGCTCGAAAGAAACAATCGGCCAAAGCGAAAACTTATCTGTGGGGAGATCGGGAATGTATCCATGCCTTATAAGGGCTACGAGATAATGCTGAGAGCTATGCGGATTCTTCGGGAGCGGGGTATACGGATTGAATATCATATAGTGGGCGGAGGGAATCCGATTGATGTATTGAAAATTGCTGAAAAATGCGGAGTGGGCGATTCTGTTTTCTACGACGGGATGATAGACCACAGTCTCATATATGAGTTCTACGACTCACTCGATGTGTATGTACATCCTTCATTTACGGAAGGTTTGCCTCGGGTTGTCGTCGAGGCTATAAGCCGGGGGTGTCCGTGTGCCGTGTCGGATGCCGGCGGAACACCTGAGCTCATCGATAGCGAATTCATACACCGAATGGGAGACGCGAATAAACTGGCTGACGATCTCATGCGTTTTTATCGGGACAAAGAGATCATGAACCGAGTTTCGGTTGCGAATTTCGAAAGAGCGAAAGCGTATTATGCCTCAACGTTGGAAAGCAAACGTCTGGATTTTTATAGTAAGTTTTACACGTTATGAGCGGCAGAGAAGTGTTCGGGAAGCTAGGGAAAGCGATAAATCTGTTCGCCCGCATCGTATCGGTTCTGCCCCGACCGTTCAGAAGATGGTTGTTTCGGGTCAACAGGAATACGGGCGGAAATGTCGGCATATTTATCAGATACATATTGATCAGACATTTGGCCAGGCAATGCGGCGACAATGTTTGCATCCGACAGTATGTAATTCTCGAAAACATCGACAAAATATCGTTCGGGAATAATGTTTCCATTCATCCTTTCTGTTATTTGGACGGTAAAGGAACGATAGAGATCGGAAACGAAGTATCCATTGCGCATGGAAGTTCTGTTCTATCGATGAATCACACCTGGGCTTCGCGCGATATTCCCATCAAATATAATCCGGTAAGCCTGCGAAAGGTTGTGATTGCCGAAAGCGTTTGGATTGGATGCGGGTGCAGGATCTTAGCAGGAGTGCATATCGGTAAACGGTCTGTCATTGCCGCTGGAGCAGTTGTAACCAAGGATGTGGGATCCCATGAAATAGTCGGAGGTATACCTGCCCGACATATAAAGTCTATATAGAGGATGAGAATGAAAGAACTTAAGGCGCTTATCATGACCGACGCCTATCGCTATACCGGAAAAAGATCGCGGAAATCGGTTTTACGGTTATATTTCAAAACTCCCGGATTCAAGTATACATGCAAAATCAGATTCGCGAAATTCTGTAAGACAAATAGATATTGGAAGATATTGTTTCCCTTAGCCTATCTGTCATATAGACATTGTATGATAAAATACGGAATCGGCATTCCGTATATGACAACGATCGGCGAAGGATTCTATATCGGACATTTCGGAGGTATAATAGTCAATTCCAATGTAGTCATAGGAAAAAACGTGAATCTGTCTCACGGCGTTACGATAGGCAAGGGCGGCGGTGATGCCGGTTGCGGCAAGGGATGTCCAATCATAGGTGATTGTGTTTATATTGGTCCAAACTCGACGATCATCGGTAAAATCACTATCGGAGACAATGCGGCTATAGGCGCCAATGCTTTTGTCAATAAAGATGTTCCGGGCGGTTTTACCGTCGGTGGCGTACCCGCGAAAACGATTTCACAAAAAGGGTCGATCGGTTATATTCATAATAAAGTTTGATTACATGGGCTACGACAGTTTTTACAACAAATACGCGAAGCGATGGATCGGTTTCCTCCTTGCCGTCATTCTGATTCTGATTCTATGGCCGTTTTATTTGATCATAGCAGTTGCCGTCGCTATCGAGGACGGGCTTCCCGTTTTCTATCGGCCGCAGCGAGGCGGATATAAGAATAAGTCTTTCCGTATATTCAAATTCCGCTCTATGGTGAAAAATGCGGATAAAATAGGAGGCGGAACTACTGCGCTGAACGATCCGCGTATTACGAAAATGGGCAATTTCCTCAGAAAGACGAAGCTGGATGAAATACCCCAATTGTTCAATATCATTGCGGGTTCCATGAGTTTCATCGGTCCCCGTCCCGAATTGCTTCGTTACGTGAACCGGTATGAAGGGGAGGAAAAACTCATTTTGCAGGTTCGTCCGGGAATAACTGATTTCAGCAGTATCGAGTTTATTGATCTGGACGAGGTGGTCGGAAGCGCGAATGCCGATGAAATGTATGAAAAGCGTGTGCTGAAGAAAAAAAATCGGTTACGGATAAAATATGCCAGGGAAGTCTCCTTCGTCACTGATTGCCGACTTTTTCTGCGAACGGTCCGGGGCGTGATAAAGAAGGCCCTCACGTTTATTCTGTGTAAAAATCACAAGTAATTTTATGGAATATATCACGCTGAAAAATTCCTGTCTGAAGGTTTCCCGTCTTTGCATGGGAGGATGTCCTATGGGCGGATACGGATGGGGCGATGTACAGGAACGGGAACTTATTGATGCTATTTGCTGTGCTGTGGATAATGGGGTCAATTTTTTTGATACTGCCGATACATACGGTCTTGGACGATCGGAGGAAACCTTGGCTAAAGGTTTGGGTGCCAGGCGTAAGGATGTCGTTGTCGAATCGAAATTCGGGGTCCGTTTCTGTAATGGCGCTTCTACTTATGATAACAGCCCGGCTTACATTCAGGAATCTTTGGAAGGTACCCTGCGACGATTGAACACCGACTATGTGGATATCTATATTGTCCACTATCGCGACGGTAAGACACCTATGGAAGATGTAGTCGGGAAATTGGAAGATCTGCAACGAGTCGGAAAGATCAGGTATTTCGGACTATCCAACATTCACGAGGAAGGAATTGCGGAAATGCGGCCTTACCGGGGAAAGTTCGTATGCTGTCAGGACGAATACTCGTTGGCTTGCCGAAAGTTCGAAACGGACCTATTGAAGGTTCAGAGTGAAATCGATGTCACCCCGCTTACATGGGGAAGTCTCGGACAGGGCATTCTCACCGGAAAGTACGATCGCAATGCTTCGTTCGGACCGAATGATCGCAGGAGCCGGGATATCTATGTGAATTTTCATGGTGAAACGCTGATGAAGAATATGGATATCGTGGATGCGATGCGTCCCGTTGCACTCGCTCATGGAGTGTCGATAGCGGCCGTAGCCATTCGTTTCATAATGGATCGCTTAAAGGATTCCGCCGTACTAGTGGGCGCCAAACGGCCTGCACAGATCAAAGGCAATTTGGAATCCATAGGTTGGTCGCTTATGCAGGAAGAAATAGATTTATTAGACCGAATTTCAAAATAAAAAACCTGATTATGACAAAATCGAAATGGACCAGCGAGGAATTGGCTTGGAAGATTCGGCGTCACGGTGTGGAGATGACCCACCTTTCGGGCGGAAGTCATTTGGGGGCGATCTTGTCTGTTGCAGACATTGTGGCTGTGCTATACACCGATGTGCTCAATTATGACCCGCAGAATCCGAAATGGGAAGGGCGCGACCGTTTTATCCTGAGTAAGGGACACGCCGGAGCTTCCATTTATGCCGCATTGGCAGAAAGTGGATTTTTCGATATCGAAGAGCTGAAAACGCATTATCAGAATGGCAGTCGGTTATCTGGTCATGTGTCCCACCATCTGCCGGGTGTGGATTTCTCGACAGGTTCGCTCGGACACGGCCTTTCAGCCGCTGCGGGTATGGCATTCTCGTTCAAGAAAGACGGACGCAAGGAACGAGCTTTCGTTGTTCTTGGAGACGGAGAGTGTGATGAAGGATCAATATGGGAAGCTGTGCTTTTTGCAAACCATTTCCGTCTGAATAACCTTTGTGCGATCGTCGACCACAATCATATGCAAAGCCTCGATTTCAATGAGAATACATTGGAACTGGAGGATTTGGGAGAGAAATGGAATGCATTCGGATGGAATGTTATCAGGATTGATGGCAATGATCATGCGGCACTCAAAGCGGCCTTCGAAAAGGTTGATAAATACAGTAACGATGAGAGTCGTAGGCCGACGGTAATCATCGCCGATACCATAAAGGGATGTGGTATCTCTTTTATGGAAAACGATATTCTGTGGCATTATAGATTTCCTCACGACGGTTGGGAGTATGATTGCGCCGTTGCGGAATTGCACAAATCGAAACCGGAGGGGGTTGCGGATCCCTATACGCCGAATGGTATAGAGGATCCGACATTGCCTACGGAGATAGATGATGTTAATCACGACCATACCTTCTCCTGCACATGGAATACGACCTATCCGGAAAAAATGCGTAGAGTAGATGCCAAATCCGGCACTTCGGAAAAAGTTCATCCCGTTTAATCGAACCGAGCTATGCCAGGGAAAGAACTGCGTTTTATCACGATAGCATATGGCATAGCTGCTATATTGGTCGTGTTGGGACATTCTCATCCTCTACATCGGGATTATCCGACTTATATCAGCCGATTGATCAAGTTCATTTATACCTTTCACATGCCTTTATTCTTCTTTATTGCCGGCATGTTGATTCGTTACACGGATCATAACAGATCGGTACCTCGATGGTGGTGGGAAAAAGTAAAGAAACTTATGATCCCTTACATCGTACTTTCTGCGGTTGCCTGGCTCCCGAAGGTTTTGCTTGATAGTTTTTTGAGCGATAATATGGAATTGTCGGCAACTAACATCCTACGAATGATATTTATTCCGAGAAATGGTGTCTGGGGCCATTTCTGGTTCATTCCAACCTATCTTATACTGTCATTGATAGGAGCCTGTTGTTGTAAGTTGCCGAATAATAGGTATATCAATGCGGGAATGATCGGGGGGGGGATTTTATTGTTAGTTTTTCCGATAAATACGGATTGGATCGGTCTGAGAGATGTCTCGCTGAATTTATTGTACATTTTGGCAGGCGTGGTGACATCGCGCTATCTTATTTCGAACGAACTTAAGTATGGTAAACCATCCGTTGCCGCCCTGACTTTCATTGTTTCGTTGTGTATTTTCATTCTGTCGCAATATGTCGGCTCTAACGACAAAACAGTCTTGTATACGATCGTCGCTTTCAGTATGATCTTCTTCATCCTGGTTTGTTCGATTTTGCTGTCGAATAAAAAAAACAGAGGATTGAAATATGTGGGGGAACGGGCTTTTACTGTTTTCATTTATTCATGGCCTGTTCAGATAACGGTTGAAATGGTGTGTGTTATGGTTTTGAAACTCAATTGGGCCATCGTTTTTTTGGGGATGTTCATTGTCGGTCTTTTATTTCCGCTGTTGTTGTATGAATTTTATTTGAGATGCATTCCGCGACGAAGATTCCTGGATGCACTGATTGGTATTAATAAAAACTAATTGGAGTAGATAGCATGAGAGATACATTTGTAAGAACCTTAGTTGAAATCGCTAAAACAAATAAGAATATAGAACTCGTCACAGGCGATTTGGGTTTCGGAGTCCTGAAGCCATTCTGGGAGCAGTGTCCGGACCAGTTCACCAATGCCGGTATTGCAGAGCAGAACATGACTACAGTCGCTGCAGGGATGGCTTTGACCGGCAAGACGGTGTTTACATACAGTATTGGAAATTTCCCGACTTTGAGATGTTTGGAGCAAATACGCAATGACTGCGCCTACCATGAGGCTAACGTAAAAGTGGTTTGTATCGGCGGTGGATTCGTATATGGCTCTTTGGGTATGAGCCACCAGGCAACGGAGGATCTGGCTGCCCTTCGGGCACTTCCGGGAGTTGTAGTAATGGCTCCGGCGGACCTTGTGGAGGCTGAGGAGTGTACGAGGGCTCTTGCCGAATATAAGGGAACTGCCTATCTGAGATTGGGCCGAGGCGGCGAGAAACGCATCCATGAGAGGATAGAAGGCTTTAGGATCGGTAAAGCTGTAAAGGTCTGCGATGGTGAAAAGGTTGCTATTTTCTCTACGGGGGCTATCTTTGAAGAGGTGAAAACTGCTCGGGAAATTCTGACGGAAGCTGGTTACGTCCCAGCCGTTTATACCTTTCCTACGGTAAAGCCGATTGATAGAGAGGTCGTTGAACTGGTTTCTCGCAATTTTGATTTGGTGGTGACCTGTGAGGAGCACAATATTGTTGCTGGTTTCGGTTCGGCCGTGGCCGAGGTTATGGCTGAAATGAATGACCGGAAAGCGAGACTTCTTCGAATTGGATTGAATGATGAGTATTCGATTCGTGTTGGGAATCAGAAATATCTTAGAGCGCAGTATGGGATTGATGCCGTGAGTATTAAGGACAAGACGATCGAGGCCTTGAAGCGATGAAAGTTTTACTGATAGTTAATGAATATACGACTATTATCAACTTCAGAATGGAGTTAGTGAAGTCGATGGTTGATGCCGGACACACCGTTGCCGTCGCTTTGCCCGACCATGAACGAAACGAGGAGATTCGGGAAGCAGGATGTTGCATATATTCGTTGCCGATGGAACGAAAGAGCAAGAATCCGTTCAAAGATTTCAGGATTGTACATCGCATATATCGGATATTGAAGAATTATGCACCAGACATAGTCTTCACCTTTACCATTAAACCGAATGTTTATGGTGGTATGGCATGCGCGATGAAACGAGTTCCGTATGTTGCTACCATTACGGGGCTGGGATCTTCCATCCAGAATGACGGATTGATGCGTAGGATATCTCTGACAATGTATAGAATAGGGCTGAAAAAAGCACGGGAAGTATTTTTTCAAAATACGGACAACAGGGATTTTTTGCTGAAGCGTAAAGTATATACAGGTCCCTACGATATGATTCCGGGATCCGGCGTCAACCTGTCTAGATTTCACTTGATGGATTATCCAGCTGAGAATACGCTTAATTTTGTATTTGTCGCAAGAGTGATGAAGGAGAAAGGGATTGAGGAGTTTCTCGAAATGTGTATCTGCATCGGGCAAAAATACCCGCAGACCCGGTTCCACGTCTGCGGGCCGTGTGAGGAGTCGTACCGAACGCAGTTGAAAGAGTTGGAGGAAAGGGGGGCGATAATTTATCATGGCATGGTGAAGGATATGCCGCGGATATACGCCTTTGCACATTGTATTGTTCATCCGTCTTATCACGAGGGAATGGCTAACGTGTTGTTGGAGAGTGCGGCTTGCGGAAGAGCCGTCATTGCATCGAATATCGCCGGATGCAGGGAAGTGGTCGAAAGTGGAGTGAATGGTTTCCTGGCCACGGTGGGAAACAGCAAGTCGTTGATTAAACAGGTTGAAAAATTTATCGCTTTATCGCTCGAGGAACGTAAGCGCATGGGGATTGCAGGCAGAAAAAAGATGGAAAAGGAGTTCGATAGGCAAACGGTGGTGAAAACTTATTTGAAAACGATTGATGAACTATAGTCGTTCGGGGACCGATCGAAAACATAAAAACGATACGCATAGCGACTCTCTTAGTTGCTGAATCATTACCTTGTATAATATATCTCGCAAAGTCCTGTATTAACATATAGGACTTTTGTTTTTTAGATAGATGAATAATGAGCCGAAGAACTATCCATCCGCCCCTAAACTAGCTTGCTTAAAACCAAAAATCACAGAAATACTCCAAAATCCGTTCTCGGACGGCCTATGATCGTATGGTCCGGAGCGTTACCGGTTGAGCCATTGCCGGAAATCCTGTGCCCGGTCGGTGCTGACGAACGCCTCCTCTCCTTCGGCGAGGGGTGGATTGAGCACCACCTTGATCCGGCTGCCCGAGTAGCGGATCATCTCCCGGATCGAGTCGAATGCGATGATAAAGCGGCGGTTGATGCGAAAAAAGAGGTTCGGCGGCAGTTTTTCACCCACCTCGGTCAGCGTGCGGTCGACGATGTAGTCCTTTCCGTCGTGCGTCACGAGGTGAAGGTATTTGCCGTCGGCCATGAAGTAGGCGATCTCGGCCGTGGTGACCGATTTCATCCGGGCGCCCATGTGTACCAGGAAGCGTTCCTGATAAACCGGAGGCGCCAGTGCCGGGCCGTCAGGCTCCGCAGACGGGCTTCCCCCCCCCGATAGTAGTCCCAGCTTATCGATCGCGCGTTGCAAATCGTCGCGTCCGAAGGGTTTCAGCAGGTAGTCGATGCCCTTGTTCTCGAAGGCTTTCAGGGCGTAGGAGTCGTAGGCCGTGATGAAAATGACGGGTACGGTGATGTCTGTGCGTTCGAAGATGTCGAATCCGCTACCGTCTTCGAGGTGTATGTCCATGAAAATCAAGTCGTGACTGACGCCGGCGATGACTTTGGCAGCTTCCGCCACCGATGCGGCCGTAGCGACGACCTCGATTTGCGGCGCAACTTCCGCGAGCGTCGTGCGCAATTCGGCGACCGACAGCGGCTCGTCCTCTATGATAATGGCTTTCATGACGCGTAAAATTACAAAAAAAACAGTCCGGTGCAAAAACCGGACTGTTTTTTCATCGCGCCCCCACAGGGCCGCTGGATTCACCGTTGCTAATTGTTCAGCTCGGGATTGCTGTCGATGGCCGACTGCGGGAAGGGCAGCGTATAGCGCGAGTCGTTCTCGACCAGCGATACGGTCTGGTCTCCGTACTTGTGGACGATGGCCGGCCGGGTCGTGCGGCGCAGGTCCATCCAGCGGTGTCCCTCTCCGACCAGTTCGCGGGCACGCTCGTCGGCGATTTCCGCACGTAACTGCTCGGCGTTCATCGCTTCGACCTTCGTGCGCTCGGCGTCCATCGCTTCGGGCTTCAGCCGGTTGGCTTTCAGGGTGAGCAGGTACATCTTGGCGTTCTCCAGTTCCGCCGGGAGATACGAACCCGCTTCGGCGGCGATCAGGTACATCTCGGCAATGCGGATCGACACGCGGTCCGACGACGAACGGTCGGGAACATAGCCGACGGTGGAGGTGTTGTAATCGGTCACTTTTTTGAGGTACGCACGGCGATTGTCGTTCGCCTCGTCGAACAGTGCGAGCAGGTGTTCCGAGAGGAATCCGGCATTGCGCAGGTCGCCGGCTGCTCCGCTGAAAGGCCGCTCCCAGGCCATGATCATCTCTTTCGACGGGGCTTTCCACGGCAGGCTGTCGGCCTTCGGCGGATTGTTCAGGTCCACGAGTTCGTATTCGGGCAGCAGCGACGCCGACAGGTCGTATGCCTCCTGCCAGTCGCGCATGTAGAGCTTTACGCGCGCCTTGAAAGCCGTGAGCGCATGCTTCGAGAACCGGTAGTTGTAGTTCGTTTCCTGTTTTTCGACCTCCATCAGCCGTTCGGAAGCGGTGATGTCGTCGAGTATCTGTCCGTAGACGGCGGCGACGTTCGAGGGACGGTATTTCTGTTCGATGTCGATCTCCGGGGCCAGCGGCACGGTGCGGTCCGTGGCAGCCGTTTCCGGGTTGTAGGGCGCACCGTAGAGGTTCACCAGGTCGAAATACGAATAGGCACGCAGTGCGTAGGCTTCAGCCATGATCTGTTCGTTCGATTCCTCGGAATCCTTGTCGGCGTCCAGTATGTCGTCGATCACGGCCTGGGCCTGGAAAATGGCCCGGTAGTAGTCCCTGTAAGGATACTCTTTCATCTGGCGGCCGTAGTCCCAGCGGTAGTTGTAGGAGAGTGCCATGCCTACGCTGGCCTCCCAGATGGTCCCTTCGTAAAAATATCCGGCCTCGTCGGAGAGCAGTCCCGTGTAAGTTTTCGAGTCGAAATAGGGAAAGCGGAAATAGCCCTCGGTGAGCAGAGCCCGGAATTCGGATGTCTTATGGGGTATGACTTTGCCCACAGGCTCTATTTCGAGGTAATTGCAGGAGGCAAGACCCAGTGCGAGGAGTAGGATATATGCTGTTTTTTTCATAATTGCCAAGTGTTAGAAAGTGATGTTGAGGCCTACCGAGTAGGTGCGTGCTATCGGCTGTGCGTAGATGTTGCCATAGGTCTCGGGGTCGAAATAGCCGTCGTAATTGGTCGCGATTACAAACGGGTTGCGGGCCTCGAAATGAACGCGCAGCCCCGACATGTGGAGTTTGCGGGTGATTTTTTCCGGGAAGGCGTAGCCCAGGCGGATGCTGTTCACACGGAAGTAGTTCATCTTTTTCTGCCAGATGTCGAGGTTGTTGAAGAACGACGTCTCGCTGGGAGGATAGTTCGCCATGATCCACCTCATGACACGGTAGGGATCGGGATTCTCGGCCCATTCGCTCCATTCCGAACCGTCGGCCTGCATGTTGCCGACAATGGCGGGATACCGGCCCGAAGGGTTCGAGGGCGACCACACCTGCAGCATGTCGGTCGTGTAGTTCTGCCCCGGGTTGACTGCCGTGGGATTGTAGAAGGGCGAACGCATGACGTTCTGTCCGAAGACGAAATTACACGAAATCGCCAGATCGAAGTTGTGGAAATAGAACCGGTTGTTAAAGCCTCCCGTTACTGACGGGTTCATCGAACCCGAGTAGGTCAGCCGCGAGCGGACATCCTTCTGCGATATGTCCATTGCGGGCGAATACCAGGCGATGCCATAGGGGTCTTCGAGGCGGAAGTTCACGAACTCCTGGAGCGAGACCTTCTCTCCGTCCTTCCAGAACATCGGGATGCCGTACTCGTCGAGTCCGGCGGTTTTGATCGTGAACAGCGCACTCGACGAATATCCCTGCACCGAGGGGGTCCAACTGTCGTCGTCGATGCGGATTTTCTCCACCTTGTCGGTGTTGTGGGCGAGGTTGATCTGGGTCTCCCACCGGAAATTCTGCGTGCGGATATTCACGGTATTGAGGGTGAATTCGACGCCGCGGCTCGATATTTCGCCGTAGTTGCTCGACGTGGATGTGAATCCCGTTTCCGAGGGAATCGTGCGCGTGGTGATCAGGTTCTCGCTGCTCCGGCCGTAGAGTTCGAACGTGAAGCCGAGGCGATTTTCGAAAGCCGAGAAGTCGAGCGCCGTGTTCCACGAATAGGTCGTCTCCCAGCGCAGGTTCTGGTTGGGCGGCGAGGTTACGTCGATGCGGTCCTCGTTCACGTTGCCGATGGTCGTATTGGCCCACGTGCCGAGGATGTAAGGCGATGTCGTACGGTCGATATTGCCCTGAACGCCGTAAGAGGCCCTCAGGCGCAGGTTGTCGAGCCACCGGGCGTCGCGCAGGAACTTCTCGCGGTTGATGCTCCAGGCTCCCGAAACGGACCACATGGGGTTGAACTTGTACTTGGGGTCCACGCCGAAGAGGTTCGTACCGTCGTAACGCATCGAGCCGAAGAAGGTGTATCGGCTGTCGTAGGTGTACGATCCGGTGAAGAAGTAGGACAGGTAGCGGTTTTCGTAGAACGATTTGAGGTATTGCTGGTAGTTTTTGTCGTCGACGTATTTGCTCCCGTCGGGGAAATTCACCGGCTTGGAGGTCATGGTTTTATGGTCGTAACCGAAGCCTTTGGTGTGTATGGTCGTACTCGTTACGCCGCGCATCTCCAGACCGGCCATCAGGTCCAGCTCGTGCTTTCCGCCGTACGTGCCCGAATACTCGGCCTGTGCTTTCCAGTTGTACTGCGACAGGTCGCCGTTCCAATTCTGGATGATGCCGCCCTGGGGCAGGAACGACTCCCCGTCGTAACGCGATTTGTGGTTGTATTTGCGTGTGAAATAGGTGTTCTCCTGCGCCATCTTCTCGGTCATCGAATTGTCGACCTGCAAACCGAACTGCGTGTAGAGTTTAAGTCCTTTTACCGGCGTGTAATCGAGGTCGAAAATCGTTTTGATCGACCGGGTTTTGAGCGTGTACTCCGTGCGGGCGCGCTCTTCGAGGTAGTTGAAGTCCAGAATGGTCTCCTCGTTGCCGAGGTTGTAGGTCATGTCCGGGTCGTAGATGTAACTGCCGTCGGCGTTGTAGGCATTCAGGTAGGGGTTTACCGAACGCGTGTAACGCGAAGGGTTGGTGAATACGTCCGTATCGGAGAGGTACGAATCGTTCTTGTTCTGTCCCACGAACACCGAAGCGCCGAAACGCAGGTTCTTCAGCAGGTCGTAGTCGGTCTTCAGCGTGAGGTTCAGACGCTCGAAGCCCGTTCCGACGGTCGTTCCCTGCTCGTTGTAGTAACCGCCCGAGAAGTAGTAGCTGGCCTTGTTGCCGCCGCCCGAGAGGCTGATGCTGTACTGTTGGTTGAGGGCCACGCGGTAAATCTCCTTACCCCAGTCGGTTCCGTTCTTGCGCAGGGCGTTGATCTGCGCTTGTGTCTCGGGCGAGAGCGAAGAGAACGATCCGCCGTTGATGAGCAGGCCTCTTTCGCCCGCCTTGTCCAGGATGCGGGCCACGCCGCCCATGTTTTTCATGTAGTCCAGCGTGCCGTTCGCCGCCAGCCCCAGTTCCAGGTCTACCTTCTGCGAAGCGTTCATCAGGTTGAGTTTCTCCAGGTTGGGACGGTCCGTTACAAACAGCGATGCCGAAACGTTGACGCGCGTCGCCTGGTTGCGGGCTCCTTTCTTGGTGGTGATGATGATGACGCCGTTGGCCGCGCGCGCTCCGTAAATGGCCGTTGCCGCGGCGTCTTTCAGGATGGTGATGTCTTCGATGTCCGACGGGTTGAGGCCCGCGATCGACATGTTGTAGAGGTTGTCGATGTTCTCCTTCGACGACCAGTCCGACGGGATGTCGTTGCCTTCGAGGGGCATGCCGTCCAATACCCACAACGGGTCGGTGTTGCCGTTCAGCGTTACGGTGCTTCGGATTTTGATTTTGCTGGCCGCACCGGGACCGCCCGTGGTGGGGGTCGATACGAGACCGGCGATCGAACCCGAGAGCATCTCGTCGACGCTCGCCACGCCGTCGCGCGAGATGTCCGACATCTTGACGTTCGAGATCGACGAGGTCAGCTTGCGCTTTTCGATGCGCTGGTATCCGGTCACCACTACGGCATCCACCTTGTTTTCCGATGCCGAGAGATAGATCGTAAAGTTGCTCTTACCCGAAATATCGAGTGTCTGCGCCTCGTATCCGAGGTAGCTGACTACGACTTTCTTGACGCTCACGGGCAGTTTGAAGGCGAAACGCCCCTGCTCGTACGCGATGGTTCCCTGCGGGTTGTAGTCTTTGGCCTGGGTCTCCTCGGGCGCGATGAAGACAGTAGCGCCCACGAGCGGCGCTCCGTCGGCGCGGTCGAGCACCTGACCCGAAATCTGCCGGGTTTGCTGTGCGAGAGCGAACAGCGGACAGACCAGAACGAATAGCGTAAGGAATTTTTTCATATTACAAATATAGATGTGTTTGAGTTGTTTATCTATTAAATCGAAGTTGTTTTCTGTGTATTTGTTTGGAATTGTAACCTGCTTAAGTCTCCCCTTAGTTGCTTCAAAGCCGTCTTTCCGGATGGAAGACGGCTTTGAAGCTCTGAGGTTTATAACATTCGCAAGGCTTCTTTCAGCCTTAATTCCAAATCCCGGTAATGGTTGCGGGTCGCCTGGTCGCCGCTTTCGAAGCGGCCCCGGACAATTGTCAGCAACCTCCGCATTTCAGCCCGCTTGGCCGATGTCGTCTCGCTCACACGCTGCATCATGTCGTAGTTGCGCGCCGTCCGCAATTCCAGTTCCTCGGGTCTCGGCAGTGGTTCGAGGGCCAGTTCGGGAGCGTCCTGCATCAGCGAGCATGTGCATCCGCGCCCGTCGTGTGCGTGGTCGTGGAGCGTCGATCCCAATTTGGTGGTCTTCACCATCGTCAGGTTCGACGAGACGATCAGTGCGTCGACGTAGTTCTTCTGGCTCATCCGCTCGTAGAGCGAGAGCGTACGGCCGCCGGGACGGATGAAGACGGCGCGTGTGATGTCGTCCAGCATTTGCTCGGGCGTGTAGGTCTTCGCCCCGCGTCCCTGCCGTGCCTCGACTTCGTACATGCGTACCAGCCGCTGGTCGGCCAGCAGTTCGTAATAGGTCTTATACTGGAGTTCGCGCGCAAAATTGTAGGGCGCGTATTCCATCTGTCCCACGGGCGACATACGCTGCGCATAGGCCTTATCCCACGCTTTGGCGTTGAACAGCCATTCGGGAGTGATGAACACCTCGTCGATCAGGTATTTGACGCTCTTGCGCTGGTAGTCGGCCGGAACCGGTACATAGCGGTCGATGTCGTGGCCCGCAACGACATTGTTGAGGTAAAATCCGCCTACGTTGGTCTTCACGTGGTCGGCATAGGTCAGCCATTGGAAAACAATGGCCATCAGGAACCGGCCGCCTTCGTATTGCAGTTTGCCGTCCTCCGAGCTCCAGTCCGTCACATGGGGGATGATGCGCCGGAGGTTCTTTATACCGTACGTGCTGGCCTCGACGGCGTCGTTGCTCAGGTCTTCCGACTGCGAGCGGGGATCGATGCCCTCGCGCGACTGTTCGCCGTACCAGTATTCGGGATCGTTTTCGTGCTCGCGCAGCCAGGCGTTGAGCGTCGGCAGTTCCTCGTGCGGTTCCTTTACGTCGAGCCAGCGGTAACCCCAGTTGATGGCATGCTTGTCGTAGGTTCCGATCTTGGGCGTCAGTTGCGTGATTCCGTCCTCGGGCTGCGCCACGTAGTTGAAACGGGCGTAGTCCATGATCGAACTGGCCGTGCCGTTCGCCGCGGTGTAGGTCTTCGAGCGGAGCGAATCCACCGGCACGGCGTACGAAGCCCCGAAGTTGTGCTTCAGTCCGAGGCTGTGGCCCAGCTCGTGCGACGAGACGAAACGCACGGCGTTGCCCATCAGCTCCGTCGGCAGCGTGTTGCCGCGCGCCGCAGGGTCTACGGCGCCGGTCTGCAATCGGATCCAGGCCTGGAGGATGCTCATTACGTTGTGCCACCAGATAATGTCGGCTTCGATGATCTCGCCGCTGCGCGGGTCGATCACCGAGGGACCCATGGCGTTGGCCATCTCCGATGCGGCATAAGTCACCACCGAGTAGCGCACGTCGTCGATGTCGAACTCCTTGTCATTGGGATCGACCTCTTTGGCTACGATGGCATTCTTGAAGCCTGCGGCCTCGAAGGCCTCCTGCCACTCGACGATACCTTTCTTGATGTAGGGAACCCATACGGGCGGGGTCGCCGGGTCGATCCAGAGCACGATCGGTTTTTTAGGTTCCACCAATTCTCCCTGCTTGTAGCGTGCTACGTCTTCGGGTTTCGGCTCCAGCCGCCAGCGGTTGATGAACGCCCGCTCTTCGGCCTTCTGCTGTTTGTCGTTGAAATAGAGGTGTCCGATTTCGAAATATCCTACCCGGTCGTCCGAGAAACGGGGACGCATCGGCTCCTTGTCCAGCAGCACGAGGTTCGAGGTGATGTCCACGGTCAGGGGAATCGTGGTTCCCTCTTCGGTATGCGAGGTCGAGAGGAGCGACTTGACGATGATGTTTTCGGGGAATGACTTGACGGATTCGATCTTCGAAAGCTCCTTCTTGGGCGAGCCGGGCAGTCCGATCGCGCCGAAAACGTTGTTGAAACTCTTCTCGCTGCCGTCGAAGACCTTGTTTACCTTGATGACCACCGTCGTGGAGTCCGGGTTATAGGCCTCGATCGGAAACTGTTCGATCGCCGTTTCGCGGTAGTTGTCCTTCACCGAACGGGTGATGCGGTCGTCTTCGGGCGAGGTGATGCGCGGGTCGTAGGTCATGACCCATACCTTTTTATAAAGGGTGTCTTTGCGGAAACGCACGATCTTCTCGCCGTAACCCATCCCTTTGTTGACGCCTGCGTCGTTCAGGACGTAGGGGACGCCCGATATCTTGTTGACGATCAATATTTCACGTCCCATCAGCGAGTCGGGAATTTCGAACCAGAAATCCGTGCCTTTGCGATGTACGTCGAACATACCCTTATCGGTCACGGCGCCTTTCAGCAGTGCTTCGTAACCCTTCTTGTCCTTTTTGGTCGTGTCGGCTTTCTCGGCTGCGGCTTCGGTTTTCTTCGACTTGCGGCCCGGTTTGCCCTTCGCTTCGGCCGGCGAGGCCGTCAGCAGGAAGAGCGCCGCGAGTGCAAGGATCGTTCCGGTCAATCGTCTTTTATTCATCATTTATTATTGCAGTTTTTGTTGCGGATATACAAAATCCGCAGGATGCAATAATAGAATTTAATTTTTTTAAAGAAAAGTGATCGGGGGCGAATGCCCCGATTGGGGGAGTGAATGCCGCGATTAGGCGGATTATTTTTCGGGCGGCAACAGCGGTAACCGACAACTGAAGGTCCCTTCGCCGGCCGAAATCGTGATGTTTTCCTCGGTGTAGAACCGGTAGACCGAACGGATGCGCTCCAGCCCCACGCCCAGCGATTCCGCATTGCGGTCGTTACGCGGGGTGTAGTTGTTCTCGATCACGAGGCTTTCTCCTTCGGTGCGGATGCGGACATGCAGCGGATTGCTGCCCGTGATGCTGTTGTGCTTGACGGCATTTTCAACCAGCGTCTGGAGGCTCATCGAGGGAATCCGCCAGTTGCGCAGTGCGGGGTCGATGGCCGTGGTAAGTTCGATACGGTTGTCGAAACGGATTTTTTGCAGCGTGTAATACTGCCACGTGAAATCGATCTCTTCGGAGAGTGTCGAAAGTATCTGCTTGCGGCGTTCCAATACCCGGCGGTAGACGCGCGAAAGGGTGAGCGTGAACTCCCGGGCCTGGTCGGGGTTGCAGCGGATCAGCGCATAGAGCGAATTGAGCGAGTTGAACAGGAAGTGCGGATCGATCTGCTCCAATACCTGTTGCAGGTGTAACTGCTCGGACTCCCGTTCCGAAAGGCGGCGCAGGTCGTATTCGCGGCGCCAGCGACGCTGAGCCACGGCGAGCAGCACGGCGAAGAACAGCACCGAGATCACGGCTGTGAGAATCGTGTAGAAATGGAAATCGTCGACCTCCTGCTCGATGACCAGCCGCGGGATGCCGATGCCGGCCACCCAGCGGCGGCCGCTTATCTGAATGGGGTAGTAGATGCGTTCCTCGTCGACGCTGAGGTAGTCCGAAACCGCGTAGACGGAGACCCGCTTTCCGGTGGCTATAACCTCCCGGAATGCCGTCAGTCCGGTCGAATCGCTCGCCGGGAGGCCCAGTTTCAGGCTGTCGGGGTGGTAGACGATCACTCCTTCGGGATTGAACAGGGTGGCATAACTGCTGCTGGCCGGGCTCTGCGTCATGTAGGCATAGATCTCCGGCAACGGGAAATCGACGCCGCAAATGTGCTTGCGGCCCGACTGGTCCGTCACGCGGCAGGCCATGCTCCAGACCTGGACCTCCCCCGAGCCGCTGACGTGGCTGCGGATCGAGTCGCCGCCTGCCCCGGCGATGAGTTGCTGCCTGAAATCCGTGGCGGCCTCCGTGGTCCGGGGCTCATCGCTGCGTGGATAGCTGCGGATTGTACGGCTCCCCGGCTCCGTGAACCAGACGCATCCCGCTTTCGGATCGAGCTGCATCAGTGTCGCCGCGAGTACGCGTAACTCGGCCTCCGTCGGTGCGGTGTGCGCACGCATGAATTGCGCCGAGGCGTCCAACACCTCTTCCGAACGTTTGAATTCGACTTGCAGCAGCCTGCAATGGTATTCGCTGATCTGCATGACGATGCGGTCGCTCATCTGCACGGCCATGCCGTTGATGATGCGCCCGGTGACTACGATGCCTGCCACGAGCAGGAACAACAGAATCGTTCCCGTCACCAGAAGCCGCCCTTTGGGTGTGTGTCGCCGTCGTGCCATGCGGAACAAATGTAATGATTTTTTCGGCCCTGTTGCGAAAAACCCCGCGGAAATCTTCCTGCGGGGTTTTACTCAGTCGTTTTTGCGTATTTTCAGCCGTTCCCAGAGCCACTCCGGGATCAGTTTCCAGAAGAAGACCAGCACGGCGTAGCGGCGGTCGATGACCACGCGGCGGCGCGGATGCCGCAGGACGTGCATGATGCGCGCTGCGACTTTTTCCGTGTGCATCAGCATCGGGTAGTGTCCGTCTCCGGCCAGCAACGGTGTTGCGACGAATCCCGGACGGATGTCCGTAAACCGGATGCCGTATCCCTCCATGCGGGAGAGCTGCGCCAGCGCGTCGATATAGGTGTTCTGCATCCGTTTGGTCGCCGAATAGGCCGGGGCCGTTCCGAGCCCCTTTGTTCCGGCAATCGAACTGATGACGGCTATGCGCCCGCCTCCGTGTCCGCGGAAATAGCCGAAGGCTGCCGTGACCATCCGCACGAATCCTTCGCCGTTGGTGCGCAGGGTTGCGATTTCGATGTCGGGCCGTAACTCGGTATTGCGGCTGCCGATGCCCGACGCATGGAAATAGATGTCCATGCCGCCCAGGCGTTCGGTCAGCCGGGCGAGAAGCTCGGGAGCATCGTCGCGGGTGATGTCCATCGACTGGATTTCCACTTGTGCAGGCGCTTCGGCGCGGAGCGCTTCGAGGGCTTCCGTACGGCGCCCTGCCGCTCCGACCCGCCATCCTGCGCGGATCGATAGCCGTGCCACTTCGAGCCCGATGCCCGACGTGGCGCCTACGATGACGATTCGTTTCATAGCGCTTTGTTTTTCGGTTTTTGCCTACCTAAATATACAATATGTATGCGGGATATGCAAATTTTCGCCACGGATCCATAAAAAAGCGGAGCGCCGTTTCCGATGCTCCGTTTTACTGGCTTCACTTCTCTTTGCGCGGCTTTTCCCGCTCCGGCGGCGCGAGCAGCGCCTCCCGCTGTGTTGTTGCCAACCGGGCCGGAGTGATGCGCAATACATAGTGGCTGATATCGTTGTCTTTGCCCGAGGCATAAGCCTGTACGAACTCCCAGCCGAGGCTGCCCATGTAATTCACGGCATCCATGCCCGAACTGAAAAGCAGTTTGTTCCCAGCGGCATCCGTCAGGTAATTGTATTTCCACACCCCGGTCTTTTGTCCGAAATCGAACAGCACGCCGTTGCTGCGATGAGTCGGCAGATGCCCGGCGATAATCTCGCAGTAGTAATAGGGCGGCGTTGCCCGCACGGTATCCGCCGCGATCTCCTGCGCCGAACCGAATCCCGCGCATGCCAGGGCCGCGAAGAAAAAGAGCGCCTTTTTCATTGGCTTACTCCTTTTGCCCCAGTTCGCACTGCACGCATTCGATGCCTACGCGGCGCAGCAGGTTCAAACCCTCTTCCGAACGGTAATCGTCCGAATAGACCACCCGCTTGATGCCCGCCTGGATAATCAGTTTCGAACATTCGATGCAGGGCGCTGCCGTGATGTAGAGCGTCGAGCCGTTGCAGTTGTTGGCCGACTTGGCGACCTTCGTGATGGCATTGGCCTCGGCATGGAGCACATAGGGCTTTGTGCGGCCCTCTTCGTCCTCGCAGATATTCTCGAAGCCCGACGGAGTGCCGTTGTAACCGTCTGAAATAATCATCTGGTCCTTGACGATCAGCGCTCCTACCTTGCGGCGTACGCAGTATGAATTTTCAGCCCAGATGCTTGCCATGCGCAGGTAGCGCAGGTCCAACTGGTATTGTTTCTCCTCGTTGTAAGCCATATTCCGTATTCTTTATCCGCGAACACCCCTCAAAGGCGTGCCTTGTTACATGCCTTTGCCGTGGCAGTTCTTGTACTTCTTACCCGAGCCGCAGGGACACGGATCGTTGCGTCCGGCTTTTTTCTCGACGTGCATGGGCATCGGTTTCTGCTGCTCCTGCTGTCCGGCCTGCGCTGCGGCCTGCATGCGCGAGGCTTGCAACTTGTTGACATCGACCTTGGCGCGCTCCTGCTGCTGGCGCTGTACAGCCTCGGCATTCTGGTCGCGCACGGGGATGTAGGCCTTGTTCAGGATAGCCAGCACGTCGCGGTTGACCTTGATGATCATTTTCGAGAACAGTCCGAACGATTCGAACTTGTAGATCAGCAGCGGGTCTTTCTGCTCGTAGGTGGCGTTCTGCACGCTCTGGCGCAGGTCGTCCATCTCGCGCAGGTGCTCACGCCATGCGTCGTCGATGGTGGTGAACATCACCACTTTCGAGAATACCTTGTAGATTTCCGCCCCGTCCGTATTCTGGCATTTCAGCAGGTTGACCGGCACGTTGTAGCCCAGGTGTCCGTCGGTCAGCGGGAAGTAGATGTTCGAATCCAACTGATCCTTGCGGTCCTCGTAGATGCGTTCCATGACCGGACGCACCGTATCGGCTACGGCTTTCGCACGGCGTGCGTAAGCCTCCTTGAGCGCTTTGACGATCGCCTCGACCAGTTCGCCGGGCTTGGCATCCTTGTAGGTCGCCTCGTCGATCTCCGGCTCGACGGCCACGTCGCGGATCAGCTCCATGCGGAAGTCCTCGAATTCGATGCCGCGGTTTTCCTCGACGAAGTTCTCGGCGTAGTCGTACATGATGTTGTTCAGGTCGATCTCGATCCGCTCTCCGTAGAGTGCGTGGCGGCGGCGGGTGTAGATCACCTCGCGCTGCGAGTTCATCACGTCGTCGTATTCCAGCAGGCGCTTACGAATGCCGAAGTTGTTCTCCTCGACCTTCTTCTGGGCGCGCTCGATGGCCTTGGTCATCATGCCCGCCTGGATTACCTCGCCCTCTTTCAGGCCCATGCGGTCCATCATCGCGGCGATGCGGCCCGAACCGAACAGACGCATCAGGTCGTCTTCGAGCGATACGAAGAACTGCGACGATCCGGGGTCGCCCTGACGGCCGGCACGTCCGCGCAACTGGCGGTCGACGCGGCGGCTTTCATGGCGTTCGGTTCCGATGATCGCCAGACCTCCCGCGGCCTTCACCTCGGGCGTCAGTTTGATGTCGGTTCCTCGGCCGGCCATGTTGGTCGCGATGGTCACCTGCCCCGAGCGGCCGGCTTCGGCTACGACCTGCGCCTCCAGTGCATGCTGCTTGGCGTTCAGGACGTTGTGCTTGATGCCGCGGAGTTTGAGCATGCGGCTCAGCAACTCCGAAATCTCGACCGACGTTGTGCCGACCAGTACCGGACGGCCCGCCTCGACGAGCTTCACGATCTCTTCGATCACGGCGTTGTATTTCTCGCGCTTGGTTTTGTAGATCAAATCCTGGCGGTCGTCGCGAACCACCTTGCGGTTGGTCGGGATCACCACCACGTCGAGTTTATAGATGCTCCAGAACTCCGATGCCTCCGTTTCGGCCGTACCGGTCATACCGCCCAGCTTGTGGTACATACGGAAGTAGTTCTGCAGCGTAATCGTGGCGAAGGTCTGCGTTGCGGCCTCGACCTTCACGTGCTCCTTTGCCTCGATGGCCTGGTGCAGTCCGTCCGAATAGCGGCGTCCTTCGAGGATACGGCCGGTCTGCTCGTCGACGATTTTCACCTTGTTGTCCATCACCACATATTCGATGTCTTTCTCGAACATAGCGAAGGCTTTCAGCAACTGGATCACCGTGTGCACGCGCTCCGATTTGATCGAATAGTCGTTGATCACCTCGTCGCGCTTCTGCGCTTTCTCTTCGGCGGTCAGATTGCTTTTCTCCAGTTCGGCAACTTCGGCCCCGATGTCGGGCATCACGAAGAATCCGTCTTCGTTGAAGTATTTCGACAGCACCTCATGACCCTTGTCCGTCAGTTCCACCGAGTTGAGTTTCTCGTCGATGACGAAATACAACTCGTCGGTGATTTCGGGCATGCGGCGGTTGTTGTCCTGCATGTAGGTGTTTTCGGTCTTCTGCATCAGCGCCTTGACGCCCTGCTCCGAAAGGTACTTGATCAGCGGCTTGTATTTGGGCAGACCTTTGTGCGTCCGGTAGAGTTTCACGCCGCCCTCGTCGTTCTTGCCCTCCGAGATCAACTGACGCGCTTCGGCGAGCAGCCCCGTTACGAGGTTTTTCTGGAGGTTGTAGAGGTTCTCGATCGCCGGACGGTACTGCTCGAACATCTGGTCGTCGCCCTTGGGCACGGGACCCGAGATGATGAGCGGCGTACGGGCGTCGTCGATCAATACGGAGTCGACCTCATCGACGATGGCGAAATGGTGTTTACGCTGTACGAGGTCCTTGGGCGATGAAGCCATGTTGTCGCGCAGGTAGTCGAAGCCGTATTCGTTGTTGGTTCCGAATGTGATGTCGGCCATGTAAGCCTTGCGGCGTTCGTCGGAGTTGGGCTGCGTATCGTCGATACAAGCCACCGACAGGCCGTGGAACTGGTACATCGGACCCATCCACTCGGAGTCACGCTTGGCCAGGTAGTTGTTCACCGTCACCATGTGCACACCCTTCTTGGCCAGTGCGTTGAGGAATACGGGGAGCGTCGCCACGAGGGTTTTTCCTTCACCCGTCGCCATCTCGGCGATCTTGCCCTGGTGGAGCACCACGCCGCCGAACAGCTGCACGTCGTAGTGGACCATGTCCCACTTCATGTCGTTGCCGCCGGCCAGCCAGTGATTGGCATAGATGGCCTTGTCGCCCTCGATGGTGACGAAATCCTTTGTCGCCGCCAGGTCGCGGTCGAATGCGTTGGCAGTCACTACGACCGTTTCGTTCTGGGCGAAACGGCGTGCCGTGTCCTTCATGATGGCGAAAGCCTCGGGCAGTATCCGGTCGAGCACCTCTTCGATCTTCTCGTCGATGCGTTTGGTGGTCTCGTCGATCTCTTTCGAAATCTTCTCTTTCTCTTCGAGTTGCGTTTCGGGCTTTTCGAGCAGGGCCTTCAGCTCGACGATGTGGGCTTCATCTGCGGCGATGAAATCGGCGATCTGTTTTTTCAGGTCCTCGCTGCGGGCGCGTAATTCGTCGTTCGAGAGTTTCTCGATCGAGGGATAGATGGCCTTGATCTTCTCCAGGTAAGGCTCGATCTGTTTGCGGTCCTTGTCGGCTTTCGAGCCGAAGAGGGCTTTGATGATACTTGCAACTATATCCATAATGCGTTTGTTGTTATTCGGGTTCGGGTTGTAAATCCTACAAAGATACTTATTTTTTGCAATTTGTCAATCTTCCGCCGGGCTTTTTGCATGCTGATCCTGCGGTCGGGGAGCGGCCAGTTTCCCGATGTCCGATTTCCAGGAGATGAACTCCTTGTGTTCCGGGAACTTTTTAAAGTCTGCCGAGTTGGTGTAGATCACGTTGAGCGATGTTTCGCTGATGTGGGTGTCGAAGATTCCGAAGTCGATTTCTTCGTCCTGTATCAGCAGGATCGGCATCCCGGCCATCAGCCCCATGCCGATCTCGATTTCGTTCCACGGCGTGGGCAGCCAGCGGTCGTTCCACGTTTCGCATTCGTCGGTCGCGGGCCGGAAAGTCGCCTTTTCGATGTGAAGCTGTTTGAGGCCGAAGACGATCATGCCGTCGCACTGCTGGATCAATGTCCGGATATTGCCCAGTTGGCCGAATTTGCGGTATTCGCCCCGTTCGTAGAAATGGGCGTCATACCCTTCCTGCTGGAGGTAGTCGCGGAAGGAGCGTATCATGAGCGATTCTTCGATGCGGAGTTTCCCCGGCATGCTGAAGAAGATGCGGTGTTTTCCCGCCGCCGCATTTACCGAAACCGGTTCGGACAGGGTGTAGCGGCCCTCTGCGTCGAGATGCCCGGCGATCTGCTGCGGGAGATTCATGCAGCCCGAGAAACAGGCGTTTTCGAGTTTCACATCGCGCAGGACGATGTGGTTGAGGTCGGCCATCGCAAAATTCGCTTCGGAGAGGTCGCTGTACTTTATGCTCGCATGCTGCAGGTTGCTCTGGTAGAACACGGCTTTCCGGCCGTCGATCCGCTCGATCAGGGCGTTCGACAGGTCGGCTTTGAAGAGGTCCGCTTCGCGCATGTCTGTCGTAATCTGCTCCTTGAATCCGATGTAGGCGTCTTGCAGGTTGGTTTTCTGGAGGTCCGCTTTGGCCAGGTCGTGTCCGTAGGCGAGTCCGTCGGCCAGTGTTTTCTGGAAAATGCCCGTCGGAACTACCCGCAGCAGGGACGAGAGCACGTAGATCGCTTCGTTGCGGTAAAATCCTTTCTCCGCCGTGAAAAAACGCCGGATCAGGATCGCCGCGGCGAGCCTGCTGGTATCGCTTTCCGAGGAGAGCTGCCGGATCGCCGCGTCGAACTCCTCCTTGAGCATTCTGCGGCGGGAGGATTTGCTCTGAATATCGAAAAACTTGAGGGCGATCACGATTCCGGCGACCAGCAGCGAAATGGCGAGGAAGATTCCCTCGATGTGTTCCAGGATGTAGTTGATGGCGTTCATGGCAGGCGGTTATTTCAGGTTGTTCGGGTATTGTGCGATTCGCCGTCCGACAAAGCATTCCGCGCAGCGTTTCGCCGCGCAGTATTCGGTCGCCAACTGCAGCAGGGCCTGCGATTCGAAGGCGTTGCGCGGGCGTATCCCCGCCGCCTGCCACGCGCGCATGTAACGGTTGTCCTCGGCCGGCAGGCGTTCCAGCAGCGTGAGGGCGCTGTCGCGCAGCCGCTCGTTGCCGGTGTAGCTGCCGTAGGCGAATTGCAGGACCACGACGAGGTTGATTCCGATGATGTTGGCTTTGAACGCCCCGATGCGCTTGGGGCTTTCGTCACTCTCTGCACCGGGAATATGGTGCGTACGCCAGTAAGGCGATGCTTCGATCGAGAAAAGGCGGCGTATTTCCTCCTCCGTGCGGCAGGCCATGGCGCGTTCCATCACGAATTCGTCCTGCACGAAGAACTCCGCGGCCTGCGCCAGCCGCAGCACGGGATGGTTGGCCGGGCGAATCTCCGTGAGCGCCCACTCCGAGGCGTCCATCGGTTCGATGTCGTACTTTGCCGCGAGGTATTCGAAACTGCGCCTCAGGTCGAGCGTATAGGTGTCGTTGCGGTAGAGTTCCAGAAGTCCCGAAGCTCCGAAGAGCATCGCTTCGACGGCGTGCGGCGCCAGTCGTTCGCGCAGTACGATTTTGTAGGGGACCTTCCGTGCCAGTCGCAGGTAGGCCTCCTGGTTCTGCCGGTCGCCCAGTGTGCGGAAATAGAGCAGGTAAAAGGTCTGGTTCCAGTTCTCGGAGGCTTCGCTGCGGAGCGCTTCGACCGTGTGCATTTTCCGCTGCAGGCGGTCGAAGATCAGTGCCGTGCCGATTTCGGTGCGTTGCAGTTCGTCGAGCGCGGCCAGGTATCCGCCGCAGGCGTAAGCCCCGGCCCCGGCCTTGAGCCGTTCGATCGTCCGTGCCTCCGCATCCGCCATGTCAGAACAGGTTGAGTTCCAGCAGCGCCTCTTCGGACATCATGCTCTTGTCCCACACGGGGTCGAACGTGAGGATGACGTTCACCGATTTCACGCCTTTGACCTTTCCGACCTGAATGTTCACGTCTTCGACGAGCATGTCGGCCATCGGGCAGTTGGGGGCAGTGAGCGTCATGCGGATGGTGGCCACGCCGTCGGGCGTGTAGTCGATTTCGTAGATCAGCCCCAGGTCGTAGATGTTGACCGGGATTTCCGGATCGTATATGTTCTTGAGGGTCGCGACGATGTCTTTTTCGACCTGCAATATCTCTTCGGGTGTCATGTCTTACTTGTTTTTGCTTGCGAATGCCAGGGCGTAGAGCCGCATCTGCTTGACCATCGCCACCAGTCCGTTGGCCCGCGTGGGCGAGAGGTTGGCCGCGAGGCCGATGGCGTCGATGAAGTAGAGTTCCGTGTCGAGAATCTCCTGCGGCGTGCGCCCGTTCAGTACGCGAATCAATAACGCGATAATGCCTTTGGTTATTATGGCGTCGCTGTCGGCGGCGTAATAGACCCGGCCGTCCTCCAGTCTGGCGTCGACCCAGACGCGCGACTGGCAGCCCTGGATCAGGTATTGCTCCGTGCGGTGCTCCGCCGCGATGGCCGGGAGCGTCTCGCTCAGGCCGATCAGGTAGTCGTATTTGTCGAGCCAGTCGTCGAATACGGAAAACTCTTCGATGATCTCCTCTTGTATGCTATCCATGGTATAACGTTTTTTATGGTCGTTTCTCTTCCGTGCGTCGTTGTCGCCGCCCGTGGCGTTGTTTGCAAGTCTGACCCCACCCCAAACCCCTCTCGAGGGAGGGGCTTATCGCATGCGACCGGGTTTCGGTCGAAATTACCCCTCGTTCATTCTGCAATTTCCTCTAAAACTCCGCCCTCCGAAGCCGCCGGTTCGCGCACGCCGGCAAGGCGTGCCAGCGTCGGGGCCACTGCCGTCATGTCCACGCGGCGTTTCACCCGCTGCGGACCTGCGCCTTTGCCGTAGAATACCAGCGGCACTTCGGTGTCGTAACCGTACATCGATCCCGACATCGACCAGCAGCGCTCCTGCTCCTCGATCCAGCCCGGCATGAGGTTCAGGATCACGTCGCCCGAACGGCGGGGATAGAAGCTGTTCTGCATCCGCCGCGCATAGCCGCTGCCGAAATAACTCGTCCGCATGGCTGTTGCGGCCAGCGCATGGGAAATGCCGCTGAACTGCATGGCGAAGATGGCCACTTCGTTCTGCACTTCGGCGAGGTTGAGGCCCCGCTCGTAGATCAGGTTGTGGTTGAGCCACACGCATTTGTCGCTGTATCCCACCACCCAGTCGCCCATTCCGTAACGGACGTTGAGGAATCCGTTGACGATAACCTCGAACTGCCGCGGGTTGAAGCGGTCGGCCTCGGCGGCCCCGGCGTCGAACGAGGGGCTGGTTCCGTGGTCGGAGGTGAGCACCACCATCGCGTTCCCGTCCTTGACCTGTGCGAATACGAAGGTCAGAAAGTCGGCCAGGTCGCGGTCCAGCCGGTAATACATGTCCTCGACTTCGACCGACTCGGGTCCGTAAGCTTCGCTGATGCGGCGCGGCGTGTCGAGGCAGATGTTCAGCAGGTCGGGGATTTTGTCGTCTCCGAGTTTATATTGGGCGATGGCTTGTTTGGCCAGTCCCAGCACCGCCGTGTTGCCTGCCGGGGTGTAGAGCAGGCGTTCGAAGTCGCTCCGCATTTTGAGGCGTCCCGCGCCGTTCCGGTCCTGCTCCTTTTTGTTCTTTCCGGCCAGTGCGATGTCGTAATTGCGGGTATTGAGGTAGCGCCCCCGCTCTAAGAGCGTGCGCCACTCGTTGGCGATGTACGAAAGGTTGTAGCGTTCGCGGTTGCTGCGGGCGATCCATTCGGGAACCTCTGCGGCGTAGTAGGGCGAAGTCACCCAGTCGCAGCGCGCGGAATCGAGCCAGAACACCTCTCCGCAGTGCCCGGCCATCACCACCGCCGAGACGGCTTCCGGGGCGATCGTGACCGAACGGCTGCCCGGGGCGTGCTGCAACAGCGTTTCCGAGAGCGTCGGGGCGATCAGGTGGTAGGCGCCGGGGCCTTTGCGGCCTGCGGTCAGTTCGACGACCTTGTTGGTGGTGTAGTCGACCCAGCGCGAACCGATCACGCCGTGCGTCGAGGGCATGGCCCCCGTGGTGAGCGTGGCCAGAGAGACAGGCGTGGTGGTTTGCAGGTAGTCGTAGCGGCTGTCGGCGTAGACCGTGCCGCCCTCCGTGAGGCGTCGGAAACCGCCTTCGCCGAAGTTTTCGGCGTAGCGGTCGAGGTCTTCGCCGCGCATTGAGCCGACGACGATCTGGACGATCAGCCGGGGCTGCGCCGCGGCACTCTGGAGTGCCGCCAGGGCGGCTATGGCATATACGAATAGTTTTTTTGTCATTGTGCGATGAATTGGCCGCAAATTTACGAATTTATTTCGAGACATCGGCGGAAATACGCCGTTTCCGCCCGAAAATCGATGTCGGAAAGTGCGGCGATCCGTTCCAGCTGGCGGCGGCAGAAGGCGCGGTGGGCTTCGCCCTGCGGATTGCGGGGACGGTGGGCGGCCGCCGCAACGATCGCCTCGACCTCCGGAAGCAGCCGCAGGGCTTCGTCCGTCAGGGCTGCCGGAGCGAATTTCTCCCAGATGTAGGCAATGGCCTGCGGCGCGGGGTGTACCAGGTCGTCGGTATAAAAACGATAGTCGCGCAAGTCGTCGGTAAGTATTTCGAATGCAGGGAAATAGACGACGCACTTAAACCTTTCGGTCAACTGCTCGGCGGCCAGCCGCAGCGTCGCTTTGCTTGCGGCGTTGCCGGATAATCCGTCGCCGATATGCCGTACAGGGCTGACAGTCAGGATGATCTGTTTCCCGTTGAGCGGCCCTTCGATCAGCCCTGCAAATGTTTCCACGATTTCATCTACCGAAAGCCGTCTTCTGGTAAATTCCGCGGCGGGCCGGCGGTGGCAGTTGGCAACTACCTCTCCCGCGTGCTCGTAGACCCATGCCGTGCCGAAGGTGAGGATCACGCGGTCGGCCGCGCGGAGCGCTTCGGCTCCGGCCTGTCGCGCGGCGTTCATCTTTTGCAGTGCCTCGTCGGCTGTCGGGGCCGAGAAATCGCCATGGAATCCGAAATGATGCCACAAACCCTCCCCGAATCCCAGTTCGCTGTGTACCACGGGTGCGGGGGCAGCGTAACTATGGATCGTCGCAGCGATCGAAAGCGGGTTGAACAGGATGCCCGAAGGGTTTTTCACGACCCGGAATTTGGCTCCCGTGAGCTTTTCGGCGATGTGTGCCGCGAAGCACGAACCGAGCGTCAGTGTCCGGTTTTCATAGCCGATTTTCACCCCGAGGGGCGCCATTTCGATTTCAGTGCGGAATTTCATACGACAAAAATAGAAAATTCTTATCTTTGTTCCATGATCTTGCGAGCAAACTGCAAAATAAATCTGGGCCTCGACATTCTGCGCCGCCGCGCGGACGGTTTTCATGATTTGGAAACGGTCATGTTCCCCGTCACGGGCCTCTACGACGAGGTGGAGGTGGTGCGCACCGGCGCGTCCGGGAGTGTGTGCGGGGCGACCGGTGCACCCGGCGCTGCATTCCGGGCCGAAGGGTTGGCTGTAGACTGCGCCCCCGAAGAAAACATCTGCCTCAAGGCGTTCCGGCTGATGCAGCGGCATTACGGCGTGGACGGCGTGTCGATCCGCCTCGACAAGCGCGTGCCGTTCGGCGCGGGGCTGGGCGGCGGTTCGGCTGACGGTACGGCTGTGCTGATAGCTGTCAACGAGTTGTTTGCGCTCGGATTGTCCGAGTCCGAGCTGATCGCCCGTGCCGCCGAACTGGGCAGCGATACGGCTTTCTTCGTGCGCAATACGCCGCAGTTATGTAAAGGAAGAGGTGAAGTGATGGAACCTTTCGCGCTGGACCTGAGTGGAATGACGCTGGTTATTATCAAACCCGACGAGGGGGTTTCGACGCGTGAAGCCTATGCCGGGGTGCAGCCCCGGATTCCGGAAACGCCGCTCGCGGAACGTCTCAGGCGGCCTGTAGCCGAGTGGCAGGGGGCGGTTACCAACGATTTCGAAGGGCATATTCTCGCCGCGCATCCGGCTATTCGCGCCGCAAAGGAGTGCCTGCTGGCCCGGGGGGCTGTTTATGCCTCGATGTCGGGCAGCGGTTCGGCGGTCTTCGGACTTTTTGACGGCGGTCGGAACCCGAAAAACAAAAGATTGGAAAACCTTTCGCCTTTTGTGTTCGAACTGTAATCTTCTGCCGGGGCCGGGAGTTCTCCCGGAGCGGCCTGAATCCATACTTATCTTGCCGGGAGCGAATCCGTCGGGGACTGCACGGTCTGCGTCTCGTCATCCGTATCGCTGAGGGCTTCGACGATTCCCTGGATGGTGTCGCGGAGGAGATTCTGCGTCTCGCCTTCCTGTTGCCCGGCGTGCAAACTGCGGTTGAAGGTGAATGTTTCGCGGCACTTCTCGGGTGAAATCAGGTAAAAGCCTCCGACGGCTGCCGAGCAGAGGACCAATGTTGCAACGAAAATGTAAACGTATTGCAGCAGGTTGGCGAGCAGCGTGCGCAACAGGGCCGATCGTTTCTTTTTCAGCCCGAAGATTTTCAGGAAAACGAATGTCGTATAGAGGAACAGCGGCAGTGTCAGCATGTAGAAACTGCTGTACCATGGAATCAGCAGTTCGGCCGGGAGCGCCGCGATCATCAGCGTGATTTCGAAGATCGAGAGAAAAATGCCGATGTATAGGTACTCGACATAACGTAGATCGGTTTTTCGCCGGAAAACCGTCTTCATAGCCAGTGCAAAAAACGGCAGCACCAACAGCAGGTAGCCCGCCGGGTGGAGCGAGGCGTAGTCGATGTAGATGCTTACGAGCCACTGGAACAGGGGCTGGTCATCGGCGGCAATCGGCGTGTGATCCTTGCCCACGAGCAGGAAGACCACGGCGTAGAAGGTCGACAGCAACAGCAGGATAGCAACCGGGTTGAAGTATTTGCGGCGGCAGCCCGCGATGAATTCGGGAATGACCCGGTGGGGGCGGAACAGAATCGAGAGCCATGTCATCACGGCTCCCTTGCGCATGTTCATGCCCCGCAGCCCGTAGGCCTCGTCGCCGATGAAGGTCGAGGTGACGCTCTCCACGAGTGCCGCCCAGCCCAGGCGCCGTGTCGAAGTCCGCTGTCCGCAGGCCGGGCAGTAGTTGTTGTCGACAATGTGACCGCAGTTGCGGCAAAGCTGGTGTTTGGACATTCGGGGAGGTTCTTCGGACGGAGCGGGCCTTATTTGCAGCCCGCTACGGGCATCTTGGCGAGGCGCGCTTCGTGGCGTCCGCCTTCGAACTCGGCGGCAAAGTAGGCGTCGAGCATCTTGACGGCTTCGTCGTTGGTGACGAAACGCGCCGGGAAGACGATGATGTTGGCGTTGTTGTGACGGCGGATCAGCGAAGCGATTTCGGGCTCCCAGCTCAGCCCGGCACGGATGCCCTGGTGCTTGTTGAGCGTCATGGCCATCCCTTCGCCCGAACCGCAGAGTGCAATACCCTGTTCCAGTTCGCCGCTTTCGATCGCCGCGGCCAGCGGGTGCGCGTAGTCGGCGTAATCGACGCTCTCGGGCGAGTTGGTCCCGAAATCGAGCACCTCGTAACCCATGGCGCTGAGATAACCTACCAGGAATTCTTTCATTTCGTAGCCGGCGTGGTCGCTGGCGATGCCTATTTTTTTCATCGTATTTCGGTTTATTTGTGTTCTCTATAAAAAGCCGGACTATTGTCAAACCGGGTCGTATCCCGTTCGGGACGGCCTTCCGGTTCGTAAAAGTGCCGTTGTGACATCAAAGATAGGTAAAAATCCCGTTTTGCCGTGCGGTGGGGCCCTGAATTTATGCTATTTTTGTGCCGTGAAAATTTTCCTCGCCATATTGGGGTGCGTTGCGCTCGTGCTGGGTATCGTCGGCATCTTCGTCCCGCTGCTGCCCACGACGCCGTTTTTGTTGCTGGCGGCGGCCCTCTGGGTCCGCTCGTCGCCGCGGCTTTACGAATGGCTGATCACGCACCGTTACTTCGGCGAATACATCCGCAATTTCCGCGAAAACCGCGCCATACCCATGCGCGCCAAAATCATTTCCATCGCCCTGATGTGGGGCACGATGCTTTACTGCGTCTGCGCGCTGCTCACGCAGTGGTGGTGGGCCCAGATCGCGCTGCTGGCGGTGGCCGTCGGCGTCACGTGGCATATCCTCTCGTTCGCTACGCTCCGCAAATAACCTTCGCCGGCAGCGAAAACATTAGGAGGTTCGTGCCTTGTGTCGGCGACGAAAAAACGGAATTTTATTTTTCGGGCAGTCCTTCTGAATCTTTTTTCTCGCTCGAAATCAACTCCTTCAGGTTGTATTTTACGGTCCACGAGTCGTTGTCGATCAGGTGCTCCTGCGCCTTGTCGTATTCGGCGACGGGCTGGATGCGTACGTGCGCTTCGTAACCGGGTTTGAAGTCGAAGCCTTCGATCTCCCAGGGAAACGCCTGCCAGCGGGGTTCGGGGTAGCGCGTGTCCTTGAACCAGTAGGCAGCCATATGGTTGTCGGCACGCTCGGAGGCGATGACGATTTCGAGTTCCGGGCTGAATGTCTTCGGATCGACGGACGGTTCGGCGGGTATGCGCGAAAGTTGCCGGATCATGGTATACCGTAACGAAGAACCGTCGGCGGGAGGGTTGGGGACATGGTCGATGCGGATGAGCATGTCGGTTTGGTATCCCTTTTCGAAGGCGAATCCCTCGATCGGGCCCGGGGCGATTTCCCAGTCGGCATCCGACCCTTTTTTTACGATATAGGCCGGGACATAACCAAAACCCATGAAGACACCCGTAACGCCTTTTTCAGGGGCGACGGTCCAGGTTTCGGTGTACGACTTGTCGTCGTCGCAGCCGCCGAAGACGAGCGGCAGCAGCAAAAGCAGGGCGAAGTATTTTTTCATAGAGGTCGGAAGTTTCCCTAAAAACGGGGCCAATGCCCTGATACTGCACGGACTGGCACAAAAAAAACGGACCGGAGTCCGTTTTTCGGGTTATGCCAGGTAACGTTCTGCAACGCTGATCAGGAAGCCGAACAGCAGTGCGTTAAACAGCACGACCGGAATTGCCTTGCGCTCTTTGCCGGAGAAGGTGAACAGCACGGGGATCATCAGCATCAGTGTGACGCCCATGCCGTCGGCCCACCAGGGGAGGTAGGGCAGGTCGCTGTAAAAGACGATCACTGCGGCAAAGAAGAAGATGAAGAACGCCGAGAAACACGAGCGGGCCGGAAGCCTCTGGAAAATCATGGGGATGACATCCAGCGCTCCGACGACGGCGCCTACGGCGAGCGAAAGGGTGAAATGGTCCATCGCTATTTCGCTGCGCGTTTGCGGTCGTTTTCGTCGAGCAGGATCTTACGAAGGCGCATGGCGTTGGGAGTAACCTCCACGTATTCGTCGCCTTGGATGTATTCGAGGGCCTCTTCGAGCGAGAAGACCTTCGGCGGAGCGATCGACGTTTTGTCGTCCGAACCCGAAGCGCGCATGTTGGTCAACTGCTTGGCTTTGGTGACGTTCACCGTGATGTCGTTCTGGCGTGTGTGCTCGCCGATGACCTGACCGGCGTAAACCTGCTCCATCGGGCTGATGAAGAAGCGGCCGCGGTCCTGCAGTTTGTCGATCGAGTAGGCGAAGGCCGTGCCGGTCTCGCCCGAGATGATCGAGCCGTTGGTGCGCATCTCGATTTCGCCGACCCACGGTTCGAAACCTTTCAGGCGGTGGGTCATGATCGCTTCGCCGGCCGTGGCGGTCAGCATGTTCGAGCGAAGACCGATAATACCGCGCGAGGGAATGTCGAATTCCAGGCGCGTGCGCTCGCCGTCGGAAGCCATGTTCGTCAGCGTGCCCTTGCGGCGCGTCGTAAGGTCGATCACCGTGCCTGCATATTCTTCGGGGCAGTCGACGGTCATCTCCTCGATCGGCTCGCATTTTTTGCCGTCGATCTCTTTGATGATGACGTGGGGCTGGCCCACCTGGAGTTCGTAACCTTCGCGGCGCATGGTCTCGATGAGCACCGACAGGTGCAGCACGCCGCGCCCGAAGACGTTGAACGAATCGGCCGAAGGGCCGGGCGTCACGCGCAGGGCGAGGTTTTTCTCCAGCTCGCGGTCGAGGCGCTCCTTGATGTGGCGCGAGGTGACGTATTTGCCGTCCTTGCCGAAGAAGGGCGAGTTATTGATCGTAAAGAGCATCGACATCGTGGGTTCGTCGATGGCGATAGGAGGCAGCGGTTCGGGATTCTCGTAGTCGCAGATCGTGTCGCCGATCTCGAAGCCTTCGATGCCCGTGATGGCGCAGATTTCGCCGCAGGGGACCTCTTCGACCTTCTTCTTGCCGAGGCCCTCGAAGACCATCAGTTCCTTGATGCGGGTTTTCTGCATCGTCACGCCGTCGCGCTTGGCGAGGGTGACCATTTGGCCCGCCTTGAGCGAACCGCGTGTAACCTTACCCACGGCGATACGGCCCGTGTAGGCCGAATATTCGAGCGACGTGACGAGCATCTGGGGCGTACCCTCGACGATCGTCGGTTCGGGAATCTCGTCGACGATGGCGTCGAGCAGCGGGACGATCGAATCGGTCGGTTCGTTCCATTTGTGCGACATCCAGCCTTGCTTGGCCGAGCCGTAGATGGTCTTGTAGTCGAGCTGTTCCTCGGTGGCGTCGAGCGAGAACATCAGGTCGAAAACCTGCTCGTTGACGATTTCGGGGCGGCAGTTGGGTTTGTCGACTTTGTTGACGACCACGATGGGCTTTTTGCCCAGCGCGAGGGCTTTTTGCAGCACGAAACGCGTCTGGGGCATCGTGCCCTCGAAGGCGTCGACGAGCAGCAGCACACCGTCGCACATGTTCAGCACGCGCTCGACCTCGCCGCCGAAGTCGGCGTGGCCCGGGGTGTCGATAATGTTGATCTTATAGTCCTTGTAGATGACCGAAACGTTTTTCGAAAGGATCGTGATGCCGCGTTCGCGTTCCAGGTCGTTGTTGTCCAGTATGAGTTCGCCGGTCGGTTTGGCGTTGTCGCGGAGAATGTGTCCCGCCAGAATCAGTTTGTCGACGAGTGTCGTCTTGCCGTGGTCGACGTGGGCAATAATCGCAATATTGCGCAGTTTTTGCATAAAAGTATATTTTGTGGTGCAAAGGTAACAAATTCTCGGGAAATTATACTAATTTTGCTTGTTTCTTAAAAAAGTTAAATAATGAAACCTGCCTTCAACGTTCGCCAGCAGAGCGAAATTTTTATCGGACCGACAGCGGATATTCTCTCCGGAGTACTTCCCGAGGGGCGTGTGGTGGTCGTTTCCGACTCCACGATCGACAGGTTGTATCATCCTGTACTGGCCAACTACGACACCGTGCTGATCGGCCTGGGCGAGAGCATCAAAACGATGCAGACCGTCGAGACGATCTACCGCCGTTTCATCGAACTGGGTGTCGACCGTTCGACGTTCGTGTTGGCGGTCGGGGGCGGTATCGTCACCGACGTGGCGGGATTCGCTGCGTCGACCTATATGCGCGGTCTGAAATTCGGATTCATATCGACGACGCTGCTGGGGCAGGTCGACGCTTCGGTGGGCGGCAAGAACGGCGTGAACGTCGACGGATACAAGAATATGGCCGGGACTTTTACGCAGCCGCAGTTTGTCATCTGCGACCCGGAATTGCTGCGCTCGCTTCCCGACAGGGAGTTTCGGGCCGGACTGGCCGAAGTAGTCAAGGCGGCGATTATCGCCGACGCCGACCTGTTCGGACGTATCGAGCAGACGACCTTCGAGGCGCTGCGCACGGATACCGATCTGTTGTCGGACGCCGTTTCGGCTGCGATCCGCGTCAAGGCCGACATCGTCGAGCGCGACGAGCGTGAGTCGGGGGACCGCCGCAAACTCAACCTCGGGCATACGCTGGCGCATGCCATCGAGAAGTGTTCGAACCGCATGAACCACGGCGAAGCGGTGGCGGTAGGTACGGTGCTGATCGCCGGGGCCGCCGTGAAGCTGGGCGTACTGACGCCGACCGACCGTGACCGAATCGTGAATCTCTTGACGAATCTGGGCTTCGATCTGACGCCGCCCGTGGAGGTGAGACGCCTTTTAAAAGAGGTCGGCAAGGACAAGAAGAACGAGGACGGCATGCTGCGCATCGTCCTGCCGGTTGGTATCGGCGACTGCGAGGTGCGGCCGATGACGGTGGATGCCTTTGCGGCGTTATTTTAGAGCCATACGGGCTGGCCGGCATTCAGGCCGGATTCTGCGCCGACGGAATGGATCTTCTCAAACATATTCAACTGGTGCATCTGCGCCAGAGCTGGATATGGACACAGAACCTTTGGAATCCTAGTGATATTACTTACATGACCGCGCCCGTAACCTGGTTCTCGCTGGATGTGCTGGCCGGGGCGTTGTTTTTGATTGGGGCGTTATTCTCTTTTCGGGGCGGAAACAGTTGTATAAACATATTCGTTTTTTCAGTGGATTTATTCGCCCGTATTGTGTAAGGTCGGAAAAAAAGTTTTTAAATTTGTCGCCGCATTTGGTAAATATGTACTAAATCTCCTCGCGCCCGGCAGGTATGACCGCGTTTCGTACTGCTTTCGGGAGCAATCAATATTATGTACATGCTTTTTCACAAAGAAAGCTATGTGGGTTGTATATAGTTTGATAGGGATATTAGCGATAGCTGTCCAAACTGTTTCTGCGCAAGAGGTGCGCAGAGATACCTTGCACATATCGGTCTATTTCACTCCGGGTTTTTCATCCGTTACTTCCGAATCCGAACTGTGCAAACTTGACAGTCTTGCAGATCGGCTACAATCCCTGCGTGCCGCAGCAGACGGCCGAATCTCCGGTATTTTGATAAAAGGGTGGGCTTCTCCTGAAGGTGAAGACCTGCTGAACGAACGTCTTTCCATGAACCGGGCCCGCAAGGTGGTGCGGTATCTGGCCGATCGTGCGGCGCTTCCCGACACGCTGCTCGCGGCCGAAGGCGGCGGTGTGGATTGGCGGCATCTTGCAGAAGAGGCTTCCGCATGCCCGGAGCTTCCGGACAAAGAAGAGGTGTTGCGCATTCTTGAAAATACGCCCGTTCGGGAGGTTCGCGACGGCCGGGTGGTGGACGGCCGCAAACGGCGTCTGAGGATGTTGCAGGGTGGAATACCTTATAAATATCTGTATAAGGGGGCTTTTCCCGCTTTGCGGCGGGCCGACATCCGTGCGGTCGTAAGCGGAGGTTCGCAATTACCCCCCCCCTCTTCCTCTAAACATTCCGTTGAAACATATTCCGACGATGAGGGACACCCTGCCGATGTTCCTGCGGATTCGTGCCGGCCTGCGGCAGCGGAGCATGCTGTTGCTGTGGTATCGCTTCCGGCAGGAAATATGCCGGAAGGGAATTTTGTGCCAGTGTCCGAATCCGGTGCTCCCGAATCCGAATCCGTAGTCCGGTCTGTTTCCGATCCCGAACCTGCCGTGCGTTCGACGCGCGAGCCGTGGGTGGCTCTCAAAACCAATTTGCTGTACGATGCGCTTCTAGTTCCCAATGCAGGAATCGAGTTTCGCTTCGCCGACCGGTGGTCGGCGGGAGCCGACTATATGCACGCATGGTGGAGCAACGACAGGAAACACCGCTACTGGCGCTGTTACGGCGGTGAAGTGACGCTGCGCCGTTATTTCGGCGGGACGCCTTTCACCGGACACCACGTCGGCATCTACGGAACGATGCTCACCTACGATTTCGAATTTTCGGAAAAAGGGTGGCAGAGCGACGGATTCAGCTACGGCGGCGGCCTGGAATACGGCTATTCGCTTCCGGTGGCGCGCCGTCTCAATATCGACTTTTCAATCGGCGTCGGATATTTCGGCGGCCGTTACAAGGAGTATGTCCCGATGGACGACTGTTATGTGTGGCAGTCCACCCGGCGCCGGCATTGGTTCGGACCTACCCGGGCGCAGATCTCTCTGGTGTGGATTTTAGGCGGCGAGCGCCGCAGCGGGAAAGGAGGCGTGCGATGAGAAAGACGATCAGCAGGCTGTGTTGCGCCGGGCTCGTCTGGCTCGTTTCGGCGGCATTGGTCTCCTGCCAGCACAAGGAGCTGTGTTATGACCACAGCCACGTCGTGGAGGTGAGGGTGAATTTCGATTGGTCGAAGTGTCCCGATGCCGCGCCGCGCACGATGGTTCTGCAATTGTTCACCCCCGACGGCAGTCACTGCGACCGTTATGAGTTCGGCTCTCCGAAAGGCGGTGTTATCCGCGTCCAGGCCGGCTCCTATCGGATGCTGTTTCATAACGGCGACATGGAGAACGTCGTCGAGCGGGGAACCTGTTACGACGATTACGAGGTGACTACGGCCGCCCGTGCGCTGCTCGCTCCCATCGGACGCGGCGGAGAACAGGCCCCTCCCCGTCCCGACGACGCGCAGGAACAGCCCGTGCGCCATGCTCCCGAACCGGTTTGGTGTGGCCGGTTCGGCCCCGTGGACTGGTCGGCCGTTCCCGAGGAAGGGGAGTTGTCGGTGACACTCGTTCCCGAACGGGCTACGGCTGTCTATACGGTGGATTTCCTCCATATCGAAAACCTCGGTTCCACGTCCGATATCGGCGCCGCCGTCACCGGCCTCGCCGGTTCCTGCCGCCCGTGTCACGGGGTTCCGGGAGGGGAGTCCGTGACGATACCGCTCGACCTGACCCGCATCGACGACCGGACGCTTTCAACCCGCTTCGCGACGTTCGGGCACTGCCCCGTCGGGACGGAGAAACATACCCTGTCGATATATACGGCCGAGAAGTGGTTCAGCCATTTCAACGTGACGGAGCAGGTGCACGGAGCCCCCGATCCGCAGAACGTGCATATCGTGATCGACGGTCTGCGGCTACCCGATTCGTCGGGCGGCATGGATACGTCGGTTTCGGACTGGGACGACAGCGTGATCGATACCGATATCAATATGAACTGACGCGGCGGAACGATTCTGAAACGAATGACTATCATAATAAATTATCCAATCATGAATGCAAAAATGAAATTGTTGGGACTGACTGGCATGATGTCACTCATGTTGGTTTCCTGTTCGAAAGATGAAGTGGTGGCAAGTTATCCGGGCGATGAGATCGTCTTCAATACCCGCGTGACGCGGGCCACCGAGACGACGACCTCGACGCTGACCAAGATCAGGGTTTACGCCGATGCACTGAATTATCCGACGATGTTTATCAACGGCGACGTGGCCGAGAAAAAGGATAACAACGGATATTTCAAGTTCTCTAAGAACTACTATTGGCCGAACGATGTGAACACCATCCGTTTCTGGTCCTACGGACCTGCCGACATCTTCACCGAGCAGGAGATAAAGAACCATGTGAAGATCGACGCGAGATCGCAGCAGTTCACCGACTGCACGCCGCTGTCGGGCGTCAACAATCCCGGCAAGGAGCACAAGGACCTTGTTGTGGCCTATACTTCGGCCAATCGTCACAATGACGAAAACGTGAGCGGTTCGAATGTCAAACTCGCTTTCCACCATGCCTTTACGCAGATTGTCGTAAAAGCCAAAAACGGAGGTGCGTCGGATGACGATTCGAAAACGATCAAGATCAAGGGTGCGTGGATCGTCAACGTGAAGCCGACAGGCGATCTTGTCTTTACGGAGGATGCCGTGTCCAACAACTATATGTCGTGGGTTGCGAAGGGCGAAAAGACGTATTACGGTCTGTCGTACGCCGATAACCAGGAGGTTCCGCTTTCGCATGCATACGTTTCGCTGATCGGCGCCGACAAGGACAATTCCAGCCTTATGCTCGTTCCCCAGAAACTGGACAAGTGGGACTTGGAAACGGACAAGTCGAACAGCAAGAACGGAGCCTACATCCTGCTTCTGTGCCGTATTGAGATCAAACACGCCGGAGCGCTGCATCCCGACGGCGATACCAGCAACGATCCCGTAATCTCCGACGGGGAATACCATTACCACCAGCTCTTCCCCGTCAGTGGAACGTACAACGCAAATGCTTACGGCTATACCTGCGTGCCCATCGACACCGAGTGGCTGCCGGGCAAGAAATATGTTTACAACCTCGAATTCTGCGGCGCCGAGAGCGGTGCGGGTATCTATCCTCCGGCTCTTCCCGAGGAGTTCCCCTCCGGGGAGAATGTCATCCCCGACAGACCGGAAGGTAAGGAGGTCGGCGATACGGTGCTGGACGATCCGATTTCGTTCAAGGTTGTGTTGGAAGAGTGGACCGATGCCGGTGTGACGGAGGAGGAGACCCCTTCGATGTAAATCCGCCGAAATACCTTTCCCGGAAACCGGGAACGACGCTCCGGTCCGGACGCTCCTTCGGGAGTGTCCGGACGGCGTTGTAATCAGTTTGTAACGAATATTTTACCGATCATGCAGATACGACATTCACACGATCTCCGATTTGTTTCCCGTATGGCGTGCCGGGTCCTCGCGGCCTGCGCGGCGTGTGCGGCGACGTCGTGTGCGCAAGATGCGCTCGACGGGCAGGACGCCGATCCGAACGCCCCCATGACGTTTGGCGTAGCCGTTCCCGACTCCTGGATCGACGGTACGCCCGTTCGCCCGGCCCGTGCAGAGACGATCGCCGTCGATGAACTGGCGTGTCCCGACGGCATGCAGCCGCTCTACCTCGTGACAGAGGTATCGGAACCAGCCGTTGCCGAGGAGCCGCAGGACGGGCGCGACGCCGCGACCCGCGGGGTGCAGATCGGTTCGGCGGGTGAGTTCCACGATTCATTCGGACTGTCGGCCGTTTGTTATACGGGGAGTTTTCCCGCGGACGGGGAGGCCGACGGCCTGACCACCAATTTCGCCCACGACATCGAGATGGTCCGCACCGCTTCGGGGTGGGACGGGAAGAAACTCTACCGCCCCGGCTCGGGACGCCTGCGGTTCTTTGCCTATGCGCCCCATTCGTCCGACGAGCGGCTCGGCGGAGTTCTCCGGCAGGTGCAGCAGGGCGAGGGCGGGCTGCCCCGCATCGTCTATACCGTTCCCTTAAAGACTGAGAATCAGCTCGACATCATGGCCGCTACGGCCGATTGTGCGGGTAGCGGGAGCGCTCCCGTGGAGTTGAAGTTCGGCCATGTGCTGACTTCCGTCACCGTTAAGACCGGTGAGGCGATGCTCGGCGGCACGGTGACGAAGGTGGAGTTTTCGGGCGTCTATCGCACCGGTACGCACGTTATTGGCAGCGGCAGTTGGTCCGGACACCGCGATACGGGAACGTTCACCGTGGAAAACGAGGTCGAACTGCCGGATCAGTCGGACGAGAACACGGATAATGCCTACACAAAGCCCGGGACCTCCCTTGTGGAGGGAGAACTGACCCTGCTGATGATTCCGCAGACGCTGCCTGCCGACGCCAAGCTGAAAGTCTATTTTACCGACGACCTGACCGGCACGAAGCGCACGCTGACCGCCTCGCTCGGGGGCAAGGTGTGGCCCGTGGGACGCCGGGTCTCTTATTCGGTTTCGTCGACGGGAATCGTCATCGAACCCACCGTGAAAATTGAAACCTCCGAACCGGAGGTGCATATCAACGGCTATCTCTCCGGTGTGGAGTTGGCAGCCTATGCCCGTGTGGTGCAGAAGGACCATCCGGAAGCCTTCGTGGCGCTGCCCTACGTCGTGGAGTATTCCACCGACGACGGCAAGACCTGGACCAAGGGCGGGTGGATGCCTGACAAGACGCCGTCGGAAGGCGCCGGTCCCGCAGCGAAGGTTGCGGGACGCCTGAAGCTGGAGCCGCAGCCCTCCTTTACGGACCAGCGATCTTATTTTTCGGAGCGGCAGCTTGCGGAGCATTATGGGTCGGAGGCCGCTCCCCACGATCTGTCGGGAGGCAGCGAGACCGCGAACTGCTACCTCGTGCACAGCCCCGGCTACTATTGTCTGCCCCCGGTCTACGGCAACGCCCGCACAGGAGGAGCGGCGTCCTATTCGTATATTGGTTCAGAGGCGGATATTCCCGAAAATACAAAGAATTTCATCCTGCGCCGATTCGTCGATCATAACGACCAGTCGATTTCGGGGCCCGATATTCCGGGTGTGGCAGATGCAGTGCTCGTGTGGCAGGACGCTCCCGGCCTGGTGACCGACGTGAAATACGAGAACGGCATGGTCCGGTTCCGGGTGGCCGAGGAGCGGCTGACGCAGGGAAATGCCGTTATCGCCGTGCGCGACGCCTCGAAAACCATCCTTTGGAGCTGGCACATTTGGGCCACTCATTATATGTGGGACGGGACGGAGGATCTGACGGCGACGACTGCCAAAGAGATCGACGGACCGAAGAGCGTCGCTTTTGCCCCCTGCAACCTGGGATTCTGCGAACCGCGCAAGGGCAACCCCGCGCGCACGTTCCGCGTCCGCTTCGTCTTTACGCTTCCTGACGGGAAGAATACGACGAAAGCCGTCGAATGCGGGCCGTTCACCCAGCCGGAGATCGTCGCCTCGGTGGCGGGCGACAACACCTACTATCAGTGGGGACGCAAGGAGCCCATGCTGCCGGGCATTTATAACAAGGAAGTTCGGGACGCGGCGGCCGGGCGCAGCGATACGCAGTTCAATATGATCGACAAGCCTTATTACGTCGATCACGAAGAGTATAAGTTCCGGCAACAGGATAATAAGAATGCTTCCGGGACACCGATTGGAGCGACGATCGGCGAAGCGATCCGGCTGCCCCATGTCTTTTTCAAGCACAACATGAAGTCAAGTGATGGAGAAGAAGGATATTTCCGACGTCATTGGCACAGTGGCGAAGGGAGGACGCCCAACAATCTTAAAACGATCATGAACTATTGGAATTCGCAGCTCGATCAGATTTCCAATGTGGGAACGGGCGAGGCTCCGAATGGATTTACGGTTACGAAAACCATTTATGATCCGTGCCCCGTCGGCTATCACGTTCCCGCACCCAATGCTTTTGCGGCATTCGGGACCGTGATGGGGACGAGTGACATTAATACAGTCTACGGAATAGAACATATTACCGATCCTGATACGGGGCTTCGCATTGGCTGGAAGCTTTCCCTGAACGAGACCGCCGGAGGTCCCAAGATTTTCTTTCCGGCGACCGGCCTGCGCGACATGGGACTCAATATCGAGTCAAGCCAGAATCCGCCCTTTCCCAAGGATATGCAGGAAGATACGACATGGCCCGCATTCGCAGATGTGACGTTCGTGACGACGACCGGTTTTGCGCCCTCGCAGGGAAACTACCAGTCCATGCTGTTTTATCTGGATAATCGAAAGAGCGGTAGTATTCACATCAACGTCAGTACGAACAACGCTTACGGGTTCACCGTGCGTCCGGTACACGATTGAAAGGAGCGGTATCGCGGCCTTTAAACGAAAATTCCGCGACCCTTATGAGGCCGCGGAATTTTTCGTTATTCGGTTCGGGTGCAGCAGAGGGCGCGCCTCATGAATTGGATGATTTATTCCATCTGGATTGTCGATTCTGTGCTTTTGATTTACACCAGATTACAGGGTCCAGGGTTCCGAAGAGGTATTATCCAAACGGTTTCCGCGTAGAGCCAGGAAGGCAGAAATGACGGGAATAAAAAAAATCGCGGATTTCCGCGATTTTTTACTTGTGTATGGAGTATGGCTTTATTCTACTTGTTTCCGGAGTTTCTCGGCATAGGCGTCCCAGTCTGTGATCGGTTTTTTTGCGACGCCCGATTCGATGGCGGCTTTGGCTACGGCCGTGGTGACAGTGCACAGCAAGCGCGGGTCCATTGGCTTTGGGATCAGGTAATTGCGGCCGAATTCGAGCTTTTCGACTCCATAGGCGCGCAGAACCATCGCCGGAACCGGCTCGCGGGTCAGTTCGGCCAGCGCATGCGCCGCAGCGAGTTTCATCGGCTCGTTGATCTTCGTAGCCCGCACGTCGAGTGCGCCGCGGAAGATGTAGGGGAAGCCCAACACGTTGTTGACCTGGTTCGGGTAGTCCGAACGGCCCGTTGCGAAGATGATGTCCGGGCGCGAGAGCATTGCGGTGTCGTAGGCGATTTCGGGATCGGGGTTGGCGAGGGCCATGACGATCGGGTTTTCGGCCATCGTGCGCAGCATCTCCGGCGTCAGCGTGTCGGCCTTCGAAACGCCCAGGAATACGTCGGCGCCGTGCAGCGCCTCGGCGAGCGTCGAGATGCGCCGTGTAGTGGCGAGTTCGCGCTTCATGGGATTGATGTCCTCGCGGTAGACGGTGACGGCTCCCTGGCTGTCGCAGAGCACCACGTTTTCACGGCGGATGCCGAGTTCGATGAACAGTTTTGCGCAGGCGATGGCGGCGGCTCCTGCGCCGTTGACCACGACGCGCATCTTGTCGAGTTCCTTGCCGGCGATCTTCGCGCCGTTGAGCAGCGCTGCCGAGGAGATGATTGCCGTGCCGTGCTGGTCGTCGTGCATCAGCGGGATGTCGAGCTCTTCACGCAGGCGGGTTTCGATTTCAAAGCACTCCGGGGCCTTGATGTCCTCGAGGTTAATGCCTCCGAAGGTGGGTGCAATGGCTTTCACCGTGCGGATGAACTCCTCGGGATCGGTGGCGTCGACCTCGATGTCGAAGGCGTCGATACCTGCATAGGTCTTGAAGAGCATGCCCTTGCCCTCCATGACGGGTTTGGCCGCCAGGGGGCCGATGTTGCCCAGTCCGAGTACGGCCGTGCCGTTCGAAATCACGGCGATGAGGTTACCTTTGTCCGTGTACTTGTAAACGTCGTCCGGTTCCTCGGCAATGGCCCGCGAAGGAGCCGCTACGCCGGGCGAATAGGCCAGCGACAGGTCGTATTGCGTGTGATAGGGTTTGGTCGGTACGATCCCGATCTTTCCGGGACGACCCTCGCTGTGATAGCGCAGCGCCGCATCGTCAAGTTGCGTTTTTGTACTCATCTCATTTTCCGTTAGTAACCTAATAACTCTAACGGCAAATATAGTACAATTATTGTCCCGATCTTAACAATTTTTAGAATTTTTCGAAAATATTTTAGAAATAAAACGGCAGTCTCTGTTGATTCCGGCCCGGTCTTGTCGGATGATACGGCAGGACGAAGGGTCAGAAATAGAATCGCAGGCCTCCGTCGAGCGACAGGCGGGCGATACCGTCGTTTTTGTACGAAGCGGATTCCGAGTCTGCATAGTTCGACGTATTGAAACTGACGCTGTAAGCCCCGATGCTGAAGCCCAGGCCGACGCTCCGTGAAAGTTTGTATTCGACGCCGAGGTCGACGTGGCAGCCCAGACCGGCCTGGTTCATGGAGAGTTTGTAGATGGTTTCGCTGTATTGGGCATAGCCCAGGCCGATCGATTCGTGGAAGGCCCATTTGCGCCCGAGGTTTTGGCGCATGACGAACTCTGCGCCTACGTAATGCAGGCGGATGTCGAATTTCGTATCGTCTAATTTTGCCGAGGTGAAATAGCCCGAATAGCGCAGCCCGAAGCCCAGTCCGCTGCGTGCCGTCCACTGGAAAGCGCCGTTGATGTCGAGCCCGCGGCGCGGGTTTCCGGTGACGCCTTCGGCCGTTTTGGTCTTGGAGAGGACGAAGGCCGCGCCCGCGTTGATCATAATTGCGCAGGGTTTGCGTTCGGAGCTGGCCGGGTGGTTCGCCTTCTGGGCCGTATTGGCCGGGATGTCCAGTAAGTTCGTGCGGTAGCTCTGGAGTGCGATATTGTCGAAATAAGAAGCCGTGTAAATGGAGTCGGGCAGCCGCAGGACGCTGGCGGCGATCTGGTGGCACGAACTGCCGAATGCCGAGGGTTCCTTGTGCCAGGTGAGGATCAGTCCGTTGCCGCCGGCGTTGTTCGTGGCGTCCTTGGCCCGTTGCAGGACCTGCCGGAAGCCGCAGTTGGACGAGAGGCCGTTGTCACGGACCTCGACGCTGCCGAGCACCTCGGCCTGGGAGGGCAGGGTGTCGGTGAGGTTGTAGACCAGCACGGTGGACCCTTCGGGCCGTGCCGGGTAGCTTTTCTGGAAGCTGGAGTAGATTTTGGGTGCACAGCCGACGCTCGGGAAGAGCAGCGCGGCGATCAGGAGGCGCAACAAGCAGGGGAGGAGGCGAACGTTTTGCATGTAGTTTGGGTTAGATGGGTAAGTTGCCTCCCCTCGGTCAGAAAAGCGAGGCTTCCCTGCCCCGGGGGGATGTGAATCCGAGGTGTTCATAAGCCAGCGGAGTCGCTTCGCGGCCGCGCGGGGTGCGTTTGAGGAAGCCTTCCTTGATCAGGAACGGCTCGTAGACCTCCTCGATTGTCCCGGCCTCTTCGCCTACGGCCGTAGCCACGGTGTTCAGGCCTACGGGACCGCCGTTGAATTTCTCGATGATCGTGCCCAGGATTTTGTTGTCCATCTGGTCCAGTCCGCGTGAGTCGATGTTCAGGGCCGTGAGGGCTATGCGGGTGATTTCGAGGTCGATGTGTCCTTCGCCCTTGACCATCGCGAAGTCGCGGACGCGGCGCAGCAGGGCGTTGGCGATACGCGGCGTGCCGCGTGAGCGCAGGGCCACTTCATGAGCCGCATCGTCGTCGATCGAAACGTCGAGGATGCGTGCCGAGCGTTTCACGATACCCGCGAGCACCGGGGCGTCGTAGTATTCGAGGTGGCACTGGATGCCGAAACGTGCGCGCAGGGGCGAAGTCAGCAGGCCGCTGCGCGTCGTGGCGCCGATCAGCGTAAAGGGCGCCAGTTCGATCTGGATCGAGCGGGCCGAGGGGCCTTTGTCCAGCACGATGTCGATTTTATAGTCCTCCATCGCCGAGTAGAGATACTCCTCGACGATCGGGCTGAGGCGGTGGATTTCGTCGATGAAAAGCACGTCGCCCGGATTGAGGTTGGTCAACAGGCCCGCCAGATCACCCGGCTTGTCGAGCACGGGGCCCGACGTGACGCGAAGCTGCGCCCCCATTTCGTTGGAGATGATGTTGGCGAGGGTCGTTTTGCCCAGACCCGGGGGGCCGTGCAGCAGGACGTGGTCGAGCGAATCGCCGCGCATGAGCGCCGCTTTGATGAAGATATGGAGGTTTTCGACGATCTTGTCCTGCCCGGAGAAGGTTTCCAACTCCTGCGGGCGGATCTTGTTTTCGAATTCGAGATCGCTTTCGGTATTGCGTACGATTGACATAATGCAAAGATAGCGATTTTCGGCAAATCTGTGCCGTTTGGACGAAAAAACAATCCGGCGGAAGGCGGTTTGCTGCGGGGGCCTGCGGAGTGCCGGGGCGGGGCATAAAAAATCCGGCCCGCAGAGTGGCGGACCGGAACAGCTGCCGATTGAGGAGTGGCTACTTCTCCTGCGGCAGGTCGAGCTTGATCTCCTGGAGGCCGTTCTCGCGGGTCTCGATGTGCAGGATGACACCTTTCTTACCCTCGAGCTGCCCGGCGAGCGGTGTGAGGTCGAACGAGAGGTAGTACCCCTTGGTGTAGCCCTCCGTGTCGCCGCCTGCGCTGTGGCGCAGTTCCAGGTTCAGGTAATTGTCGTCGGCCTCCTGTGCGGGCGCGGGTTCGCTGCCGCTCTCCACGTTGTTGACGATCACCGTGAAGTCGTGTTTCGAGTTGTCTGACACGGGATAGAGCGCGTAGAAGGTGAGCCACTCTTTGGTGAGGTTGAACGTGTTGTTCTGGAAGCCGGTCTTCTCACTGCCCAGTTCGTCCAGCTGCTCCTGCGTGTCCACGATCATCGAAGTGCCGGTGAAGATGTTTTCGACGTTGTAGAGGGCGATGTTATAGTCGTAGCCTTCAATGCCCGAGAGCAGGTTGAACCAGATGATGGTCCGCTGCGTTTTGTCGGGATCGGGTTTGTAGCCCGGGACGCGGCTCTTGTCGCCCGGGTAGAGCGTCTCGCCGTTGTCGCGTTGAAAATAGTAGTCTCCGCCGTCGAGCGAGTGGACGGTGGTGATGAGCGGCGAATATTTCGGGTAATCGCCGTCGTCGTCGTTACAGGAAGTAAACGCTGTGCCGGCCAGGGCCGCGATAAGGAATAAACCAAATTTTTTCATAATATCCGTATTTTATGTTACCTTTCGCTCTTAAAACGTCCGGCAGGGCGGAATACTGCATGAAAAATTATTTTTTTTCACGGCATGCAGTCTTTTGCCTTCCGCCGCATTTATAGAGTGTATTGAGTAATGCAGATGGAGGAACAGATACTGGCCGAAGGGTGCAGGAACGGGGACGATACGGCCCGGAAAGAGCTGTACGACCGCTATGCAGGCCGTCTGTTGGCGATATGTATGCGTTACGCCGGCGACCGTGCAACGGCCGAGGATCTGCTCCACGACGCTTTCCTGAAAATCTACGGGGCGTTCGACCGCTTCACCTACCGGGGACCCGGTTCGCTGCGTGCCTGGATCGAGCGGGTGACGGTGAATGTGGCGCTCGAATGGATTCGCAACCGCAATAAACTGGGAAGCGTGGCGCTCGATGAAGGCAAAGCCGCAGCGGAGGTGGCGGAGCCCGATGTTTCGGAGATGGCCCGTGTTCCGCGCGACGTGCTGATGCAGTTCGTCGGCGAGTTGCCCGAAGGCTACCGGGCGGTCTTCAACCTCTACTGCATCGAAGAGTATTCCCACCGCGACATCGCCCGGATGCTGGGAATCAACGAGAAAAGCTCCTCTTCGCAATTATTTCGCGCCCGGGCCCTGCTGGCCCGCAGGATCAGGGCTTATCTGGAGACGCATTGACAGGATGCAGTTCCGGGAATATTTAAAACAAGGTGGATCATCCGGTGCTGCCGGACTCACATAGAACTATGAAACAAAACAAAGATTGGACCGATGCCATGCGGAGCGCGCTTCGCGACGCCGAGCTCCTGCCCCCGGCGGGGGGCTGGGAGCGTCTGCAACGCGAGCTGGGCGGTGCGGCTCAGGAGCCGGTGGCTCCCGAGACCAAACCCCGCGGGTCCGTGTGGCGGATCTATTGGCCGCGGTTTGCCGCCGCAGCCGCTGCGGTGCTGATCTGCGTCGTTGCAGGTGAATTCCTGCTCCGGCCGGACAAGGCGTTGGAAAACGATGGGACTGTTATCGCATCGGCAGCGGAGGACGGCGCAGCCGCGGTTGCCATACCGCAGCAGGCGGAACCCGAATCCGTGCAGGACGCCCTTGCACAGGTTGTCGGACTGCCCCGGGAGCGAATCGCCGAAACCACCTCCGTTCCGGCCCGGGAAACGCTTCTGGCATTGACCGCTGCGCAGCCTGCGGAAGCAATGCTAAAGTCTGCGGTTTCGGAGGCCGACGATGCGGCCGCAGCGAGGGTCGAAGCGGATGCGGCGCCGGAAGTTTCCGGGGAAAAAGCGAAAGACGTGTCCGGCGAAAAGGCCAAACCTGCATCGAAACAGGCGTCCGGACAGTCCGCTGCGCGGTCGGCGGCAACCGGTACGGCCCGCCGCTCGGCGTTCTCCGACGAGCCGTTCGTGGCTTACACCAAGCCGCGCAAAACAGCGTCGTTCTCGCTCTTTGCCGGCGGCGGCGTGTCGGGCGGCGCCGGCGGAACCCTGGCCCCGCGGCTGCTCTATTCCTCGACGACAAGCGATGCTTCGTCGGTGGTCGGCAACGGTGACAAAATAGCGCCCCTGCGCCGGAATGAATATGGCGAGAGTTCGTTCCGCCACCACCAACCGCTGAGTTTCGGTCTCTCCGTGCGCAAGGAGTTCGCACACGGATTGTCACTGGAAAGCGGTGTGAACTACACCCTGCTGCGTTCGGATGTGAGGATGCAGTACTCTTCGGACGATGTGGGCCAAAAGCTCCATTTCATAGGGGTTCCCCTCCGGGTGAACTGGCAGTTCCTCGAACGCGGCCGCTTCTCGTTGTATATGGGTGCGGGCGGAATGGTCGAGAAGTGTGTCTCGGCAAAACTCGGCTCCAAGACCATGGACGAACCGGGAGTACAGTGGTCGGCGCTTGCCGCCGTGGGAGCGCAATACCGCGTAGGCAGTATGGTAGGGCTCTATTTCGAACCCGAAGGTTCGTATTACTTTACAGAAACGGAATTGCGTACAGCCCGTACGGATTCACCCTTGACGCTAACCTTGAGACTGGGCGTGCGCCTCTCTTTTTAAAGTCTGATTTTTTAAATCGCACATTTATTGTATAAGAGGAATTCGCACCCCGGGTGTGCGGATTCCTCCTTTCATATATACATAGGTGTGCCCTAAACTGCTATTTGCAGGTCTAAAAATGTTATTTTTTATTGTATGATCGAAATTTGTTACTATTTTTGTTGAACAAATATAAGTGACGCCCGACCTTGCATTCGCCCAAATACGATAAAAAAACACAAGTGCGCTTGTCGCACACTTGTGTCATGGTAGTCCCGACGGGAATCGAACCCATATCGTAAGAACCGGAATCTTATATTCTATCCATTGAACTACGGGACCGGGTGTGCAAAGATGCGAAAAATTTTTTAATATTCGAAAGAAATGCGAGAAAAACAGAATAATTGGCAAAGAATTGAAGCCGTAATCAAGTGGGCAAATATGTCGACAAACTATTTTGCGCGATATATCGGCCTTGCGCGCGGTGAAAACCTCTATCAGATAAAGCGCGGCAACAACGGTATTTCGCTCGACGTTGCCGACAGGATCGTCGCGAAATTCCCCCAGGTGGACAAACTGTGGCTGCTGACGGGCGAAGGACAGATGTTCTCGGAAGAGAAAACACGCGGCGCGCAGATACCTTTTTATAACGTGGATGTCGAACAGGGCATCGCACACCTCGAACACCTCGAACCCGAGAGCAACCTCGTCGTGCCCCCGCTGGGTGCGTGCGACCTGGCGATGTGCTATACCGGGCGGGCGATGGGAGCCACCGTGCCGCCGGGAACGGTCGTGCTGCTGAAGGCCGTGGACCGGGATGCAATTATTCCCGGGGGTGAATATGTGATTGTCTGCCGAAAAATTGTAACTTTGCGGATAGTTAGGGCCGCCGATGAGGAGGGCAAAGTCCGCCTGGTGGCCGGAGATCGGGAAAACTATGACGACATCGTTTTGAATGTCAGTGATATAGTGTCGGTCTACAACGTAAAAGGCAAATTGATCATAAATAGTTGACGAATATGTTTTCAGGCATCGTGGAACGTACGGCGGAAGTGGTTTCGATCCGTACCGACCGTCAGAACAAGGATTTTACGCTCCGCGCGGATTTCTGCAAGGAGTTGAAGATCGACCAGAGCATAGCACATAACGGCGTATGTTTGACAGTTGTGGACATCACGGAGGATACCTATACCGTGACGGCCATGAAAGAGACGCTCGACCGGAGCAACCTCGGGCTGCTCCGCGAAGGCGACCTGGTCAACCTCGAACGGTCGATGAAACCCGATGCGCTGCTCGACGGACATATCGTGCAGGGCCACGTCGACCAGACGGCGGTCTGCACGGCCAAAGAGGATGCCGACGGAAGCTGGTACTTCTCCTTCGAGTACGAGCCGCAGGGCGCTGGACTCTGTACGGTAGAGAAAGGTTCGGTGACGGTCAACGGCGTGAGCCTCACGGTCTGCGACTCGAAAGAGAACAGTTTCCGGGTGGCGATCATTCCCTACACTTTCGAGCATACGAACTTCTGCCGCATTGAGGTCGGGTCGGTCGTGAACCTCGAATTCGACATCGTGGGCAAGTATATCGCCCGGCTGATGCAAAATTACATGAAGTAAGCCTATGGTACACATCAAGACAAAAGAGGGGGCGTCGCTGTGGATCGCCCTGCTCGCCGCAGTTATCGTCGCCGTGGGCATGATGCTGCTCCACGTCGTGTGGTGGATTACGCTCTGTGCATCGGCAGGCGCGTTCATCGTGGTGGCGCTCGCGGCGCTGTTCATCATCCGTAAATATGTGGCTTACAAGCTCAAGCCTATTTATTCGATCGTCCTTTCACGCGACGTGCACACCAACGAGATTTTCTCGGAACTGAAAGACAAGCGCGTCGAGAATATCGGCGAGGAACTGACGGCCTGGGCCGATACCAACGACAAGGAGATCGCCCGCCTGAAGGAGGCCGAGTGTTTCCGCAAGCAGTATCTTGGTAACGTGGCCCATGAACTGAAAACCCCGATTTTCAATATCCAGGGTTATATCTCGACGCTGCTCGACGGCGGGCTGGAGGACGAACTGATCAACCGCAAGTACCTCGAACGCGCCGAGAAGAGCATCGACCGCCTGATCAATATCGTCAACGACCTCGACACTATTTCGAAACTCGAAAGCAGCATGAACCGCCTGAATATGGAACGGTTCGATGTGGTGGCGCTGGCCAAGGAGATCGCCGAACAGGCGGAGATGGAAGCCGACAAAAAGGAGATCCGGATTTCGGTCAAAGGAGCCGACAACCTGCCCTCGCCCTTCTGGGTGTCGGCCGACAAGCATTACATCGGGCAGGTGTTCGTCAACCTGATTATCAACTCGATCCGTTACGGCAAGGAGGGAGGCCAGACGCGCATCCGTTTCCGTGACATGCTGGATAAGATTCTGGTCGAGGTCGAGGACAACGGTTCGGGAATCTCCAAGGAGGACCTGCCGCGCGTGTTCGAACGCTTCTACCGGACGGATAAGGGGCGGTCGAGGGAGCAGGGCGGCACGGGCCTCGGACTGGCCATCGTCAAGCACATCGTCGAGGCCCACGGCGAGCGGATTACGGTTCGCAGCGAAGTAGGTGTAGGCAGTACATTCTCCTTTACGCTGAAAAAGGTGAATTTGCAGGATATAAATAAATAAAGGCCTGCCCGTCAGCCTGCTGTCTGAGGACTTGGCTGCGTTGCGACGAGCCCTTTGAGGTTTTTGGGGCGGGCGGAATTGAATATGCGGCATCCTGCCGCGACTACGGCGGCCCGGAGCGGTCTTGGGGCCGAAAAAATGGATAAACTTATATAAATGATACTACAACCGTTAAGTATTGTCTGGGATTTCGATCCGGTGCTGTTCAGCATCGGGTCGCTCGACATTCGTTACTATGGCCTGATGTGGGCGCTGGCCATCCTGATAGGCGCGAAATTCTTCGATAATTTCGTCAAACGCGAAGGTTTGCCTGCAAAGGTCTCGGAGTCGATTTTCATTTACGGAACGCTTGCCACGATCCTCGGGGCGCGATTGGGCCACTGTCTGTTCTACGACACGATGGAGTATCTTTCGAAGCCGTGGACCATCATCACGGGATTCCGCGACGGCGGCATGGCCAGCCACGGTGCTGCTATCGGCCTGCTGATCGGCCTGTGGCTCTTTTCGCGGCGCAACAAGCTGCCTTACATCTGGTCGCTGGACCGTATTATGATTCCGGTGGGCATCGGCGGCGCGATCGTGCGGCTGGGCAACCTTTTCAACTCGGAGATTTTCGGCCAGGCGACGACCCTGCCGTGGGGCTTCGAGTTTGTCCGTTCGCATAAATGGGTGAGCGAGTTCGCTCCCGCGGCGGTGCACCCGACGCAGATTTACGAGGCGATCTGCTACCTGGTGACTTTTGGCATCCTTTGCTGGTTGTACTACAGGAAAGACACTGCGCGCCGCCGTCCGGGCATCCTGTTCGGAATCGGCCTGATCGGTACGTTCCTCACGCGTTTCTTCATCGAATACATCAAGACCGAGCAGGAGCCTTTCGAACTGGGCTGGACCCTCGACATGGGGCAGTGGCTCAGCATTCCGTTCATCCTGTTGGGAATTTATATGATCTGGCGGGGCGTTACACAGCCCGAGACGGTTCCGGCTCCGGCTCCGAAAGCCCCGGCTGCAACGTCAAAAAAGAAGAAAAAATGAATGGTAATCCGATGGAAGAGCAGATAGGCAGGCTTGTCGGCAACCTGCTGGCCGGCGTAGGGGAGGTTTACTTTCCCGGCGTGGGGTCGCTCTACACCGAGCGTCAGGGTGCGAAACGGCTCAGCCGGCGCACCGTGTTGCCGCCGTGTCGCACCGTGGCGTTCACCTCGCAGCAGCGGGGCGTGTCGCTGGTCGACGAGATTGCCCGTGTCCTGCTCGAAAGCGGTGAATACGAGGATCCCGAAGCCGAGGCGCAAGCCGTTTACGAGCGTTGGATCGAGCGGGTCCATCAAGTCAACCTGCTGACTGTCGAAGGCGTCGGGGAGTTGAAATTCAAGAATTTCATCCTCGACGAGGCATTCGACCTGAGGTTGAATCCGCAGGGGCACGAACCTGTGCGGATTCGTGTGCAGCGCCGTTTCGACTGGCCGTTGTGGGTGGGCGTCGCGGCGATCCTGGTCGCGGTCGTTTACGGCGGACGGGAATTCCTGCTGCTTTATCCCGAAGAGACGGAGACGGCTGCTGTGGCGGAGGTCCCGGCTGCTCCCGACAGTCTGCCGGTTGCCGGGGGAGCGACCGATGCCCTGGCTGAGACCCCGGCCGTGGAACTGCCGAAGGCCGAAGAGCCGGTTTTACCGGCGGACGCTGTTTCGGGGACGATGCCGGAACAGAAATACGAGGTGTCGGAAACGCCGATGGCATTGCTTCCGGGCCGTCATTATGTGGTCCTGGGGGTTTTCAGCACCCCGGAAAATGCGGTTCGAGCTGCGCAGGAAGCCGTGGCCAAAGACCCTGTATTCCGCTGCCGGATTTACTATTTCGGGAAAAAATACATGGTTTCCCCTTTCTCGTCGGACGAAGCTGCGATGTGCACGAATTTTATCCGTGAACAGGGTGACGTTTTCTCCGGCATGTGGACCTATACTGCCCGTTGATGACTGTTGCGGAGCTGATAGCCAAGGCGATCGACTGGTTTTATATTCGCCCCGTCGCTGCGATTCTGCCCCGGCGGGTATTCCGCTATGCGGTCTGCGGCGGTATGAACGTCGTTTTCAGTTGGGTCTGCTACTTCTTCGTTTACAATTTCGTACTGGATCAGGAATTGCTCGATTTCGGGTTCATAGCTATTTCGCCGCATGTCGCAGCGATGCTGATTACCTTTCCGCTGACCTTTTTCGCGGGCTTCTGGCTCAACCGCAATGTGGCGTTCCGCCGTTCGCCGATTCCTTCCGGAACCCAGTTGTTCCGCTACCTCCTGTCGGTTGCGGGTTCGGTTGTGGTCAACTACTTTTGCCTGAAATTCTTTGTCGAGGTTTGCGGTGTCTGGGCTACACCCTCGCAGATGCTGGCGACGTGCGTCACTACGGTGTACAGCTTCTTCGCCGCGAAATATTTCACCTTCCGGCACGCTGAAAAACTGGAATAAAAAAGGACTGGATTCCGGTCCTTTTTTATTTCTTGCGGTTCTCCTCCCGAAGTTTCTGGAGTTCGTACATCCGGTCACGGAATTTCGCCGCAGCGAGGAAGTCCAGCGACTTGGCGGCACGTTCCATGTCCTCGCGCGCCTTGTCGATCAGTGCGTCGATATTCTGGCTGGCGGTGTAGTTCTTCTGCACGTCGGCCGCCGTGGCGTAGTGGTCTTCGGCAATGGGGTAGGCCGTCATGTCGATCTCCGAAGTGTCGATGCGGCCTGCCAGCAGGGCGCTCTGTCCCGAGCCGCTCTTCTGCGCTTGCCGCGGCAGCATTTCGTGCTCCATGTTGTAGCGCACCTGTTTTTCGCGGCGGCGGTTGCTCTGTTCGATGGCGTAGCGCATCGAATCGGTGCAGGTGTCGGCGTAGAGGATCACGTTGCCCTGCGAGTGGCGTGCGGCGCGTCCGGCGATCTGCGTGAGCGAGCGGACGTTACGCAGGAACCCTTCCTTGTCGGCGTCGAGGATCGCGACGAGCGCCACCTCGGGGAGGTCGAGGCCCTCGCGCAGCAGGTTCACGCCCACCAACACGTCGAACATTCCGGCCCGCAGGTCTTCCAGAATCTGGATGCGTTCCAGCGTGTCGACATCCGAGTGGATGTAGCGGTTGCGCACGCCCACGCGGTCGAAGTATTTCGAAAGTTCCTCGGCCATGCGTTTGGTGATGGTCGTCACGAGCACCTTGTCGTCGTTTTTCACGCGTTTGTCGATCTCTTCGATCAGGTTGTCGATCTGGTTCAGCGTCACGCGTACCTCCAGCGGCGGGTCCACGAGGCCCGTGGGGCGGATCAACTGCTCGACGATCACACCTTCGCTCTTCATCAGTTCGTAGTCGGCTGGCGTGGCGCTCACGTAGATCGACGTGCCCTGCAACTGCTCGAACTCCGAGAAGGTCACCGGGCGGTTGTCCTTGGCGGCCGGAAGGCGGAAGCCGTATTCCACGAGGTTCTCTTTGCGGGCGCGGTCGCCGCCGAACATGGCGTGGACCTGCGGCAGGGTGACGTGGCTCTCGTCCACGACCATCATGTAGTCCTTCGGGAAGTAGTCGATCAGGCAGAAGGGGCGCGTTCCGGCGGCGCGGCCGTCGAAATAGCGCGAATAGTTTTCGATGCCGGGGCAGTAGCCCAGTTCCTTGATCATTTCCAGGTCGTATTCCACGCGCTGTTTGATGCGCTGCGCCTCCATCGGGCGTCCGGCGCGCTCGAAGAACTCGATCTGTTTGCCCAAGTCGAGGTAAATCTGCTGCACGGCGGCGTTGATGCGCTCCTTGGTCGTCACGAAAAGATTTGTGGCGTAGAGCGTGATGCTGTCGAGCGAGGCGATGCGCTGTCCCGTGACGGGATCGATCGACTGGATGGCTTCGACCTCGTTGTCGAAGAACATCACGCGGAAACACTGGTTGCCGAACTCGCCGAATGCCGCCATGATGTCCACCGTGTCGCCGTTCACGCGGAACGTCGCCGGCTCCAGGTCGCGTTCGGTGCGGGTGTATAGCGCTTCGACCAGTTTGTAGAGGAAATGTTTGTAGCTCACGACCTGCCCGACCTTGATGTTGATGGCCGTGGCGTGGAAATCCGCCGGGTTGCCCGCGCCGTAGAGGCACGAGACGCTCGACACGACGATCACGTCGCGGCGGCCCGACAGCAGCGTGGCTACCGTGCCCAGACGCATCTTTTCGATTTCAGCGTTGATCGAAAGGTCTTTCTCGATATAGGTGTCCGACGAAGGCAGGTAGGCCTCCGGCTGGTAATAGTCGTAATACGATACGAAATACTCCACGGCGTTCTCCGGGAAGAAGTTGCGGAACTCTCCGTACAACTGTGCCGCGAGGGTCTTGTTATGGCTCAGGACCAGCGTCGGACGGTTCAACTGTGCGATGACGTTGGCCACCGTGAACGTCTTTCCGGAGCCCGTCACGCCCAGCAGCGTGTTGTGCTTCGAACCGTGTTCGATCGAACTCACGAGTTGTTCGATAGCCTCCGGCTGGTCGCCCATCGGGGCGTAGTCCGATACGAGTTTGAAATCCATAGGACAAAGTTACATATTTTTTCGGATATAGAACGGAAATCGCAGGCTGTGGCGTATGTCCGATAACATTCTTGATATTTTTCCGTATCTTTGTACGCTATGATCGACAGGGAAACAGTAGACCGCATTTACGCCGCTGCAGATATCGTGGATATCGTCGGCGAATACGTCACGCTCAAACGCAAGGGCGTGAACTACCAGGCCTGCTGTCCGTTCCACAACGAGAAAACCCCGTCGTTCGTCGTCTCGCCTTCGAAGGGAGTGTACAAATGTTTCGGATGCGGGAAGGGCGGCAACGCCGTGACGTTCCTGATGGAGCACGAGAACATCACCTATCCCGAGGCGCTGAAGATGGTGGCCAAACGTTACGGCATCGAGGTCAAGGAGAAGGAGATGACCGACGAAGAGGTGCGCCGCAACGACGACCGTGAGTCGATGTTCGCCCTGAACGGCTGGGCCGCGGAGTATTTTGCCAACTACCTCCAACGTGAGACCGAGGGCCAGAGCGTGGGACTGGCCTATTTTCGCCAGAAGCGCGGGATGACCGACGCCACGATCCAAAAATTCGGCCTCGGGTTCTGCCCGGCCAAGGGCGACCGGATGTCGAAGGATGCGATGGCTGCGGGTTACAAGGCGGAGTTCCTCGTTTCGACGGGCCTTTCGCTGCAGCGCGAGAGCGACGGTTCGCTCTACGACCGCTTCCGCGACCGCGTGATCTTCCCCGTGCACAATATTTCGGGCCGCATCGTGGCGTTCGGCGGCCGTACGCTGCGCACGGACAAGCAGGTAGCCAAATACCAGAACTCCCCGGAGAGCGAGATATACAGCAAAAAACGCGAGTTGTACGGCCTTTATTTCGCCAAGAAGGCCATTCAGCAGCAGGACTTCGCTATCATGGTGGAGGGTTACACCGACGTGATTTCGATGCACCAGGCGGGAGTCGAGAACGTCGTGTCGTCGTCGGGCACGTCGCTCACGACGGAGCAGATCCGCCTGCTGAACCGCTTTACGAAGAACATCACGGTGATCTACGACGGCGACTCGGCGGGTATTCACGCTTCGCTGCGCGGCATCGACATGATCCTCAAGGAGGGTATGAACGTGCGCGTGGTGCTGCTGCCCGAGCCCGAGGACCCCGACTCGTTCGCCCGCAGTCATACGGCGACCGAAGTGCAGGAGTACATCCGCGCCAACGAGCAGGACTTTCTCGAATTCAAGGCTAAACTGCTGTTGAAGGATGCCGAGGGCGATCCGATCCGAAAGGCGGCCCTGATCGCCGACATGGTGCAGTCGGTGTCGCAGATTCCCGACCCGATCCAGCGTTCGGTCTACATCAAGGAGTGCGCGCGGATCATGGACATCGACGAGCAGATTCTGATCTCGGAGGTGGCGCGCAAGCGTATGACCACGTCGGGCGACCGCGAGGCGGATGAATTCCTGCGGCGCCAGACGACGCTCAAACAACGGGAGGCGAAGCAGCCCGAAGTGGAGTTTGTCAAGCAGGTCGAGGCGGGGAGCAGTTTCGAGACGCTGGAACGCGAGATCGTGAAATACCTGCTCAAATACGGACACTGCTCGTTCGATTTCAAGGAGGGACGCACGATGGTGGCGTGCAACGTCGCGGAGGTGATTTTCGCGGAGTTGAACGACGACAATATCGTCTTCCGCAATCCCATCTACAACAAGATCATGGCCGCCTACCGTGAGCAGTGGGCGCGGTTGGGGACCGGGACGGAGGTTCCGGCGCATGTCTTCCTGAACCACATCGATCCCGAGGTGTGCAACATGTCGGTGGACATCCTCACCTCGGACGACAACTATGTGGCAAGCGAATTGTGGCGTCGCAAGGAGATACACATCGACAGCGATGCCGAGATGCTGGCCGTGGGTGTTCCGAAGGCCGTGACGCTCTACAAGTCGAAGGTGGTCGATGCGCTGATCAAGGAGTTGCAGAGCCGGCTCGGCGATGAGGAGATCACCGACGAGGAGATGCGCGATGTGGTGCAGCGCCTGTCCAATTACAACAAGGTGAAAGTATCCATTGCAAAGAAAATACAACGACTGATTTTATAACCCGCATTCGGCGGGCTGAACTGGATTTATAGGATGGTTTTTGGCTGTTTTGCCCGTCAAATGCGGGTTGCGGCATTGAAAATGCCGGATTTATATTAATATTCCCTCTAAATCTCCCTTTGTCAAAGGGGGACTCGGGATAAGGAATTTTTATTAAAAAAAAGGGCGGGTCTCGGGTCGTACACGCATCACTGCGCATACCGTGTGCAAACAGAAAATAAACAGAAAGATGTGTAAAACATATCAAAGATAAAAGAATTAGTTACCTTGACCGATTCCCACCCCTGCTGTTAAAATTGCAATTTGTGTGCCGTTTTTGAGTATTATGAGTGAACAGAAAAAGATAAATATCCGGAACAAGCGCGCGACGTTCGACTATGAGATTCTGGAAGAGTACGTTGCGGGCATTGTGCTCGTCGGAACGGAAATCAAATCCATCCGTGCGGGCAAGGCTTCGATGGTCGATACGTTCTGCTATTTCGACCGGGGAGAACTGTGGGTGCGCGGCATCAATATCTCCGAATATGCCTGGGGAACCTGCAACAACCACGTCCCGCGCCGCGACCGCAAGCTGCTGCTTACGGCGCGCGAACTGGACAAACTCCAGCGCGCTTCACAGGACAAGGGGCTCACGATCGTGGGCCTGCGCCTGTTCCTGAACGAGCGCGGTCTGGCGAAGGTCGTCGTGGGGCTGGCCCGTGGCCGTAAGTCGTACGACAAGCGTGAATACCTGAAGGAGAACGACGCCAAACGGGAGATGGACAAGGCGATGAAAACGTATAGGAAATAATTCGTTGCGAAGACGGCGGATAGAGAAACCGATAGACACTTATGACGAAAGCGATATTTTTGGATGTGGACGGAACGCTGATCAGTTTCAAGACCCACGAAGTACCTGTTTCGGCGCTGGAAGCGCTGTGGCAGGCCCATGCGCGCGGTGTGCAACTCTTCATCGCTACGGGACGCGCAGCCGGCGACCTCGGGGAGTTGGGGGAGATTCCCTACGACGGGGTGGCGGCTCTGAACGGAGCCGACTGCCTGATGCGCGACGGGCGGGTCGTGGCCCGGCATCCGATTCCGCGGGCCGATTTCGAACGTGCCATGCAGCTCTCCGACCGGTACGGATTCTCGCTGGCCTTCGAGTTGAACGAGGGATTGTTCGTCAATCGCCTGTCGCCCGGCGCCGAGGAGTGGTCGCGGATGGTGGCCCATCCCATGCCGGTCGAAACGAACCTCTACGAGTTGTTCGAAAACTGCGAGTGCTGCCAAATGTGTTTCTTCTTCGACCCGGAGACCGAGCGCAGGGTAATGGCCGAACTGCCGTCGCTCGTGGCGACGCGCTGGTGTCCGGTTTTCGCGGATATCAATGTGCGGGGCGTCGACAAGGGAACCGGCATGGCGGAGTTTGCGGTCCATTTCGGGTTTGCACACGACGAAACGATGGCTTTCGGCGACGGCGGCAACGACGTTGCGATGCTCCGGGCCGCAGGTGTGGGCGTCGCGATGGGCAATGCCTGCGACGAGGCGCTGAATGCCGCGGATTACATTACCGCATCGGTCGACGACGACGGCATCCGGAAGGCGCTGGAGCACTTTGGGATTATAGATAAACAATAAAAATATGTCTTTGATTCTTTGCATTGAAACCGGAACGGACGTTTGTTCCGTGGGGATCGCCAAGGACGGCGAACTGCTGTCATTGCGCGAGAGCGACGAGGGGCGTGACCATGCCCGCAAGGTCGGCGTGTTCGTCGACGAATTGCTGCGCGAGACGGGGATTGCTCCCGAAGACCTCGATGCCGTGGCTGTGGGTAAGGGGCCCGGGTCGTACACGGGATTGCGTATCGGCGTATCGTTCGCCAAAGGGCTTTGTTACGGTTTGCAGAAGCCGCTGGTGGCCGTAGGGTCGCTCGACGCACTGGCCGAGGTGGCCCGCGAAGATTATGAGGCGGGGATTCTTTCGGTCGAAGGCTGGGAGAATGCTTATTTGTGCCCGATGGTCGATGCGCGGCGCATGGAGGTCTATGCGCAGGTGTTCGACGCCGACGGCCGACCGCAGAGCGAGGTTTCGGCCGAAGTGATCGATACGGAGAGCTTTGCGGCGTTTCGCGGGCAGGGACGCCCGTTCGTGATTTTCGGCAGCGGAGCCCGCAAGTGTGCCGATGTGCTGCCCGATGCGACGCTGGTCGAGGTGACCCCGTCGGCCCGCGGACTTGCGCGGCTGGCCCAGCAGGCGCTCGACGAAGGCCGCACGGTGGACATCGCTTATTTCGAGCCTTTCTACCTGAAAGATTTTGTGGTGACCACTTCCAGGAAAAAACTCTTCTGAGATTTGTCGTGACGATAAATCGCGGTTGGAGCGGCGGCCTGCTTCCCGAAGCCCGGAACCGCACCTGTTCTGACGGCAAATCGGAATCTTTATGACGCGCGAAGCCCTGATAAAACTCCTGTCGGAGCGGTTTTACGGCAATTTTGCCGATGAAACGGCCCGGCTGGTCCGTGATGCGGATGCCGTTGCGTTGCTGTATGAGACGGCCACTTCGCCGCACCCGGAGTTGCCGAAGCCCGTACGCCGGAAAGTGTTGTTCCGGGGTGCTTATGTGCTCGAACGCATCTACTTCGCTTCGCCCGGTTCGTTTCTGCCGTATGCCGATGCCTTTTGCCGGACCGATTTCCCGGCGTGCGGCAATGCCAGCGCGCGGCGTCATTTCGGGAAGATCATGGCCGACCTGCTGGAACGTTATGAACCGGATGGCGACGCTCTCGAAAGGATTGCGGAGACGGCTGCCGAATGGGCGGTCGATCCGGAGGCGAAAGTCGCGGTGAAGGTCTGGGCCGTGGAGGTGCTGAAACATTGCCGGGAGCGTGTCGGCTGGGTCGCGGAGTCGTGGGACGACCTCGTGGAGGCCCTTGCGCTCGACGCGACGCCGGGCATCGAATCGCGGATGCGCAAGAGTTGGAAAACAAAGCGATAACAGAGTACCCGAATTGAGAAACGCCGTCCGAAACGTTGTAACGTTCGGGCGGCGTTTCCGTTAGCCGGGTGGGGGCTTTGGGTGAGGCTTACCAGCTCATGACGCGGACCTTGTACATATCCAGGTCGGGGACTTTGATCGTACGCGTCGCGGCGGAGCCGTTTCGGTCGGCGGCATAGCGGATGGTCTGTGTCGACCAGGACTGCGAACCTTCCGGAATCGTCGAATCGGTGTACCACAATTCGCCCGTGTCGTCGTTGTAGTTGATCGACTTGATGGCGGTGGAGCTGGCGAAGAGCGTCATTTCGGTAAACTGGTTGGCGCCGATGTCGTAGAGGTATGCCCGGCGTCCGCCGATGCAGAGCGTGTTGGAGTTGACCAGCGACATGTCGTGCAGGCCGCCGTAAGGCGTCTGTACGGTTTTCTCCAGTTCGAGCGAAGGCGTTGCGCTCGTCCAGTCTTTCAGCTTGTAAATCTGGAGGCTCTGGCCCCCGATGGCGTAAAGCCGCTGGGTCGTTTCGTTCCAGACTACGCCGTGTGCCGAACCGAGTTCCGACTGGAACAAAACGAGGTTCGGGCGCGCGATGTCGTAGACCTGGACTTTGTTGTTGTTGGAGCCGCTGCCTTCGGAGCAGGCTACGGCAATGCGGTTGTCCGGGAGCATCTCCGCCGAATGGGCGTTGGGGGCTGCCGTGGTGTGGAAGAGCACCTCCCCGGTTGCGATGTCGAGCAGCGCGCACCAGTTGTAGGAACTCGTGACCAGGAGCTTTTTGCCGTTGTCGACGGGCTTGCAGTCGTCGAGGTGGTTGCAGCGCGACGCGGCCAGCCCGAGCGTCTCTGCTGCGGTGGTGGCGTCCCAACTCCACGTGACGGCATTTTTGTAGCCCGTTTCGTCGGCCAATCCCGCATCGATCATGTAGACCATGTTGTCGCCGCAGAAGATCAGTTCGGTTACCTCTGTCGAACGGGCGTCGTCGGTCTCGATCTTGTCACCGGCCGTGAGCGTCACGGGATCGGTCGAACCGACCGAAAACGAATGGCCGTCGGTGTCGGTGAGGGTCACGGTATACCCTTGTGAGAGAGTTACGGGGGCTATCATTACCGGAATCAGCCGGGCTTCGCCGGTGCAGTCTATGGGCGAAGGCGGCGTCACGGTGATCGTCTGCGCCGATGCGCTGACCGACCCGTCATCGATGCCGATCGAAATATCCCCGGCAATCGTTTCGCCGCCGTTGGCTTTGACGACGGCCTTGCTGATCGAGTAATTTCCCTTTTTGACGCTGACGTACATCGTGCAGAAAAGCTGTTTGAGTTCGATGTCGTAGCCTTCGTAACTGTTGGCGCGGGCCGTGGCCTTGCCGACGAGGCAGGGCGTGATGCTGCCGCTCTGGGTAGCGGGAATGGTCGCCTTCAGGGTGTTGTCTTCGCACGCGAGGGCCGCGTCGGAAGGGTAGAAGCCCACGAGCGTCGCATCGGCATGCGCCGGAGCGTCGACCGTGAAGAGGAAGAGCGACTTCTGGGATCCGGGGAGGATCGGCGCCGCGTAGGCGGGCTCCGCCACGCCGTGTTTGACGGCAAAGACGGCTCCCCGGTCGGAACTTTTCCACGTGACGAGCGATGTCGCGCCCTGGTCGTTGTAGTATTTCGAAAGTGTCAGGGTGACTTTGGCGGCCAGTTCCGAGGTTTCGTCCGAGTCGTCGTTCGAGCACCCCGCACCGAGGCTGGCGGCGCAGAGGCCGAGCCACAGCATCGGCCGGATTTTATTCAGCAGTCCGTATTTCATGGCAGTGTATTTTGTCGGTTATTTTTTCTTGTTGCCGAGTATTACCTCGTTATAGGTTTTGACGATGTTTTCGGGCGTGGCGGCCTCCCCGGCACGGACTTCGTGCATGAAGACTCCCTTGTAGCCCGAAGCCTGCAGGCGGCGGAGGAAATCGGGCCAGTCGATGACGCCTTCACCCGGCAGCCAGTGCCGTTCGTCCTTGCGGTCGTAGTCCGAAGCGTGGATCGTGCCGATGCGGTTGCCGACGGTCTCGAAGAAGTGTGCATGCTCCTCTTTGAGCAGGTGGTTCGAATCGAAGCAGACCATGACTTCGGGGTAGTCGGCGATGAGCCGCATGAGTTCGCCCGAGTCGCGGCCCAGGCACGTGCGGGGCAGGTTCTCGATGCAGAGCACTGCGCCGATTTCTTTGGCGGCCAGCGCGAGGCGGCCGATGGAGTTGGCCGAGTTCTGCAGGCGGGTCTCCCGTTCTTCGTCGGTGATCGGCTCCGAACTGGGATGGAGCACGAGACGCTGCGGGCCGAAGATCGACGCGAGGCGGATCATCCGCTCCATGAGCACGACGTTCTGCTCGCGCAGCGCCGGATCGAGCACCGAAATGTCGAGCTGGCGGCTGAACGGCAGGTGGCAGGACCAGACTTTGAGCCCGGCTTCTTCGAGCAGCGCCTTGACCCGGTAGGCCCGGGTGTAACATTCGTTCTCGGGGGCATTGCGCCAGAAGTAGTTGAAGACGACTTCGACGTGATCGACCCCGGAGGCCTTGATTTGCGCGAGTCCCTCCGCGGAGGGTGTTTTCAGCATGCTGAGGGAGATGCCGACCGGATATTTGGCTTGTGAAACAGAGCCTATCAGCAGAAAGGCCATGCTGAGGATTATAAGTTTTTTCATTGCGGTTACGGATTAGGGATGTAAAGGGAGGCTCCGGTGCGGCCGGCGCCTCCCGAATCGGTTATTTTACGCAGTACGAGCCGCAGAGGTCCCCGCCGTGGGTGCTCCAGCTCGAAGCCCGTTCGCCTCCGACGTATTTGCCGACGAAGATTCCGTTTTTCGAGGAACTGCCGATGAACGCCGAATAGAGAACGCCGTCGAGGTAGTTGTTGCCGCCCATCTGTTTCTGGTTGGTATCGCTGCCCTCGTAGCTCCACGAGTCGAGGACGTTGCCGTTCGCATCGAAAATGTAGGAGACGTTGGAAGCCTGTCCTGCCGTGATGTAGAACCGGTTTTCGGAGTCGACGCAGGGGTGCGCGAAGTTGAATGCGTTGGTGAGCGGGGTTCCGCTGGGGGTATGTGCATATTCCCAGTTTTTGGCCGAAAGGTCGCCCTTCACGTTGAACACCTCGCCGCTCTTCGATCCGGCGAAGACCGAGCCGTTGGGGGCTACGACGGGTTCGTAGATGTCGTTGGCCGTGGCATTGCCGCCTCCGGCCAGGAGGCGGCCGTGGATGGTGCGCGAAGTCAGGTTGACGGCCCCGATGTAGCCGGATTTAGCGCCGAAATAGGCCAGTGTCTTGTCGTTGCTGACGGCAAACCCCGTATTGTCGACCATCGTGCAGCCCAGTGCGACTTTGGCGATCTCCGCTCCGGTTTCGGCATTGAGGAAGATGGCGTTGGAGGTCGTGCCGACGAGCAGTTCGTTCGCGAAGACCAGCAGGCCGCAGCCTTTGGCGCCGGCTGCATAGGACCAGATTTTCGATCCCGACGAAGTGTCGATCCCGAACGTGTTGCCCGTGGCGTCGCTGATGTAAACGACACTTCCGGAGGCATTGACGGCCGGAGAGCAGCTTTGCATGGAGCCGGCCTCGGTGAAGGTCCACTTCAATTGACCTTCGGCGGTCACGGCATAGAATTGCCCGGCGGTGGTCGTTCCGTAATAGATGTCGCCGGTGACAGGGTTCACGGTGAGCATGTTGTAGCTGTTCGACTTGGCTGCCGGGACGTAACGCCACTTCTCGCTGCCTGTGGCCAGGTCGAAAGCGTACAGGCCCGCCACCTTGTTGAACGTGATGATGTAGACGGTTTTCCCGTCGGGCGAGAATACCGGACAAGTGCCTTTGAAACCGTTGTAGTTCGAGCCGTCTTGCGCCCAGTCGGTGCTGTAAACGACGTATTCGCGAATCTCGACTTCGAGGTTCCAGCTCCGTACGCTGCCGTTGATGGTCGCGCTCAGTTTCACGGTCTGCGTGCCGACCGATCCGAGCCCGTATTTGACGACCGTGCCCTGCTTTACGACATCGCCCGGGAAAGTCCATTTGACATCGGTGGCCGTCGGGTAATCCGCCGTGTTGAACGTGAAGGTGATGGGCTGATTCTTGGCTGCCTTGTCGCGGTCGAGGGTGTAGGGGACGGCCTGGGTCGGCATGGCCTTGATGGTGGCCGCTTCAGAGGTTCCCTTGGCATAGTTGGCCACCAGCGAGAAGTAGTAGTTCTTGTCGTTGACCAGGTTGTCCAGCGTGATGGAGGTCGCATCCTTGTCGATGGGCTGTTCCGTCACGTCGCCGGTAGCGTCTTCGTTGTAGTAGGAGAGCGTATAGGAGAGCACCGTCGTTGCGGGTTTCGACCACGTGAGCGTGACGTAGGCGTTGCCCGCTTCGGCCGCGAGGTCGGTGACCGGGAACCGCGTGGTCGACGGTTTGCCCGTAATGCCCACGTAGTTCGAGATGTTTTCGCCGTAGACGGCCTGCACGTAGAATGTGTATTGCGTGCCGTTGGTAAGCCCGTTTACCGTGCAGTTCATCGGGCCGCCCGTACGCCGGGTCACGGTTTTCGAATCGGAGTCGGTGTAGTAGACGATAAAGTCCGTCGGGTTCCAGCCTTCGGGCATGCTCCACGAGAGCAGTACCTCTTCATCGCCCGGCGTAGCCGTGAGGCCGGTGACCTGGTGACGCGCCGCACCCGCCTCGGGAATGTCCTCGGTCCAGCACGCTGCGAGGTTCGCCGTGAGGACTGTGGCCAGCAACAGGTTGATTATCTTTTTCATGCTTGTTTTGACTTTAAGGGTTGATGAATTAGAAACCGGGGTTTTGCCACAGGATCGAGGGGTTGTTCACGATCTCGATCTGGTTCTGCGGGATGGGGAAGATCAGGTTGTGGGCGTCGAGCGTGTAACCCAGGTTGCGGAAATGCTCCACGGCCAGCCCCAGCCGCACGAGGTCGAACCAGCGGTGGCCTTCCAGGGCGAATTCGCGTCCGCGCTCGGCGGCCAGTTCGCGTATAAACCCGGCTTTGGTCTTTACCTCGTCCGAGGTCAGTTCGTCGAGTCCGGCCCGGGTGCGGGTTTTGTTGAGCCATGTCAGCGCCGTCGGCAGGTCCGTTTCGGCGAGCGCTTCGGCGTACATCAGCGTGATGTCTGCATAGCGCAGGTGCGGGAAGTCGTTGCCTACCTGCGTATTGTAGGTAGCGTCGTAGGTGTCGTACCACTTGGTCATGGCGAAGAGGTTGCTCTGTATCTTCGTGTAGGTGCTGATCAGCGCCAGCCGGTTGTCGGTCTCGTCGTAAATCGCCTTGAATTCGGGGGTCGGGTTGCGGATGTCGGCCATTACATCGGTATTGGTACTGTACCAGTAACCGTGTCCGTTGTCGTTGGTCTTGTTGTAGTAGAGCGCGAAGATGACCTCCTTGTTCATCTTGTTGTTGATGTCGAAGACCCGTTTCGTCGTGGATTCCAGCCCGTAGCCCGTGGCCTTCATCGCCTCTTCGAGTGCGGTCTTGGCTTCGGCGTGCTTGCCGAACGTGAGATATACTTTCGCCAGCAGCGTGTAGGCCGCGATACCGGTCACACGGGCCGTCTCGGCGCCGCGGGTCGCGGGCAGCAGGCGTGTGGCCTCGGCGAGGTCTTCGGTCAGCAGGCTGTACATCTCCGCCTCGGTGCAGCGCGGGATGAGTTTGGCCGCAGCCGGGGGTACGACCGTGCGGGCGATCGGAACCACGCCGAACGTGCGATAGAGGTTGAAGTACCACCAGGAGCGCATGAAGAGGCATTCGCCGCGGTATTTGTCGTAGTTGGGAATCTGCACGCCGTGCATGTGGTCGAGTACGTCGTTGCAGCGGTAGATGCCGTTGTACCAGGCATCCCAGATGTCGCTCAGGATGCCGTTGCTCGCCGTCTCGATGAAATTGTCTATGTCGTAGCGGTCCTGCGTCGAAACGGCCATCGATTCGAGGATGTTCTCGTCGCTGCGGTAACCGATCTCCGTGAGGTGGAAACTCATCATTGTCTTGAGTTTGGCGTAGCAGGAGACGACGCCCTGGTTGAAATCATCGTCGGTTTTATAGAAGTTGCCTTCGGTGATGTCATTGCTGGGGTACTGTTCGAAGAAGCCTTCGCCGCACGAACTCAGCGCGAAAGCGGTGAAAACGAGGTAGTATTTCAGTTTCATAATCTTCGTCTTTGAAATTACAGGTTAAAGTTGATGCCGACGCTGAACGTGCGCGAAAGCGGGTAGGAACAGTAGTCCTCGCCGGGGCGCAGGGCGTCTGCCGCGCGCTTGTTGACCTCGGGGTTGTAGCCCGAATAGTTGGTCCAGGTGAAGAGGTTGCTGCCCTGCACATAGATACGCAGTTTCGAAATTCCGGCCCGGCGGGTCCATTTGTCGGGGAAGGTGTAGCCCAGCGAGAGGTTTTGCAGGCGCAGGTAGGAGCCGTCCTCCAGGTGGAAGGTCGAGGTGCAGGCGCCGTTGTTACCGCTCGATTTGCGGGTTGCGCGGTTCAGTTCGCCGTAGGGGTAGCGCTGGAGCGATTCGCGCATCATGTTCGACGAAGCCTCCATATTGAGCAGGTAGCGTCGTTCGAGGTTGAGGATTTCGTTGCCGTAGACCCCCTGGAACGCTGCGGCGAGGTCGAAGCCTTTCCAGGAGAGGTTCACCGAGAATCCGTAGTAGAAATCGGGCATGTAGTTGCCTACGATCACCCGGTCGGCGTCTTTTTCGAGAATGCCGTTGCCGTTGGCGTCGACGAAACGGAAGTCGCCCACCTGCGCCGTGTCGAAATGTGGGTAGGAGTCCAGCTCCTCTTGGTTGTGGAAGATGCCGTCCTGGACCATCAGGTAATAACAGCCGACGGGCTGTCCGACGCGGGTGATGTAGTAGCCGCCGGCGTAGGAGGACTCCTTGATGATGTCGGCGTTTTCGTCGCCGAGGCTCAGCACCTTGTTGCGGTTGAGCGACCAGTTGGCCGAAACGGCGTAGGAGAAGTCGCCGAACGTGCGGCGCGAGGAGAGCGATAACTCGACACCTCTGTTTTGCATCGAACCGATGTTCATGTTCGAGGTCGTGAGGCCCGATACCGACGAGACGGGAACGTCGAAAAGCATGTCGGTGGTCTTCGAATAGTAGTAGTCGGCGTTCAGTCCGAGCAGTCCGCGCCAAAGGCTGATGTCTACACCGACATTGTACTGGGTATTCTTCTCCCAGCCCAGGTCGTTGTTGGCTATCTGTTTGGGGTAGACCTGCGAGGTGAGCCCGTTGCCCAGGTCGATGTTCGTCGTGCCGTAGAGCGCCAGGTATTCCGAGTTGCCGATCTGGGCGTTGCCCGTCTGGCCGACGCTGGCGCGGAATTTCATGTCGTCGATCCACTTGATGCCGCGCATGAAGTTTTCATCGCTGATGCGCCAGCCAATGCTTGCCGCAGGGAAGTAACCCCAGCGGGTGTTGGGGGCGAAGCGCGACGAGCCGTCGCCGCGGACCGAGACCGAAGCCATGTAACGCCCCTTGTAGGAGTACTGCGCACGCAGAAGCCACGAGGCGAACGTATAGGCGTACTTGTTGTTGTAGGTGTTGTCCTGGTCGATGGTTTTGCCCTTGGTGGACCGGATCTTGTCGTCGCCGATCGTGCCCGTCGAGACGATCTGTGCCGTCTGGGTGGTGTATTTCTCGGCTTCGTAGACGGCTACGGCATTGATCGTATGGTCGCCGAACGAGCGGTTGAAGGAGAGCTGGTTCGAGAGGGTCCAGTGGAAATAGTTGTTGTTGTAATAGTTAGCCGACGGGGTCGACTGCGCGTCGAGGTATTTGTAACCGCGCAAGGGGAGCGAGGAGGGGCGGTAGTAGTTGCGGATGTAAGAGTAGTAGTCGCCGCCGGCCGTGATTTTGTATTCGAGGCCCTTGATGAACTCGTAGGAAGCGAAGACGTTGCCCAGGATGTTGAGTTTTTCGCGGATGTCGTCGATTTCGAGCGCCAGCGCCACGGGGTTGAGCACCTCGTTGGTCTGGGTGTCCCACGTATTGATGCGCAGGAAGCCGTTCATATCCCAGTTGTAGGAGCCGTCGGAGTTGTAGACCGGGAAAACCGGGGGCGCCATCAGCGCCGAGGCGATCACGCCGTCGCCGCCGTACTGGGCGTCGGCGTCCACGTAGTTCGACTTCGAATAGGAGGGCGAGAAGCTGACTCCGTATTTCAGGCGGTTGCGCTTGCCGTCGAGGTTGACGCGCAGCCCGTAGCGTTCGAAGTCCGAACCGATGATCGTGCCTTCGCGGTAGAGGTAGTTGGCGCCGACGAAATAGTTGATGCTCTTGGTGCGGCCCGATATCGAGAGCGAATGTTTGGTCGAGTAGGCCGTGCGGAAGATGGCGTCCTGCCAGTCGGTGTTGACCATCGTGCCGGTCTTGTCCTGCAGGTAGGCCGTGATGAGCGGGTCGACGCGGTGGTAGGTTTGCGGGCGGCTCTCGTAGGGATCGTCGATCGAACCCGTCGGAACGTTGAACAGGTAGGCGCCGTCGCGGGCTTCCTTGAAGATTTGGGCGAATTCGTAGGCGTCGAGCATTTCCATCGTTTTGGTGACGTTCGAAACGCTGAACTGTCCGTCGTAGCTGACGACGGGGTGTTCGCTCTGGCCGCGTTTGGTGGTGATGAGGATCACGCCGCATGAACCGCGCGAACCGTAGATAGCTGCCGCCGAGGCGTCTTTGAGCACTTCGAGGCTCTCGATGTCGCTGCCGTCGAGGTTGGCGAAGGCCCGGGCGTCGCACGGAATGCCGTCGATGACATACAGCGGGTCGTTACCCGACGTGGCGGACTGGATGCCGCGGATGCGGACCGAAACGTTGCCTTCGGGCTGGCCGCCCAACTGGAGCACCTGCACGCCCGGCATTTTGGCTGCCATGGCGTCGCGGAAATCGGAGCTGGGGACGCCGGCGAAATCCTCGGCTTTGATCGACGAGATGGCGGTCGTCACGTCGCGTTTGTTCTGGACGCCGTAGCCTACGACCACGACGTTGTCCATGGCGATGGCATCGGCGGTCAGCCGGACATCGGCCCGCGTCTGGTTGTCGGCGAGGGCCAGTTCGACTTTGTTGTATCCGATGAGTGAAATTTCGAGTACGGCGTTGCTCTGCCGGATATTGAGTGAATAGTTGCCGTCGAGACCCGACGCCGTTCCGGTCGTTGTGCCCTTGAGGATGACGGTCGCACCGACTACCGGGGCGCCCTCGTCGTCGGTTATGCGGCCCGTGATTGTCCGGCTGGCGCTGGCATTGCGGGCGGCGGGTTTACCCCCCCCCGAACGGGTCGTAAGTAGTATCTTCAGTCCCTTAATTTCGACATTCACCTCGGGCAGGACTTCGGCGATGATCGATTCGATGCTCCGGTTCTCGGCCTTTACCGAGACCCGTTTCCCGGGGGTGATGTCGGCGTCGGCATAGGCGAACGTGTAGGGACTGTTGGCTTCGATGAGCCGCAGGAGCTCTTTGACGGTGACGTTTTTCGCCTCGAGGGTGACGTTCGGCACCTGGGCTGAAGCCGGGACGGCCGACACCGCACACAGGATGATGACGGCGCAGAGGCGTCGGCAAATCCGTTTTAAAACGTTGGGTTCATTCATGGTAATTGGGTGTTTTTCGGTTTTTCAGTTCAAATGAAGGGTATTCCGGAACCTCTTCGGGGAGGCGCCGGCTGGGATGGCAGCTCGTTGTTTCAGGAATTTACTTCTTGGTTATCAGCACTTGGTTGCCGTCGATCCGGTAGCGGATCGGGATGAGTGTGGCCATGACATCCAGGATGTCTTCCAACGGTTCGTGGTAGACGACCAGCGAAAGCCGTTTGTCGACGCGGATGTGTGAAGAGAGCGCTATTTCGACGTTGTACCTGCGTTCGAGATTGGTGATGATATCTGCGAGCGGCGTGTTGTCGAAGATCAGGCGGGACTCGAACCAACTGCAATAGTTCCGGGCGTCGACCTGCCGGACGGTGACCTGCCGGGTGCGGGTGTCCAACGATAATTTTTCGTCGGGCCGCAGCAGGACGGGTTTGCCGAGGTCGGCGCCGGAGACTTTGACCGATCCGGTTTTGAGGATAATTTCCTGGTGGGACCCGAACGAGTAACCGATGGCGTCGAACGACGTTCCCAGGACCTCGACCTGCAGGTTGTCCATGTTGACGTGGAACGGCCGCAGGGAGTCTTTGCGGACTTCGAAGAAGGCTTCGCCCGAGAGGGCGACTTCACGCGTCGGGCCGGAGAACTCCGCCGAGTATTTCAGCCGGCTTTCGCCGTTGAGCCAGACACGGGAGCCGTCGGGCAGCGTGAATTCGCCGACATTGCCTTTGGCCGTCAGCAGAGTAATCTCCTCGGCGGGCCGGACGGTCCGTGCGGCGAAGTAGTAACCTCCGGCAAAGATGAGCAGGACAGCGGCGGCCATGCCGGCGTAGCGCAGTATGCGGCGTCCCAGCATGCGGACCCGTCCGGGTTTGATCGCGGCATGGAGCCGCTGGAGGCCCAGCCGGGTCTCTTCGATCGTGGCGTCGGCCGTATGCCTGTTCCACATTTCCAACAGGATTTCGTCGATCTCGGCCTCGTTTTCACGGGTGAGCATCCACTCTTCGAATGCCCGGCGGATTTCTGCGGGAACATTCGGATTGTTGAAAATGTAGTCGATGATTTGTTTGCGCTGCTGTTTGCTCATGGTAGCCGGGCGTGTTGGGGTTTATGCTGCCTGCGGACAGTTACTGTTTCTGTGTCAGCGTGAAGGTCTCCGTATAGGTTCCGGCCTTGAACGTGACGGTTCCGGTACGCGGACCGGCTGACGGATTGGCCGTGTAGCCGAGTTTCACGACATGGATGCCTTTTTCGCCGCCGGCGACGGGATCGACGGTGATCCAGGTGTCTGCGGAGGCCGTCCAGGCGCAGGTGGTGAAGATCGTCACGGAGTGCGTGCCGGCGGCGGCATCCACCGTTCCCGTCGTGCTGTACATGTACACACTGTCGGGAGCCGCCTCATCTTCGTCCTTACAACTGCTTGCCAGGCACACGCATACGAGTGTCAGTAGGAGTAGTAGATGTTTTTTCATGTTAGGTTTTTTCGGGTTAAACGATTTTTTCGGATCCGTTTCTATTAATAAGACAACTTTCGGCGGCAGGATGCCAGTCTGTCCGGCGATATTTTTTACATTTTTTTTGCATGGCCGCTGTTTTGCGCGTTGGAGCCGTTCGGAGCCATGGTGGACGGGGTGAAAACCGTGAATATTTTATAAAATAGTCGTGAATAAATAAAAAATAATTCGAAAAGGTTTTTGATTCTTTGGAGTTAAATCTATATTTGCATAAACGGACCATGAATAGCGACGAACATATCCTGTTGCGAAAACTGCGGGAAGGGGATACCGAGGCTCTCGATATCCTTTACCTGCGTTATGCCGCGAAGGTACGGGACTTTGCGTTCCGGCTGCTCGGAGATAGCATTGAGGCAGAGGATATTACACACGATATTTTTCTCAGGGTGTGGGAACAGCGCAAGACCGTGGGCAACGTCATGTCGTTCAAGGGGTATCTTTTCCGGATGACGCGCAACGCCATTTTCAATGCCTTCAAACACCGGCAGGTGGAGTCGAAATACCAGGCCCAGGCTGTGGCGGACGGGACGGAAGCGCCTGCCGATACCGACGACCGCGTATCGACGAACGACCTGATGGAGATGATCGACCTGGCGGTGAGCAATATGCCCGAGCAGCGGCGTAAGGTGTTCTGCATGAGCCGTTACGAAAATATGTCTTACAACGATATTGCCGAGGCGCTTAATATCAGCCCCAAGACCGTGCAGTATCATATCTCGGGAGCGCTGGCCGAATTGCGCAAACTGCTTTCGGCGATTGCGTTCTTCGTGTAGCGGTTCATCTCACCTTCAAATAAAAAATCCCCGGAATGAACTTCCGGGGATTTTCTATGCAGGTGCGCGGTTATTTCACGCTTCCGATCACTTCGCGCAGGCGTTTTTTGAAATTGTCGCCGATGATCGTCATCCTGTCGGTGGTGTCGAACAGCACCGACTTGTTTTTCTCGTAGGCTGCGAGGTAGTCGGCGATGCGGAACGGGTCTTCGAGGATGAAGTTCGGACACTGCGATACGTTGAGGTATTCGACGGGCAGCATCAGGTAGGGCTCCACCTTGCCCTGTTCGGTTTTGAATTCGACGGTCAGGTCGACGCAGCGTTTGAAAACGCCGCTCTTGCCGTAGAGATCGGCCTGATGCGTCACGGCATGCTCGCTGAAAGTCAGCACGACCTCCAGCGGACGGTCGCAGGCCGCTTCGCCTGTGTAGACGACCGGGGCCAGCGTGTAGGCGTCGTAAGTCCACTGGCCGGCCTTCGGGAAGCGGGCGTAGGGAATCTCCCGGCCGTTGACCGTCACCGATTCGGGCGGGAAGGTGGCGGGGAATCGCAGTTCATAACTGCGTTTGGCCGGAGCTCCTTCGTAAGAGCCCTTGCGGGGTGAGACGACGGCCCGGAGCGTGTTGCCTTCCTGGTGTTTCGTAACTTTCGTGACGGCGTAGTCGGTCGTGTACTGCTGGCTGACGCCGTCGTCCTCGTAATGGTTCAACTCGCCGTCAGCTCCCGGGATGAAGGTCAGCACCAGCGTGTCGCACGGCTGCTGGAGGTTTTTCACGTTCGCGGGATTCATCGGGAGGATGGCTCCGGCCCGGGCGTACCAGGGATTTTCCGAAAGGGTATAATGCAGGGTTTCGGTGCGGCCTCCTTGGTACATCGCCCCCGTGGCGCAGTCGTACCAGTTGCCTTCGGGGAACCATATTTTGCGTGCAGCGAGTCCCGTGACGCTGTCGACCGGCTCGACGATAGCCGTGGCGAGAATGTCGTCGCCGAACATGAACTGCTCGGGAACGTTGTAGGCTTCGTCCTGCTCGGGGTGGTCGTAGTACATCGGGCGGCACATGCCGACGCCCGTGTCATAATTGGTGCGTGCTGCGGCGTAGATATAAGGTGCGAGCGTGTAGCGCAGGCGGATGGCGTCGCGCATGACGAACAGGTGGTCGGGGAAGAACCAGAGGTAGCGCTCGATGCGCGGGTCTTTCGTGGAGTGGGTTTTGAAGATGGGGGTAAAGACGCCGTACTGCAGCCAGCGGGTATAGAGTTCGGGATCGGTTTCCTTCGTCTCTTTTTTGAACATGTGCCCGCCGATGTCGTGGCCCCAATAGCCGTAGTTGACATTCGACGAGGTGGCTGTGAAGTAGGGCAGGAAGGCTAGGGTCTCCCATTTGGCGTAGGTGTCGCCCGAGAAGGCCAGCGGATAACGGTGCGAGCCGAGTCCGCCCCAGCGGTGGTAGATGAAGGGACGCAGGGCAGGGTTCTGCTGTTCGGCGTGGTGGAAGAAGGTGTAGTTGAGCCAGAAGGTGTTCGAGAGCCCCGGAGTGAATTTCGACTCCATCCACTGCTGCCAGTCGAGCCACCAGAAATCGACGCCTTGGCGCTCCATGGGGTTCAGCACGGTCTTAAAATAGGCGTCGGCCCACTTCTGCTCGTCGATGTGGAACGGCACGGGTTTGCCCTTCCCGGTCCATCCGTACTCTTTGGTGAATGGTTCGTAAACAGCCTCATAAGGCTGGATGCCCGAAGCCGGGTGGAGGTTGAGCGCCACTTTGAGGTCTTCGGTCTCGGTCCATTTCAGGAAATTCGCCGGCGAGGGGAACAGCTCCTTCTGCCAGGTGTAGCCAGTCCAGCCGATGCGCTGTCCGTATTCGTCCTTGGCGGGATTCTTCTTCCGGAGTCCCCAGGTCTCGTGCCAGTCCATGTCGACGATCAGTACGTCGATCGGGATGTCGATCGATTTGAGTTTCCCGACCAGGTCGACGAATTCGTTGTCGGAGTACTGCCAGTAGCGGCTCCACCAGTAGCCGAACGTGTACTTCGGGGGCAGCGGCGCGCGGCCTGCGACGAGTTGGAAGTCGGCGAGTGCCTGTTTGTAGTCGTGGCCATAGGCGAAGAGGTAGAGGTCCTGGCGGTCGCCCTCGGGGCGGGTTTCCACCCACTCCTTCCATTTCGAACCGTCGGGCGTCAGCACGTGCCGCCGGCTGTCGTCTACCACGGACCAGCCTGCGCGCGACAGGAGTCCCTGCTCCATCGGTTCGCGGCCCAGATTGCGGCCGTCGCAGCCGTCGAGCGTACGGGTCGTGCCCATCAGGTTCTGCGGGTTTTCCAGGCCGGGGGTCCAGACGACCTCTTTACCGTTGAGCCGGAAGACGGCTTTCAGGTTCCTATCGGTGAATTTACCGTCTTTAATGTAGGTGAGCGTGAGGGCCGGGGTGGTGATGGTCACTTTCGATTTCGTGTCGCGGACCCTGAAGGCCGGGACCGGGGTTTCGCGGTTGACGAACGTCAGCGTGGCGCGGTCCTCGAAACGTCCGTCTTCGCTCCACTCCATGCGGATCAGTTGCGGCGTGAGCACCGTGAAACGGGCGTTCCCCGCTTCGACGACCGCCTTGGGGTCGGCTTTGGGGTTGCCGGCTGCTGCCGCGCCCAGCGTCAGGCACAACGCCGTAAAAAGAATTGTAGCTCTTTTCATATTTTTAGAAAGGTTAGTTTGCATAATAGACACGCCCCGTAGGCAAAACGATGAGCCTGCGGACGTATTTTTTAGCAGAGGAACTATGCCTCGCCGCCGGGCAGTGCCGTGGGTTCTTCGGGAAGATCGTCCCCGTCCGATTCGCTGCCGGCGATTTCGAGTGTCCGCGCGGCGTGCTGCCGCTTGGTTTGCAGGCGGGCGGTCTTGCGCAGGCGTTCGCCGACGCGGATGATGTTGTCGTTGCCCGAGCAGAGGCGTTTGTGGGCATCCTCGTAAGCGTCGCGGGCCTTGTCGAGCGCCGTGCCGACCCCTTCGAGCGAGGAGGTGAAGGCCACGAGCTGTTCGTAGAGTTTCAGCCCGCAGGCGGCGATCTCCTTGGTGTTTTTGTCCTGGTCGTTGTATTTCCAGAGGTCGGCGACGAGTTTGAGCAGCGCGAAAAGGTTCGTCGGCGACGAAATGATCACCTTTTTGTCGTAGGCGTCGGACCAGATGGCCGTGTCGTTCTGCAACGCCGCGAGGAACGCCGGTTCGTTGGGGATGAACATGATGACGAAGTCGGGCGAATTGAGCCGCCGCTGGTACTCCTTGCGGCCCAGTTCGGTGACGTGCTGGCGCACCGAGGCGACGTGCGCCGCGAGATGGCGCCGCCGTTCTTCGTCGCTGTCGGCCGAGGAGTAACCCACGAAGGCCGTGAGCGAGACTTTCGAGTCGATGACGATGTCCTTTTTTTCAGGCAGGTGCAGCACCACGTCGGGGCGCAGGTTGCGTCCCTCTTCGTCCTTGATGTTGTATTGCGTCTCGTAGTGGATGCCTTTCGAGAGCGCCGAACTGTCGAGGATGGTTTCGAGCAGCATCTCGCCCCAGTCGCCCTGGACCTTCGAATTGCCTTTCAGGGCGTTGGTCAGGTTTTGGGCTTCGGCGGAAATCGTCTGGTTGAGTTCCATCAGGCGTTTGAGTTCCGATTTCAGTTCGCCGCGCTGGGAAGTCTGCGTGGTGTAAATCTCCTCGACGCGTTTGCGAAAGTCGACGATGTTTTCCCGGAACGGTTTGAGGAGGATGTCGATCGACTCCTTGTTCGTCTCTTTGAACCGCTGCGACTGCTCGCCCAGGATTTCCGTCGCGAGGTTCTTGAACTGCTGGCGGAAGCGCTCTTCGAGTTGTTCGCGTTCGGCTTTTTCGGCGGCGCGCTCCTCGGCGTTCCGTGCCCGCAGGGCCGAAAGCTCTGTGTCGGATGCGGCGCGCAGTGCGGCCAGTTCGGCTTCGGTGTGAGTACGCTGTTCGGTCAGCGACTGTACCTGTTCCTCGTACCGCAGGCGGAACTCTTTTTCGGCCGAGGCGGCCTGTTCGGCGGCGGCCAGCCGCGCTTCGGCCGCCGAAAGGCGGGTTGCGGCGTCACGTTCGCGCGTTTCCGAGTCGGCGAGTTTGCGCGACTCCCGGCGCCACAGGAGCAGGACGATGGCGAGGATTGCCGCGAGGCAGCAGATTGCCAGTATGGAAAGCAGGGAAAGGGTCATGGTTGTTCGGTCGTGTATTTCCTACAAAAATAACAAATTATTCCCGGAAAACGACTCGCTTGGGCGGCAGATCGGAATTTTCGGGGTAATGTGCAATTTTATTTGCCCCGGAACGGCATATCGTTTCCCGAATTTTATACCTTTGCTGCTGAATAGAATATACCCTTAATTTTTTCGTTTATGAAGAACCTTTTACCCATCGTGAAGTCGGCCTGCCTTGCGGCGGTGGCCGTGTTGATCGTCTCCTGCGGCGGCGGGGCCGATTACCGGAACGTCCTGCCTGCCGATTCGTTCATGACGGTGTCGGTCAACGCCGCATCGCTCATGGAGAAGAGCGGTTCGTGCGATGCCGCCCAAAATCCGCTTTTCAACCGTCTCAAGGCGGAACTGGACAAAGCGGAGAACCTGTCCGCCGAAGAGACGGAATACCTGCTTTCACTGCTGGAGAATCCCGCAGAATCGGGCCTCGACCTGAAAAAAGACCTTTTCTTGTTCATGTCGATGGGCGGCGCCGACATCAATAATCCCGAAGTGAGCGGCGGTGTGCTGTTTCCGGTCGGCGATAAGGCCAAGCTGGACGCCCTGATCGCCCGGGTCAACGAGAAGAGCGGAACCGAGACGGTGACCGAGAACGGCGTTTCCATCGTTAAGATCGGCGAGGAGTCGGCCGAAAGCGGTGTCTGCGCCTATAATGACATTGCCTGCATGCTCTTTTTTAGGACGAACCCCTGCGGCGGTATCGAGGCGAAGGTTCGGGAACTGTTTGCCCAGAAGCAGGATCAAAGCCTGATGGGAGACAAGACCGTCGCAGCACAGTTGGCCGGGCAGAACGACGTTAACGTCGTAATGTCGTATGCCAATGCATCGTTCCTGACGAATAATCCGATGCTGAGCACGATGCCCATGATGGATATACTGAAAGGATCGGCAATGATCGGCTCCCTCAATTTCGAGAAGGGCAGTGTCGTTTGCAACGCCACGATGTCGTATAAAGACAAGGAGAGCGAGAAGAAGGCGATGGAGTATTACGCATACGTGAAACCCCAGACCGGCGACCTGCTGCGTTATGTGTCTGCCAACACCATCGGTACGGTTTCCTACGGACTCGACGGCGAAAAACTCTATGCGATGCTGGCAGCAATGCCCGGTTACGGCATGATGCTGACCAACCCGATGATCAAGCAGGTGATGGATGCTTTCAACGGCGATTGTGTGATTTCGTTCTCGGGGATAACCGCTGACGGACGCTATCCGATCGGTTCGGTGCTGGCTCAGGTCAAGGACCCGGTCGTGTTGCAGACGATCGTTACGAGCCTGGCAGGCATGCCTATCCAGCAGACTGCCGAGGGCGAATACCTGTTCAGCATGGGCGATATCTCGGTGCTGTTCGGCGTGAAGGGCAACGTGTTCTATTGTACGACGGATGCTGCCGTGAAATCGGCGCTGGACGGCGTCGATTTCGAGTCGCTGGCATCGCTGGACCGCATCGTGAAAGGTAAATCCGGTACGTTCTACCTCGATTTCAAGGGCGTGAATGCTCTGGTGGCCCAGTTCGCCGGAGCGAACGATACGCCGCAGGTGGAAGCCGTGTTCTCGATTCTCGGCATCTTCGATAACATGGAGGCCTATGGTACGATGGAGGGTGGAACATTCGTCGTCAACATGACCGACAAGGAGCAGAATGCGTTCAAGACCATTTGCAACAAAACCGGCGAACTGATTCGCCAATACGTCCCGGAAGCGGGTGATTTGTAAAAGAATACCGGTGGTAATACCGAGAAGCGGCCGTCCGGAATCGAACGGCCGCTTCTTCGAAATATGGAGTTTATGGAGTCGATAACTTTACAGCAGGTAGTGCCCGATGCGTTTGCGGACGATCCGGTTTCCCGGGAGTCGGACGTGTGGGGACGCGATGTGACGTTCCGCAAGGGGGAGTATTATCTGGTCGAAGCCGCTTCGGGAACCGGAAAATCTTCGCTGTGCAGTTTCCTGTACGGTTCGCGAAACGATTATGCGGGCCGTATCCTGTTCGGCGATGCGGATTGCCGGGCTTTTTCCGCAGCCCGGTGGGGCGATCTGCGGAGACGGTCGCTGAGCCTGCTTTTCCAGGACCTGCGATTGTTCGGGGAGTTGACCGTGTCCGAGAACCTTGGCCTGAAAAACGAGCTGACTTCGTTTAAGACACCCGAACAGATCGGACGCCTGCTCGAGACGGCCGGGATTGCCGATAAGAAGGATACGCCTGCCGGGAAACTCTCCTTCGGGCAGCAGCAGCGCGTCGCATTCGTGCGCTGTTTGTGCCAGCCGTTCGATTTCATCCTGCTCGATGAACCCGTGAGCCATCTCGATGCTGCAAACGGCAAGATACTCGCCGGCTTGCTGCTGGAGGAGGCGCAGGCCCGGGGTGCAGGTGTAATCGTAACCTCGGTCGGCAGCCGGCTCGGGCTGCCGTACCATAAAATCCTGACGTTATGAGACTGCTCTGGAAACTGCTCCGCTGCCATCTGAGTACGGCCCAAATGGTCGGTTTCGCCCTCGCCGGGCTGGTGGGGATGACCGTCGTGCTGGGGGCCTTGCAGGCTTACCGCGATATCGTGCCGATTCTGGACCAGCCCGATTCGTTCCTGCGCGGCGACTACCTGGTGCTTTCGAAGCGTGTCAGTGCGTTCAATACGCTCGGATTGGGTAACAGCGATTTTACGGCAGAAGAAGTGGACGACCTTAGGGCACAGTCGTTTGTCCGGGAGGTCGGGGCGCTGACCGCGGCGGATTACCGGATAACGGGGTCGGTCGGTGTGGGAGGCATCAACCTTTCGACCTACCTGTTTTTCGAATCGGTTCCCGACCGGTTTCTCGACGTGGAGCCCGCCGAATGGAACTATGAGCCCGGCAGCCGGGATATTCCCATCATCATTCCGCGCAACTATGTGAACCTCTATAACTATGGTTTTGCCCGGTCGCAGGGGTTGCCGCAGATTTCGGAAGGTATTTTCCGCCGGGTAAGCCTCGGTATCGACATTGCCGGGAACGGTCGCGCGGAGCAGTTCCGGGGCCGTATCGTCGGGCTGTCGAACCGCCTGAATACGATCCTCGTGCCCGATGCGTTCATCCGCTGGTCGAACGAACGGTTCGGAACGGGGACCGGGGAAAAACTTCCGGCGCGGGTCATTGTCGAAACCGACCGTCCGGTCGATGCCGCCATCTCGGATTACCTCGCCCGCAAGGGGTACGAGGCTGAGGGCGACCGCCGCGACGACGGCAAGGCGACCCGTTTTTTGCAACTCGCGGCAAGCGGCGTGGCCGGGGTGGGGCTGGCGTTCAGCGCGATGTCGTTCTACATACTGCTGCTGAGCATTTTCCTGCTCTTGCAGAAAAACAGCGACAAACTCGAAACCCTGCTGTTGCTGGGATATGCTCCGGCGCGTGTGGCGAAGCCTTACCGGATGCTGACGTTCGGGCTGAATTTCGGAGTGCTGTTCGCCGCGTTGCTGGCCGTGTGGCTGGTGCGTTTGAGTTACCTGCCGTCGCTGGAGGCGTTGCAGGAGGGGTATCGTCCGGCAGGCATGGGCGTCACGCTGCTGTGCGGCATCGGACTTGCACTGCTGCTTTCGCTGCTGAACGGGTTGGCGATCCGCCGGAAGATCGCCGGTCTCGGCTGCGGAAAACGCTGACGGGTCGCCGGAGCGGGGGTCCGTACGAGCGGATTGTGTGTTGAAACCCCGTCCGGATATGCGGGATTCCGCGAAAAATGCCTATCTTTGTAGGTAGGAAAAAGAGAACTGCATAATGAACAGAATAGTAGCTCCTTCAATGCTCTCGGCCGACTTCGGCCATTTGGAGCGCGATACCCGGATGGTCGACGCCAGTGCGGCCGAGTGGGTTCATATCGACGTGATGGACGGTGTTTTCGTCCCCAATATTTCGTTCGGCTTCCCGGTGCTGAAAGCCATTCGCAAGGCCACTCCGAAGTTCCTCGATGTGCACCTGATGATCGTCGAGCCGGAGAAATACGTTGCACGCTTCGCCGAGGCGGGCGCCGACCTGGTGACTTTCCACCTCGAGGCGACGGATGATCCCGCGGGATGCGTTGCGATGATCCGCCAGGCCGGGGCCAAGGCGGGCATTTCGATCAAGCCCGCGACGCCGGTCGAGGCCTTGCGCGGCGTGCTGCCGCTCGTGGACCTTGTGCTGGTGATGAGCGTCGAGCCGGGATTCGGCGGACAGTCGTTCATTCCGGGGTCGCTCGGGAAGATACGGGAACTGCGCGCCATGGCCCGCGAAATGGGTCTCGAAACGATTATCGAGGTCGACGGCGGCCTCTCGTCGTACAATGCCGGCGAGGTTTACGGGGCCGGGGCCGATGTGCTGGTGGCCGGCAATGCCGTTTTCGGCGCTGCGGACCCGCAGTCCGAAATCGTGAAGATACTCAGCGCCTGACGGTCATGTTCGGGTTCCTGAAAAGTTTTTTCGGGGGCGGCAGCTCCGCCCTGACACGGGAAGAGATCGGGACGCTGCCTTCCAAAAAGTTGTACAGACGGGTGCTTTACAGCCTTCCCGATGCGGAGGAGGCGAACGACGCGCAGCGCGATTTCGTCAGCATGGTGATGCTCGACGGCGAGGTGCGCAACGGCGGGTTCAACCAGTATTATTACAATATGGGCGACGAGGGCCGCAGAGCCGAGCAGGCGTTTGGCAGGACCGGAGCCGCGGACCTGGCGGAGATCGTCCGGCAGGCTAACGACTGTTATGACGCCAGCCGGGAGCGGCTTGCGGAGTTGTGGGACGGGACGATGAAGGGCTTCTCGGCCAGTTATAAAGAGAAGTTGTTCGACCGCTTCGATGCGGCCTATTACGCGGCGGTGGAGAAGAACCGGTTCCAGGCGCTTCTTGCCGGGTTCGTCCGGAGCCGTGCCGAAGAGTTTGTTCCTGGAAAATAAGACGCTTAGCGTTCGACATGCTGCGCCGTCTCTGCATCGAGCAGGCGGCGCAGTTTGCATAGCAGGTCGTCGTCGCGGAACCATTCCGCGCCGTAGCTTAGGTTGAACTCGTAGTCGAATCCGGCGGGGTTCGCACCCTGGTTGTGCTGGAGGATAGTCTCGGCCTTGTCGAGCGCCTTGACCCAGCGGGCTTCGGGTGTGGCGCACGCTTCGTACTCTTCCCATATTTCCCGGATGCGGATTCCTGCGGCGTCGGGCAGCAGGACGCTCAGGCGGTCCACGGCCGACTGTTCCGCCGTGGCTTTGGCGGCGGGATCGCATTGTACGACGGCCGGAATATCCCCTTCATAGGCCTCTCCGAGGTCGTGGACCAGACACATCGACAGCACCTTCGAAAGGTCGAGTTCCGGTTTCTCGTCCGCAAGGACAAGGGCCAGCAGGGCCAGCCGCCACGTATGTTCGGCGGTGCTCTCGTGGCGTCCGGCCGAAGTGTGGGCCGAACGCAGGGTGTTTTTCAGCCGTTCGGCTTCGCGGATGAACCGCAGGTAGCGCTTCAACTTTTCCATAACAGGGGTCTGTTTCAGGTCGCAAAGATACGATATGTCGGATTAAATCGCTAACTTTGCCGTGATTTTAGATTCGCTATGATTTCACTCGATAACCTTACCGTAAGTTATGGGGGCTGGACCCTCTTCGACAATATTTCGCTGCTGATCAATCCGAAGGACCGCATCGGTCTGGTGGGTAAGAACGGCGCGGGCAAAACCACGCTGCTGCGCATCATCATGGGCGAGCAGCAGCCCACGTCGGGAACCGTGACGCCCAACGGCGACTGCACGATCGGTTACCTGCCGCAGACGATGCGCGTTGCGGATACCACGACGCTCGTGGAGGAGACCGCCAAGGCCTTCGAGGAAGTGCTCCGGCTGGAGGCAGAGATTGCGGCCCTGACGCGTGAGATCGCCGAGCGCACCGATTATGAAAGTCCCGAATACGAGCAGCTCCTGCACCGGCTGAACGATGCGCAGGATCATTACCATATCCTCGGCGGTGAGACCCGCGACGCGGACATCGAAAAGACCTTGTTGGGCCTCGGATTCAAACGGTCGGATTTCGGACGCGCCACGAGCGAGTTTTCGGGCGGTTGGCGCATGCGTATCGAGTTGGCGAAACTGCTGTTGCGGCGTCCGTCGATCTTTCTGCTCGACGAGCCGACGAACCACCTCGACATCGAGTCGATCCAGTGGCTGGAGGAGTATCTGAAGAATTACAACGGCGCGGTGCTGCTCATCTCGCACGACCGTGCTTTTTTGGATAACGTGACCAACCGCACGGTGGAGTTGTCGTTGGGTAAGATCACCGACTATAAGGTTTCCTACTCGAAATATGTCGTCCTGCGCGCCGAGCGCCGGGCGCAGCAGATGGCGGCCTACGAAAACCAGCAGCGGATGATCGAGAAAACCGAGGAGTTCATCGAGAAGTTCCGCTACAAGCCCACCAAGTCGAACCAAGTGCAGTCGCGCATCAAGCAGTTGGAGCGGCTGGACCGCCTCGAAATCGAAGAGGAGGATTTGGCGACGCTCAATATCAAGTTCCCGCCTGCGCCCCGTTCGGGCCAGATTGTGGCCGAGATCAACGAGGTCGGGATGTCGTTCGGCGCGAAGCACGTCTTCAGCGGCGCGAATTTCGTGATCGAAAAGGGCGACAAAATTGCATTGGTGGGCCGCAACGGCGAAGGCAAGACGACCCTTGCGCGCATGCTGGTCGGGCAACTGGCGCCGACCGAAGGTTCGGTCCGCCTCGGGGCGAATGTCAATATCGGTTACTACGCCCAGAATCAGGACGACCTGATGGACGGCGAATTTACGGTTTACGATACGTTGGACCGCGTAGCTGTGGGCGACATCCGGACCCGTTTGCGCGATATTCTGGGTGCATTCCTGTTTCGCGGGGAGGACATCGATAAGAAGGTCAAAGTCCTCTCGGGCGGCGAACGGGCGCGTCTGTCGATGGCCCGCATGATGCTGGAGCCGCGGAACCTGCTGGTGCTCGACGAGCCGACGAACCACATGGACATGCGTTCGAAGGATATCCTCAAGAACGCCATCATGAAATACGACGGTACGGTGGTTATCGTATCGCACGACCGCGAATTTCTCGACGGTATGGTGGAGAAGGTCTACGAGTTCCGCGACGGCGGGGTGAAGGAGTACCTGGGCGGCATTTATTACTTCCTCGAAAAGCGCAAGCTGGAGTCGTTGCAGGAGATCGAACGAAAGGACGTTCCCGCCAAAACTGCGGCTCCGAAGGGCGAGGAACCGGTCGCGTCGGGCAAACTCTCCTACGAGCAGAAGAAAGAGCAGGAGAAGCAGCTTCGCAAGCTCAGGAAGGCCGTGGAGGCCGTGGAGGCCGATCTGGGGGCCGTCGAGAAGCAGATTGCGGAGTACGATGCCCGGTTCGCCGCCGCGGTCGAATACAACGAAGCCGACTACAAGGCTTACAACGACCTGAAAGCCCGCTACGAACACCTGATGCACGAGTGGGAGAAGGCTTCGTATGAACTGGAAATCGTCGAAAACGAGTGATTCCCAACTTACGAAACCCGGAATCAGCAGCGGGAAGATCAAAGGTCGAAGCCGCACAATGAATAGATAATGCTTTTACGATAATGGATAATAACCTTATTTTCGGGATTCGTCCCGTGGCCGAAGCCATCGAGGCAGGACGCCAGATCGAGAAACTCTACGTCCGCAAGGGGGCCGAGGGGCAGTTGATGCAGGAGTTGAAAGACCTTTGCATGCGCCACCGCCTCCGTTACCAGGAGGTTCCGGTCGAAAAACTCAACCGCCTGACACGCGGCAACCACCAGGGAGTCGTGGCGCAGACGGCAGCCATCGAGTATGTTCAGTTGGAAGACATCCTGGAACGAGTGCCCGAGGACGAGACGCCGCTCATCGTGTTGTTCGACGGGGTGACCGACGTTCGCAATTTCGGAGCTATCGCCCGTTCGGCCGAGTGTGCCGGGGTACACGGGCTGATCACGCCGCTGAAAAATTCGGCTCCTGTGAATGCCGAGGCGATCCGTTCGTCGGCCGGGGCGCTGACGACGATCCCGGTGTGCCGTGTGGGGTCGGTCCGCAATACGCTCAAACAGTTGCAGTCCGAAGGATACCAGATCGTCGGCGCTACGGAAAAGAGCCGTAAACTGCTTTACGACGCCGATTTCCGCAAGCCTACCGTGATCGTGATGGGCGCTGAGGATACGGGTATCTCGAAAGAGGTGCTGAAACTCTGCGACGAGCAGTTGGCCATTCCGCTGATCGGACATATCGAGTCGCTGAACGTGTCGGCTGCTGCCGCGGTGATGCTTTTCGAGGTGGTTCGCCAGCGCATCGGGTAACCCTTTGGAAGCCCGGATCAGCGAACAGGGGCCGAAAGGCCGCGAATGAAACCTTCGGAATCCGATAACCATATAGATTCTTACAAAGCGATGAAAGCGAAATTGGAATTATACCTGCATTGGCTCCGCGAAGGGGCTGTGCGGGTCGTGCGGTCGTATCCGGTCGAAATGCTCCTTGCGCTCTATGCCTGCGTATGGTGTCTGCTGACCTACGAACTGGATTGGAGCGGGAACGACCTGTTCGAAAAACTGGCCCTCGTGCCGCTGTTTTTTGCACTGGCGCTGGCGCTCAACGTCCTGGCGGGCCGCGGCCCCTGGCGGCGGGTCTACTGGGTTTGCTGGACGCCGATTGTGCCGCTGACGTTCTGGAGCGGGCTCGGAGCCTGGGTGGAAAGCGCTCCCTACTTTATTTCGGTCGGCATCCTGGCGCCGTTGTTGCTCCTGCTGAGCCTTCGCGCGGTACGGAACGACCGTTTCGTCAGCGGGGCGATCATCTGGCTGCGCTCGGGACTGTTGGCCTTTGTGTTTGTCGGTGTCGCACTGGGGCTTTTCTATGCGATACTCTATTCGACGACCTATATTTTCGGACTTGACGGCAAGTGGATCGAGCATGTGGCAGTCTGGGCCGCTTCGATCTGCGAGACGGTGGGTGTACCCCTGCTTTTTTTGATGATGGCCGATCGCTGGCGCGGCGCCGAATGCCGGGGCAGCCGCATTCTCGAAGTATTGCTGAACTACATTGTGACGCCTGCGCTGCTGATCTATGCCGCGATCCTCTACCTCTACATGGTCAAAATCCTCTTTACGTGGTCGCTGCCCGAGGGCGGCGTGGCCTACATGGTTTTCGGGTTCACGATGACGGCCCTCGCGGTCAAGGCGTTGCAGCAACTCTCCGAAAAGCGGATGTACGACTGGTTTTTCGACCGTTTCAGCCTCATGTCGCTGCCGGTGCTGGTGCTGTTCTGGATCGGCGCGGTACGCCGTACGAACGAATACGGACTGACCGAACCGCGTGTCTACCTTCTGGTATGCGGCTCTCTGATGACCCTCTGTGTGCTGCTGTTCCTGTCGCAGCGCACGGGCCGTTACCTGTGGGTATGCCTTGCGGCGTGGGTGAGTTTTGCGGCGTTGGCTTATGTCCCGGTGTTCGAACCGGGGCGCGTCGCCGTGCGGTCGCAGTCGCTGCGTGCGGAGCGGATCGCCCGGTCGCTCGACCGCCTCGATGCCGAAGGGCGGCTGGTGCTGGCCCCGATGCCGTTGGCCGATACGGTTCATAGGAGGGAATACCATCGTCTCTACGAGTCGCTCGACTACATCCGGCACGACAGTGTGGCTTTCGCCCGTTTCGGCGTGAAAGACCTCGACGATTTTACTGCAATTTTCCCTGACGGGATGCGCGATTATGTGAAGTGGGGTTATGAATACTCCTATTCGTACGATACCGACCGGAGCGTCAGCATCTCGCTGCCTGTCAATGCTTCGTTCGAAGTCATTGGAGGCTATTCGCGTTATTATACGAATTTCAATTACTGGGACGAGGGTGGTTATCGCTTCGATAACGATACATTGAGTCTTTGGCTGGGTGAAAAACAGCCGGTGCTGGAGATTCCGGGGACCGAGCTGCTGAACGCCCAGTTGCAAAAAAGCGGGTTCGTTCCTGCGGAGGACGCTGTTCCGAGCAGCGAACAGACACTGCAACTGCTCGATTACCGCAGCCAGCATTGCCGGATCGTGTTCGAACAGTTGACTATCGATCGCGGGGATTCGCTCGCGACGTTGTCCCGCTTGTCGGTACATTCCCTCTGGATGCGATGACATCGGTCTATGTGCATCCCCGGTTGGGCGAGGTGACGCTCTCGCAGACGCTGCGTGCCCGCCGGATTTCGATCAGCGTACGCGCGACGGGCGTCGTGCGGCTGTCATTCCCCTATGGAGTGTCGCAGAAGCGGGCTTTGGCTTTTCTCGAACAGAAAGCCGGGTGGATCGAGGCGGCACGCGAACGGTTGTCCCGCAAGCGCGCCGCGCTGCCTGAGCAGTTGCCGCCTGCCGAAGCGAAGGCCCGCATCGAGGAGTTGCGCCGCGCCGCCAAAGCCGACCTCCCTGCGCGTATTGAACGTATTGCCGCCCAGACGGGACTGAAATACGCCAAACTGACTATCCGCGCCTCGCGCACCAAGTGGGGGAGTTGTTCGGGGCAGAACCATATCTCGCTGAGCCTCTTTTTGATGACGCTCCCGGAGTATCTGCGCGACTATGTGATCGTCCATGAACTCTGCCACACGGTTCACCACAACCACTCACCCCGTTTCCATGCGCTTGTCGACCAGTTGGTCGGAGGACGCGAAAAACCCCTTAACCGGGAGTTAAGGGGTTTCGTAATCCGTTGAGTCGCTTCGGACGGCCGTGCTATTTTTGGCCGAGCATCTCCTTTTCGTCCTTGTAGGTGAACGCCATGAAGACGATCGAGAGGAAGCAGGCTGCAATGAGCAGGATGAACGTCCAGTCCCAGCCTGCCGCGTCGGCCACCGAGCCGATCACGATATTTGCCAGGATAGCCGTGCCGAGGAAGTAGCCGAAGAATCCGGTCAGTCCGGCAGCCGTTCCGGCAGCGTTTTTCGGGGCCAGGTCGAGAGCCTGTACGCCGATGAGCATTACCGGGCCGTAGATGAAGAACCCGATGGCGATCAGCGACATGGTGACGATGACGTAATTCGACGAGAACTGCCAGTAGAGGAAAATGAATACCGCGACGATCGCCATGAAGAGAATCGTAGGGATGGCGCGCCGCCCGTGGAATACCTTGTCGCTCAGCCAGCCGCAGATCAGCGTGCCGGGAATGGCCGCGAACTCATACGCGAAGTAAGCCCAGCCTGCCTGCTTGATGTCATAACCCTGTGCATCCCGGAGGTAGGTCGGAGCCCAGTCGAGGCATCCGTAACGTACCATATAGACGAAAGCGTTGGCAATGGCGATAAACCACAGCAGTTTGTTATTGAGGACATACTTGAAGAAAATTTCGCGGGTCGAAAGCACCTCTTCCTGCTTGGCGCTGTAATTTTTCGGGTAGTCGTTGCGCCATTTTTCTACCGACGGAAGGCTGCACGACTGCGGTGTGTCGCGGATCAGCACATAGGCCAGGATCGCGACGAAGATGGCGACGACCGCCGGGAAGAGATAAGTACCTATTAGGAAGTAGAACTCCGAGTGGTTGCCGTAGAACCAGGAGCCGAACCAGATGGCGCCGTAGACGGCCATCGGACCTACCAGCGCGCCGCCCACGTTGTGGGCGCAGTTCCAGATCGACATCTTCGTACCGCGTTCCTTGATCGAGAACCAGTGGGTCATGACGCGGCCGCACGGAGGCCAGCCCATTCCGTTGAACCAGCCCACCAGGAAGTTCAGGACTGCCATGAGGATGATGGCCAGTCGCTTGTGCTCGGGGCCGAGCAGCGTGACCGGAACGATCATGAACATCATCGACACGGCGGCCAGCACCAGTCCCAGCGGCAGGAACACCCGCGCATTGCTGCGGTCCGAGACACTTCCCATCAGGAATTTGGACAGGGCATAGGCGATGGCGTTCATCGAGAGAACGATGCTCAGTTCGCTCTGGTCGAAGCCGAGGAGCGTAAGTTCCGGAATCGCCATCGAGAAATTCTTTCGGACGATGTAGAATCCGGCATACCCGATGAAGATGCCGAGGAACACTTGCAGGCGCATGCGTTTGTATTTCGCGTCTACTTTGTCGGCCTCCATTTCCGGTTTATACGCAGGGGGTTGTAGCAATTTCCACATAGATTTAGGTTGATAGTTTTAGGGCCTTTCCGCCGTGTCCGCTGCTGCGGCTCCGACTTTACCCCAAAGCCCCTCCTTGTCGGGACGGGGCTTCGGGGATATTCGGATTTCGGGGATTAGGCGGTTTTCATTTTATTCAGGATAGGCAACCGGTGCGCCTACTTGTCTCCTGCAAAGATATAATTTTTTGCCAGATTGGTGAAACTTTCGACCTGCGCGTCGATCCAGGCTTGGTCGTGTCCCAGTTCGCGAGCTATCGTTTCGGCAACTTTCGGGGCTGCGGCCATCGCTTCGCGGGCATCGACGAACAGCAGTCGCACGTGGCGTGCCAGCACGTCCTCGACCGAGAGGGCCATCTCTTCGCGTACGGCCCAAACCACCTCGGCCAGCGTGTAGCCGTATTTCGGCGAAAGCTTTTCACCCAGCGCCGGGTTGTCCTTGATCATGTTCAGGATCTTCGGCTCGTCCGAACCGTAAACGTACATGTGGTCGGCAAGGTCGGGGTTCTTGCGGTAGCCGTGGATGTGCAGTTTCTTGGTCACGCATTTCCGCTTGGGAAGGCCGTTGATCTCGATAGCCTTGTCTACGGTGTCCTCAGCCATCAGGCGGTAGGAGGTCCATTTGCCGCCGGTGATCGTTACCAGGTTGTTGTCCGAGGTGATGATCTTGTGGCTGCGTGAAATCTCCTTCGTGCTCTTGCCCTCTTTCTTGGGCGCTGCCAGCGGGCGCTGGCCTGCGAATACCGAAAGAATGTCCTTATAGGTGGGAGCCGGGTTCATGTAAAGGCTGGCCGTGCCGAGGATGAAGTCGATCTCCTCCTTCAGCGGGCGGGGTTCCTCTTCGGGCGTGGGACGCACGATATCGGTGGTTCCGACGACGACTTTGTCGTGCCAGGGCACGGCGAACAGCACGCGGCCGTCCGAGGTCTTGGGGACCATGATCGCATAGTCGCTCTGGAGGAATTTCATGTCCAGGACGATGTGTACACCCTGGCTCGGGGTGACCATCTTGCTGTGGTCGGGGCTGTCCATGTGCATGATGTCGTCGACGAAGCAGCCGGCGGCGTTCACGACGCTGCGCGCCTTGAGGGTATACTCTTCGCCGGTGGTGTTGTCGATGAACTTCACGCCGGCGACTTTGCCCGCCTCATCGTGTACGATGGCTGTTACGGTGGCCTCGTTCACGACCGTGCCTCCGTTCTCGACACAGGTCTGGGCGAGGTTGATGGCCATACGCGAGTCGTCGAACTGGCCGTCGTGGTAAACGACACCGCCTTTGAGTCCCTTCTCGACCGAGGTGGGAATGTATTTCATCACCTTCTTGGCAGAGATGTATTTCGAACGTCCGTAGCCGAAGCCGAACGAAAGCATATCATAGAAGGTAAGGCCGCAGAAGTAGAGGAAATTGTCCCAGTAGCGGTAGTTCGAAATGACGAACGCCTGGTCCTTCACCAGGTGCGGGGCGTTGGCCTTCATGCGGCCGCGCTCGCGCAGCGCTTCGAGCACCAGCATCACGTCGCCTTTCTGCAGGTAGCGTACACCGCCGTGCACGAGTTTGGTCGAACGGCTCGACGTGCACTTTGCGAAGTCGGTTTTTTCCAGACACGCTACGCTCATTCCGCGTGTGGCTGCATCGACTGCAACGCCGAGTCCGGTTGCACCGCCGCCTACGACTACCATGTCCCAGATTTTGCCCTTCTCGGACAATTTTTTGATTTGTGACGCTCTTTCCATAGTATCTGTTTGTTGATTTATTTCGTTTCGGAACAAAAGTACAAATGATTTTGGCTATTTCAAAATAAAATAGCTTTTATTTTGAAATATTCTGATGGCCTGGATTATTTCTTCCGGGAAGGAAAATTATCGCGGTGAAATGTGTGTATTCCGAATAATTTTCGTATATTAGTACTTCTAAACACTAAAATTTAAATTGCGCATGAATAAATCAGGCGAAGAACCCCTTTTGAGCCTTCCGGAGCGGCACAGCCGCATTCTGGCGCTGTTACAGCAGAACGGTTCGATTTCGGTGACGCAACTCTCCGAACTCTTCAAGGTTTCGGAAGTGACCATCCGCAAGGACCTGTCGTACCTCGAACAGCAGAAGAAGCTCTACCGTACCCATGGCAGTGCCATCCTCATAAGTCCCTATATCAGCGACCGCCACGTCAATGAGAAGGAGAAGAAGAACGTGGCCGAGAAGCGTGCCATCGGTGCTGCTGCCGCTGCGCTCATCTCGCAGGACGATTCGATCATCATTGCTTCGGGAACGACGATGGCTTTCCTGGCCCGCGAGATCAAGCCTATCGGCCACCTGACGGTCATCACGGCGGCAGTCCCCGTGACCCAGATCCTTTCGCAGCACGCCGATGTGGATGTCCTCCAACTGGGCGGTATCACCCGCAGCAGTTCGGTGTCGGTCGTAGGACCCTTCGCCGAGTCGATGCTGCGCAACTTCAACTGCAGCAAACTGTTCGTCGGTGTAGACGGCATCGACACCGAGTTCGGGCTGACGACGACCAACATGCTGGAAGCCTCGCTGAACGATGCGATGATCAATGCCGCGCAGAAGGTCGTGGTGTTGGCCGACTCTTCGAAATTCGGCCGCCGCGGATTCAGCAAGATCTGCGACCTGGAGGCGGTGGACCGCATCATCACCGACAGCGGCGTGCAGCCACTTTACCTGGACCGCCTGCGTGAGCGCGGCATCGAGGTGACGGTAGTGGATGTCTGAGACATACCTATAATATAAAAAAGAGCGGCAAATTATTTTGCCGCTCTTTTTTATGATTCGAAGCCTTTATTTCTTCAGCAGAGCCTGCAGGCGTTCGGGGTAGTCCGTGGTGATGTAGTCTACACCCAGGTCGATGAAGTATTTCATATCCTCCTCTTCGTCCACGGTCCAGACGTTGACTTCGAGTCCCAGGTCGTGGGCCTGCTTCACCCATTCGGGGTTATTGCGGAGCACTTTCATCGAGTAGTCGATGCCGGCCAGTCCCAGTTTCTTGATGCTCTTGGGGGCCAGGTCGCCGTTGAGGTAGTAGATTTTGGTGTCGGGAATAAGCTTCTTGAAAGCCATGCAGGCGTTGATCGAGAAGGCGATGATATCCGTCTGGTCCAGTACGCCGTACTTTTTGAGCTGCTTGACGATCTTCGCGGCTGCGAGGTCCTCGCGGTTGTAATCCGAAAGAGACTTCATTTCGAGGATCAGGCGCGTGTTGGGTTTCGAGGCCACGAGTTTGAGGTAGGCGTCGAAGGTGGGAATGTTTTCGCCGTTGGGCAGCTTGATGGCCGTGATCTCCTTGGCGGTGGATTTCTCCATGTCGACATTCGTGCCTTTGTAAACGCGGTCGTGGTTGACGATCAGTTTGTTGTCGGCAGTGAGCCATACGTCGATCTCCGAACCGAAAACGCCGATGGCGTCAGCCTTGGTGAACGATGCGATCGAGTTTTGCGCCGATTCGGGTGCAGTCCAGTAACCGCGGTGCGAAATTACTTTGGGTTGTGCGACAACGGCGCCTCCTGCGAGCAACATGGCGGCGGCCAGAATAAGGTTTTTTGTCATATCGTTTGAAATGTTAGTTGGTAGCTTCTGAAACGAAAGCATCACAAAGTTAGTAAACATTTCCGGATTTACAAGTCGAAAGGCGGCCGAAACTATTACTTTCATCCTGTTGATATGGGTTTTTATTGGTTTCGGATATGCAATTTTCGGGCGGAAAATGCGGCGATAAGCGGATTTTTTTCTATCTTCGTATGATTTATCAGCTAATCATAACTTAAAACCTCTCGATAATGAAAGAAAAAGTCAGCAAGAAATTTTCGGAACTTTACGGTGAAGGCGCCATTCTGTTCGCATCCCCGGGCCGCATCAACCTGATCGGTGAGCACACGGACTACAACGGGGGCTTCGTTTTCCCGGGCGCTGTCGACAAAGGCATCGTCGCTGCGATCAAACTCAACGGCACGGATAAAGTTCGCGCCTATGCGCTTGACCTGGGCGAAAGCTCGGAATTCGGGCTGAACGAGGCGGACAAACCGGCCGAAAGCTGGGCTCGTTATATTTTCGGCGTGTGCCGTGAGGTACAGAAGCGCGGCGGTAAGATCGGCGGTTTCGACACGGTATTTGCCGGCGACGTTCCGCTGGGCGCTGGCATGTCGTCGTCCGCGGCTCTGGAGTCGACTTACGCTTTTGCACTCAACGACCTTTATAACTGCGGTATAGACAAGTTCGAACTCGCCAAGATCGGCCAGTCGACCGAGCACAACTATTGCGGCGTGAACTGCGGCATCATGGACCAGTTCGCCTCGGTATTCGGCAAGAAAGGCAACCTGATCCGCCTGGACTGCCGTTCGCTGGAGTATGCCTATTTCCCGTTCGATCCGAAGGGCTATAAGCTGGTGCTGCTGGATTCGCGCGTGAAGCACGAACTGGTAGGTTCTCCCTACAACGACCGCCGTGCTTCGTGCGAGCGCGTTGCGAAGGTGCTGGGCCAGGAGTTCCTGCGCGGCGCTACGATGGCACAGTTGGATGCCGTCAAGGACCAGATTTCGGAGGAGGATTACAAGCGCGCGCGTTATGTGATCGGCGAGGAAAAACGAGTGCTGGATGTGTGCGACGCGCTCGAGAAGGGCGACTATGAAACGGTCGGCAAGCGCATGTACGAAACCCACTGGGGCATGTCGAAGGACTACGAAGTGTCGTGCGAGGAGTTGGATTTCCTGGCTACGGTTGCCGAGGAGTGCGGCGTGACGGGTTCTCGTATCATGGGCGGCGGTTTCGGCGGCTGCACGATCAACCTGGTGAAGGACTCCCTCTACGATAAGTTCATCGCTACGGCAAAAGAGAAGTTCAACGCGAAGTACGGCCACGAACCGAAGGTCTACGACGTGGTGATCTCCGACGGCTCGCGGCGGCTGGAGTAAACTCCGGCAAACCGAAACGAAAACCCCGGCACTCTTTCGAGCGCCGGGGTTTTTACATAAGGGGTGTTAGTCCAGTATTTTTTGCAGCATCACCTCGTCGTGATAGCCGTCGGGCCGCCACATCCAATCGCGTTTGACGCCGACTTCGATGAATCCCGCGCCGCGGAACAGCCGCAGACTCGCTTCGTTGTCGGCTCCGACGTTGCACCAAAGCTGGTGAACGCGCAGCGTGTCGTGCGTATAACGGCAGAGGGTTTCCAAAGCGTCGGAGGCGTAGCCCCGGCCTCGGTCGCTCTGCTCGTAGATGAGGATGCCGACGCCCGCCCGGCGATGGATCGGGTCGTATTCGAACAGGTCGATCGCCCCGACCGGCTTGGCACTCAGCAGTGTTTCGACGATCAGCCGCAACTGTCCGTCGCAGAGAACCCCGATGATGTTCTGGTGTCGCTCGACGAAACGCTGCATCTGGTAGTGCGAAAAAGGCTCCGTCGTGCCGCTGACCGCCCAGATGTCGTAGTCGTTCTCCCACTCGTACATCAGGTCGGCGTCTCCCGGTTCTACGGCCCGCAGCCGTATGGTGCGGCCTTCGATGTTCATTACAGTCCGATGATCTTGTTGCGGATAAGCATCGCCACGCCCCAGGCGTTGGCGTTTTCGGTCATCTTCGACACGCGGAACTTGGTGTCCTTGTACACCAGGTTGAGCGAATACTTGTTGGTGGCCGACTTGAGGGGCAGCATGATGTAGTCGCCTGCCGCCGCGAGGTTACCGCCCACGATGACGGTCTCGGGATTGAACGTGTTGATCAGGAACGCCACCGCTTTGCCGACCTTCTCGCCGGCCTCCTCGATCAGCTCGATCGAAAGGTTGTCGTCGTTTTTGGCCGCCGCGATGATGTCGTCGATGTGGATGGTTTTCTGCTGGTCGTATTTCTCTTTGAGGATGGTGTTCACACCTTTCTGAATCAGGTGGCACATCTTGTCCTCGATGGCGATACCCGAAACCTCGGTTTCGAGACAGCCTTTCTTGCCGCACGAGCAGATGATTTCGTTGTCGAAGAAGGGGATGTGGCCGAACTCGCCCGCGAAGCCGCTCTTGCCGTAGTAGAGCTGTCCGTCGACCACGATGCCGATGGCGACGCCGCGGCCCATGTGGAGGTAGAGCACGTTGCTCTCGTCCTTGGATTTGCCGCAGGTGTACTCGGCGTAGCAGCGTGCCCGGGTGTCGTTTTCGAGCAGTACGCGGATGCCGACACGCTCTTCGAGTACGTCGCGCAGCGATTGCTCGCTCGATGTGAAATATTTGTAGCTGCGCCCCGTTTCGGGATTCACACGGCCCGACATGCAGACGCCCAGTCCGAGAATCTTGCCGCGGTCGATACCGCACGTGCCGATGAAATTCTCGATTCCCGAGCAGATGCGCTCGAAGCACTGCGGACGGTCCAGGAGTTCGAACGTAAAATCGTTCTCCTCCTTGATGATGTTGTTTTGCAGGTCGGTGATCATGAACCGCATGTTGTCACGGCCGACGTTCACTCCGGCAAAATAGATGGCCGAGTTGGCCAGGCCGAAGATGTTGGGGCGTCGTCCGCCCGGGGTCTCCACCTTGCCCAGGTCGGTGACGATGTTCTCGTCGACCAGTTCCTGGACCAGCTTGGTGATCGTCGGAACGCTGATGTGAAGCTCTTTCGTTAACTCCGAGAGCGTGCATTCGCCGTTGACGGCCATGTGCGCAATAATGTTGCGCTTGATGATGCTGTTCTTGTGCGTAATGCCCTTCAGGGCATCGTCTTCGTGCTTGTTGAAAAACTCGGTCAGTGATGTCATCCTTCCAGTCTCATTTTTAACTAACTCTGCAAATATAATAAGTATATTTAATAAATGCAACAAGTTATTAATAAAATTTAATAAATTTTGTTTTAAAATGAGATAATAAAAAATAACGCCCTGATTTTCAGGACGTTATTTTTTAAGCGCGACTTTTTGTTTTATAAAGTCGATTTCGATTCCACAACCGCGTTGGCGTCTACCTTACGAATGAGGCCCTGGAGCACATTGCCGGGACCGAGTTCGGTGAATTCCGTAACGCCGTCGGCCAGCATGTTCTTCACGATGTAGGTCCAGCGCACGGGAGCCGTCAACTGGGCGATCAGGTTTGCTTTGATGGCGACGGGATCGGTATACGGTTTGGCGTCTACGTTCTGGTAAATCGGGCATACGGGGGTCTGGAACGGCGCCTCGGCAATCGCTTTTTCAAGTTCCTGCTTGGCGGGCTCCATCAGCGGCGAGTGGAATGCGCCGCCTACGGGCAGGCGCAGCGCGCGGCGTGCTCCGGCGGCCTTGGCCTTCTCGCAGGCAGCCTCTACGGCCTCTACGGCTCCCGAAATGACCAACTGGCCCGGGCAGTTGTAGTTGGCGGCTACGACGACTCCGTCGGTCGATGCGCAAATCTCCTCGACCACGCTGTCCTCCAGGCCGAGAATAGCGGCCATCGTGCCCGGCCGGGCCTCGCAAGCTGCCTGCATGGCCATTGCACGCTTCGAAACGAGCTTCAGGCCGTCCTCGAACGAAAGGGCTCCGGCAACGACGAGCGCCGAGAATTCGCCGAGCGAGTGTCCGGCTGCTGCGTCGGGCTTTACGCCCAGCGCCTTGGCCATGATGACCGAGTGGAGGAATACGGCAGGCTGGGTGACTTTGGTCTGCTTGAGCTGCTCGTCCGTACCGGCGAACATGATGTCGGTGATACGGAAGCCGAGGATTTCATTGGCTTTCTCAAAGAGTTCCTTTGCTGCGGGAACGTTGTCGTAGAGGTCTTTACCCATTCCGACAGCCTGGGCTCCCTGGCCCGGGAATACGTATGCGTGCTTCATAATTTTCACGAATTATATGTTTGCGGGGGCAAAGATATAAATTAATTTCCTAAATTTGCACCGCAATGGTTCACAAAGGGCCGGGCAAGGCCCCGTGTGATTAAAAGGGAATGCCGTGAAAATCGGCAGCAGTTCCCGCTGCTGTAAGTTCCGAGAGTTGCCGCAACACGCTTTAAGCCACTGGTTCCAGAACCGGGAAGGCGTTGCGGCAGGAACGAGCCAGAAGACCTGCCTTGTGACTTCCCGAGGGGAAGAATCTTTTTTTCGGATGTGTCTGCGGAGAACGGACCGTCATAAGTCTCTGTATTTCATTATCGGAATGCGGGTATGGGCGTGAAAAAGGTTCGATTCCGGGAGGTTCCGGAACCGGATTTTTATTTTTTACGAACATACTTAAAATTAAACGAAAGATGAAAAAACTCTTGCTTTTGGCATTGGCGACCTTTACTTTGGCCGCCTGTTCGGATGATGACAACAAGACGTGGGTTCCGGCGACTGCGGTCGTACTGGACTGCACGGAAAAGGACCTCGTCGTCGGCGAAACCCTGCAACTCTCCGCTACGCCGACGCCGGCCGATACGGACGACAAAGTGGTCTGGGCCTCGGACGACAAGACGGTCGCGTCGGTTTCGGAGGCAGGCCTTGTAACGGCGGTGGCTGCCGGAACCGCCAAAATCTCGGCGACATACGGTTCGGTGTCGGCAACCTGCACTGTGCATGTGAATGAATCCGATCTCGAATCGGAATTTGAGGTGATTTCGTTTGAAGATACCGAGGAAATGAAGGCGCTGGACGGTACGCCCGTCGCTCTGGGCGAGATTGAGGTGGTCGGCGGTATGGCTGCCGGCAAACATTCCCCAGCTTTCTGGGCACAGCCCTTTGCGGTCGAGTATGGCGACCCTGACGGTGTGATGGGGCTGACTTTCGACGCTCCGCTCTTCTCCACCTCGGATGATAACGTATGGTTCGGTTCTTATTACTGCGATTGCACGGGATTTGGCACACAGATGGATACCTGGGGCGGCTTTGCGCTTTCGCGCATCTGTAACCCAACGGCGACTTCGTTTGATTACAAAAACCAGTTTGCGGCCTATACGACTATGGGTGCTAATTCGACATCGACGTTCGCCATCGCCTACAGTAACGGCATGATGGGTGGTCAGTACAGCGACCCGGTCATTGATTTCGTCACGACCCCGCGGCAGGTTGATCATCTCTACATGGCTACTGCAACGATGGTAGGCACTTATTATAAGTATGATCCGACGGCTCCGGCTGACCGGACCTATGGATTCCAAATCATCGGTTCACTCGCGGGCAAGGAGGTCGGAAGCGTGAGTGTCGAAATGGTTGCCAATAGTGTGCCTGTGAGCGGCTGGGTGAAGGTAAACCTTTCGTCGCTGGGTAAAGTGGATCAACTTGTTTTCAAACCCGAGGGTCTCAATCCTGTCAAGGATTTCGATCCGGTTTATTTCTGTCTCGATGAAATCGCGTTAGTGAAAGACGTGAATTAAATATAAACGTGTTTAAATATAATCAATGAAAACAATGAAGAAATTTGTCGTTTTGTTGGCTATCGCCGCTCTTTTCGCCGCCTGCTCGGACGATGACGACAACACGCGGGTTCCCGCGACCGCAGTCGTGCTGGACTGCACGGAAAAGGACCTCGTCGTCGGCGAAACCCTGCAACTCTCCGCTACGCCGACACCGGCCGATACGGACGACAAGGTAGTATGGTCCTCGGACGCCACGCAGTTCGCGTCGGTTTCGGACGCAGGCCTTGTAATGGCGGTGGCTGCCGGAACCGCCAAAATCTCGGCGACATACGGTTCGGTGTCGGCAACCTGCACTGTGCATGTAACCGAACCTGAACCCGGTCCCGCTCCCGAGACTGACGATGTGATCTCGTTTGAGTCCGAAGAGGGCATGCTCGCTATCGACGGCGAACCCGTGCAGCTCGGTGATATTACCGTTAGCGGCGGTTCTGCGGCAGGTAACCACCATCATGTTTTCTGGGCGAAGGGCGGTTATTACGACGAATTGGCTGAAGGCGGCGTTTATAACGGGTATCTTTGCTCGACTTCGGACCAGAATGTCTGGTTCGGGACCCATTTTTCGGCTGACACCGGTTACGGGGATTACTGGGCTGGTTTCGTGGTCACTGCCAATTATGGGAAAACCGCAACCAGCGTCGATTACGCAAATCAGTTCATGGTATGGGCCGATAAGGGTGCAAAGGGTTCTTCGAACTGCATGATCGGTTTTTTCGACGGTTATACGAAAGGCTATGCAATTCCGACGATCGAATTTGTGGAGCCGCGTCAGGTGCGCTACCTCTATATGGCCAACACTGCGATTACGTATCCTTACGAACCGATGCAGGTGGATGCCGCCTCCTATTATTATAAGGTGAAAATTACCGGTTCGCTTGAGGACAAGGAGACCGGTAGTGTGGAGTGTACGCTGATCGAGGGTGCGAAAAAAGTGTCGGACTGGAAAATGGTCGATCTTTCGGCTTTGGGTGAAGTGGACTGCCTGACCTTCTCGCCTGATTCGAACGAGGTAAATGAGTTCGGATTACTTGCTCCGGCCTATTTTGCCGTCGACAGGATCGTATTGGCCGCTAAGGAATAATTGAGAACCGGATTATTTAGAGATTGGTTTTCGGTGAGAACCCGCAGGACAGACAAGTCTTGCGGGTTCTTCGTATTCGGCCTATTCGTCCCGGAATTCCATGCGGCAGGGCAGCACCACCGATTCGGGAGCCGGGCGGGCGGAGCCGGGCGATTGGCTTTCGCGGATTTGCCGCAGCAGCAGGCGCACGGCGTTCGTGCTGATCTCCTCGATCGGGAAGCGGGCGACGTTCATCCGCGGAGCCGCCAGGCGGAAGAGCGGGTCCGCGTGCATGCAGGCGAGTCCCCGGCTGCCGTCGTCGATGCTGAGGCCGCGGTCGTGGAAATAGCGCAGGGCTTCGGTGGCGAGGATGTGCGTGGTGAAGAAAAAGCCGTCCGTATCGGGCGCCGCGCGGAGGATGCGGTCGAGCGTGTCGCGGGTGTTTTCCCGGTAACCGGCATAGGCGACTTCCCCGTCGAGGCGGGGATCGGCCGGAAGGCCTGCTTCCGCCAGTGCCCGGAGGTAGCCTTCGCGCCGTAGTTGCATGGTCGGGAGGTGGGGAACGGTCGTGATGATGGCGATCCGGCGGAATCCCCGGGCGGTCAGGTGGCTGACCAACGCGTAGCTGCTCAGTTCGTTGTCGATAACGACGCAACTGGCCTCTGTTTTAGCAAGGCAGCGGTCGAACAGCACCACGGGGAAATTGCTCGCCACGAGATTGTCGATTTCGCTTCCCGAAGCGTCTGCCGGGGCGATGATAATGCCGTCGACCTGTTTCGAACGGAAAAGGCGTATCAGGGCGTTTTCGCGTTCGGCTTCGGAGCCCGAGCCCGCGATCATCAGCGAATAGCCCTCCTTTTCGGCCTCCGATTCGATCCGGTCGGCGATGTGCGCGAAGAAGGTGTCCGAGATCGAGGGCAGGATCAGCCCGATGGTTTTCGAGGCGCCCGTGTTGAGGCTCCGGGCCAGCAGGTTGGGTTCGTAGGCGAGTTCGCGGGCGCAGGCGAATACGCGGTTCTGGGTCTCCGCGCTGATTCCTTTCTTTGCACCCTGACCCGAGAGGACCCACGAGACGGTCGTCTTCGAGAGATTGAGCTTGCAGGCTATGTCTTTGAGCGATACTCCCACGATTTCACCATATAAGCAATGCTCTACAAAGATAAAATTTTTCCTGCAATTAACAAATTATCAGGCCCTGAAATGCAGCCGGATGTTCCGTTTTCCGGTTCGGGGCATCGAAAAAATCCCGCAGGGTTTTGCCCTGCGGGATTCGTCGTATTCGAAAATGCGCTTATTTCGAGATCAGGTTCTCCCGTTCGATGTCCTTGAAGTAGCGGTAGGTGGCTACGCGCAACTCCTCGGCAGCCGGGTCGTCGCACACGAGGATTCCGTTGGGATGCACCTGCAGGGCCGAAATGGTCCACTGGTGGTTGTAGGAACCTTCGACGCCGTGGCGCACTGCGCGGGCTTTCTTGTGGCCTGTGGCGAGAATCAGCACCTTCTTGGCCGACAGCACCGTGCCCACGCCTACCGTCAGGGCGGTTTTCGGCACGAGGTTGATGTCGCCGCCGAAGAAACGGGCGTTGACCTGGATGGTGTCCTGCGTCAGGGTCTTGAGGCGCGTGCGGGAGTTGAGCGACGAGAACGGTTCGTTGAACGCGATATGGCCGTCTTCGCCTACGCCGCCCATGAAGAGGTCGATGCCTCCGGCCTCGACGATGCGGGCCTCGTAGTCGGCACACTCCTTCACCAGGTCCTCGGCATTGCCGTCGAGGATGTTGACGTTCTCGGGCTTGATGTCGATATGCTTGAAGAAGTTGTTCCACATGAACGAGTGGTAGCTCTCGGGGTGCTCCTCGGGAAGGCCCACATACTCGTCCATGTTGAACGTGATGACATTTTTGAACGACACTTCGCCGGTCTTATGGCGGCGGATCAGTTCCTTGTAGGTTTCCAGCGGGGTCGAACCCGTCGGGAGTCCCAGCACGAAGGGGGAGGAGGTATACTGCTCCTTGTTCTTGATCTGGGCAATGATGTAGTTGGCTGCCCACTGGGCCACCTGCTGCGGGGTATTTTCGATAATTAAGCGCATGGGATAATTGTTTTGGTTATATGTTCATTCGTTTTTGCGAAGAGGCTTAGAACATCTTCACGAAAACCTCGATAGCCTGGTATTCGGCCATGCCGAGTTGGTCGTAAAGCTTTGCGGTGTTCTGCGTACGCTCCTCGGCCCGCTGCCAGAATTCGCGGGGGTCGCTGCCCGGGAACGGCATGATGTCCTTCTGCGAGAGGTGGCGGTAGATGGCGTGGCGCTTCATGATCAGTTCGTCGGGCGACAGGGGCACGGCCATGTCCACCATGCCGAGGTCCCATTCCATCCAGGCGCCGCGGTAGAGCCACAGGTGGCACTCCTTGAGCCATTCGTCGTCTTTCACGACTTCGAGGGCGCCCAGGATGGCTTCCATGGCGGTCCGGTGCGTGCCGTGGGGATCGGCCAGGTCGCCGGCGGCGTAGATCTGATGAGGCTTGATTTCGCGCAGCAGTTTGACGATGATTTCGATGTCCTTCTCCGTGAGCAGGCCCTTCTTGATGCCTCCCGTTTCGTAGAACGGCAGGTTGAGGAAGTGGGCGTTGGTGTCGGGATTCAGGCCGAACGAGCGGACTGCGGCCCGTGCCTCGGCGCGGCGGATGGCGCCCTTCAGGTCGAGCAGGGGACGCGGCTCGGGTTCGCCCTTTTTCTTGCCGGCGATGATCTTCTCGACCTCGGCGTAGTGGTTGCCATAGCCCAGTTCGCGGGCCGTGTCGATGTTTTGCAGCACCACGTCGTCGTGTACGGCTACGTTGCCCGAGGTTTCATAGGCTACATGCACGTCGTGGCCCTGCTGCACGAGGCGGATGAACGTACCGCCCATCGAGATCACGTCGTCGTCGGGGTGCGGCGAGAAAACGATCACCCGTTTGGGGAAGGGTGACGAGGAGACGGGACGTGTCGAGTCGTCGGCATTGGGTTTGCCGCCCGGCCAGCCCGTGATCGTGTGCTGGAGGTCGTTGAACACGTCGATATTGATCTGGTCGTAGGCACGGCCCTGCTCGAGCAGTTCGCCCAGCGAGTTTTCGATGTAATCTTTATAGGTGAGCTTCAGGATGGGCTTTTTCACTACGCCGCAGAGCCACACCACGGCTTTGCGGACGAACTTCGGCGTCCAGTCGCAGGGGCCTACCATCCACGGCGTCTGCTCGCGGGTCAGGAGCTGTGCGGCGTTCTCGTCGATAACTACTTCGATATTGGGGTGTGCCTGTAGATAGGAGGCCGGAACCTGGTCCGTGATTTCGCCCTCGACGACCCGCTGGACGATGCGGGCTTTCTCCTCGCCCCAGGCCATCAGGATGATGCGGTTGGCGCGCATGATCGTGTCGATACCCATCGTGATCGCCATCTTGGGCGTATTCTCCAGGCCGAAGAAGGCGCCCGACTGGATTTTGCGGGTGTTATAGGTCAACTGCACCAGCCGTGTGCGCGAACGGGAGTACGACCCAGGTTCGTTGAAGCCGATCTGGCCGTCCTCGCCGACGCCGATGATCATCAGGTCGATGTGCCGCACAGCGTGGTCGTACGATGCGCAGTACTCCGAAATCCGGTCTTCAGGAATCGTACCGTCGGGAATGTGGACGTTCTCGGGCAGAATGTCGATGTGGTTGAGGAACTCCTCGTGAATGCGGTAGTTGCGGCTCTGCTGTTCGGTCGATTTGATCGGGTAGAACTCGTCGAGACTGTAAACGGCGACGTTCTGGAAACTGATCTGGCCTTCGTTGTGGCGTTTTACCAGTTCGCGGTAGAGTCCCAGCGGGGTGCGCCCCGTCGTGAGGCCCAGCACGAAGGGCTGCGACTCCTCGTAAACTTCGTTCGAGCAGTGGATTTCGTTGTAGGTGCGGATTGCCTTGACGATGTTGTCGGCAACGTACTGCACGCCTTCGTACTCGTTTTCGTAGACTTTGGTGTGGATTTTCTCGTAACGGTGGATGATGTCACGGGGAGCCGATTCCGAAATCAGGCCTCCGTCTTTGGGGAGTGAATACTTGTTGTTCATTGCTTGATATTATTTAATCTTTTCTCTGTTTTAGCATCGTTTCCGGTTGTTTCCATGGTTTCGGCCCGGCCCCGCCCTGTGTTTCTTCCTCGGAAGGGGCGCATCGCGGCCGGATTATTCGCCGGCTCGGTTCTATGCGTTTTACTTTTCAAATACGACCCGTTCGAAAAACTCGGGCCGGTGGAAATCGGGTTTCCCGGTCCGGATCGGCCGCCACGACAGGAAATGGGGGTGCGAGAGCTTGTCGCCGCATTTGTAAAGGTTTATGCGGGCCTCCGCGCCGCTCCAGTCGGTGAATCCGTGGCGGAAAAGCGCCTGCGGGGGAATGGCCAGCGTGAGTGACCAGCGGTTGTCGCCTTCGCGTTCGGCGAAAGGCTCGCCGGGCAGCGTCGTGTAGCGCTTTACGCTCGTCAGCACCTCGGGGGAGGCGTGTTCGGCTTCGGTCCGCGATTTGCGCGCTCCGAGAAGCATGCGCCCGATGCAGGTGGTTTCGAAGTTGTAGTACATCCCGTCGTCGGGGGCGATGAAGAACTCCACGCACGAATCGGTCCAAACCTCGCCGTTGTCCTCCGTGACGAGCGCAGCGGTGTAGCGTTCCGCAACGTCGAAACGCAGCATCAGGTAGTCGCCCGTATGGAACATCCGGAAACTTACTTCCGGTGCATAGGGAAATTCGGCGGGCCAGTTGCAGCACGCGATCGGCTGGGAGTCGATGCCGGCGAACGCCTCTTCCACGGCCGCCCGGTCATCGGGCGCGATTCCCGCTATCTTGCGAATGTCCATTGTTTATTTGTATTTGGCTACGGTTTCCCGTACGATTTCACACATCGTGCCGTACTGCTCTTCCATGCTTTGCAGCAGTTTATACTGGGCGTGCGTGCGCACGAGGTTGTGTTCGGGGTATTTTATCTTATAATAGGTGTCGCCGTCGATGTAGTCCATCAAAAAGCGCAGCACCTGTTCGAAGGTGATGTAACGCGCCGAGAATGCCAGGTGGTCGATTTCGGCCTGGTTGAGCTGTTTGGCCCGCTGCGAAAGGAATCCTTCGGTGTAGGCGCGGAACATGTCGAGGGACATGCCGACGCGTTGAAGGTCGCGGTCGTCCTCGTCGCCCGTGTTGGTGTAAGAACGGATGGCGTCGCCGAAGTCGTTGAGCGACGTGGAGTTCATCACCGTGTCGAGGTCGATGGCGCACAATACCTCGCCGTTTTTGTCGAAGAGGATGTTGTTGATCTTCGTGTCGTTGTGTGTCACGCGCGTGGGAATCGTGCCGTCCTCGACCTTCGACCAGAAGGCGAGCATCTCGCCGCGGCGCGACTCGATCCAGCCGATCTCCTCCTGGAGGTCTTTCACGCGGCCGGCGGCGTCGCGCTTCAAGGCTTCGTCCCACTGCACGAAACGGTGGCGGATGTTGTGAAAGCCCTTGATCGTTTCGGCCAGCGGCTCGGTGAAGTCCGCCAGTTGGGCCTGGAACTTACCGATGCCCTCGCCGCCCTTGCGGGCCAGCGCCGGGGAGTCGGCCTTGTTGTAAGCAATCGTGTCGCTGATGAAAACCGAAACGGCCCAGTAATCGCCTTTGGCGTCTACATGGTAGAGTTTCCCGTCGTGTGTGGCTACGACCGTCATCGCCTCGCGCTTGGGATCGCCTCCGGCGGCTTCGACGCCGCGGCGGATATGGTCCGTCACTTTGCGGATGTTTTCCATCATGGCCGGGACATCGGGAAAGATGTTCTTGTTTTTACGCTGGAGGATATAATCCGGCGCGTTGCCCGCCGTGCGGACGATAAACGTGTCGTTGATGAAACCCTCGCCCAGCGAGTCGATTGCCGTGATGGCGCCTTCCAGCGCGAACTGCGATGCTATTTCCTGTAATTCAGCCTTCATACGATCAGGTTGTTTCGGTTTTGGTTGTTTAAGGTTACGTTGCACCTCCAAAGTTACTGAAAAGAACGCAGAAATGCAACCGGATGTTATGAAAAAGCCCGCCTTTCTTGTGGAAGGGCGGGCTTTCGAAAGCTTTCGGCCGGGTTATTCGATTCGGTCGATCACCGTGAACGTCACTTCGTACCGGGTCGGGGCCGACTGTCCCTGGTAGTTGCCGTTGGCGACGATGAAGGTCGCCGTATAGGTTCCCGGCTTGGTGTAGGTGTACTCGTAGCTGGGCAGGTCGTCGGTCACGCCCTTGATGTTCTGTCCGGTGTCGGGCGAAATCGTGTTGAGCGCGATCGGCTGCATGAAGGCCCACTGTTCGATCTCGGGGAAAGCCCCGGCGCTGAAGCCCTGGAAGACGATGTTCGCTGTATTGTTCGCTCCCGGCTGGCCCTGGAATTTCAGGTTGCCGTTGCCCGAAACATTGTGGATGTAGGGGTCGTCGGCGTGCTGTGCGGCGAGCGAGAAGGGCACGAACTCCATGTCCAGGTAGTTGTATACCTGCGTGTCGTAACCCTTGAACCGCACCGTAATTTTCGGGTTGATACGGTAGGTACGCATCGTTGTCTTGGGGTCCGGATAATAGAGGTGCATGCCCCATGAGAAATTGTCGGCAAACTCTGTGATGTCGAAGGTGTAGGTCTCGAACTTGTTGGCGCTGTTCGGCGTGAAAGCCAGTTGCTTCCAGTCGGCGTAACTGCTTGCCGCGATGGCTTCGACCACGGGGCGGTCGGTGGCGGCGTCGCTGCCGTTGAGTCCTGCGAACTTGTTGCCTGCGAACAGGTCGAGGTTGTTCAGCGTGCCGTACTGTTGGCTGATCTCGATCTCCAGTTCGCACGACTCGATGTCCGCAACGTCGACCGTCGTGCGGTCCTTGTGCTTGTATTCGTGTCCCGTGTCGCCGGTCCAGACGGTGATAAAATCGGCGTTGCCGCTGAAATTGAAGGCGACGGGGTCGCCCGTGAGGTAGGTGTTCGTCGGCGCCAGTTGTACCGAGAATTCCAGCGGCTCGTAGATTTCATCGTGCTCGCACGAGGCTGCCACGGAGGCGAAGGCCAGCGCCGCTGCGAGGTATGTGATTCGTTTCGTATTCATCGTATGCTCTGCAATTATGCGTTTTACCATAAAGAGTTCTGTTTGAGCGCATGGTTCACCGCCAGTTCCTTGGTCGGGATCGGCAGGTAGATGTGGCGGGCGGCGACGTTGGCGTAGTTCGCGGCCAGGTAGTTCGTGTAGCTGACGTTGTGGTACTTGTTCTCCGTCGGGGCGTTGGTTCCGGCGTTGTGCATCTTCTCGACGAAGATGCCCCAGCGGATCAGGTCCCATTTGCGGAGCCCCTCGAAAGCCAGTTCGCGCCCGCGTTCGTTGCGCACCAGATCGCGGAACGAGCGATAGTCGCTGAGTTGGCTCTCGTCGGTCTTGATGCCTGCACGGCGGCGGATTTTCCGGATGGCCTCCTTGGCCTGGTCGTCCGGCGCCCCGGCGTATTCGTTGATCGCTTCGGCATACATCAGCAGCACGTCGGCGTAACGCAGGATCGGGAAATTGATCGTCGTATAGAGGCTCTTGGCCGACATCTGCTTTTCGTAAACCGTCTCGCGGCGCCATTTGCCGGCGTTGCGGATCGCGCACATGATTGTCGGATCGTATACGAGGTCGGCGGGGTCGAACGCATCGGCGATGGTCTGGTCGAGGCCTTCGATGTCGGGCGTCGCGAAGCCGTTGTTGTAGAGCCACGGCGTCTTGTACATGCTCTGCGCCTGCTTCAGGTAACGCGTCACGCTTACGCCTTCCTTGTTCTTGTAGGTGATCTTCTGGTTGTTCAGGCCGCGGAAGTTGTAGCCCGGCAGGTTCCATTCCTGGCGCACGTCGGTGATCTTCGTGGCGTCCGACGCTTCGTCGGCCGTACGATCTTCGGTCCAGTAGAGCTGCCACAGGGTGTAGGAGCCGTTGTAGTAACCGTAGGAGTAGTTGCAGGCCCACTCCGAATAGTTGGTCAGTCCCGACTGCGAACGCAGGCCGATCAGATCGCCGATACGCCCGTTCGTCCAGTTCGTAGCGCTGGTGCGGTCGCCGAGGAATTCGGCTTCCCACATCGACTCGTGGTACTGCGTGTCGTACTGGTCGCGGATCATGTTGATGAAGACCTCTTCGTAGCTGTCGTTCAGGTCGTGTTTGTTGGAGATGATCACCTGGTTTGCCCAGTAGGCTGCCCGGTTGTACATCTCCTTCTTGCTCAGCCCTTCGATCTCTTTCACCGTCTCCCCGGCCATGAAGAGGTAGACGCGGGCCAGGATGCCTTGGGCGACGGTCTGGCTGACGCGCGACGGGGTGTTTTCGACAGTCTCGTAGAGGTCGGGAATCGTGGCTTCGATCTCGTCGGCGCACCATTTGAGGATTTGCTCCTGCGGCGTTGCCGCCATCTGCACGTCGTTGGGGTTGGGCGAGGTGGTCGCCTTGACCCGCAAGGGCACGTCGCCCCACGCCTGTGCCAGCAGGAAGTGGTAGTAGGCCCGCAGGAAGCGAGCTTCGGCGATGTAAAGCCCGATGTCGACCGAAAGTTCTTCGGGATCGATGTTCGTCTTCTCGACGGCTTCGATGTAGCGGTTCGCGTTCTTGATACCCTCGTAGAGCTTCGACCAGGCGTCGTAGATGACCGTCGTACCGGCGCTGTGGTTGTACCGGTCCGGACGTGATTCGCCGTTGTTGTAGTTGTTGAAATAGCAGAGGTCGTCGGCGTTGGCGATTTGCAGCGAGTAGTAGTGGCCGTAGAGCGCCTCGCTGTTCAGCACGCCGTAGACGCCGGCAAGGCCGTAGATCAGCTTCTTCTCGCTGTTGTAGTAGCCTTCGTCGGGAATGATCTGCGGATCGGTGTCGAGGAAGCTGCATGCCGAGAAGGCCGCTGCGAGCAGCGCCAGTGTTCCCAGTCTGTATATGCGTTTGATTTTCATAGCGTAATGTTGCGTTTAAACCGTTAGAAAGTGAGGTTTACGCCGGCCGTGAAGCCGAATGCGCGGGGATATGCCGACCAGTCGAATCCGGGGGTCAATACCGAATTGCGGGTCGAAACCTCGGGGTCGGGGCCGCTGTAACCCGTCAGCGTCCAGACGTTGTCGGCCGAGACGTAGACGCGCATCTGGCTGATGCCCGCTTTGCGGAGCGAACGGCTCGGCAGCGTGTAGCCCAGCGATATGTTCTTCAGGCGCAGGAACGAACCGTCCTCGATCACGCGCGACGAGTACTCCTCGCGGCCCGTGGCGCCGACGCGCGGGATGTTCGACGAGGGATTCTCCGGCGACCAGCGGTTGGCGTAGGAGGCCAACTGGTTGGTCTGGCTCTTCCAGCCCGATTCGAAGACGAGGCGGTTGGCATTCAGCACGTCGTTGCCGTAACTCCATGCGAAGAAGATATTCAGGTCGAAATTCTTCCAGTTGAAGTTGTTGCCGAAACCGCCCGTGTTGAGGGGCTGTCCGCATCCGATGATCGTGCGGTCGTAGTCGTCGATGACGCCGTCGCCGTTCATGTCTCGGTATTTCATGTCGCCCGGCTGCATCGTGTTGCCCTTGAACGAGGGAACGCCGCCGACGAGGTTGCCCTTGTCGTCGAAATCTTCGGCCTTGTAGGTTCCGTCGTAGATGAAACCGTACATCATGCCCGTGGGCTTGCCCACCTGCGAGATGTAGGGGAACTGCGAGTTGAAACGCGTCTCCCACGACACGGAGCTTTGGAGCGTGTTCTGCCCGTCGACCAGTCCGAGGATTTTGTTGCGGTTGAAAGCGATGTTGAACGAGGTGGACCACTGGAACTGCCGGTTCTTGACGTTGACCGTTTCGAGCGTCAGTTCGAACCCGCGGTTGCGGATTTTGCCGATGTTGAGCATTCCCTGTTCGAAGCCCGACGAGGCGGGCAGCAGGGCGTAGAGCAGCAGGTCGCGCGTCACCTTGTCGTACCAGTCGGCCGTCAGTTTGATGCGGTCCTCGAAGAATCCGAGGTCGAGGCCGGCGTTCCACTGCTCGGTGGTTTCCCACTTGAGCTTTTCGTTGGCCATGTTCGAAACGTAGTAGCCCGGTACGCGCTCGCCGCTGAATACGTAGTCGAGCGAGCTGCCCGAACCGGGGTTGACGGTGATCTGCGAATAAAAGTCGTAGGGGGTCTGCGTGCGGTTGTTACCTGTGAGGCCCCACGAGAGGCGCAGCTTGCCGTTGCTCATCCATTCGCTCTTTTTCAGCAGGTTCTCGCGGTTGAAGTTCCACGAAAGACCGGCCGAGGGGAAGTAACCCCAGCGGTTGTCGGAGGGGAATTTCGACGAACCGTCGGCGCGGAACGAGAAGGTGAAGTAGTATTTGTAACGGAAGTTGTAGTTGGCGCGCAGGAAAGCCGACATCATCCGCCAGTCGTAATAGTTGCTTTGGACCTTCTGGTAGTTACCCGTGTAAATACCCGCGATGCCCAGTTCCTCGGAGGTGATCTGTGTCGACGAAACGCCGTCGTAGGTGTTCTTCTGTCCCTGGAGCGAGAGGCCGGCCATCAGGTCGAGGTTGTGGTCGCGGCCCACGCGTTTCTTGTAGTTGAGCGTGTTTTCGTTCGACCAGCTCGTCTGGTCGGTCCAGTAGATGGCGCCGTTGACGCCCTTGCCGCTGGGCGATCCGGCGTATCCGGTGTAGGTCTGGCTGCCGTTGAACTCTTCGCGGCGGCGCTTGTTGAGCACGTAGCCGCCCGTCGTCTTGAACGTCAGTTCGGGGGTGATCTTCCACGTCAGCGCCGCGTTGGCGTTGAGGTAGTCCACGAGCGTTTTGCGGTACTCGTTTTTAGCGGTCTTCACCGGGTTGAAACGATAGTCGTCCGATCCGGCTACGTCCGCGTCGAGCATCGAGTCGAGGATGTCCTGCCCCGGGGAGGTCACCGGACGGTAGCCCCAGACCGAGAACATGAGCCAGCCCGACGAAGACGAGGTCGTCTGTGCCGTGGTGGGGGTCACGCCGTTGGTTACCGTGCGCGAATAGTTGGTGTTCACGTTCAGCGACAGTTTCTTCGAGATGGGCAGCGTGAAATTGGCCTTGCCCTGGTAACGCTGGAAGTTCGACCGGATGATGATGCCGTCCTGGTCGAGTGCCGAGAAGCCCACGTTGTAGCGCATGCCCTCCTTGTTGCCGCCCGAGAGCGAGACGTTGTAGTTCTGCTGGAAAGCCGTGCGGTAGAGCCGGTCCTGCCAGTCGATGCCTTTGATGTTGCGGTAGTCGTCCAGCGTCAGGCCTTCGCTGAAATAGGTTTTGTCCATGTCGACGCCCCAGTCCTGCTGTAATTTCACAAACTCGTAGGAGTCGAGCAGGTCCATTTTGTTGGCGATCTTGTTGAGCGAGAATGCGGCGCTGAAGTTCACCGTGGGCTTGCCCTCGTTGCCGCGCTTGGTGTTGATCACGATGACGCCGTTGGCGCCGCGCGCACCGTAGATGGCGGTCGCCGAAGCGTCTTTCAGTACGTCGATCGACTCGATGTCCGCGGGGTTGATCGACGCGGCGAACGAACCTTCGGACGGGAATCCGTCGATGATGTAGAGCGGGGCATTGCTCTGCGTGAGCGAGTTGTTGCCGCGAATGGTGATATTGGCCTCGGAGCCCAGCGAGCCGTCGCCCGTGGTGACTACCACGCCGGCGATGCGTCCGCCCAGCGCCTGGTCGAAGTTGGTGACGTTGGCCTTCATCATCGTTCCCAGGTCGGCTTTGGCCACCGATCCGGTGAGGTCGCGGCGCGTGGTGGTTCCGTAACCGATGTTGACGATCTCGACGGCGCCGATCTGCGAAGCTTCTTCGGTCATTTTGACGTTGATCGCGGTGCGTTTGCCGACATATTCCTCGACGGTCGTGTAACCGAGGTAGGAGAAGACGAGCGTTTCGGTCTCCTTCGCCTTGATCGAGTAACTGCCGTTTGCGCCCGTGGCCGTTCCCGACTGCGTCCCCTTGATCAGTACGGTTACGCCCACCAGCGGTGCACCGTTGGCGTCGACCACGCGTCCGTCCACGGTGCTCTGAGCGAATGCTTCCCCTGCCCGGAATACCGACAGGGTCAGCAGCGCTGCCGCAGCCATGCGTTTAAGTGCTTTTTTCATAAAAATAGATAGGTTGTGGGATAAAAATGGTTATTTCTTCTTAAGCCGGAACTCCACGGGCTGTCCGTGGCGGCAGGTTATCTTCAGCAGTGTTCCGGTATCGTGGGAAACGGCCGTGACGCCCGGATATTGTGCGGCGAGTTCCCATGCGCCGTCGAGGAGCACCTCTTTTTCGATGGGCTGGCTCTCCTGGCGCGTGGTGTAGGTCTTCTCCGTGAGGCCGAGATCGGGTGTGCAGACGCTCATCACGACCTGCCCGTCCGCGTCGGTGCGCTCCATTAAGATCGTCTCTTCAGTCGCCTTGCGCACAAGGCCTTCGCCCGTGTACTCCCCGAAACAGATGTAGCCCGTGATGCCCGTGGCGAAGTCCTTTACGACGTGGGCCGTGTTGTCCTTGCGCAGCACCTCGTAGCCGTCTTTCTTGATGAAGCGTGTAATTTCCTTGTTCGAGGGCTGGATGTAGACCGCATATTCGTATTCGGCCTGCTTGGGCGCGCGGCCGTGGTCGATCCAGGCCGTGGCGAAGTTGCCTGTCTGGAGTGCGCGGGTCTTGTCGTTGGGCGAGGTCTGCTCCTGCTTGACGATGTTCACCGCCCCGGCGTTCTTCACCACGTAGAAGTTGCCCTTCGTGTCGGAGAGCGCCAGCCGTTCGCCGCCCTTCGTGAGGTTGAGCGGGAAGGCGTCGTAGACTTGTCCGTCGACTTCCATCTGTTCGCCCGGGCTGTCCAGTTGCAGTTGGAAGAGCGTCGTTTCGGTGGGATAAGCGGAGTTGTCGTTGTCGATGCCGCTGCCGAGGAAGACCATCCGGTTGTCGAAGCAGAAGACCGACTTATGGGCGGTAGCGCCCGGGGTGAAGTTCTTGCGGTCCTTCTCGACGAACTGGAAGGCCAGTACGCCGTTGCGGCCTTCGAGCGACGAGGCGCCCGAGAAGCGCTCGGGATTGCGCTCCATGAGCGTTCCCGGCAGCGGGCTTTCCAGTTCGGGGTAGGGCAGGTGGATGGTCGTGGCGCCCGGTACACGGTTCCAGTCCCAGCCGTCCTGCACGAATCCGCTCGCGGCGGCCGTCACGGGATTGCCCGAGCCGATGATCGGCGCCGAGCCGTAGCTCTGGTAACGTCCGTAGCGGTTGTCTTTGGTGTATATTTCCGAGCCCCAGACATCCGAATTGTAGGCTTTGAGCGTCACCATCCAGTTGTCGCGGCGGTGAATGCCCGCAGCGCCGTAATTATAGACGAAGAAGCCCGACGGCGTAGGTCCTGCCGATATGCCCTCTTTCTTGAAAAGGTTGTTCAGCTCCTTGTCCGTGCCTTTCAGACGCAGGTAGGCGCCCGCCAGTTCGGGGTCCGCGCCCTTGCCGCTGCCCGTCAGATCGCCCTGCGTGGCCAGATAACCGAAGGCGTTGACATCGGCGTCGGGAATGCGGCCGTTTTTGCCGAAGGGATGGCGGCCGGCGAGGCCGAGGCCCCAGTCGCGCAGGTCGGTGTAGTTGGCCATGGTCATCAGGGCCAGTTTGAAGTTGCGGCGAGCCGGCTCGGAGAGGATGAAATCGGTCCCGGCCGTGGCTTTGCAGTAGTAGCCGATCATGGCGAACGCTCCGGTCGAGTAGGCCGGGTAGAAGCCGCCGTGGTGGAAGGTCGTGCCGTCGGGTTTGATGCCGCCGATCGTGCCCGGCGTGAAGTCGAGGCTGCCCGAGAGCCACACTCCGAGGCCCTTCATGGCGCGGTACTGTTCGGCTTCGGAGGGAAGCATCAGGGCGCTGATGATCTTGGGGATGAGCAGCGTGTGCCACGAGTCCAGCAACTCGTCGCGCCCGTAGACATAGGGCTTGCGCGTCTCCGCAAGGCCGCTCCAGTAGGCCAGGACCTTGACGTATTCGTCGGTTTTGCCGCGGGCGGCGATCTTGTCGCGCATGAGCCACATGGCGTCGTAAATCTTGCGCACGTTGTAGCCGTAGTGGTGGTTGGTTCCGTTGCCGTGGCCGAAGGCGAAGCCCTGGTCGATAGCGTGGTCCATCACCAGGAAGAAGTCGTCGTCGTATTTCGAATCCTTGTTGATGTAGCTGTTCAGCGCGAAGGCGTTGAGCATGTTTTCGATGTCGTCGAGGCGCAGTTCGCCTTTCGGGCGGTTGCACTCGTCGTTCGAGAGCAGCGGTGCGCCGAGTACGCCTCCGTCGGCGGTGCGGCGGATTTCTGCTTTCTCATAGGTCGCCAGTGCGCGCGGGATGATCGTGCCGTTGATGTAGTTGGTGCTCGACATGTTGGCCGCGACGATGCTTTCGATGCGCGACTTCACGGCGTCGAGCTGGGATTTCTCCGCAGGGGTGATCTCGCGCAGCGGCTCTTCGTAGGCATACTGTTCCCACTCCCAGAGGCGGGCCCAGTGCCACAATTCGCGCTTGAGGTTGCAGTTGTTGTCGGGAATCTGCTTGTCGGGGGTGATTTGGTCGTGGAGTTTGACTTCGGAGAAGGTCAGGCGGTCGAGGAACAGCTCCCCGCTTTCGACTCCGGCGGGCGTCGAAACGATGAGCCGCGAAACCTGCTGCGAGGCGTGGTCGCCCGGCATGTCGTTGTACTTGATCCAGCAGGCGCGCCAGCCCGTGAAGTCCATGTGGAAATCGAACCAGTAGGGGACTTCGCCGGTGGGCGTCTCGAATGAGAAACGCATGTCGGCGTCGACGGCTTTGGGGTTGTAGATCCAGAGCATGACGCCTGCGCCTTTGACGCGCATCGAGCGCATCAGTTGTCCGAAATCGTTGTAACGAAGCGTCGAAGGGGTGCTCCACGACCAGCGCAGCGAATGGGTTCCGTCCTTGTAGCGGAGGCCGCTGAGTTCGGCTGTGCTGTTTTCGCCGCATACGAAAGCTTTGGGAATTTCCGTTTCAAAGCTGATTTTAGCATCTATCGCTGCTGCGGCGTTTTGACTCCAAAGAGTGGCGAATAACCCTAAAATCGCTGATACTCCGTAATTTAATACTTTTTTCATAGAATCTTATTTGGCCAAATGTAGATAAAGAAATTGGATAACCAAAATTTTAACGATAGAAAATAATAAAAATTTTATTTTCATCAGAAAAAGTTATTAAAATATGTTGAAAGTCTGGAAAAAACTTTATCTTTGTCCGGAAAGTTGATTTGGTTTACCAAAATAAAACGTTAATTACCTATTTATGAAGACAGTATTTAAATACACGACCGCCGCACTCCTCCTCGCAGGAGCCGTAGCCTGCTCGCAGCCCGGGAAGCGCGCGTCGATTATTGGCGAGAATATTGCCATCGCCGAAAAGCAGATCGGCATGCTGGCCGATTCGAGCGAAACGGGCGGTGTGATCCGCATTCCTTCGACCTGGAAGAACGGCCGGATCGACTACGTGCCCGTCGACGACTGGGTGAGCGGTTTCTTCGCCGGAACGCTGTGGTATATGTACGAACTGACGGGCGACGAACAGTGGGCTGCGCGTGCGCAGAAGCACACCGAAATCCTCGACTCGGTGCAATACCTCCAGTGGCATCACGACGTGGGCTTCATGATCTACGACAGCTACGGCAACGGACTGCGCCTGAAAAACCTTCCCGGCTACAAGGACGTGATCGTCCAGACGGCCAAATCGCTTGCGACGCGTTTCCGCCCCGTTCCGGGCGTTATCCAGTCGTGGGATTCCGACCGGGGCTGGCAGGGCGAGCGCGGCTGGCAGGTCCCGGTGATCATCGATAACATGATGAACCTCGAACTGATGTTCAAGGCTACGGAGTTCTCGGGCGACAGCACCTATTATAATATCGCGGTGAAGCATGCCGACCGGACGATGAAGGAGCATTTCCGCGATGATTTCAGTTGCTACCATGTCGTAGACTACGACCTGACGACGGGCGATGTGCGCGGACGCTGCACGGCGCAGGGTTATGCCGACGATTCGGCATGGGCGCGCGGGCAGGCGTGGGCCGTTTACGGTTATGCGACCTGCTACCGCTACACGGGCGACAAGCGCTACCTCGACCATGCGGAGAAGGTGGCGAATTTCATGCTCAACGACAAGAATATGCCTGCCGACCTGGTTCCCTACTGGGACTACGATGCGCCGAACATCCCCGACGAACCGCGCGACGTTTCGACGGCTGCCATTATCGCATCGGCATTCTATGAAATATACACCTATACGGGTAACGACCTTTACAAACAGAAGGCCGACAAAATCGTCGAGTCGCTTTCGTCGCCGGCCTACCGCGCCCCGGTGGGCGGGAACGGCGGTTTTCTGCTGATGCACTCCGTGGGCAGCATTCCGCATGGCAGCAACGTCGACGTGCCGCTGAACTATGCCGATTACTATTTCCTCGAAGCGCTGATTCGCAAAGGCCGCGTGGAGGCGGGTGAACCCTTGTTTTAAACCCGATGCCCATGCGTAAACTGTTATTTCTCGCCGCTGCGTCGGTGTGGTCGCTGGCCGCACCGGCTCAGTCGGTGCGGGAGGTCGCCGACGCTCGGATTCTCTCGTTCGAAGAGTCTGCGGCGCCTTTTACGGCATCGAAAGGCTCGTCGCTGAGCGTTTCGGGCGACCATTACAAGCACGGCGCCCGTTCGGTCCGCTGGCAATGGTCGCGGGAGGGGGCCGGGGTGCGTATCGAATCCCCGGTGGGTTACCTGTCGGAAAATCCCAATCCCAAGGAGACTTCCGTCTCGACCTTTGTTTTCTGGGTCTATGCCCCGAAGGCTTTGACGGGCAAACTGCACTTCGAGTTCCGCAAGGCGGGGCGCACCTGCGCGTGGTTCGACTACGGACTGGAGTTCTCGGGCTGGCGCGGCGCATGGGTGGCTTTCGACCGAGACATGCAGGGCCGCCCTGAGGAGGGCATGGACGAACTGGTGATCAGGGCGGAAGGCGTCAAAAAAGGCGAGTTGTTCTTCGACCACCTGATCCTCTCGTCGTTCCAGGACGTGCGACACCATACGGCCGATTTCCAGGCTCCGTTCATCAACGCTGCGACCACGAGCCACTGGCTCACGCTGCTGCGATCGTGGCGCAACCCGATGCCCGCGGTCCCGGCCGTGATCAGCGAGGCCGAGAGGCGCGATATGGCGACCGTCGGACAACGCCTGCGGGAGCTGTTGCTGGAAGACAAAAAGCCGGCGGCAATGAATGCCCTGCGTAAACGCTTCGCCGGTTACGGCATTACGGAGAATCCCGACGGGACGGTTAAAGGCAAACCGATCTGGTTCGTACGTTATGCCGAAACCTACATCAACCTCGGACACCCCGGTATCGGCAAACTGTTCAACGACAACGACCAGACGCTGCGCAAATACAACGATTTCATGTTTCAGGTCGCCGTGGCCCACGATACCGCTGCCAACGCCGCCGAACGGGCCGAGCTGGAACGGATGTACGTGCTGCTGACGCGGCATCTTTTGGATCAGGGTTTTGCCGCGGGAAGTGCTTTGGGAACCCTGCACCATCTGGGTTACAGCATGCGCAATTTCTATACGGCTCCGGTCATCATGCGCGACGTACTGCGCCGTGCGGGGCTGGAGCACGACGTGCAGCAGGCAATGGAGTGGTTCTCGGGCGTAGGCGAGGTGAAACTTCCGCCTGCGGAGCCGGGCATGGACATCGACGCCTTCAATACGTCGCTCATCGGCCGTCTGGCGAGCATCGTGATGCTGCCCGACACTCCGGTCAAGGCGGCCTATCTGGAAGCCTTCTCCCGCTGGGTCGACAACGGCTATAAGGTTACCGAGGGAACCGGGCCCTGCTTCAAGAGCGACGGTACGGTTTTCCACCACCGCCGCCACTATCCGGCCTATGCCGTGGACGGGTTCAGCGGCGGGGCGGTCAATGCCGTGTGGCTGCTCTCCAACACGCAGTTCGCGGTGAGTGCCGAAAGCCATGAAAACCTGAAACGCGCGCTGCTCGAAATGCGTTTCTACTGCAACCTGCGGTCGTTCCCGCTGGCCCTCTCGGGCCGCCATCCCGACGGAAAGGGAGCCTTGATTCCATGGCACTATGCCCGGCTGGCCCTCGCCGGGTCGCCCGATGGCCGTGAGGCGGTTGACGCGGAACTGGCCGCGGCCTACCTGCGTGTGGCCAAAGGAAAAGATGCTTATACGCGGTTGTTCGCCGAAAAAGGTATTGTCCCCGAGCCTTCGCCCGTCGGAACCCGCGTTTACGGATATAACGCCTCGGTGTCGCACCGCCGCGGCGATTGGCTCGTTACGGTTGCGGGACACAGCCGCTACCTCTGGGCGGCGGAGATTTATCAGGGCGCCAACCACTATGGCCGCTATTTGACGCACGGCAGCGTGCAACTGCTTGCCGACGGTGATCCCGTGAGTGCTTTGGGCAGCGGATTCCGCCAGGAGGGCTGGGACTGGCGCCACATTCCCGGGACGACGGCGCTCGAAATCCCGATGGAGCGAATGAAGGCCGACATCCTGAATGTCGACACCTGTTCGGGCTACGAGGAGATGCTCCTTTCGGACGAAGCATTTGCCGGAGGTGTGAGCCACCGGGGCCGCGACGGAATGTTCGCGATGAAACTGCACGAGCACGACAAATACAACGGTTCGCTCCGGGCGCTCAAATCGGTTTTTCTGTTCGACGACCGGGTTGTATGCCTCGGTTCGAACATCGAAAACAAGTCCGAGGGCGGCCTGCACACGACGCTGTTCCAGAATTTTCTGGAGAACGAGGCCGATCCGGTCATCGTGAACGGCGTTGCGGCGACGGAATTCCCCTACCGGGCCGAACTTTCGGGCGGTGCGGTCCTGCGCGACAACCTGCGCAACGCTTACTTCGTGCCGCAGGGCCGGGTGCATATCCAAAAGACGCTTCAGCACTCGCTCGACGAAGAGACCGATGCTCCGACCGATAATAATTTCGCAACGGCATGGATCGACCACGGCGGCGTGGTCAGCGGCGGCGGGTACGAATACATGCTGGTCGTGCACGCGTCGGACGACGACGTGGCGCGTTACGGCCGGGAATTGCCCTACGAGGTGTTGCGCCGTGACGCTTCGGCGCACATCCTGCGCGACAGGCCGTCGGGTATTACGGGCTATGCGCTCTTTGCCGCCGGTAAGGTGGGTGTGGGTGTGCTGGAAAGCGTGTCGCTGCCTTCGCTGGTAATGATCGGCGGCGGCAAAGGCGGGTTGACGGTGAGCGTCGCGGACCCCGACCTGCGGTTTTACGAGGGGCCGAGCGACGAAGTGTTCGATGCCGGCGGCAAACGCGTCGAGCGGAGCATCTACTCCCGCACGTGGATCGATAGCCCCTCGGAGGCATCGGAACTGGCGGTCGTGATCCGCGGCCGCTGGCAGCCGGACAGCGATACGCCGGGATGCCGGGCCGAGGCCAAAGGTGAAAACACCCGATTGACCTTCACGTGCCGCGAAGGCGCGACGCGCGAAGTGAATCTGATTGAAATACGATAAAATGTTGAAAGTAAAAACTGTAATTCCGTTTGCGGGCCTCGCCCTGACGGCCTGCGGGCAGTCGGCGGCCGAGCGCCCCAACGTGATCTATGTCTTTCCCGACCAGTACCGCAACTCCTCGCTGGGCTTCTGGAGCGATCCGGAGTTTGCCGCCGAGGTGGGGTGGAAGGGCGATCCGGTCGTGACGCCCAACCTCGATCGTTTTGCCCGCGAAGCCACGGTGCTGACCGAGGCGGTGAGTAACTTCCCCGTGAGCAGTCCCCACCGGGGCATGTTGCTGACGGGCATGTATCCCGAGCGGAGCGGCGTAGTGCTGAATTGCATGTCGGAGCGGCCCGAGAGTTCGCTGCGCGAGGATGCCGAGTGTATCGGCGATGTCTTCTCGGCGGCGGGTTACGACTGCGCCTACATCGGCAAACTGCACGCCGATTTCCCGACCAGGAACAACCCCCAGCGTCCGGGGACCTATGTTAGTGACGACGTTCCCGAGTGGGACGCTTACACCCCGCCCGAACGCCGCCACGGCTTCAACTATTGGTATTCCTACGGCACGTACGACGTGCACAAGCATCCCCATTACTGGGACACCGCGGGCAACCGCCACGATATCGACGAGTGGTCGCCGCAGCACGAGGTCTCCAAAGCCATCGAATATATCGAAAACAAGGGCGGCGTCCGCGATCCTAAAAAGCCGTTCCTGATGATGATCGGCATGAATCCGCCGCATTCGCCCTATGCCTCGACCGACGACTGCGACCTGGAGGGGTATGAACTTTACAAGGATAAGCCGCTGACCGAACTGCTCGTGCGCGACAACGCCGATACGACGATGGACAAGGCTGCCGCCGCGCGTTACTATTTCGCCAACGTGAGCGGTATCGACCGGGAGTTCGGCCGCCTCATGGAAGCGCTGGACAAAGCCGGACTCACGAAGAATACGATCGTCGTCTTCGCCTCGGACCACGGCGAGACGATGACCAGCCATTCGACCGCCGACCCCAAGAATTCGATCTGGCGCGAATCGCTGAACATTCCCTTCCTGGTGCGCTATCCCGGGCGGGTTCCCCACCGTGTGGACGACATGCTGTTGTCGACGCCCGACATCATGCCCACGCTGCTGGGACTGGCGGGCCTCGGCGAACGGATTCCCGCGAGCGTCGAGGGGCGTGACTACTCGGCCCTGCTGCGGCAGGACGCCGTGCAGCCTCGGCGTCCGCGCGCAGCGCTTTACATGCGTAACCTCGACGGCGAACGCGATGCCGACGGAATGGTCCGCGGCTTCTTCGCCCAGGCGCGCGGCGTAAAGACTTCGACGCATACGATGGAGCTGCGTATCGGGCGCGACGGCCGGCTCGAACGTGTATTGCTGTTCGACGATGCCGCCGATCCCTACCAGTTGCACAACCTCGCGCCGGAGGAGAACCCCGAACTGTTCGCCTCGCTGTGCCGCGAACTGGCCGTGCTGCTGCGCGATAACGACGATGTGTGGTTCCGCGAACGCGTGCTGGCCGACGTGGTTCCTTATGATACGAGTAACTAATAATTATCGGATATGAACAAATTGTTTTTGTGGATTGCAGCGGTTTCGGCCTTGGTTCTGCAATCGTGTGAAAATACCGATGGTATCCGCGACGAGATCGAAAACCTGCGCGACCGCGTGGCCGCGCTGGAATCGAAGATCGGCAGCGTGAATACCTCGATCGAGGCGCTCCATCGCCTGATGGACGAATCGACGATTATCGTCGGCGTCAAGTCCAATGCCACGGGCTACGAGATCGAACTGAGCGACGGGACCAGGTTGCCCGTCATCCTCGGCGAGAAGATCGAGGCGCTGGTTCCCGTTATGGGTATCGACGCCGAGGGCTACTGGACTGTAAGCCTCGAAGGCGGTGCGAACCCCAAGCGATTGGAAGTCGACGGTGAATATGTTTCGGCATGGCCTGTCGCCGGCGGCGAGCACGAACCCGGCGCCGAAGGAATTACCCCGCAACTGAAAGTTTCGGCCGACGGCGAGTGGCTCGTGAGCCTCGACGGCGGAGTGACCTATACGCTGCTTTTGCAGGATAACAAGCCTGTCAATGCCGTGGGTGACAAGGTCGTCGTCAGTTACAGTTCGGCTTTCAAGTCGGTGGTGTACGATACGAAGACCGGCCTGCTCTCCGTCGAGTTGCTCGGCGGTGAGAAGCTCACGCTTCCCGTCCTCGACGAGTTTTCCTTGACGGTGACGGCTTCCGACAACGAGACGTTCTTCCTCGGGGAGACCCGGGCGTTCGAGGTCGTGCAGACGGGGGTCGCCGAAGCGGTGATCGACGCCCCTGCGGGGTGGTCGGCGGTGCTCGGCGAGACGACGCTGACCGTCACGGCCCCTGCGACGTTCAACGCCGCTTCGCAGGAGGCGGCTGTTTCGGTGACGATCTATTCGGACCGGAAATACCGGAAACTCGTAACGTTGAAAGTGACGCTGCTCAATGAGCAGATGGATGCCAACGCCGCCGAGGCGTGGAAAAATTTTAAGGCCGGAACTGCGGATAACGTTCTGCTGGATTATTCGTATGCCGGTTATAAACACGGCGAAGAGGCTCCGGCCGATGCCTGGGGACTGGGCTATAAAATTTACAACGTCGTCGATTACGGCGCCGATCCCACGGGAGTGAAGTCGTCGCGCGAAGCGTTCGTGAAGCTGCTCAAGGAGCTGAAACTCTCGGGACAGAGCGATGCGGGGGCCAATCTGGCCAACGCCAATGCCCGGGCGGTGATCTATTTTCCCGAGGGGCGTTTCATCCTCCACGACGACGATGACAACAGCTACGATGCTTCGGCGGTAAACCAGTCGGAGAAGGACTCGAAGGGCAACAACGTCAGCGAGGAGATTTTCATCCGCGGCGGCAATTTTGTGCTCAAGGGCGCAGGCCGCGGCAAGACGACGCTGGTAATGGACACGCCGAATCTTCCGGCCAATCCGCAGAACATGTGGTCGTCGCCCGTGATGATCAATATCAAGCACAATTCGGGGCTTTCGGACCTTACGGCCGTGACGGGCGATGCGCCCCGCGGCACGTTCTCGGTGGAGGTGGCCTCGGCGGCCGGCATTTCGTCGGGCGATTGGGTGTGCCTCTCGCTTTCGAACAACGATCCGGTGCTGGTAGCCCAGGAGCTTGCACCGCACCGGGTCGAGGGCAACATGACCGATATCCTGACCGTTACGGTCGAGGATTACCACCAGGTGGCATCCGTGAGCGGCAACCGCCTGACCTTCGCCGAGCCGATCATGTACGCCGTGGAAGCCAAATGGAACTGGAAAATCCGCAAATTTCCGCATTACGAGAACGTCGGCGTCGAGGACGTGACCTTCGAGGGCCGCTCGAAGGAGAATTTCGGACATCACGCCTCGTGGCAGGACGACGGGGCTTACAAGCCGCTCAACATGATGCGGCTGACGAATTCGTGGATCCGCCGCGTCGATTTCAAGGGCGTCAGCGAAGCGCTTTCGATCGTGTCGAGCGCCAACTGCTCGGCTTACGACATCGAGATCAGCGGGAATCGCGGCCATTCGGGCGTACGTTCGCAGTCGTCCTCGCGTATCTTTATCGGCAAGGTTTACGACCACAGCCGCGGGCAGGCCGTGTCGCCTCCCTATACGAGTACGGGGTATTTTGAGAATGCCGGACAGTATCACGCTTCGGGCGTCTCGAACACCTCGCTGGGGGCCGTACTGTGGAACAACACGTGGGGCGACGACGCCTTTTTCGAATCGCATTCCAAACAGCCGCGCGCTACGCTTGTCGACCGTTGTACGGGCGGATTCGTGCAATGGCGTTTCGGCGGCGACGAGACCAACGTACCCAACCACCTGGGCGACCTGACGATCTGGAACCTGAATGCTACGCGTGCCGCACACGATTTCGGAGCCGGTCCGTTCAAGTGGTGGCTCTCTTCGGACAAGTGGTGGAAAACCATGCCGCCGATCATCGTCGGTTTCCACGGTGCGTCGGTCGCTTTCGACGAAAGCGCCGAACAGGTGAAATACCTCGAAAGCAATGGTGCGGCCGTCGAACCGCTGTCGCTCTACGAAGCGCAGTTGCGCGAACGGCTGGGATATGTTCCCGCATGGCTCAATTCTTTAAAATAAATAAAACACACGATAAATTATGAAAAAGTATCTGATCCTGTTCTTCGTCGCGGTGGCTGCGGTATTCCAGTCGTGCGACAACAACGACGACCTGTGGGATGCGATCGACGACCTGAAGAGCCGCGTGCAGGCGTTGGAGACGCAGGTCGACGCGCTTAACGGCAACATCGAGGCGTTGCAGAAACTCTACGGCGGAGCCACGATCTCCAAGGTCGAGAACTCCGGCGGCAAATACACCATCACGCTGACCAACGGCGAGATTATCGAACTGGTGCAGGGCAGCGAGGCCGAGGCCGTGATTCCGATCATTTCGATCAGCGACAAGGGCGAATGGCAGGTCTCGACCGACAACGGTGCGACCTTTACGTCGCTCGGTGTCAAGGCTGTGGCCGAGGATGGCACGACGCCCCAGTTCCGCATTGACGAGGCTACCGGCTACTGGCAGGTGAGCTACGACGGCGGTAAGACCTTCGAGAATGTGCTCGACACCAATAAAAAACCGGTCGAGGCCATCGGTTCGGGCACGGTGACCGACAAGTTTTTCGATACGGTGAAGGTCGACGGCGACGATTTTTACATCAAACTGCTCGACGGTACAGAACTGCGCATCCCGATCCTGAGCGATTTCTTCTGCCGGATCGTTATGCCGACCCCGGGCGTGCAGACGTTCGACGCCGGGGCTACCAAGCGTTTCGACGTGGAGATCAAGGGCGTCGAGCAGACGAAGCTGTCGGCCCCCGAAGGCTGGACGGCACGCCTTACCGATGCTGTCGGTGAGAAGGCCGAACTGATCGTGACGGCGCCTGCCGCCACGACCCGCGCTACGGCCGATACGTCGAAAGACGTGGCTATCGAAGCATTTGCGGCCAACGGACTTTCGACGGTCGCCAAGATTCAGGTCGAGAGTTCCGGGACGGCGCCTGTCGCCCCGACGGTTGCGGTGACTGCCTCTGTAACGGTAGAGCCTACGCAGTCGGCACTGACCTTCGACATCGCTCCTTCGGCCAATGCCGACGGTTGGAAATACATCTGCCAGAAATCGACGGAGGCGGCCCCCGACGCTGCCAAGGTCCTTGCCGACGGTACGGCCGGCGTGGGTACGAGTGTGACGGTCGAAAATCTGGAAGCGAATACGGCCTACACGATCTATGTGGTTGCTTATGCCGGTGAACTGACGAGCGAGGTCGCAAGCGTGCAGAATACGACGGCGGCGCCTCCCGTTTCCACCGAGACGGACTACTATCAGGATTATCAGGACGGGAAAGACATCACGCTGGGCAGCCTGACGATCAACAAGACGGCTTATCCCGATGCGCAACTGCTCAAACCGGCGGACCTGACTGCTGCCATTCTCCAGGCGGGCGGCCTGATCTTTGTCGACAACTCGGATGCTTCGGATCTGTCGTTCACGATTCCGGGAACCTCGATCAATATGGGTGACATTGTGTTGATCGGCCGTTATCCCGAACGCGTACAGGCTACGATTTCCGGGCCCGAACTGCGCTGTAAGTTCAATGTTGCATTCAAAAACTTGCATATTGCCGCTTCGGGTAATTACAATCTCTTTACGACGACCAACGCCACGTATGATCCGACGCTGCAAGTTGAGGATTGTACGGTGGATGCCACTTATAATGTGGTTTATGATTCGCACAACACGCAGAATTTCAAGAGTATCTATTTCGGTAATTCGATCGTGAAGATGACTGTCGCCAACAAGCCGTTCTATTCGACGAAGGCGAAAGATGCGCATACGCAGCAACTTATTCGATTGGATAACAACGTGTTCTATGCCGAGACGCCTTTGCAGAACTACTTGATTAACTGCGGAGACAAAACGCAGGCATTCCAGACGACGCAGTTGCAGGTGGAGGTGACCGGCAATACGTTCTATAACATCTACCAGCCGAATATTATGATCCGTGCTTATATTCTGGGAGGACTGACCGTAAATAAAAATGTCGGTTATTACAGCGGTGTCAATGCCAAGAGTTATCTGACGGGTATCTACGACACTACGGGCTTTACGGCCGATAAAGCCGAGGTGACCTATAATTACCTTTACACGACGCCGGTCAACGACACCAATTTCTGGTCGGTGAAGCATACCGGAAACTACACTCCTGAGAACAACCAGATGGGCGAAGGGGTGCAAGTGCCGTTCTCGTCGATGAATGCGGCGAAAGGGTATTTCCCGGTCGATGCTTCGGTGGTGAAGACGGGTGCGGGAGCGACCTACGACACGAAGGCGTGGTTCAAGGCGGAGTAATTCCGGCCTGCCGCGACGAAAAAACTCCGGCCTGCGAAAAGCAGGCCGGAGTTTTTTATTGGGATGGGAGGAATCAGCCGATCCAGCTCGTCAGGACTTTCATGCCCCCGTCGGGCGTGAAGGTAAGTGACCGGGCCGAGGCCGGGATCAGGACCGTTTCACCCTGGTGTACCGTCACCGTCACACCGCTGTCGTCGGTGAGCGTTCCGCGTCCCTCGATGCAGATCGCCACGACGAACGAATCGAGCGCCGCGAGATCGAGCGTCTGCGGACGGGTCATGTCGTAGAGCGACGTGGTGAAATAGGGGCACGACACCAGTTCCACGCGGGCGTCCTGCGCCGCTTCATAGTGCGTACGGTAGTCGGGCAGCACGGTGTAGTCGATGGCGTCCTTCGCCTGCTCGGTGTGCAGTTCACGGGTGTTGCCGTCGGCGTCGCGGCGGTTGAAGTCGTAGATGCGGTAGGTGATGTTCGAGGTCTGCTGGATCTCGGCGATGAACGAACCGGCTCCGATCGAGTGCACGCGGCCTGCGGGCAGGAAGAAAACGTCGCCCGGATGAATCTTGTAGTCGGCCAGGATGTCGGTGATCGTGTTGTCGGCCACGCTGGCCTCGTATTGGGCCGGGGTCACCTGCTTCGAGAATCCCGAACGCAGGTGCGCATCCTTGTCTGCCGATACTACGTACCACATTTCGGTCTTGCCCTTCGATTTGTGGCGCTCCCACGCCAGTTCGTCATTCGGGTGCACCTGGATCGAGAGGTCCTGCCGGGCGTCGATGAATTTGATCAGCAGCGGGAACTCCTCGCCGAAACGTTCGTAGTTCTCTTTGCCGAGCAGCGCCGCGCCGTGGCGGGCGATCAGACCCGGGAGTGTCGTCCCGGCTTCGGGGCCTTCGGCGACGACGGATTCGTTGTCCTTTACGCCGGAAAGTTCCCAACTCTCGCCGATGTTGCGCTGGTCGGTGCTGATTCCTTTGTAGGGGGCGATCTTCTCGCCGCCCCAGATCAGGGATTTTAAAATCGGTTGAAACTTGTACATGACTTTGTATTTATGCGTTTTCTGCATCCAGTTGGCTCAGGGCGAAAGCATATGCGCCGACCGAGATGGCCTGGCTGGCCCCCAACTTCGAGATCGTCACGCCGATGCGTTTCTGCGGGTCGTAGGTTACGTAACGGTCCGTTCCGTAGACCTGCAACGGCCGCTGTGCACCCGTTGCGAACTCCTTGAATTCGGCTTCGTCGTCCAGGTCGTAAACCTTCATTTGCACCCGGTTGAGTTCGTCGCCGGTGAGTGTGTGCATCTTTGAACGCAGTTCCTTCAACAGGCTCGGCATGATCCACTTGCGGGCTGCCGTGATGCCGCCGCCGATGACGATCAGACCGTCGATCAGCGTCACGGCCGTAGCCATGGCGTCGCCGGCGATTTCGCCCATTTCGGCGAAAGCCTTGCGGGCGGCCTCGGCATTGCCTTCGCGCGTTCCGTCGGCTATTTCACAGATATCCTTCGGCTCCAGCCCGTGGTCGGGGTTGCCCGTCAGTTCGCCGTAGACCCGTTTCACGGCCCGGATGGACGCTCCGTCCTCGACGATGATTTCGGGCATCTTCTTGTGCTTGAGGCAGAAAGTTTCGACGCACGAGTTGTCGCCCCGGTTAAGCTGGTTGTCGACCACGATGCCGACGCCGAGACCCGTGCCGAAGGTGTAGCCGACGAGGTTTTTATAGCGTTTGGGGCTGTTCAGCGCCTCCAGCCGGGCATTGACCTCGGGCAGTGCGCCTCCCAGCGCCTCGCCATAGGCGAACAGGTCGCCGTCGTTGTTGATGAAAACCGGGATACCGAATTTGGCTTCGAGGAACGGTCCGAGTGCCACGCCTTCGCGGAACGAAGGGAAGTTCGGGAGGTAACCGCCGATGATGCCGTTGGGATAGTCGGCCGGGCCGGGGAACGCGAAACTGATAGCCACGGGTTTCTCGGGCAGGCGGGCGATAATCTGCTGAAAGCCTTCTACCATCGTAGCGAGGCATTTGTCCAGGCTGTTGGCGTTCGAAGGCAGCGTGATGGGCTCCACAATGAATTTATTGGCCTGCATGGCGCCGAACACGAGATTCGTGCCGCCTGCGTCGAGGGTGATGACCACCCGGTTGTCGTAACTATACATTTTATCGCGGTTTTATGGTTAGTTCATCTAAAAAAAGACGAGTTGGCAAATTGCTTTCCCAACTCGTCTCCCGTTCAGGGACCTGCTTCATTTGCAGGTACAAAATTACGTATAAAATTCCGTCCGGCCAAGATTTTGAATCAAAAAGAACCGGGTCGCAGATGCGATTAGTTGTTCTCGGGCCTCAGCTTGCGTACGACGGCGCCGGTTTGCCACATCTCGCTTTCGCGCATGTCGCGCAGCTCCTCGTTGAGTTTCTCGCGGTAATCGGGCTTGCTGTTCAGGTCGATCGAACGCTGGGCCTCGTTGCCGGCGGCCACCTCTTTGTAGAGCTCTTCGAAAACAGGCTTCGTGGCGTCGCGGAACTTCTTCCACCAGTCGAGCGCGCCGCGCTGGGCCGTGGTCGAACAGTTGGCGTACATCCAGTCCATGCCGTTTTCGGCGACGAGCGGCATGAGCGACTGCGTCAGCTCCTCGACCGTCTCGTTGAAGGCCTCCGAGGGGGTGTGGCCGTTGGCGCGCAGCGTGTCGTACTGGGCCGCGAAGATGCCCTGGATGGCGCCCATCAGCGTTCCGCGTTCGCCCGTCAGGTCGGAGTAAACCTCGCGCTTGAAATCGGTTTCGAACAGGTAGCCCGAACCCACGCCGATACCCAGCGCCACGACGCGCTCGAAGGCGCGGCCCGTCGCATCCTGGAATACCGCATAGCTGGAGTTGAGTCCGCGGCCCTGGAGGAACATGCGGCGCAGCGAGGTTCCCGAACCCTTCGGGGCGATCAGAATCACGTCCACGTCGGCCGGGGGCACGATACCCGTACGCTCCTTGTAGGTGATGCCGAATCCGTGGGAGAAATAGAGTGCCTTGCCCGGCGTGAGGTGCTTCTTGATGGTCGGCCATACGGCGATCTGTCCGGCGTCGGAGAGCAGGTACTGGATGATCGTGGCGCGCTCGGCGGCCTCTTCGATCCCGAAGAGCGTCTCGCCCGGAACCCAGCCGTCGGCAACGGCCTTGTCCCAGCTCTTCGATCCTTCGCGCTGGCCTACGATGACGTTGAATCCGTTGTCGCGCAGGTTGAGCGACTGTCCGGGGCCCTGTACGCCGTAGCCGATGATGGCGATGGTTTCGTTCTTGAGGACTTCGAGCGCTTTTTTCAGGGGGAACTCCTCGCGGGTTACGACGTTCTCTTCAACGCCGCCGAAATTGATCTGTGCCATAGTTTTTTGTGATTTAAGATTGATTAATTATGTTGTTTGTTGTTGAGTCGTTCGATCTCTTCGAGGTATTCGTTCAGCAGTTCGCGCCGCGATTTGATGATGGCCACCGTGCCGCTGCGCACGAATTGCTGTACGCCGTGGGGTTGCAGCAGCTTGAACAGCGCCTGCGTGTCGGCCTTGTGTCCGGTTTTTTCGACGACGATGTAGTCCTCATCGATCTCCAGGATGCGGACGTTGTGCTTGCGCACCAGTTGTTCGACATTCCGGCTGCGGGTGACCTTGTAGAGGGCTATCTCCTGCTGTACCACCTCGTCGGAGGTGTAGACGAAGGTTTTCAGCACGTCGATCTTCTTCTCGACCTGCCGTACGAGTTTGTCGACCTGGTCGGGCGTGGTGCGGACCACGATGGTGAATTTGTGGATGCCCTGAAGCGCCGATTCCGAGGTCGTGAGGCTCTCGATATTCACGTCGCGGCAGGTGAAGACGGTGGTGATCTGGCTCAGCAGGCCCACTTTGTTTTCCGAAAATACGGTGATGATGTACTCTTGTTCCATAGGTTTCTGCATTTTACTCGAACCGGATTTCCGATACGGGGGCGCCTGCCGGGACCATCGGGAAAATGTTTTCTTCGCCTTCGACGCGTACTTCCAGCAGGAAGGCGCCTTCGGAGGCTTTCATGGCGGCGATCGCTTCGCCGAGTTCCTCGCGCCGTTCGACGCAGCGGTAGCTGAGGCCGTTGCCGCGGGCGATCAGCCCGAAATCGGGGTTGACCATCTCGGTGAAAGAGTAGCGGCGGTCGTAGAAGAGTTCCTGCCATTGGCGGACCATCCCGAGGAACGAGTTGTTCAGCAGGACGATTTTCACGGGAACGTGCGACTGGAAGATCGTGCCCAGCTCCTGGATGGTCATTTGCAGGCCGCCGTCGCCGACGAAGAGCACCACTTCGCGGTCGGGAGCGCCGAGTTTGGCCCCAATGGCCGCCGGAAGCCCGAATCCCATTGTTCCCAGGCCGCCCGAGGTGACGATGCTGCGGCTGCGGCGGAATCCGAAATAACGGGCTGCGTTCATCTGTTGCTGGCCGACATCGGTGACCAGCACCGCGTCGTTGCCGTAGGCCCGGCTCACGGCGTCGACCGTTTCGCCCATGCGGATACGCCCTTCGGCGGGATGTACCGCCTTGCGGATCACTGCTTCGTATTCTATCTTGTCGCAGGTCCGGAATCCGGCGATCCATTCGCTGTGGTCGCGCTTGCGGATGCGTTCGGTGATGAGCGGCAGCGACCGTTTCACGTCGCCCACGACAGGAACGTCGGCATGGATGATCTTGTCGATCTCCGCGGGGTCGATCTCCAGGTGGATCACCTTGGCATTGGCGCCGAAATGCGCGGGGCTTCCCGTCACGCGGTCGTCGAAACGCATGCCTACGGCGATCAGCAGGTCGCACTCCTGGTTCTTGATGTTGGGGCCGTAGTTGCCGTGCATGCCCAGCATGCCTACATTCTGCGGGTGGCCGGTCGGCAGGGCCGAGAGCCCCAGCAGGGTCGAGGCGGCAGGCATGCCGCTCTTGTCGAGCAGTGCCTGCAATTCGGCTTCGGCATTGCCCAGGACGACACCCTGGCCCACCATTACCAGCGGGCGGCGGGCCTGGTCGATCAGCCGCGCAGCCTCGGCGATACGCTCTGCGTCGGGCTCGGGCGAAGGGATGTAACTGCGTATCGACGTGATTTTTTCGTAGCGGAAGGGGGCCGTTCCGCACTGCGCGTCTTTGGTGATGTCGACTACGACGGGACCCGGACGGCCCGAACGGGCGATGTAGAAGGCTTTGGCGATGGCCGCCGGAATATCCTCGGTGCGCTTGACCTGGCAGTTCCATTTGGTGACGGCCTGCGTGATGCCGACGAAATTGGTCTCCTGGAAAGCGTCGGTTCCCAGCAGTGACGAACCTACCTGCCCGGTGACGAGCACCAGCGGCGTGGAGTCCATCAGCGCGTCGGCGAGTCCTGTCACGGTGTTCGTGGCCCCGGGGCCGGAGGTTACGAGGCAGACCCCGACGCGGCCGCTGACACGGGCATAGCCCTGTGCGGCGTGGACGGCGCCCTGCTCGTGGCGGACGAGGATGTGCCGCAACTGGTCGCGGTAGTCGTAAAGCGCGTCGTAAACGGGGATGATCGCGCCTCCGGGATAGCCGAAGAGAATGTCTACGCCTTCGTGTAAAAAGGATTCGATCAGGGCCTTCGATCCTGTGATCACGGGGTCGGAGGCCGTGCGTCGCTCTTCGGGGCGGGAGGATTGGGGAGTATTCATAGTCGATGCGGTTTTATTCTTCGTCTTCGTCGATGATGCGTACTGCGCCTTTGTCGGCCGAGCTGACCAGTTGCGCATAGGCGCGCAGCGAGGTCGGTACGTGGCGGTTGCGGTTTACGGGGCGGAACTGTTTCTGTGCGGCCATGCGGGCGGCTATCTCTGCGTCGTCCGCTACGAGGCGGATCGTGCGTGCGGGGATGTCGATCTCGATCTCGTCGCCCGTACGCAGGATGGCGATCTCCCCGCCCGAGGCGGCTTCCGGCGAGACGTGGCCGATCGAAAGGCCCGACGTGCCGCCCGAGAAACGCCCGTCGGTGATCAGCGCGCAGGCCTTGTCGAGTTTCTTCGATTTGAGGTACGACGTGGGGTAGAGCATCTCCTGCATGCCCGGCCCGCCTTTGGGGCCTTCGTAACGGATGACGACCACTTCGCCGGCCTGCACCTCGTCGGCGAGGATGCCGTTCATGGCCTGTTCCTGCGACTCGTAGACGCGTGCCGGTCCGCGGAAGACGAACAGTTTTTCGTCGACGCCTGCGGTTTTGACCACGCAGCCCGAACGGGCGATGTTGCCCGTCAGTACGGCCAGTCCTCCGTCGCGGAAATAGGCGTGCTCTGCATCGCGTATACACCCCGCCGTGCGGTCGGTGTCCGGCTCTTCGTAATAGGAGTGCTGGGCGCCCAGTTCGCGGCTGTAATGACCTGCCGGGGCGCTCAGCGAACGGCGCCGGGCGGCATCGGAAGCCGTGGGGCTGAGGATGTCGCAGGCCGCTATGGCCTCGCCGAGCGTGCGCCCGTCGACGCGCTGCGCCGAGGTGTCGAGCAGTCCGGCGCGGTCGAGTTCGCCCAGGATGGCGAAAATCCCTCCGGCGCGGTTGACATCCTGGATGTGGTAGTGCGAGTTGGGTGCGACCTTGCAGAGCACCGGGACCCGGCGCGAGAGGCGGTCGATGTCCTGCATCGTGAAATCCACCCCGGCTTCGTGGGCTACGGCCAGCAGGTGCAGGACCGTGTTGGTCGAACCGCCCATGGCGATGTCGAGCGACATGGCGTTGTCGAAAGCCGCCTTCGTGGCGATCGAGCGCGGGAGCACCGAATCGTCGTCGTTGAAGTAGTAACGTTCGGCATTGCGGACGATGAGCGCCGCGGCGTCCTCGAACAGGCGGCGGCGGGAAGCATGTGTGGCGACGATCGTGCCGTTGCCCGGCAGCGAAAGTCCCAGCGCTTCGGTGAGGCAGTTCATCGAGTTGGCGGTGAACATGCCCGAGCACGATCCGCAGCCGGGGCAGGCGCAGCGTTCGATGCGCGCGATGTCCTCGTCGCTGCACGTGTCGTCGGCGCCCATCACCATGGCGTCGATCAGGTCGACGCTGCGGTCGCCGAATTTTCCGGCCTCCATCGGTCCTCCCGAGACGAAGACCGTGGGGATGTTGAGCCGCATGGCGGCCATCAGCATGCCGGGCGTGATTTTGTCGCAGTTGGAGATGCAGACCAGTGCATCGACCTTGTGGGCATTGGCCATGTATTCGACGCTGTCGGCGATGATTTCGCGCGAAGGCAGCGAGTAGAGCATACCGTCGTGGCCCATGGCGATGCCGTCGTCGATGGCGATGGTGTTGAACTCTGCAGCGAAGCACCCGAGGGCTTCGATGCGCTGTTTGACATATTGTCCGATCTCGTGCAGGTGCACATGCCCCGGTACGAGCTGGGTGAACGAATTAGCGATGCCGATGACCGGCCGGCCGAATTGTTCTTCGCGCATGCCGTTGGCGCGCCAGAGGCTCCTGGCTCCCGCCATCCGGCGGCCCGTCGTCGTGACGGCGCTTCTGAGTGTGTGTTTCATCTTTCCGTTTTCGTTTCAGTCTCCCGCCGGACTGCGGCCCTGTAACAAAAAAGCCTTTCCCCGGTTGGGAGAAAGGCTTTTTTTGTCGATCAAATATATACGCCACCTTTCTCCCGTTATCTTCTAAGGACGACGAGCAGCAGGGTAATGACGATAATATTCGAATGATTCAGGGCGTTCATTGCCGGTTTTTCTTCTTTGTCTGGACCAAAGGTATGGATATTAAATTATTTGAACAAATAATTTCCTAAAAAAATTTAATATTGTAACAGTCCGGAAGCATATCGTTTCCTTGGGTTTGTAACTGTCTGTGATATCTCGCATTTACTTACAATCCGAAAGCGGGTTTTTGGCCTCCGAGTGCGTTTTTAGAGGCTTTTTGCGATCTGTGCCGGCTGGGACGCACTGAATGGCTTTCATTTTTTGTTCCCGAAGCGTCTTTTACGGCCCTTTTGTGCTACTCCTATATATATAAAGGGTTGTCTGTGCGGTCGCGGGGCGCTTACAAATTGTTACAATGATTTGGATTATTAAAATATTTGTTTTATATTTGCCGATGATGGTTACCAAACGGCATATAACGACGACAGGACGAGGTTGCGGATTTATCGGCAATCCCGTAGGCTGTGTTTATACCGGTATTTTCACGACCACCACAACTACCACGACGACTACCACGACCCCCGTGGGGGTTCAGTAGTCAATATCCGTCGCATACACGTATGCATATTCCGGCCGAGGCTGCCGGGAGCGGAAGCAGGAAATCAGACAACGGTAGTTTAATTCATCAAAAAAAATGTTATGAAATATATTAAGGTTTTCGCGCCGGGAACGGTTGCGAATCTGGGATGCGGTTTCGACGTAATGGGCCTTACGCTCGACGGAGTGGGCGATGTGCTGGAAGTAGGTGTCGAGGAGAATGCCGAAGGATTTGAAATCCGCAACCGCAGTGGGGTGGAGCTCCCCGAGGATATCGAGAGTAACGTCATTACGCCCGCGGTGCGGGCCATGCTCGAAGCATACGGCCGTCCCGTGCGTGTCGAAATCGAACTGGTCGAGAAGATCGCTCCCGGCAGCGGTATCGGGTCGAGCGCCGCGTCGTCGGCTGCGGCGGTCTATGGTATCAACGAACTGCTGGGCCGTCCGTTTTCGGGCAAGCAGTTGGTGGAGTTCGCCATGATGGGCGAAGCGCTGAACGGCGGCACGCCCCATGCCGACAATGTCGGTCCGGCCCTGTTGGGCGGTGTGGTGCTGGTCCGCGGTTACGAACCTTTCGACATCGTAAGACTGCCTGTGCCCGATAACTTCTTCTATGCCGTGGCGCATCCCGGCATCGTGGTCAGCACCAAGGACGCGCGCGAGGTTCTGCCCAAGCAGATCCCCTTGTCGAATGCCATTACGCAGTGGGGCAACGTCGGCGGACTGGTCGCCGGGTTTGCATTGAGGGACGTGGCGCTGATCGGCCGTTCGATGCACGATGTTGTTGCGGAGCCTTACCGCAAGGGATTCATTCCCGGTTACGATGCGTTGAAGGAGCAGGTGCTGGCCGGAGGCGCGCTGGCCATGAATATCGCCGGATCGGGTCCCTCGGTTTTTGCCCTGGCATCCAATTACGAGATCGCCGTGCGGATTTCCGAAGCGATGAAGCGGCATTTCGAAGGGCAGGGAATCGGTTGTAATATCTATGCGGGCCGTGTGTCGAATGCCGGGGCGCGGGTTATCGTATAACAAAAACGGACGACGATGAAATTTTACAGTACGAGAGATACCGAATATGCGCACGGCTGTTCGCTGCGCGAGGCCGCGCTGATGGGACTGGCTCCCGACGGAGGACTGTTTGTTCCGGAACGGATTCCACAGGCCGACATGGCGGAGGTGGAGCGTCTGGCCGCTGAATCGTATCCCGCATTGGCGGGCTATCTGGCCGGGCTGTTCTTCGGCGACGATTTCGATTCGCAGGTCATGCAGCAGGAATTGGACGGCCTTTACGACTTTCCCGTACCCCTGCGCGTAGTCGGGCGGGGGCGTTATACGCTGGAACTGTTCCACGGTCCGACTTGTGCTTTCAAGGATTTCGGCGCCGGGTTTATGGGCCGGATGATCGGTCTGCTGGGCGCCGCCGATGAAAAACTGGTGATCCTCACCGCCACGTCGGGCGATACGGGCAGTGCCGTGGCGCACGGATTCTACAACGTGCCGGGCGTCGAGGTCGTGGTGCTCTATCCCGAAGGGAAAATCAGCCGCCTGCAGGAGTGCCAGATGACCGCACTCGGCGGCAACATCCATCCGCTGCGCGTGGCCGGAACGTTCGACGACTGCCAGCGGCTCGTGAAGGAACTCTTCGCCGATGCGGCGTTCCGCTCCCGGCGGCGGGTAACGTCGGCCAATTCGATCAACCTGCTGCGCTGGATTCCGCAGGCGTTCTACTATTTCTACGGCTATTGCCAGTGGCGGCAGGCCACGGGCGGCGACCGCCCTGTCGTCGTAGTGCCGAGCGGCAACTACGGCAACCTTGCTGCAGGTATGCTGGCCCAGCGCATGGGGCTGCCTGTCGGGGGCTTCGTCGCCGCGTCGAACGTCAACGATGTCGTACCCGAGTTTATCCGCACGGGTATCTATCGCCCGCGGCCTTCGGTGCGGACCCCGGCCAATGCGATGGATGTCGGTGCGCCGAGCAATTTCGAACGGATGCTGTGGCTCTGCGCCGGAGATCCGGAGATGCTGCGCGCCGAACTGGCGGGATTCCGCTGCGACGATGCGTGCATCCGCCGCACGATCGACGAGTTGTACGAGCGTTACGGCTATTTCTCCGACCCGCACAGCGCTGTCGGCTATGCGGCCTCGATGGCTTTGAATAAGCCGGGTTTCTACCTTTCTACGGCGCATCCCGCCAAGTTCGGCGAGGTCATCGAGTCGGTGACCGGAGCCCGGGTTCCGCTTCCGGAGCGGTTGGAACGACTCACGCAACGGCCCCAGTCCTCCGAACCGCTGGCGGTCGACCTTGCCGCCCTCGAGGAGTTCGTTGCAAACGTCTGAGAAGAAAGAATCCCCGACTTGAAGAAGTCGGGGATTCTTTCTTTTTATTTCGTTTCGGGTTGTATTTTAGGTTGCTTTTGTTTATATTTGTTGCGAAAAAGCAAACAAACTGTTTCCTAACGTAAAAAAACTTCCGATGAACTTCAAACGTCTGCTTCCGTTGCTGATCGTTCCGTTGTTGCTGACGGCCTGCCCGTCCGGCGCTAATCGTGCGAAAAACGCCCCCGACCTGAGTAAACTCCCGCGTGAAATCCGCTCGGGCGAGCAAGGTCCGTTCCATGTGCAGGGCATTGCCGTCGACCTCGAACGCGGCTACATTTATTTCTCTTTTACGACCAAACTGCTGAAGATGGACCTCGAAGGTAATTTGATCGGCAGTGTGGACGGTGTGACGGGCCATTTGGGCTGTTTGACGATGAATCCTGCCGACGGACGTGTTTACGGTTCGCTCGAATACAAGGACGATGTGATCGGCAAGGGCATCCGCAAGACGCTCGACGCCGGCCAGGTCGCTCCGGAAGATGAAAAGGACCAGACGGGTTTCTACGTTGCTATTTTCGATGTAGACCGCATCGATCGTCCCGATATGGATGCCGAAAAAGACCACGTGATGACGACCGTCTATATCAAGGAGGCCGTAGACGATTATTTCGCAACGGCGGAGAACGGCGGTCGGACGGTCGAGCACCGGTTCGGCTGCTCGGGTATCGACGGCGTGACGTTCGCACCCCGCTTCGGCAGCAAGGAGGGCGGCGATTATCTTTATGTGGCTTACGGCGTTTACGGCGACACGCTGCGTACGGATAACGATTACCAGGTACTGCTCGCTTACGATACGAAGGATTGGAAGCGCTTCGAGCAGCCGCTTTCGCAGAACAATCTCCATAAAAGCGGTCCTGCGACGCCCGACCGCAAGTATTTCGTCCGCACGGGCAACACCTCGTGGGGAATCCAGAACCTGGCTTACGATCCGGCGTCGGGAAACTGCTATGCCGCGGTTTACAAAGGTAAAAAATCCCAATACCCCAATTATTCGCTCTTTGTGATCGACGGCGGCAAACCCGCCCGAAAGGAACTTTTGCAGGGTTTCGATACGCCTACCGAAGGCGAGGTGCTCTCGTTGCTTCCTGCCGGAAAATCGGCCGACGGCATCTACGGCTGGGATTTCAAATGGGGAACGACCGGCCTGTGTCCGCTCGGGGGAGGTTATTTCTACATCTCGCAGAACGCCCGGTCGAAGGAGACCAAACAGCAGAGCAGCACCGTCTGCCTTTATCGGTGGACCGGCGATGCGGATGCTCCCTTCCAGTTGGTCGAATAATCGTTTTCAACAGTAAAACTACCCGGCTGCTCCTGCGAGCAGCCGGGTAGTTTTTTTATTCGGATGGCATTATGGCCCAGCGAGAAGTAAGTTGCATGCCGTATGATTGTCTGCGACCTTGCCGGCCGGGACGCGGGCTTGTCCGGCAATCTTTTCCGGGAAAAGTTTAGGTGTGTTCTTAAGTCTTATTTTTTTATATTTTGAACATATCGTTTGATTTTTCGAATATTTTGCGTTTATTTGCATGAACATATTGGAGTTTATCAATACATATTAGTGCAATGGGATTTTTACGAACGCTGATTAAAGTATCTTGTCTGGTATTCTTTTTATTCTGTTTCAATACGTTGTGTTATGCAGTCGCTCCGGCGGACCGGGTCGATATGTTTATGGGTGTGTACGGGCGGAGTAGTTGCGTGATCGGGCCGCAGCTTCCCCACGGGTCGGTAAACCCCTCCCCGCAGACCCCGAAAGGCGGGCACGACGGTTACGATCCTGCGCAACCGGTCCGGGGATTCGGACAATTGCATGTTTCGGGAACCGGTTGGGGGCGTTATGGGCAGGTGTTTATTTCTCCCCAGGTGGGATTCGACCCCTCGGAAGAAGGGCACGATTCTCCGAAGTCGGACGAAAAGGCGACACCTTATTATTACGGCGTAACGCTCGACCGGTATGGAATCCGGACCGAAATTACCCCGACCCATCATTGCGCGGTTTATCGCATGACTTTTCCGGGACGGGACGACCAGCATATTTTGCTCGATATCGCCCATAATCTTACCCAGCATATCGTGCCTTTTGTCGGCGGGCGTTTCCAGGGCGGGGAGATTCGCTATGATGCCGGAAAATCCCTGTTGACGGGATTCGGCCGCTATTACGGCGGATTCGGCAGCAAACTTCCTTACGAGGTCTATTTTGCCGTAAAACTGGATGTCGCGCCGCGGGAGGTGAAGATTTTTGACGACGAGGCGAAGTCGTTGTATGCGCAGATCAGTCTGCCTGACGGAGAGAAGCGCGTTCGGTTGGATGTCGGGATTTCGCTTAAAAGCACCGATAATGCGCTTGCTTTTCTGGAAAAAGAGATCGATGGCCGCAGTTTCGATGCGATTCGTACCGACGCTGAAAACAGTTGGAACCGCACGCTTGGAAAGATACGCATCAAAGGCGCTTCCCCCGAGCAGGAGGCGTTGTTTTATACGGCCCTTTACCACAGCCATGTCATGCCGCGCGACCGAACGGGGGATAATCCCCGTTGGGAGAGCGATATGCCTCATCTGGATGACCATTACTGCGTTTGGGATACCTGGCGGACCAAATATCCGCTGATGATCCTCCTCGAAGAGAGTTATGTGGCTCGTACGATCAATTCGTTCATCGACCGTTACGTGCATAACGGAATGTGTCAGCCGACGTTCACCAGTTCGTGGGACGGTCCGAAAAAACAGGGTGGTGATGACGTGGACAATATTATCGCCGATGCGATGGTTAAAGGAGTGAAGGGGTTCGATCCGCTTCAGGCATATGAACTGATCAAATACCATGCTTTCGAAGAGCGGAGCGATGATTACCTGCGTTTGGGCTGGCAGCCCGAGACAGGGGCGATTATGAGCTGCAGCTACGAAATGGAATATGCTTATAATGATTTCTGCGCAGCGGAAGTAGCGGCGATAATCGGCGATACCGAGCGTGCGGAATTGCTTCGGAAGCGTTCGCGTAACTGGGATAAGATTTTCAATCCGGAACTGGAAAGCCGGGGCTTCAAGGGGTTTATCGCTCCGAGGCGTGAAAACGGCGAATGGATCGATATCGACCCCGCGAAACACTATGGTTCCTGGCTGGAATATATCTATGAGGGAAACTCTTGGATCTATACGCTTTTTGTCCCGCATGATTTCGAACGCCTTGTTTCGCTGTGCGGCGGTCGTGAGCGGATGGTGAAGCGGCTTTGCTGCGGGTTTGACAACCGCTTGATTAACCTGACGAACGAGCCGGGCTTTTTGTCGCCTTTCATTTTCCATCATTGCGGGCGTCCTGACTTGACGGCCCGTTACGTGCACCGGCTGCGTGAAAAGGATTTTTCGCTGACGCGGGGTTATCCCGATAACGAGGATAGCGGAGCCATGGGGGCGTGGTATGTATTTACTTCGATGGGGCTTTTCCCGAATGCCGGTCAGGATTTCTATTACCTCTTCACACCCGGTATTCCCGAGGCGGTCTTGACGATGGAAAATGGGAAAAAACTGATCGTGAAAGCTCCCGGTTTGTCCGCGGAGCGCAACGAAGTGGATTATATCACGCTCGACGGCCGGAGGCTGGAGCATCCCTGGCTGCGCCATGCCGACATAGCCCGGGGTGCTGAGATCGTGTTTTATCTGAAAAAGGCGCGGCCGGAACGATAAGAATTGCCGTCCGTGATTTTTTTACTATATTTGTAATAAACAGAAGGATGCTCGACAAGATGAAACTGCAACTCGATCCCACGTCGTCCAAGCCGCTCCATTTGCAGGCTGAGGAGTTATTGCGGAAATTAATTTCACAGGAGGAATACCGGAACGGGAAATTGCTTCCCAATGAAGTTGAACTTTCGCGCGAGATGAATATATCGCGCAATACGCTTCGGCAGGCTATCAATAAGTTGGTTTTTGAGGGGCTGCTTGTTCGCAAAAAAGGTTATGGGACGACGGTTGCACCCCAGAATGTGATGAGCAATGGCCGCAATTGGCTGAGTTTTTCGCAGGAAATGTATTCTATGGGAATGACTGTCAAGAATTTCGAGTTGCATGTCAGTTGGCAGTTGCCTCCCGGACGGGTTTGCGAATTTTTCAAATCGGGCGAAGAGCAGAAATTGCTGTGTTTGGAACGTCTGCGTGGGCGGACTGACTTGGCTTTCGTCTATTTTGTTTCGTTTTTCAATCCCGGCATTGGCCTTAGCGGGGACGAGGATATGTCCCGGCCGCTGTATGAAACGCTGGAAAAGAGTTACGGTGTCGTGGTGAAAACTTCGCGCGAAATGATCAGTGCCCGCAGCGCGAATGCTGATATCGCCCGGAAACTCGATATTCAGGAAGGTGATCCCATTCTGGTACGCGAACGATATGTATTCGATATGTATGATGTGCCTGTGGAATATAATGTGGGGTATTACCGTGCCGACAGTTTTACCTATTCCATCGAATTTACCAAGGAGTAGTTTCATTTCATTAGCTTAAAATAGTTTCAATGAATAAATCGATCGGAAAAGTATTGCCCGTACTTTTCGGCTTTTTCGTGATGGGTTTCTGTGATGTGGTAGGTATATCTACCAGTTATGTCAAAGCGGATTTCGGCCTTAGTGAAACGCTGGCCGGGTTTATCCCGTCCATGGTATTCCTGTGGTTCCTGTTGCTTTCCGTGCCGACGGCTATGGTGATGAATCGTCTGGGGCAGAAGGTTATGGTGCAGATCAGTAATGTAATAACGATCGTAGGTATGCTCATTCCGTTTGTATCGTATGGACTGGTTACGTGCATGGTGGCTTTCGCGCTGTTGGGAATCGGCAATACGATCATTCAGGTTGCGCTCAATCCGCTGCTGGCCAACGTCGTCAGGGGCGATGCCCTTACCAGTTCGCTGACTGTGGGGCAGGTTGTCAAGGCCGTATCTTCGTTTTTAGGGCCCTTCATTGCGGCGTTCTCTGCTTCGGTGCTCGGGAACTGGCAGTATTTATTTCCGATTTTCGCAGGAATCACCCTGCTGTCTGCACTGTGGCTTCAGGTGACATCCATCGATGAGGGGCCTATGGCCGGAAAGGCTTCCTCTTTCGGAGAGACATTCGGCCTGCTGAAAGACCGCACCGTTTTTTTGCTTTTTCTGGGTATTGTCTTTATTGTGGGGACCGATGTCGGGATGAATACCGTGGCGCCCAAACTGCTGATCGAGCGCTGTGGTTTTGCCGTGCAGGATGCCGGATACGGTTCGAGTGTCTATTTTCTTTGCAGGACTGCCGGTGCGCTGATTGGATCGGTGTTGCTGGCCCGACTGTCGGATATCGCTTATTACCGGATTAACATCCTCTTGGCATTTGTCGCCATGATTGTGCTTTCTTTTATGGAGGGAACGGTGGCGATTCTGTCGCTGGTCGGCTTGATTGGGTTTGCCTGTTCGAGTATTTTTCCGGTTATCTATTCGGTGGCCCTGCGTATTCGGCCTGATAAGGCTAATGAAATTTCAGGCCTGATGATTACCGGGGTTTTTGGCGGCGCCGTGATTCCGCCGCTGATGGGGGCCGTCGCAGATGCTGTTGGCAGCCAGGTCGGATCGCTGGCCGTGATTTTAGGGTGTGTTATTTACTTGATTTTCTGTTCCCTGTTGCTGAAGCCGGTTCGCTGATATATTAATATATGTATATACAAAGGCCCGGTTGGAGGAAACTCCAACCGGGCCTTTGCTGTCTAAATGCAATTTTTGAGGCTGTTATTGATCTGTGATAAAATATTTTGTCCTTTTAATGGTAAAAAAATAATCACAAACCGGCTCTTTTTTTTGTTATTAAAAATTATATGCATATCTTTGTATGAACATATTGCTATATGTATGGCGGATATTGCGCCGTAATTGAGGCGGAGTGTCGCATCCATTTCAGGTGTAAAACGAAAACAGTTAAAAAATGAAGATTTCCTACCGGCATTTTCTGTTGTGCATTGTGTTTGTATTCAGTTGCTTGCATATTGCTTTTTCGAAGGATTACGTCGTGTGGCGACTTGGCGGGAAAGATGCTTCCTGCCGGGAATTCGCCTTGAGTGATGTTGCCTATTCGGATTTCTCGAAACATTATGCATGTGTAACTACGATCTGCCAAATCGGTGCGGATGACAGCCGGAGTATTCCTTGTGCGTTTCCCGGGCCGAAAGACGTGTGGGCCGGAAGGCAGGGCGGTGAATTGCTGATTCGTTTCGGCGTCGGCCGGATCGCCCCGCAGACCCGGGTGCGGCTGATGCTGGATTTTGTGGAGGTGCATCCCTATTCGCCTCCCGTGCTGGAGATATCGGTAAACGGGTTTCGGACGAAAGTTGAAACTCCTGCCGGAAAAAATTCCAGCTATTTCCAGAGTTGGACTACCGATTCGCAGAACCTCGCAGTCAGTGTGGAACTGCCGGAAGGTACGTTGCAGGCCGGAGAAAACAGGCTGTCGATCCGCAACGAGTCGGGGAGTTGGGTCGTCTGGGATGCCCTGACCCTCACGGCAAATGCGAATGTGACTACCGTGAAATTGCGTGACAGGGTGGAATTGCTCGGGGTGAAATCTTCCCCTGCCCTGATGTACGGAAAGGACCGGGAACTGTTGCAGCCGGTGCGCATGCAGATTGCCAACTGGGGTGCGGCTCGTGAGGCTGAGTGGAGTTTCGATGGCCGGAAAGGCGGGGCGATCCGCCTGAAACGCGGCCTGAACCAGGTTGAAGCCGGAATTCCCGAAAGTTTCTCGGGCCGGGAGGTAACCGTGGCCGTGCAGGCTGGAAACAAACCGGCCGGCTCCGTCCCCGTCTTGTTGGATACGGTCGGCAAATGGACTATTTACCTCGTGCAGCATACCCATACCGATATCGGATATACCAAACCGCAGACGGAGATTCTGACGGAACACCTCAGGTATATCGACTATGCTGTCGAATATTGTGAAATGACGGAAAACTATCCCGATGACTCGAAATTCCGGTGGACATGCGAAACCGCATGGGCTGTAAAGGAGTGGCTGCGGATCCGTCCGGAGGAACAGGTGCGCAAATTCATGAAATACGTACAGAACGGACAGATCGAAGTGACGGCCATGTTTTTCAATATGTCGGAGCTCTCCGGTGAAAATGCTTATAAGACCTTTCTCGCCCCGGTGGGCATGTTCAAACAGCATGGTCTTCCCGTTTCAACGGCTATGCAGAACGATGTGAACGGGGTGGCGTGGTGTCTGGCCGATTACCTGCCCGATTTAGGCGTTCGTTACCTGACCATGGGTTCGAACAACCATCGGGCGCTTATTCCGTTCGAGGGCCCGACCGTCTACAAATGGGAGTCGCCGTCGGGCAAGTCGTTGATTTCCTATCGTTCCGACCATTACAATACCGGCAACCACTGGGGAATCGAACGTGGCGATATGGGAACTTTCTCCGAAGGTGTGTTTGGTTATATCGCCAAACTGAAACGTCAGCGATATCCTTTCGATGTCGTTTCTGTGCAGTATTCGGGCTATTTTACCGACAACTCGCCCCCTTCCGCCAAGGAGTGCGAACTGATTCGTGCCTGGAATGAAAAATATGCATGGCCGAAACTGCGGAGCGCCCTGATCCGGGAGTTCCTTGACGATGTTGCTTCGCGTTATGCCGATGATCTGCCCGTGTACCGTGCCGCCTATCCCGATTGGTGGACGGACGGTTTTGGATCGGCTGCCCGGGAGACCGGTGTTTCCCGCCGTACCCAGTCCGATCTGCTTACCATCGAAGGCATGCTTTCGATGGCGGTATTCCAGGGCCGGAAGCTTTTCTCCGGCGTGAAAGAGGAGGTTCGGCGCATTCATGAAAACCTGCTGTTTTATGATGAACATACGTTTGGCGCGTCGGAGAGTATTCGCGATCCGATGTCGGAGAACAGCCAGGTGCAGTGGGCGCAGAAAGGCTCCTATGCCTGGGAGGGGCTGAAAAGCGCGCAGATGCTTTACGAGGCGTCCGTCGGGTTGCTGCAACCCGAGTTGCGTCGCTCGGCACGTCCGACGATCACTTTTTTCAATTCGCTCGGCTGGCAGCGTTCGGGACTGGTTCAGGTCTATATCGATTACGAGATCGTACCGATCGACCGGGCTTTCCGGATCGTCGACGAGCACGGGCAGGCGTTGGATGTTCAGCCGGTGCGCTCGCGCCGTGAGGGTCGCTATTATGCCATTTATGCCGAGGACATTCCGGCGCTGGGCTATCGCACTTATGAGATCGTGCTGGACGAAGGGAAAGCGCCCGAACCCGAGCGGATCGACAGGACGGACCATGTCGTTGAGAACGATTATTATCGGATTACGTTCGATCCCCGGACCGGAGCCATAAGCAGCCTGGTGGATAAGGATTTGGAACTCGAAATGGTCGATCCCGAATCGCCGTGGCAACTGGGGGCATTCGTTTACGAGTCGCTGGAGAATGATCGCAAGCAGATGGAGCGCCATCGTTTTGAGCATTGCAAGCGTTCCGGACTGACTGATGTCCGGTTCGTCTCGGCGACTGCCGGCCCGATTTATCAATCCGTTAGTTTTGTCGGGAAGTCGCTCGGGTGCGAAACGAAATCCGGGGTCAAGACGGAACTCCGGTTATATAACCATACCAAGCGGATCGAGCTGGCCTATTCGATGAGGCGGCTCCCGGAAACCGAGCCGTCGGGCATCTACGTTGCTTTCCCGTTTCGGTTGGAGGGTGCGAAACTGCTGTTTGACGTTCCGGGCGGAATGGTCAGCTCGGGTGAAAACCAGATTCCGGGGACTTCGGCCGGCTGGAATACGGTACAACATGTCGTTGCGGCGCGTAACGGTAAGGCGCAGTTCCTGGTGGGGTGCGATCAGGTTCCGCTTTTCCAGCTCGGAAGCCTGCTCGACGATCCCTATCAGATTCACAAAACCTACGATAAACCCCATGTTTTCTCCTGGGTAATGAATAACTACTGGACTACGAATTTCCGCGCTTCCCAGGAAGGCGAATTCCGATGGAGTTATTACATGACCTCCGGGGAGGATGTTTCCAATTCCACCGCTCTGCGCTTCGGAATGGGTGGACGTGTGCCGCTGTATGCCCGTGTCGTCCCGGCCGGCAAGGAGAACGGAAAGTCGTGGGAACGGTCGAATTTCCGGATCGAGGACCCGAATCTGGTTATGACCTCGTGTTCTCCGGCAGCAGCGGACGGTTCCGTATTGTTGAATATCCGGGAGGTGAACGGTGGTCCGGCCCGGTTGATCCTGACGGGGGAAGACGGCAGGCCGATCCCGTTCGAGGTCGTGAACGTCGTCGAAGAAGGAACTGGGGAGCGTGTTTCGCAGCTCGCATTCGAACCGTACGGAAACCGGTTTGTCCGGATCCAATTGTAAGGAAAATCTCTAACCGATTATGAATATGATAGCCAATTATGCCGTGGGTGTGGACATTGGAGGCAGCCATGTGTGTTCGCGTGTTGTCGATCTGACAGTCCCGAACGGCAGTGAATATCCGGCGATAGAGACCCCTGTCGATTGCAGGGCCGGCGCTTCGGCCGTCCTGGCGGCCTGGGCGGAGAATATCCGCCGGGCGATCGATGCGAGCGGGCTGGGGACGGTGCGCAACGTGGGGCTGGCTTTCCCGGGACCGTTCGATTATGGACGAGGTGTTTCCCTGATCCAGGGAGTCCGCAAGTTCGATCGGCTTTATAGTCTCGATGTTACGGAATCGCTATTGGCCCGTTTGGACGGGACGGGAGTCGAAAAGTGTCTTTACGTCAACGATGCGGCCGCGTTTGCCCTCGGGGAGTGTTTCTGCGGGGCGGCAAGCGGAGCCGACCGCGTGATGGCCCTGACGCTGGGGACGGGCTTCGGCTCCGGGTTCGTGGCTGCGGGCCGGCTTTTGACAGATGCGCCCGAGGTTCCCGCCGACGGATGGGTCTATTGCCTGCCGTTTGAGGGCGGGATTGCCGACGATGCTTTTTCTACACGTTGGTTCTGCCGTCGCTACAAGGCCCTGACTGGCCGGGAAGTCGCCGGGGTCAAGGAAGTGGCTGGGCGTGCCGGTACGGAGACCGAAGCCCGGCAGGTTTTCGAAGAATACGGTCGGCGGTTGGGTGAATTTATCCTTCCTGTCTTCGACCGTTTCCGAGGCGATGTGCTTGTATTGGGTGGCAATATTGCCCGGGCATATCCGCTTTTCGGTCCGGCTCTCGAGGGGCGGTTGGCCGATGAAGGGCGAAAGCTCGATATCCGGCTGTCATCGTTGTTGGACCGGGCGGCCATGGTCGGAGCCGCATCATTGTTTTCTGGGAATTGAATTTGATATGAACGAGTTGAGACAAACTATGCAACGCCTGCTTCCCGTCGAAAAAACCGGGGTAGCAGAGGAGGGTTATGACATTTATCCGGTCCATGATTTGGCTCCGGGAAAAATATATTGCGATTACGCATCGCTGGCACGGAAGATTGCCGGGGCGAAGCGGGTGGCAGTGGACGGATTCGTCGGAGTTGACTTCGCCTGCTTTGCCCGCGAGCTGAACAAGGCCCTTGTGGCTATCGGCGTGCATGCCAACTGGTGGAGCATGAGCGCTGCCATGCGTTCGCCCGGGGAGATCGAAGAGTTGGTGGCTCCTTTTTTGGGCGGAGACGACCCGGTTTTCGGATTTCGTACGTCGCTGGAACTTTCCGATTTTCTGGACCCAGAGAAACTCGGCCGAATCGTGCCCGACGACGAAGCGGAAATGAATATCCTGACAGGAATAGGAGCTTCGCTGGCCGGTTGGGACGCTACGCTCATCTACATCGACATCCCGAAGAACGAAATCCAGTTTCGCGCTCGTGCCGGCAGCGTTACGAATTTCGGCGCACAGGCTCCAGAAGCGCCCAAAAAAATGTACAAACGGTTCTATTTTGTAGACTGGGTCGTTCTGGGCCGTCATAAGCGGAGTATCCTTCCCCGGATCGATGTGATCGTGGACGGGCAGCGGGACGGCGAGATAACCTGGACTACGGGCGATGAACTGCGTGCCGGGCTTGACCGCCTTGCGTGCAACGCGTTTCGTGTGCGGCCCTGGTTTGAGCCGGGGGTATGGGGCGGACAGTGGATCCGGGAGCATATCCATATGCTGCCGCACGATGTGCCGAATTATGCCTGGTCATTCGAACTCATCGTTCCTGAAAACGGAATTATCTTCAGCAGCGACGGTAAGATGCTCGAAGTGTCGTTCGATATGCTGATGTTCTGGGCGGGGCGTGATGTGGTCGGAGCCGAATGCCATGCGTTGTACGGCGATGAGTTTCCGATCCGGATGGATTACCTGGATAATTTCGACGGGCGAAACCTCTCCATCCAGTGTCATCCCCGACGGGAATATATCCGGAAAAACTTCGGAGAGGTCCTGACCCAGGAAGAGACCTATTACATCCTTGATAAGAAGGACGATGCTGTGGTTTACCTGGGTTTTCAGGACGATGTCGATCCGGAAGCGTTCGAGCAGGCGCTAACCGAGAGTCACCGCTCGGGGACCGAACTCGATGTGGCGCGCTACGTCCATGCCGAGCCGTCCGCACAGCATGCCCTGTATCTGATTCCTCCGGGAACGCTCCACAGTTCGGGCCGTAACAACCTGGTGTTGGAGATCAGTACCACGCCTTATATTTTCACCTTCAAAATGTACGACTGGTTGTCCCTTGATCTCGATGGCCGCCCGCGTCCGCTCAATATTCGCCGGGCGATGGAGAATCTTTGTTTTGACCGAAAAGGCGATGCCGTGGAGCGGGATCTTGTCGCGCATCCCCGCCTGGTTGAATCGGGCCCGGATTGGGAAGAGTGGCATTTGCAGACACATCCGGACCATTCGTATGATGTCTATCGATACAAACTGCAATCGACGGTGGAGGTGTGTACGGAGGGGAAATGCCATGTGCTGAATCTGGTTGAAGGCGAATCCGCCGATGTGCAGACCGCCGGAGGCTCGTGTTTCCATCTTCACTATGCCGAAACGTTGGTCGTATCGGCGGCGGCCGGCTCCTACCGGGTGATTAACACTTCCGGCCGTGAAATCATGTTCGTCAAGGTCTTTATGAAATAGCCATCAAATCAAAATACCAACTGCTAATTTTATTGTTATGGATCGAAAAATTATCCGATTGAATTTTCCGCTGTGGAATGTCAAAGGCTTGTGGCTTTTGCTGTTCTGCGCTGTGCTTACGGCCGTGCCGTCCTGCAAGGACGACGACGATTTGCTCCGTAAGGATTTTCTGATCGTGTCGGATTCGCTGACCAGGGAGGCGGTTTCCGCCGTCAACTGCCGGGTCGACGAGGGCCGGGACACGCTCTATGTCCATTCCAATGTCCCTTATGAGATCTTTTTCCAGACTGCGGACGAGGAGTCCGACTGGCTTAGGTATGAAAACAAGGGATTCGATGCTGAGGCCCAGGCCGATATGATTGTCCTTCACTATAAGCCGATGGGGGAATTTTACAAGCGCCGTTCCGGGACGTTGAGTTTTACCTCGTCGGATAAGTATCTGGGTGCATTTGTGACGGTCAGCCAGGGGTTCGGAACGCTGCTGTGCGAAGAGTTTAACTGGCTGAACTACGGCTACGACTATCCTTGGGATGCCGAGGATGAACGCCGTATTGACAACTGGACCACCACGCAGAAGAATTACGGATGGACCTCCACCGAACTCGAAAGCACCGGGTATCCGGCGCTGTATGGACGCATCGGCTGCGTAAAACTCGGCGATACGAAAAACGGCGGCGACCTGATAACTCCCAACGTGACGAGCATCATCGTCGATTCGCTCGTCATGCTGCGCTTCCGGGCCGTAGGTTTCTGTGAGAAAGACGGAACGAAAGATGCCAATCAGTTGCAGGTGAGTGTGATCGGCGGCGGCGCTTTCAAGGGCGGCAAAACGACCCAAGTGCTCGAACTGGGCTATTACGATCCGGCTGATCCCGATGTCGTCTCTTCGATGTGGGACGATTCCGATTATGTGCTTTACCTGGTCAATACCGAAACCAATCCTTTTACCGGCCATACGCAGATCCGGTTCGCCGGGGGTGATGCCGAGTTGACAGGAGGCCGGAAGAACCGTGTCTTCCTCGATAATGTCCAGTTGTACGCATTGGATGCGGAGACGTATTACCTGCTCAACCCGGAAGAGAAACCGAAAGAACGCCCGTAGTTCCGAGCCGTGCTGACAATGATGATCATAAAACAGACCGGAATGAACTTCATGGAACGGATTTGCCGATATATCGGGTCGTGGGCGCAATTGCTTGCGATGCTGGTAATTCTGACTGTCTGGTGCGGGTGCGGCAAGGATGATGCGGCCGAATCGGTCGGGTCATGTGGAAACCGGGAAGTATTGTTGGGTATAGACAAGGGCGTCAGAACGATCCGCGTTGCCGCCAGCGACAGTTGGTCGGCCTTTGTCTCCCCCGATTCGAAATGGATCTGGATCGACGGTCCCGATTCGGGGCAGGGCGAGGGCCGAATCACGGTCGGATATAAGGCAAACGGTGTTTTCCCCCGGATGGCCGCGCTCGTAATAAGCTCGGGATCGCTCCGCGATACGATCTTTCTGAAACAATACGGGAAGACCCCTGTACTCGAATTCGTGACGGCAGAAACTGAAGTCGCAGGAATCGAAGGACGGAAAGAGCTGGCAATCACCACTAACCTGCCGTTGTCGCTTGCCGGAAAGGTGAAATTCTCGATGACGGAAAACGGAAAACCGGCAGACTGGATTACGGACTGCAAAATCGAAAACGACCTGAAAACGTTGAGTTGCCACATTGGTGAATCCTGTTCCGAAGCGCCCCGTCAGGCGACCCTCGCTATCTCGTTCACAGACGATTGGGGCGCGGTCTACGATTCCGAATGCCTTATTTCGCAGGCCGGTATTGGGGGAAGTTCCCGGACCCGGAAGATTACCTTTGCCGATTTGAGGGGAATGCTTGCCGGTGCTGAGGGCTCGCTCCTTATCGAGGAGGATATTGCGCTGGAAGGTGTCGTTGTAAGCGACTGTGGCAGCGCCAATGTCGCCGCCAATCCGAACCTGACGGCTATAAAGATCGATTATGGAGAGAATGCAAGGACGGCTTACCTCCAAAGCGAGGATGGCGCATGCGGCATTTGCTTGAAAACCAAATCGGAAGAGGTTAATACGCTGCGGCGGTACGACCGTCTGGAACTCTGGCTCAAGGGGTTGACGCTCCGGAAAGAGTCCGATCCCGAGCGATATACGCTGACCGGTGTCGGTTACAGCCATTTGATGGAGGTAACCGGGGGCAGCGCTTCCGACGCTGTGCGGAAAGAGCGTGCCATTGCCGATTTGACCGATGCGGACCTTTACACGTATGTCACGCTGAAGGCGTGCGAAATTCCCGTCCGCGAAGGAGGACTGACTCCGATCAACGAAGGATATGCTTCCGTGTACGGCGCAGGCCGTATCGATTGTTATCCGCGCCTGATCCGGGACGAAAAAGGCGGCAGTATGTTCCTGATGACTAATGTGGGCTGCGGATTCCGCCGCGACGGCGTCGACCTGCCCGCAGGTTCGGGGACTATTTCCGGTGTCATCGTGCACGAGAAGTTCTGCCGGTTTGAGAAGGACGGCAATATCGGCCGCTACCAGATACGCCCGCTCGAACGGGATGACATTGCGTTGAGCGGCAATTCTGGCGACGGGTTTTCACAGTTGATCGCCGAATGGAGCGTTCCCCGGATTACGAACAATGTCGTTTCCCCGGTTTTCGGTGTGGGAACGATTTCCCACACGTCGGGAAAGGCCGTTTATGCGTCGTCGGATTACAGCCTGCCCGGCCCGATCACGGGGAAAGTAGAGCTTGATAACAAGGGCAGTGTCCCGGAAGGCGGTTTCTCTAATGCGAACTGGTGGGATCGGGCCAACGACTGCGGTGAAGGCTGGGTGATCGGTTTTTCCACCCGCGGTATTACGGCCGGTCGGCTGTCGCTGCAGTTCGCTACGGTTAACCTGGCCGTCGGCGCCCCGCGCTACTGGGTGGCCGAATGGTCGGATCACGGTTCGAAATCGGGCGTGTGGAACGCTGTCCGGGAGTATACGGTTCCCGATATTGCACAGTGGTCCAATACGCTTTTGACTCAGCTTCCGGGACATAAGAACGTGAATATTGACTTGCCGTCGGAGATGCTCGGCAAGGATGCGGTTTATGTGCGTCTGCGGGCTGCGCGCAACAGCGCAGGAACCGCTAGTTCCTATGACGGCAGTACCATTGTGAACGGAGCGGCCAATACGCTCTCCTATCTGGCGGTCCGGTACGACAACGTGCGAACGAATCCATAAAAAACGGAACCATGAATTTTTACCGAAATTCCATATGCTTCCTTCGCTTGTCGTGGTTGGTGCTGGCGGTCTGCATAGCAGCTTCCTGCGCGGATGACGGGGGACAGGGTGAATACCTGTCCGCCGAACCCGAGGAGAACCTTGCGGTCGATACGCTGCGTCTGGTCAGTTACAATATTCTGGAAGGGATGAAGTTGGACCAGACAGCCGGAAAGACCGAACTGGCAGCCTGGGTGCGTTCGATGAATCCCGATATTTTGGCGTTGCAGGAGGCAAACAAATTCACGCAGGAGTCGTTGGAACGGCTTGCTGCAAGTTACGGCCATTCCTATGTCGTTACCAATATCAAGAAAGGCGACAACTATCCGGTGGCGCTGACTTCGAAATATCCGGTCGAAGTGGTCGCAAAAATAACCGAAGGCGTGTCTCATGGAGCTATCCACGTCCGAATCAAAGGCGTGAATATCGTGGTGCTGCACCTCTGGCCTCATGCGACCGGCTCGAACGGCTATCCCGACGGCAATTCCTACCGGATGGGTGAGATAACGGCTTTTCTCGACGGTACGCTGAAGGCTCATCCCGGGGAGACCCGGTGGCTGATGATGGGAGACTTTAATTCGGTTTCCCCGCTGGATGTCGATGACCTGCCCGGAGGCGTTGGGCTCAACTACGACGTGCACAACAAGATACTGGGTAGCGGCTATCATGACCTGATGCGTTCCTACCGCGGATATTTTATTCCGTCGTGTCCCACCGCAGCATTTGCCGGAGGGAACGATACCCGTATCGATTTCATTTACGGCAGTAGCGCGATGCTTTCCGACATGACCTGCGTGGAGACGATCCGGGACGACTTTACCGATACCCGTTCCGATCATTATCCGCTGATGACGGAATTCCGGGTGTATACAACCGAATAATTTCATTGATTTTGATATAAAACCCTTAAACCCCGAATTTTATGAACGACCCGAAACAGAAAAAAACGCATGGGCGAAAACTGCGCCCGTCCGTTGCAGAACGGCCCGTCTCCGGAAATGAACTGTGGCTCCGGGCTTGACGAAATGGTGTTGAATCTAAAATTACTGAATCCAAATGAAAGAAAAATTGACGAATAAGGACTTCCCGGCATTCCGCTGCCTGCGGCAGATCGTTGTAATGTTGGTTGTGTGTCTGATGGTCATCCCTGCGTATGCCCAATTCGGGAAAATCTCGCTGAACGCAAAGGGTGAACCATTGACTGCCGTGCTGAAACAGATCGAAAGTCAATCCGGCTATAAGTTTGCGTATGAGCCGGGTGATGTGAATAACAAGAAAATCACGTTGCAGGCTGCCAACGTCGGCTTGCGGGATGTCGTGGCGACCATTGCTAAAGCGGCCGGGTTGTCCTATACGATTTCCGATGCCGATAGGACGGTTACGCTGAAAAGAACAGGCCCGGCGGTCAGCAGCTCCGGGATTGTCGTACAGGGAGTGATCCGGGACAAAAAGGGCCTTCCGCTTCCTGGCGCTACCGTGTATGTGAAGGGTGGTGTGAAGGGTGCGATCGCCGATGCCGACGGCAAGTACCGGCTCGAAGTGCCTTCTGCCAACAGTGTCCTTGTTTACAGCTACCTGGGATTTATTACCCAGAACATTACGGTCGGGTCGCGTACGGTCATTGACATGGTGCTGAACGAGAATCAGCAGGAAATGGACGAAGTGGTCGTGATCGGCTATGGAGCCGTGAAGAAAAATGACCTTACCGGATCGGTGGCCAACGTGAAGATGGCCGATATCGAAAATGTCCCGGTCATCAGTGTCGATCAGGCATTGCAGGGCCGTATTGCCGGAGCCGACATTATGTCTACCACCGGAGAGCCGGGCGCTACGACTTCGATCCGTATCCGGGGTACGCGCTCCATTTCGGCCAGTAACGAGCCGTTGATTGTAGTCGACGGCATGATCGATGCCGTGCACGACCTGAACGACATCAGCCCCGGCGATATCGAGTCGATCAATGTGCTCAAGGATGCCTCGTCGACTGCCATTTATGGTGCGCGCGGCAGCAACGGCGTTATTATCGTAACAACGAAAAAAGGAGAAGCCGGCCGGCTCAGCCTGCAATTCCGCACCGACCTCGGTTTCTCGCAACTGCCCAAGAAGCTGGACCTGATGAACGCCACTCAATTCGCCCTCTACCGCAATGACTTGGCCTATTTTTCGACGGACGACGAGTACGGAGAGATCGTCGACGGAACCCCGATTTCCAAATATCCTTTCCCTGATCCCTATTCGCTGGGCAAAGGGACTGACTGGCTCGGTGAACTCACGCGGACGGCTCCTTACCAGAATTACAGCCTTTCGGTTAACGGAGGAACCAAGAAGACCACCTATTTCGGCTCTGTCAGCTTCAACGATACGCGAGGTATTATTAAGAACAGCGGTATGCGGCGCTATACGGCCCGGTTCAATATCGACAACCAGTTTACCGACTGGCTGAAAGTGGGTATGCGCCTCACCTTCACCCACCGCGACAACAATAACAACCTGGCCAATCTGGGCGGAACCAGTTGGTGGCAGGGTGGTATCTATCTGTCTCCGCTGATTAAGGCGAACAGTGATTTCAACGACCTGTGGGGATCCGGTCAGAAGTTCAACTCTCCGTTGGCGACTGTTTACCTCAATACGGACGATATTACCCGCCAGACCTTCAATGCCGCTATCTACGGTGAAGCGGAACTGGTCAAGGGGCTGAAACTGCGTAGTCAGGCCTCCTATTATTCCTATGTGCACCATTCCTACAAGTTTCAGCCCAGTACGTTGCCGGCCAAAGTTGAAGGACAGGGAGCCTACGCCTATCGGGGCGAGTATAACGAAACCAGTATCCTGAGCGAAAATACGCTGACTTATAATAAAGATTTCGACAAACGCCACCATTTCGATGCAATGGTCGGTTTTACGGCACAGACGTGGGAATCGAACAACATGACTACGGGCGGTAACGGTTACCTGCTCGATCCGTTGCTGTGGAACAATATGGGGGCTATTCCCGATAAGGAGAATCTGTCGGTCGGTACATCCAATACGAGAAAGGTCCGTATGTCCGGGTTGTTCCGTGCCAACTACAACTATCGGCAGAAATACTACCTGACCTTCACGGCGCGTGCCGACGGCTCCTCCAACTTCGCTTCCGACCATAAATGGGGTTTCTTCCCCTCGGGGGCATTTAAATGGAACATTCATAACGAACCCTTTGTGAAATCCGTTTCGTGGATCAGTGAAATGGCGATTCGCCTGAGCGCAGGACGGACGGGTAACGACGCTATCAGCGCCTACCGTTCGCTGCCCTCGATGGGCTCCTCGACGACGGGCTACCTCTTCGGCGGATCGCAGCCCGTGGCATTCTTCCCGTCGCGGATCGGAAGTCCTAAACTTACTTGGGAAACTACCGACATGTACAATGCCGCGCTCGATTTCGCGGTGCTCGACAACCGGATCAAATTCACCGTCGAGGCTTATATGTCCAAAACGAAGGACCTGCTGCTGACCGTACAGCGTCCTACGCAGAGCGGTTATTCCAATCGGTTTATGAATGTTGGCAAAACGAGCAATAAAGGTATTGAGATTGCGATCGAAAGCTACAACATCTCCAAGCCCAAGTTTACGTGGTCGACGAGTTTCACCCTGTCGCACAACTCCCAGATGGTGGATAATATCGGATCGGAGGATTTCGTGGTGACCTACGAATCCTACAATCCGAAGTACATGATGTATGGATATGTATCCAATTATCCGCTTAACGCACTGTGGGGCTTCAAGTATGCCGGTACATGGAAAAACAATGCTGAAATCGAACGTAACAAGACCGCCAAAGGTTATGTCTCGGCCGGTAATAACTTCTATTCTCCCGGCGCTCCGCGCTATTTGGACATCAACCACGACGGTATCCTGAATAAGCAGGATCTGGTTTATCTGGGCCAGGCCGATCCCGATATTTACGGAGGCTTGCAGAACACGTTTAAGATTCATGGATTCACCATCGGGGTCTATCTCAACTACTCGATCGGCGGTAAGATTTACAATGTTTCGGAGCAGTGGATGGGTAACAACTCGCCGTCGACCAACCAGTATCGTTACATGCTCAAAGCATGGCATCCGCTCCGCAATCCCGATTCGGATATTCCCCGCGCATATTCCGGTGACGGCCTGGCCAGCGACCGGTTGGTTCACGATGCGACCTTCCTTCGCCTGAAAAACGTTTCGATATCCTATACGTTCGATTTGAGGAAGGCGACGAACAATGTGCTGAAATCCCTTACGCTCAGCGCTAGCGGCGACAACCTCTGTCTGTGGAAAAAATACAACGGTTTCGATCCCGAAGTTTCTTCTGAGAGCAGCAATTCTGCGCTGCGGCGTCTGGATGTGGGTGCGTACCCCAAACCGAGGACGATTATTTTCAGCCTTCAACTTCGCTATTAATCTAAGACCTGGGTACTATGAAAACGATAAAATTGAAATCCAGCTATTTGTTGCTGACCGTATTGTTTATGTCGCTCCTGGCGCCGTCGTGCGACTTGAACGAGATTCCTACCTCATTTGTTGAGCCGAAAGACTATTATCAGTCGAAAGAACAGTGTGAAGCCGGTTTGAATGCCTGCTATATTCCCTTGAATCCCATCTTCAACTATACCTATCTGATTGCGATGGAGGGTTGTACCGATTTGATGTACGTGGCCAGCGGTACACACGACGCCCAGTTGGCGATCTCTCCCGCCAATCCGCTTTTCGGTTCGACGATGTGGACCCAGGGTTATAAGGGCGTGATGTATGCGAATTCCGTCATCGCCGGTATTCAGCGCGCTCCGCTGGAAGACGGTGTGAAGCTGCCGATGCTGGCCGAAGGAATGGTGATGCGGGCCTTTTACTATTATTTCCTCACCTCGACGTTTGGCGATGTGCCGTTTTATACCGACGATGTGGAGGACGAAGTTGTCCTCGAACGCGTTTCCCGCCTGGGGCGCATGCCGGCTAAAGATACCCGGGACTATCTGATCCGGGAATTGCAGGAGTATGTACCCCGTATGGCCCAGATTCGGTCCTGCGACGTTGAAAACAATCGTTGCGGGGCTGCGATGGGATGGATGCTGATCGCGAAGATGGCCATGTGGAACAAACAGTGGGAGACGGCCCGTGACGCCATTCTCGAACTGGAGAAGATTTACGGAGACCTTTCGCAGTACGATTACGCCGACGTGATGTTCCGCAACAAGAATACTCCGGAGTCGATCTTCGAGATTCAGCACACCTATTCTGTCACGGGACTCAAGTATACGAGTTCCATTGCCGCCATTTGCATGCCTAAACGCGATAAGGACGATATCTACGATGGGCTCCGGATTCCGGAATTGGGTAAGCAGGCGACGACATGGACTTCGCTGCGGCCGAATACCTATTATTTTGCGTCGCTTCAACCCAAGGACGGAACAGACATCCGCACCAAATACAACCTGGCGTGGGAGTATGACGGTTTGCCGTTCAACTCGACTGCTGCGGCCGGGGCGCGTCCCTGGATGGGACCGAAATTCTGGTGTCCTGATATGGTGAACATTGCCGACCATAACAATACGAAAGTGTTCCGTTATGCCGACGCTATTCTAATGATGGCCGAGTGCTATCTCGAACTGGATGATACGGACAATGCGATGAGATACCTCAATATGGTTAAGGATCGGGCTCAGATAGCCCGTTACGAGACTTTCAAGAACTATGATCACCTGCATGAAGAGATCGAGCGCGAGCGCGCCCGCGAACTCTTCGGTGAATTCCAGCGTAAGTACGACTTGGTACGCTGGGGCAGTTGGTATCGGCAGACGTTTGACTATACGGATTACAAGTCTCTGCAGGATAATATTCTTCCCTGTCATGAATATTATCCTATTCCCGACCAGGAGGTGACCTATTCGGGTAATGCGCTCGACAATGACGCTTATGCGGAATGGGGGTTATAGCTGTTCCGGCTGCTGTCGGGGCGACGTTCCCGGAGATTTATGAGTAACTAATCATTAAGAAGATAGTTTATGAAATTGAAAAATAATATTTTGAAAAGTGTTTGCCGGAGGCTGTCAGTCGTATTGGCCTTTTCCGCACTGGCGCTTTCCGGATGCGAAATCGATTCGGACCTGGACCTGCCGCTGGCGCTCAATGCCGGAGGTTACCAGCTCGATGCGATCGGGGGCAACACCAATGTCATGGTCTATTCGACCGGGAAGTGGCATGTAAAGTTGGAATATCCTGTTAATTGGGCCTCTTTGAGCCGGATTGCGGGTGAGGGTAACGGCGATTTCAATTTTGCCTATTCGCAGAACTATGGTGCGGCCCGCCGTGCGAATGTTCTCGTCTCGCGGGGCAGTCAGGTCGATACGGTGAAGATGGTTCAGTTGGGTGTCAATCCGTCGCTGGCCTTTTCGAGTTCTTCGGTGACGTTGAACAAGACCGGCGAACGAATCGGTATTCCTGTCCGGACTAACCTGAAACACAATCTTGGTGAAATCTCGGTCGAATGTATCTATGAAGACGAATATGCCGAAGAGTGGCTGACTGAGCTCGAATTGACCGCCGATTCGCTGTTCTTTACGCCGCTTACCAACGATACGGGAATCTCTCGTTCGGTCAAAGTGCAGCTCTCTTTTACCGACGGGCTCGATCAGGTCGCTTCGGCGTCCGTCGATCTGGTACAGGCGAATGCGGATATTCGCCGCGTGACATTCGGAGACGTGCGTGCCATGATTACCGAAGCTGCGGGTGAAAAAACGATCGACGATCCGGTGATCGTGCTCGAAGGTATCGTCATCAGCGACAAGGATAATCCCAACATGGAGACCAATCCCAATACAGAAACGCGTAAGATCGATTTTACCGTCAATAACCGGACTGCTTATATTCAGAGCGCCGACGGAAAATACGGGCTTCGGATCAATACGGTCGCAGAAAGCGATAATATACTGAAACGTTACAGTGCGGTCACGCTTTCGCTCAATGGACTGACCCTGGTAAAAGAGGCCAATCCTACCCGCTATACGCTGAAGGGCCTGACGGCGGATCACGTAATGGAAGTTGTGGACGGAAGCCTCGGCAATTTGGCCAATAAGCGTAAATACATGGACGAGCTGACCGACGACGACGTATATACCTACGTCAAACTGCGTAATGTGGAGATCAGTATATCCGATGGCGCGTACAGTAACGTGAATGACGGCTATCAGATCAAGTCGGACTGGAATCCCAATGGCGTCAATCCGTCGTTCTTCGATTGCTATCCGCTGAATATCCGCGACAAACGGGGTAATTCGATGTATGCGCTCTTCAATGGCATGGTGAAATGGCGCCGGGTGAAGAATGCCGGCGTTCCGAGGGGTTCGGGCACTTTTTCGGGTATCCTGGTGCATACCGAACTGCCGCGTTACGGCAAGGATGGGCAGATAGGAACTTACTCGATTCGGCCTTTGGAAGAGGGTGACGTTGCTTTGGAAAAGGATCGTGCCAATGGTTTCAGCGAAGTGCTGGTCGAGTGGACCTGGAATGCAGGCGTCGGTGTTAGCGGAACGGCCCTGGTTTCCGAGATTGGCGATGGTGTGCTGAGACAGACCGAAAACAAGAATATGGGCGGTACGAACGACTTCAACAACAAGGATAATACCACTGCAACCAAAGGATTGGCCGGCAACTGCGCGATCTACGCCGGTTCGCGTTGGTGGAATTTCGATGAAAATCGCGGTGAGGGCTTCCAGATCGAATTCTCTACGGCGGGAATCAGCAGCGATAACCTCGCCCTGATGTTCTCGATCGGTTCGGGATCGGGCAGTGCAGCCTCTTCACTGGCCCCGGCCTACTGGGAAGTGCAGTATTCGGTGGACGGATCGAACTTTACAACCCTTCCCAATTCGACGTTCGTGGTCCGTCCGCTGGTGTGGTGGAACAACTCCCTGCCTACCTGGGTTTGCCCCGGAAATATCGACTACGCGTTCAACCTGCCGGTTTCCCTGCTCGGACAGCCGAAAGTCTATATCCGGATGGTCGCCCAAAGTACGGTTTGCGCCAACGCCGGAGCGTCCGATCCCGAAGGGGGTAACGTCACACCGTCGACAGGCAACATGAATGTTCGGCTGGGATGTGTTTCCGTGCGCTATAACAAGCAATAAATTTACTCAATCGTGCAATTATGAAACAGTTAAAATCAATAGCCCGCAGCAGGGCGCTTCTGGCCGGAATGCTGGCGGCCGTTGCTGTCTGCTTTGCGTCATGTACCGAAAAAGGGGATTATTTCTCCCTGGAAGAGCTCGGTGCGAAAGAGAATACGTACATCGTAGATACCGAAGCCGGAGTGATTTCGGTCGAGGTGCTCTCCAACAAATCCTATGATTTGAGTTTTGCGAATACGGTCGACTGGGCCACACTGAAAGCCTTCCGCATGAGCGGGGACGGCTCTTTCGATGTGGACTATGATGCCAACCCCGGATTTCCCCGTATGGCTACCATCTTTATCCAGGGACCGGGCAATGCCGATACCGTCTATCTGAAACAGCGCGGCCTGACGACTCCTGAGTTGAAATTCCCCAATCAGAACATCATTGTAAAAGGGGAGGGAGGCATGGTTGAGGCCGATATCCAAACGAACATCGATTTCGAAGAGATGGCCGTAGCCATCGAGTATACCAGCGAAGAGGGGGTTGAATGGATTTCGCAGATGGATATTGTCGACGGTAAATTCGTTTTCGAAGCCCAGGGAAATCTGTCCGAAACCAAACTTCGTAACGCCCGGATTACGCTTTCGTACGTCGACGGCTGGGATCAGAAAATTGCGTCTACCCTCTATCTGACGCAGGCCAATGCCTTGAATGAACTCGGTCAGAAGGTTTCGATTCCGGAACTTTACGGTATGTCGGGCAGCGTGATTTATGACGATATCATCCTGGAAGGTTATGTCGTCAGCGATAAGGGAAATCCCAATATCGCATCCAATCCGCAGACGACCACGACCAAGATCGATTACAGCGTCAATGAAAAAACGGTGTACATCGAAAGTCTTGACGGTCGATATGGAATCAAACTCGTTACTTCGACCAAGGAGGACAATATTTTCGCCCGTTACAGCAAAGTACAGGTATTGCTGAAAGGTACGACCGTAAACAGCGAACATACCGACGATATCGTACCCGGTCCGGCCCGCTATAAGATTACGGGCGTAACCTCCGCTAAAGTACTGACTTCCGTTGCGGGAACGGCCGATGTCCTTCCGAAAAAGGAGAAAACCATCGCCGAACTTACCGACGAAGATATATATACTTTTGTTACGCTCCGGCAGTGCGAGCTGCCTATTGGTGCGGGTTCGTTCACGCCGCTCAATGAGGGCTATGGTTCCGCCTATAACCAGCAGCGCATCGACACCTACCCGCAGGTGGTTCGCGATATCCATGGAAACAGTCTCTACATGATGGTTAACCTGAGCTGTCCGTGGCGCCGCGACGGCAGCGAAATTCCCCATGGCTCGGGTGATATATCGGGTGTCGTCGTACACGATGAATTCCTGCGTTTCGAAGAGGACGGGAATATCGGCCGTTACCAGATCCGTCCACTCGTGCGGGAGGATATTGCGGTCGATCCCTTGTTCGAAAACGGGTTCTCGGCCGTGATCGCCGAGTGGTCGAACATGCCTGAGGCCAAAATCGAGAACAATGCCGTAGCGCCTACCGTGGGCGAAGGTTCGCTGACTTATTCTTTACAGGGTGAGAATGGTGCGAATACGATCGGAAAGACCACCTCGTATTCGCTCCTCGGTCCCATTACAGGCATCGAGAAAGACGATCCTAATGCGGATAATAAAGGTGCGCTGGCGAATGCGGCGTTGGTCGCTTCCAAATGGTGGGATGAGGATAACGACCGTAGCCAGGCGTGGATTATCTCCTTCTCGACGGCCGATGTGCAAACTACGCAGCTATCCATGCAGTTGGGGGTTATGAACTGTTGGAGTCCCGGTGCTCCCCGTTATTGGGTGGCGGAATGGTCGACGCACGGCGACATGTTGGGTGCATGGACCGAAATCGGCCGTTACACAGTTCCGGACCTGCCGGTTTGGGGCAATACGCTGCTGACACAACTGCCGGGTTGGAAAAATCTTTCCATGCCGCTGCCGCTCGATATGCTGGGAATAGAGAAGGTGTATATTCGGTTGAAGGCTGTGGAGAACAATGCCGGAACCGCGACCGCTTATAGCGGCGGGGAGATCGTTCCGGGGCAGAACAATGCGATCAACTATCTCTGTATCCGATATAATAAGTAAGGACCAGAGCTTAATTCTTCCGCGGGGGACAGACAATTTCGGCTGTTCCCCGCGGATTGTTTATGGAGGGCGGATGTCGGATTGAAACTGCAATAGGCTCTCTGCCTGTTATTTTTTGTTGGGCGTTTGGTCCCTTTTGCGGCCTATCCCCGGCTTTCCATGCTGTCGATAGAGGGGTTGACCGTTACTACGTCCTCCTCCAACTGCCGTTCGGTCGGAGTGCCGTCGCCGGTTGCGGGCGCAATCGGGCCGCCGTCGGCGAGTATGTCATCGGGGGTGATTTGCGTTACGGTGGTTTCCTGCGGCAGGTCGGCCGCACGTCGTTTTGCTTTTTGGTCGTCGGTATGTTTCATCGTTTCGTTTTGGCCGAAGCGGTGCAAAGGTCGTACCGTTTCCGATGATGACAGGGCTTGTTACGGTTCCGGATTATCGAAGTCGAAACGGAGTTGCACGCACTCTGCGCAGGCTTCCGGTGAATTGCCGACGGTAAGGCCTATCAGCCGGATTTTGCGCCCGTGAAAATCCACCGCCGCCAGCAGTTTTTCCGATACCTGCCGGAGCGTTTCGGAAGAATCGACCGGTGCGAAAAGGGTTTTCGAGCGGGTTATCTGCCTGAAATTGTCGAACTTGATTTTCAGGACCACGGTCTTACCCTTGAATTCATGCCGCATCAAGCGGTTCCAGACCTCCTCGCGTACGGCCGACAGATCGAGGCGCAACTGTTCCCGGTCGTCCGTGTCCTCCTCGAAGGTCGTTTCTGCGCCGAGCGATTTGCGGATGCGGTTCGGCGTAACTTCCCGTTCGTCGATACCCCGGGCATAGCCGTAATAGCTGTGTCCGGCTTTCCCGAAATGCTGCACGAGTGCCGCCTCGTTCCAGAGACGCAGGTCGGCTCCGGTACGGATGCCGAGCCGGTGCATCTTCTCGGCCGTTACCTCGCCGATGCCGAAGAAGCGCTCGATGGGCAGCCCGGCTACGAATTCCTCGATCCGGTCCGGCGGAATCGTAAACAATCCGTCGGGTTTCCGGTAGTCGGAGGCGATCTTTGCCAGCATCTTGTTGACCGAGATCCCGGCCGAAGCCGTCAATCCGGTTTCAGCGAGGATTCGCGTTTTGATCTCGCGGGCGACCAGCGTCGCCGAGCGGGCATGGGTTACGTCCAGGAACGCTTCGTCGAGCGAAAGGGGTTCTACGAGTTCGGTATATTCACGGAAGATGGCGCGAATCTGCTGCGAAACGGCTTTGTAGACATCGAACCGTGCCGGGACGAAGATCAGTTCCGGGCATAGCCGCCTGGCCAATGCGGAAGAGAGGGCCGAGTGTACTCCATAGGGACGGGCTTCGTAGCTTGCCGTGGCGACGACTCCGCGCGGCCCGTCGTGTCCGACCGCAATCGGACGGCCCCGGTATCGGGGGCAGTCGCGCTGTTCTACGGATGCGTAGAAAGCATCCATGTCGATATGGATAATCTTGCGTTGGGACATCGGGGCGTACGTCTGATAACGCAAAAATAGCGTAAATTATTTCGTTTCCGCCGTCCGGATTTCCTTTCCGGCGAACCGGGCTTTGCGGGAGGTCGCCGCGTCGTTTCGCATTCAGGACGGCGGGTCCCGTTTATTTGTCGATTTCCAGCATGACGCCGGTATTCCGGAACGACTTCAACGTTATCCGGTTGCCGGCGGATAATATACGCCGCAAAGTACCTATCGACTGATTGAGGTAAATATCGGCGTTGATCTTGTTGTCGCCCCATATCTTCGCCGTCAGGAAGTCCCGTTCGCAGATGTGGTTTTTCTGTTGCAGGAGCAGTTGCAGCAGCCGGATGCTTCGATTGTTGAGGGGATACTCGTTGTTCTGGATGACAACCGCCAGTTTTCGGTTGTCGATGTGGCAGGTGTCCGTAATGGGAACTATGTTGTTGTATCCTGTACGGGCCAGGATCGCCTTGATGCGCACCTCTATTTCCTCCAGGTCCGTGTCCTTGCGAATATAATCGTAAGCCCCTGACTCAAGCCCCTTGATTGCATTCTTGGTGTCGGATAACGATGTCAGGAAAATGACCGGGATATTTTCGTCGATCTCCTGTATTTGTTTGCATACTTCGAATCCCATCATATCGGGAAGCATGATGTCCAGCAGGACGATGTCCGGAGCCGTTTCTTTGAATGCTTTGATCGCTTCGGCTCCGTTCGGGGCATGTACTATTTCGTATCCCTGCTGTTCGAACCATCGGATGTTGAGTTCTGCAAAATCGACATCGTCCTCGACGTATAAAATGGTACATTTATTCGCTGTCATACGGAATACATATTATAAATTCGCTGCCTTGTTTATAGATGCTTGAAAAAGCGATCGTTCCGCCATGCGCTTCGGCGACCATTTTGACATAGCCGAGCCCCAGGCCGAATCCCGAGACGTTGACCGATTTTTTGAGTGGAACCCGGAAATACCGGTCGAAAATCATCAACTGGAATTCCAGAGGGATGCCTATTCCCCAGTCCTGAACCAGGACGCAGACACTCCTTTTTTCTTTATAGCAATGGATCAGAACCCGTTTTTCGTCGGGCGAATACTTAATGGCGTTGTCGACCAGGTTCAGCAAAGCGTTGCCGTAGTGTAAGGGATCGGCTTTGAACGTTGAGATGTCCGGTGCGATTTCCAATCTTATATCGGCATCGGGATAGGATTCCCGGATGTTTTCCAGAACGGATCGGATGTCGATCTTCTGGGTTTGGATTTTCAGGCTGTTCGAGGTTGTCGAAAGCAGCTTTTCGATCAGCAGGTTGATATGGCCGATCTTTTTCGATGCCGTTTGCAGGTTCTTGTCATCGTTGGTCCGGGAGGAAAGATTCAGAACCCGTTTCAGGTAACCGATCGGATTCCTTATTTCGTGAATCATATGCCGGACGAAATTTTCGCGAAAATCCGACAGCTTTTGTTGGTAAACGATGATCCGGATAATGCCGAACAGAATCACTGCCACCAACAGCGTGATGGCAAACGACGACAGAAGGATAAAACGAATCTGGGCGAACATTCCCGAATAGGAGCCGTCGAATTTCACAACGACGCCGTCCGTTTGAGTTATCCCCAGGTGCAGAGTGTCACAGACAACCGTAAAAACGCCGTCGTCCAACTCGTCGTTCGTACTTTTTTCAACCCGTCTGGTTTGAGTATTGACTTTTTCGATGATATAAGGAATGTGGATGTCGTTTGCCCGAAATATGCTGTCCAACTGTTGATTGAATTGGTTCATATCTAATCCGCATACATGATAAAGCATATGTGATCCCATTCCATATTTAGCCAAGTCTGTTTTTGAACATTTTCTGCCGAATAGATTATAGAGGCCGGTTTCTGAATTATAGACTTTTATTGTGACTGTACTATCCTCATAATTAAAACCGCCTATGTATGGTTTTATATTTTTACCATATTGATTTTGTATTACATGCCACCAGGTATGTGAATTCTTTAAAATGACAGCGTGTACGGCTTCTTCAGTTAATGGGGCGGCTCTTTGGATAAGTTTTTTCTGTTCCAGTTTGTACGATGTCGATACCCATAATGCCTGTAATGCCAGAATAGCAATTACTCCTATAAGGGCTATCAGAATCGCTATTTTTACTCGTTTGTTCATTTTGCATGGGGAAAACGTTTTCAAAAGTAGTAAAAAAACGACTGAAAAAAATATTTATAACTTATAAATAACATAACTCTCGTTCGGGTCAAGTACCTTTGAATCCGTCAAACAAAGCGTGTGTTACTATGAAGAAAATTAAAATTTTGTTTTGCGGTCTGTTGGTTGGATTATCTGTATTGAGCTATTTAATCGCAACTCACAAAAATATTACAACGGAATTATTACTCTTAAATGTGGAGGCATTAAGCCTTAATGAAGAATTAGGTGATGGCTGCGTCGTTATAAATGGGACTTGTTTTGATGATTACGGGAATTATGTATACGGAATGAGATATGCCGACTAAATTTGTATGAGACTCTTTCTATTCATAGCGCTTTTGCTTTTTGTTGCCTGTAAGGGTGGTTCTTCGGGTGAAAATTCATTGGCAAATCTGGATGAAGCCCCTGAAGCCGCTATGGAGGAGTTTCTATGTCTTGATTCGATTGAAGCGTTCGGTGTAACTGATTTTGCCGTGGCTGATAGTGTGCTGTGGCTTTTGTCCCAGCGTCCTGGCAGCGAAGACCTGCTGGCCTGTTACGATTTGAACGACGATTCCTACACCAGTATTATAAAGCGTGGCCGGGGACCCGGGGAAATGATTACGGCTACGGCTTTGGATGATAACGGACACATCGTAGTTGCGGATTGTAATACGAATATGATGGTGTCGGTGGTTGAGGATGCTGTTTCGCAGCAGCAACTCCCTTCCGGAGGATTGACTACCTGCATTACCGATGGAGACCGGGTTATCTCTACTGGAATTTATCCCGAAGGACGCTACCGGCTTGTAAACCTGAAATCCGGACAGGTAGGTTTTTTCGGGGAGTATCCGCAGGGGGACCGCAAGATCGAGAACGAATTATTGCCTACGGCATATATCAATAGCAAATTAGTTATGAAGCCGGATTGTTCCCGTTTTGTCTGCGTAAACAGCAACTGCGGGGTTATCGAGATTAATGCGATAGAGGGGGATTCGATCGCCGCCATTGCCCGAATCGCATATCATTATCCGGATATCGCACCGACGACTGCCGGGAAAATGCATGTCGCGGCAATCCGGAAATCGAATGTCAACGGGTTCTTTGGCGTGACGTGCAGCGATGAATATATATATACGATTTACTCGGGAAAAACATATAACGAGGCGGGGTTAGGGTTGGAAAGTTGTGACTATCTGGTCACTTTCGATTGGTCGGGCAACTATATCGAAGCTTTCCACGTTTCGCAGGCCCTTAGTGCGATTCGGTTCGACAACAGTCAAGGTCTGTTGTATGGATTGGCGCATACCCCGTCTCGTTCTTTAATTTACAGGTTGGATTTGAACCGGTGACTACGGTTTGGGATAGAGAAGCCATAACGCATGGCCTTATTTATTAGTTAACCTTTTAAAATTTACAAAAATGAAGAAAAAAATTCTTCTCGCGGGGGCTGTCGCATTGATGGCCGCCGTTGCTGTAACCGGGTATTCGGCTTACAACAAAACGAATGTATCTGATTTGCTGAGTGCCAATGTCGAGGCATTGGCGATGTTTGAGGGTGATGGCTATAGCTGCACTGCTTCATTAGCTTGTTCAATGGCAAGCCCTGCACAGAATTATATTAGTTGTACAGGGTCGTCATCATGCCGTAGAAATGCGGCTGAAAGATGGGTTGAGTGTGATGGGACAAAATCTTATTGCTAATACTCGTTAATTCGTACTGAAGATGGGCTTAAAGGGATTTTAAATCAGAGATTCTCGTGAAACATCTCCCTTTAAGTTCATCTTTTGTATTGTAATGTATTGATAATTAAATAGATGTAATGGGGTTGATCTAAGGCTTGATAGTTATGGCTTTAACCAAATTACTTAAGGAAATATGTATGAAAAAGTCTAATTTGATTATATTGATAAGTATATTTTTCCTAAATTTTAGTTGTGGAAAAATATCAAAATATGAGATCGTAAATTTAATAGAAGACATTTCAATAGATAACTATAATGATAGTTTATTCTTTTCAGATGTTTTAGATATGAATATCGATAATGACAGTTTATATATCTTAGAAAATCATCACGGGACTATTATTGTCAGTGATTTAAACTTAAAATACCTTAAAACCATTGGGCGATCAGGAAAAGCCTATAATGAATTCTTATTCCCATCATCATTTGTGATTAATAACGATACGATTGTTATTAAAGATTCTGGAAAAGAACGATTCTTAATGTATAATAAGTTCGGGCACGCAATACATACATTACCTTACAGTAAATGCCCTATCGGAGTATCTGACAAATTTGCGTATTGTAATAACTCCATAATAGATTGTTCTCGCGATAGTTTATTTGCCATATTATATATGGATAATCGCAAAGGTTATTTTATCCAGAAAGGTGCTCAGAAAGAATATGGTTCGATACTTCAAACGATGCATAGGAATAGTTATTTTAATTTCAATTATAAGAATAAAATAATATCAGTATCAAATAACGATCCGACAATATCGGTATACAATAGAAACTTAGAAAAAGTTAATGAGTTAAATTATAGTTATATTGATTTTGTAGGTCGCCAATTTAAATATGCAGAAGAAAAAATTAATAAAGAAAAGAGTTTCTTTATAATGGTAAAAGATGTATATATATATATGATAATTATATATATATTATTAGCAGAAAAAAATAATAATGTAAAATATACTGTAAATAAAGTCGCCGTTTTTTCTTTTATAAACAGCGATATTGTATTTTGTAATATATTACAATTACCTGGTAGCCTATATTCTAGTATTTGTATATATGATAATATTTTGTTTGCTGTTGATCTTAAAAAATCCAGTATTGGAAGATACTATATGGGTCCGAAAAATAGCGGGGATATTTAAATAACGGTTAGATATATGCATAAATTATTTGAGCCTATATATCGAAAAATACTATTACTGAACTTCGTAATATTGATTGCCAGTTGTTCGCAATGGCGAATAAAAAATGAAATAGAATCTTTTAGCAAAGAGGCTATACGTCTGCCAACTGATTTGGAAATAGTGCAGGATGGTGTTGTATTGCCGGATTCTCTTAAACAGACCTTGACGAATCCGGTTAAGTTGATATTGTATTTTTCCGCAAACAGATGTACATCGTGTGTTATAAAGGGACTTCGAGATTATGA